>Ga0129301_1000125_pt1 | contig 38790 bp, 37 predicted proteins | sample ConPoolayeHmetaG_FD_94489 | JGI IMG/M metagenome (GOLD analysis project Ga0129301, IMG submission 94489) | Hot spring microbial mat communities from California, USA to study Microbial Dark Matter (Phase II) - Cone Pool mat layer H metaG ...
GAAAAGTCTCTAAAGAAGACCTAGACAAGGTTATTGTAGCCTCGAAAGTCCATTACCTGTTTAAGAAGTATAAGAGCATTAATTCTTTGCCAGATGAAGCGAGAAAGTACGGTTGGGCTCTTAACAGTGACGGTGTGAATGGGGCGCTAGAGTTTCTTAATAAAATTGGTCTGGCAGTTGAATAGACCAAAATGACAGAATATTTTTTGTAAACTTTTGTCTGTGGAAGAATTATTAAGGTCCTCTTGGAGGTTCACCTGATTCCTGCTCCTTTGGTGGGGTCGCGAGCAGGAGTGTTAGGAGGGATTTGAAGTCCACTTCCACAAGGCTCCTCCACCCGATTGCTAGAGTACCATCATCGTTCTTTAGTAGGTACCCCTTTTTCACGAACCTTCTGATGTTCCACTCAACCTTCCACCTCGGCAGCTTCTCCTTCAGCATTCTCTCCACCTCCTTTGCAGGGGCCTTCCCACGCTTGGATGTTAGGTGGCTTAGGGTGATCGCTAAAGCCGCCATGTCGTCAATGCTCATACCTGAGGGGCTCGCCTCCCTAGTGGTCAAAGGCTCCTTGAATATTATGTAAAACCTGGCATCGTCAAGTTGCTCTTGCTCGGCTTGAGGGGAGAGCTCACCAGACTCTCCAACGATCTTCACCATCAGCCCGAGCTTGTCAAGCTCCGTGTTGAGAGCCTGAATTATCGTGTAGTAGTCTCTGCCGATGGCCCTTTTCAACTCCCACCCCTTGACTCCAGGTGCTCTTACCTTGGGGGTGAGCATGATCTGAAGCGCCTTCCTCACCTTAATTGCCACATCAGCTTCTAGGCTCATCACATCCTCCCTCCCCTCGACCTCGGGATGGTTATCGCTACGGACTTGGGCTGTCTGCTGAGCCCAGGCTTTACTATGAATATGTTATCTTCTAACGGTTTAACCTCTATGCTGGCTAGCCCAGAGGAGACTATGTGTGATAGGATCACTGCCCTCGCAATGGTTTCGTTTGAGTCTTTTCCCTCTACGAACCTCCAATAGTCCACTTTGCCTTGGAGGTCGAGCATGGGCTTAAGTTCCCCGTAGACCTCCTCGATCCTTCTATTAATCTCCTCCTCCGTCAAGATCTTCATCTCAACCAGCCTCTTAGCGTCAAAGGTTGCAAGTTCTCTTTCTTGGCCAAGTTCTTCAGAGAACCTCTTGTCAAACGGGAGAAGGTTGTTCCAGTAGCTGATGGCGTTCATAAGCTCGATCTTTGATATCTGTTCAACCTTTAATATGGGGTGCCAGCTTCCAGCGAAAACCTCAGCTAGCCTCTCAGGGGTGGAGGCGACGATCTTCAACTCAACTAGGAGGGGGTCAACGTAGAGGGATGAAGCCTGGTACCTGACCCATTTTTCCTGGAGTTCGACGATCCTCGATAGCAACGCCATTGCTTCAACGTCAGCTAATATCTCATCTAGCTCCCTCCATTCGGGTAGGAGCCTCCTCAAGGCTTCGATCTGGCCTTTAACGTCGACATTGAAGGGGTCTGAGCTGCTTCCGATGACCGCTCTGAGGGCTTCTACGATCTTCAGTACCTTTTCCACTTTTTTATCTTCCGGCAATGGTACCAACCTCTGTCCTGCCTTCGACCATCTGGGTGACCACGTAGTTTATGTCGTCTCCCATTATCTTCACCTGGCTGGGCGTGATGACGACGTACTGTTTCTCGTCATCTTGTGCTCTTTGGAATATGGACCTGAAGATCCTTTCCCTGTTGACAGGGTCCATGTGGACGTCGAATTCGTCGACCGCAACTATAGGTGAAGCGGAAAGCCTCTGAAGAGCCAGTAGAAAGGATATTGTAGCGGTGCTCCTCTCCCCTCCGCTTAAGGTGTACGCGTCGAGGACCGCTGGTGCTGCCCCTCTGAAACCTATTAGCAGCTCCAAACCAGTCTTTTCGAACTCTTCCTCTCCGACGAGCCTTATGTAACCGTAGGCGTTCAGCCCTCTAAGGATCTCTTGGTAGAGGGGGTTGACGGATTCTAACACAGAATGTATGCCTCTACGCCACACCCTCTTCCTCTCCTCTAACTCCGATAGGACGGCCTTTTTGTTCTCTAACACCAGCTCGAGCCTATCCTTCAGCTCCTTATACTTCGTCGAGTAGCTCTCAAAGATGTCCTTGGCTTCGTCTGGTACATCGGCGTAGGCCCCTATCTGCGCCGTAACAGATGATAGCTCAGCATCTATGTCGTACAGTTGTCGGGTTACGGAGACCCTTGGCTCCATCGATGGCTTCTGAAGTTCCAGGTTGGCAAGTTCAGCCTTCAACTCTTTTAGAGCGCGTTCTAACTCCGCGGCCTCCTTCTCTGCCTGTCTTCTCTGATAAGCTAGTAGTGCGCCGTTGGCTCTTTCCTCCGCGTACTTCTTCGCTAAACTGAACATTCCCTCTTCGTCTTGTGCCAGAGCCTTCTCGATCACCTCAGCTTCTCCAGAGGCCTCTAGACTCTTCCGAGCATCTATTTCAACCTCTTTGCTCCATGAGTCGACAAGGATCCCTATGTCCTTCTGCAAGGTCTTAAGATCCTTCGCCTCTGACTTGCATTCAGCTAGATGTCTGCCTATCGTAGCTGACATGTTCTCAAGGGAGCTGACCGCTGACTCGAGGGTCCTCCTCCTCGCCTCAGATGAGCTTTTGTCGGACAATAGAAAGGATAGGGAGGTGAAGGCCCTCTTAAGCTTGTTATATGAAGCGTGGAACTCTATCTCGATGGATTTAGACTTCTCCTCGGACCTGCTCACTTTATCGGACAGCTCGTTGACCTCTCTCCTCTTCAATTCAAGCTTGTTCGAGGTGACCTCGACATTCTTCTCAAGCTTTGATACTTGAACCCAAAACTTCTCCTTCAAAAGGTAATCCCTTCTCGAAATCAGTTCCTGTTTCTTGAGGAACCTCCCGTAAACGTCCTTCCAATGTGTGAGGGTCTCTTCAGCCATCCCCATAAGCTGCTTCACCGCGGTTTCCTCGCTGACCAACGCCTGGAGCCTCCTCTGCGAATCTAAGACCTTCTCCCTGTACCCTGACAGGCCGACGACATCTTCGACCATCTTGAGTTTGTCCTCAGCGTTTACCAACGCGAACTCTTCGACCATTCCCTGGTGCATTATTAGAAGCATGTTGTCGGGGTTTATGTTAAGACTTGAAAGGACTTCCCTTACTTCAGCTGCGCTAGCCTCCTTGTAGTCGGTCTCAAACCAGTAGGACCCATCCTTTCTAAGGTATCTGGAGAGCATGAACGAATCTGATCGAGAAAAGCTAATCGGTCTATTGCCATCGACCGGCCTGTTATCGAAGACGACCGTAACCCTTCCCAGGTCTTTGCCGCGCCTTATCAGGTCGCTAAGCCTCCTAGATCTTTCGGTGTATACTTGGCCAAGAGCCACCGATATCCCCAGTAGTATAGAAGACTTCCCTGAGCCGTTTGGGCCGCAGATTATGTTCAACCCCCTTGTAAGAGGGATCCTAGCGTACTCGTAGGACATGAAGTTCTCTAGGATGATTTCCCGAATGAATGTAGGTGGTCTTCCCTCAGCCTTAAGAACCCTTTCCCTCGCTTGCAACGTCACACCATACTCTATATTTTCCTTTAAAGTTTCCATGTCCACCCATAAAATCATGTCCTCCTTGGTAGGGGGGACTGTTCAAAGTCTTTATCAAACATTTTTTTCAAGAGTTAACTTTTCCAGTTCTCTGACAAGATCTGTTGAGTTTTGATTTTATAGGTTTGTTTCAGAATTATCTTAGAGTTGGGTTCGAGGTCTTTGTCGAGTACGACGCCTGGTCCTACGACGCTTTTAGGCCCTATCTTCACCCCAGGCATGAGTAAGCTTCCTACACCTATGCTCGACTCTTCGCCAACTATTGCTCCTAATTTCACCCTTTCTGTGTCAACCTTTTTCCCAGCTATAGTAACATTTACTGTCTTTCTGTCGAGCCTGACGTTCGCTGTTAGAGCTCTGTCCCCGAAGAGGCAGTTGTCCGAGATCACGCTGTCCCCTATGTAGTTTGAGTGGAACAGGCTACTGTTGCCTATGTAGGAGTGCTTCACCTCTGTCGAGTAGCCGATGACGCAATCACATCCTATGTGGGAATAGTCTCTTACTAGCGAGTTATTTCCTACTACCGTGTTCCTCCCAATGTAACATGGGCCCTTCACTACTGCCCCCTCTAAAACCTTCACCCCCTCCTCGAATATCACCTTCCCTGACACTGTAGCCTTATCAGAAACGTACGCCTCACTTGATATCATGCTGTCCGGTTGGCTGTCCAGGAAGTACTCTACAGCGTCTAGGATGTTCCATGGATACTTTATTGAAACCCATCGGCCATCATATGGCACAACCTTAACCTTAGCACCCTTCCTCGTCATCTCAGTCAACGCCCTCTCATATACGTCATCCTTTGCACTCTTGGTGCTTTTGATCTGGTCGATCAAGCGCTTGGTCTCCACATGTAGGTGTACCACTATGTTCACCAGGTCGCTGGGCTCACTCCCGACAGGGGGTTTCTCATATATGCCTTTCAGCTCCCCACTATCCCCTAAGATCAAATACCCTCCTGGAAAGTACGACTTGACCCTGTATCCTGTTATGTAGGAATCGAACCCTCCCTTCCTTCTCTCTTCGAGAACCTTGCTGTAAATTGAAGAATCGAACAGGTCGTCTGGGTTGACCAGTAAGGTTTCATCACCTGAAATTATTTCCTCTGCCGAGAGTAGTGCGTCAGCCATGCCTTTAGGCTCCTTCTGCACAGCGTACTCCGCATCCACCCTAACTCTCTCACATATGGACTTGATCTCGGAAATGTTCTGCTGGTTGCAGATAAACACGAATTTGTTTAATCCAGCTTTTCTAGCCTTATCTATTTGATGTTCGAGGAGGGTCTTACCTAAGAAGTCTAATAAACACTTATCTTTCGTAATAGGGAACATCCTCCTCCCAATTCCACCACATAGGAAGACAACCTTCAACGTTGAACCATCCTGCTTACACTTCTATCTCTTAAAGGCTATTTAGTTATTTCTAAGATGATATGGAAGCCAAGGGTATGACAAGTATTTTATATACCACCCTATCTTATACCAAAACATTGTAGGTGTTTGCTGTGAAGGCTATAGGAAAGACTAAAAAGGCTCCTGGAATAGAGGTCTTCGATATTGAGGAACCTGCTCTCGGCCCTGACGACGTGCTCGTCAGGGTTAAGGCTACCGCGATCTGCGGTACAGACCTGCACTACTACCATTGGGACGCTTACGCTGACAGACATAACCCTGGCCTACCCCGAGTTCTAGGGCACGAGTTCTGTGGTGACGTCGTTAAGGTAGGCGAGAACGTCAAGACATTGCATGTTGGTGACAGAGTCTCCGGCGAGACGCATATACCATGTAAGTCGTGCGTGTTCTGCAGAACCGGTAAGATGCACATCTGCAAGGATATGAAGATCTTCGGTGTTGACACGATATACGGCTCCTTCGCACCATACACGGTCCTCCCAGAGGTCACAGCGGTCAAGATACCGGATGAAATCCCCTACGAAATGGGTGCTGTGCTGGAGCCTTTGGGTGTGGCTGTCCACGCGGTTTCAGAGGCGCAGATACGTCCAGGAGACTTTGTAGTTGTAATGGGCTGTGGCCCAATCGGTGTATACGCTCAACAGCTCGTTAAACTGGCTGGTGCCTCCAAGGTCGTATCGACCGATGTGAAGGATTATAGGTTGAGCCTCTCAAGGAAGGCTGGTGTAGGCGAAGCGATCAATGTTCTAAAATCTGACCCGGTGGCTAGGGTGATGGAGCTTACAGATGGAATAGGCGCTGACGTAGTCATAGAGGTGTCTGGTGCTAACTCCGCTATCAAGCAGGCTCTTGACGCTGTCAAGAAGACTGGTAGAATCGTTTTAGTGGGGACTGCTCACAAACCCACTGAAGTTGACACAACAAACTACATGATCTATAGGGAGATCAAGATGAGTGGGATAACTGGCCGGCTCATGTTCGACACATGGTATCAGTCGATAAAGATAGCTGCGAACAAGCTGATTGACCTAAATGTTGTGACAACCCATAGGTTCGGGTTGGACGGTGCTGAGGAAGCGTTCAGCCTACTGGATAAGGGGGAGGGGGGGAAGGTTCTCTTCCTGCCGTAGAGGGCTCGTTGTCGAAAATAATAGGTGGAGATCACGGTCTCCGAAAGTAGGAGGCATTTAGGAGCCAACTTTTGCGCCTAAATTAGGGTTGAGGCGCGGTTCTCCAAGCTTCTAGCGCCTCATACCAGAATATGGTAGAGGATGATGCTAATAGCACTAGAAGGAGCACGACGACTGGGACAGAATTGTACATAGGTGCAGTGATTATCGCTATATATATCGTGAAGATTGTAAAGAAGACGGCGTACATTACAAACCTCGGAACCATCAGAGTGCCCAGCCGCAAAAAGTCTCGCATGAACTCCACCTTCACTTCATCGACGACCTCATATGCTCCACCATCTTCCTTTATCAAACCCATATCTTTTAACTTGCTTAGGTGATATTGTGCGAGAGAGGGGTTCGAAAGATGTAGTGCGTGCTGCACCTCCCTTACGCCAACCTTTCTCTTTTTTAAAACATAGATGTACACCCTTAAGGTGTTACCCTTCAGTTGAGCCTCCACCTTCCCTCTGTTCATGAAGCCAAGCTATATGTGCATCACTTATTACTTTTTTGGCGTTCAACATGTTGAACAGGTAGAACAGCTCTTTCTAGAGCGCCGTTCAAAAATGTTCTATTAAATCCTACCGACCCAAAAGTTAAGGCCATGAGCACAAAAAGGAACGTGTTAATATCGGGTGGCCTAACACTTGTAATCACGCTATCATTGATAGCGGCAATATCGATGAGCGGGTTCGTGCCACAGGTAACGACCACTACACCTTCGACTACGACGCCTTCTTCAACGACCAGCGGCTCTACCACCTCCACGACGGCCTCAACGACATACACTACACCTCAGTCTACAACTACCGTTACAACCGTTACGACATCGCCTACGACGACCACCACGCCAAAGGGGGAGGGTGTTCTCTCGATACTCCTAACAGATCCACCTATGCTGCCAGAAGGCGTAACATCAGTATACATCACATATAGTGATCTAGCGGTCCACTTGGCAGAGTCGAATCAAACACATGGCTGGGTAGAGGTTGAAGGCCAAGGGACGGTGGACCTACTGAGCCTAGTCGATGTTAGCCAAACGATCCTATCAGTCAACGTAGAGAGCGGAAAGTACAACTTGCTCAGATTCAATATAACCTCAGCGAAGGTCGTATACAATAGAGAAGAGTATCCAGCGGTTGTTCGAACCGGCAACCTAACGGTCCCGATAATAGGGGGAATAGAGGTAAAGGATCACGAGCCAAGCGCCACTATAATCGACATCTACCCTACGGTCTTCAACATAGGCGGTAAGTTGGAGCCTGAGTTCGTAATCAGCGCCGTTGCCAGGGCCTATCCTGTGCCTGAAGGTGAAAGCGATGAAATTCACCATGTTGGCTTCAAAATGAGCTTAGGAAATAAGGAATGGTGGAGAAGACTTAGAGAGCGATTCGCATCAGAAATAGAGATAACGTCTGCTTCGCTATCAAGTAATTCCCTGGCGATAAATGTAAAAAACACGGGGAATGTTAGCCTAAAGCTGAAATTGGTTATAATATCGCAGCTGACAACTATGCCAAAAATCGGGAACACAACTCGTGAAACGCCACTCTTCTCTGAGGCAGCGGTGTTCTGGGTGGGTGAAGATGGAAGTCTCGAACCTATAATGCTTGTTCAAAACAGAACCAAGACAGAAAACAAGGCTCAGACAGTGTTCTCAGGGAGAGGGTACAATCTCACAGTCGGTCAACAAATAAAATTGATGTACAACGGTGAAATAGTGTTCGGCTTCGGGCTTCCCATGGGGGGAACGCCGTTCAAACCAACAAATGTGATATCAGGCTCACGATATCTCATAACGGTGATAGGGGACGGAGCTTTGGCGAGAACGTTAGTCGTAGCAAGTTAGGGCACCGCACCCTACTTTTTTATTAACCGATCTTACCACTTACCTGTCTTATGGTGAATAGTCGTTATAGAAATGCTATTCAGAAAGGTTGTATCATCTAAAGTTTCTCTTTCGAATCAGGTTGCTCAATAGGTGTGGCTTTCTCTGGGCGTTTAATTATTCGCCTAAAGTAAGAATAGTAGAACTTTATCGCGTCTTTGAACATGCTCGGCTCCCCAAGGTAGTAGATGGCTAACGCTGTTAGAACATATGCCATAGGGGAGAGGGTGATCACGTAGAAGCTGTAGAGGGTCTTGTTTCCTAGAAAATAGACCGTCACATACCCTAGGAACGTTGACCCGAACCAGAATGCGGGCACCAAGTATTTAGACCTGCCTTTAGCGTAAAGGTATGGTATGAATATCAGCATCAACACTGCGATGAGGTATATCGCCGGGTTTACCCTCGCTGCCAGGTCGGGGTTGAAGTGTAACGGGAACGGGTTCTCGTTGTAGAGCCACCCCCACGGTGTTGAAACAGGAGGTCCTTCTGGGCGCGGTGAGACATGCCACTTTAAACCGTTTATCACGGTATCAAACCAACCTTGTACCCCCCATTTAACTATCATTGGCAGGTTTGTGGTAAACCAGACTAAAAAGGGCACTATAATCGAATAGACCAGCGCCTTTACCAAGTTGAAGTTGAGGATTAAGAGCAGGAATAGTAGTGCCACTGCTGGGAAGACCCCCGTTAGTTTAGCTGATGTAGCCAACCCTATCGCGACACCTGAAAGTAGGTAGTTTCCTCTTATAGCCAGCCAAGCTGAGAGAGTTAAGAAGAACGCTACATAAATGTCCAGCATGCCGATAGAGGACATCGCCTTGAAGACCGCGTCGGTGAAGACGCATACGACTACGATAAAAGCCACTATCTCTTGTTGGGTGAGCTTGATGGCTATTAGGCAGATTAGGAGGAAGGTCAAGGTTCCCATTATTATGCTGGGTATCCTCCAACTTATGGGGTAATCCCCTAGTGTAAGCATTGATAAGCCTATGATATACTTCACGATCGGAGGGTGTTCCGTGTTAAGGTAGTGTTCGATGGCATTGTTGTCCGAATAATGGTAACCGCTCTGTATGATCTTTATTCCATCGAAAGAGCTTATGGTCAGGTTTTGATCAAGAGGCTTCTTTGTTACGATAGCATATGCAGCAGTATTATTATAAGTCATAGTTATTCTCCCATCAAATCTATCCTTTAGGAAACTCTCCAGCTCAGCTCTAACGTTGTCTCTGGTGTAAGAGTTGTAGAAGAAGAGGCTGTAATGGTATTCTCCATTAGAGTCAACGTACGAAGGTTGCACGTTAAATATTTCCCTGAGGAGGTTTCTCGCTGATGTAACATACCAAGTTTCGTCAGAGACGTATCCTATGGTCCCCTGGATCTTCGTAGCCGTATCATAAGAGAAATATGAGAACGCAACGATGGATGCTATTAGTAGCGCTACCACTATCTTGCCTATTCTGTCCATGTTAACCCTTTCGAATCTTCTCATATATATCTTAACCTAAGACCAGATCACCGTCTCGCTGAACAGGTAGTTGGCTGCGAAGCCTAGTAGTATCCCTATAACATCTGAAACCAAGTAGTGGATCCCAACCCAAACGAGCACTGCAAGAGTGACATAGTTGACCAGTGGCCCTATCGCTGAACCATGGCACTTTATCAACCTGTACACGAACCTACCTCTCCTCCTGTCCTTGAATGTCCAGAAGTCGTTGAGTAAGAAGTTGCTTAGTATTGACAGCTCTATCGCCACCACCCCAGCTACCAGCTCAGATATGCTGAGGAAGGACACTAGGTACCATAGCGTGCCTAGGTTTACGAAGACTCCGGAGATGCCTACTGCCATGAACTTGAATGTTCTATAGTTCGAAAGCTGGATCACCTGCATCAAGTAATTAAATATTTCATTCAACCTCATCTTACTCTCTCCTGCTTCTCTAGGCTTGAACGTGTAAGGTACTTCTACAACCTTTTCGTACTTGCCCTTAACGAGTATCTCGATAAGGACCTTGAATCCCTTAGCATTGAATCGGACTCCATCGACAACACCCTTCTTGAATATGAAGTAGCCTGATTGCGTGTCTTTGACGCTCCTTGTTTTAGGTAAAAGGATGTGTGATAACCATAATGCGCCCTTTGAAATCATCCTCCTCGTAAAGGACCAACCCTCAACCATCCCGCCTACAACATACCTTGAAGCGATTACGATGTCGTATCCCTCTAACGCCTTCTCCAGCATGGTCTTCAAGAGCTCAGGTGGGTGCTGGAGGTCAGCGTCTATTACGCTCACAAATTCGCCCTCCGAAGCTTTCACACCGTCTAAGATGGCTGTTCCGAGGCCGAGTTTACCTGGGCGGTGCACGACCTTCACATTCGAGCGCTTCGAAGCTATCTGGTCAGCTAGCTGCCCTGTCCCATCAGGGCTATTATCATCCACGACTACGACTTCAAAATCAACTCCTTCTAAGGCTTCAAAGACCTTCTCTACAAGCCTTCCAAGGTTCTCCTTCTCGTTATAGGTTGGTACTATGACCGATATCTTGTGCACGTGGTTTAGCCGCTCTCTGATAAATATAAAAGTTTTAGAGAAAAAACTGTAAAAGATTTATTAACTGATCTTCCAAAAGCGTTTGTGAAAGGTTATGAATGCTATTGACATAGAAAACTTGGTCAAATCATTTGGGACCAAGAAGGCTGTAGACAGGCTCTTCCTACAGGTTATGGAGAACGAAATCTTTGGGCTCATAGGCCCGAACGGTGCAGGAAAGACGACCACCCTGAGGATTATCGCCACCCTTTTAAAACCAACTTCGGGAAAGGTAAGCATCTTTGGCCACGATGTTGTGACGGAGTCAGAAAAGGTTCGCGAATTGATCAGCTACCTCCCTGAAGAGTCTGGTGCATATAACAACTTGAGTGGGATGGAGTATCTCAGGTTCATGGCCTCCTTCTACTCAAATAAAGGTGATGGGATAGATTCGATCGTTAAGGAAGGGGCTGAAATTTCAGGGTTAGAGGATAGGTTGAAGGATAAAGTTAAGACCTACAGTAAGGGTATGAAGAGGAGGCTTCTTGTAGCTAGGGCCTTAATGATAAGGCCTAAGCTAGCCATCTTAGATGAACCCACGAGCGGGCTTGACGTGTACTACGCGCACTATGTCAGAGACATCATAAAGGACTATGCTAAAAGACGTGGAGTTACAGTCCTCCTTTCAAGCCACAACATGCTTGAGGTACAATACGTTTGTACTAAAGTCGCTTTGATAAATAATGGCAGGATCGTGGAGCAAGGTGACCCCAAGGGTCTAATGGAAAAGTATTCGTCGAGTAATCTCGAAGACGTATTCATAAAGGTGAGTAGACTTGCCTAAGCCCCTTCTAAACTTGATCCTTAAAGAAGTAAAGGAGCTCATGCGTGACCCAAAGATACTTGTTGGAACTGTTTTGATGCCTTTGATAATGTTTGGTGTGCTCGGATCAGTCTTCAGTGCTTCGATATCTTCAACAGAGGAGGCTGTTAAGAACCTCTCGCTAATCGTAGTCGACGAAGATGGCGGGGTCATATCTTCCTCTTTCAAGTCTTTCCTCCAAAGCAACCCAAGGTTCGAAGTTAAGACCTACTATATCCCAAGCTTCGAAGAAGCCTTAAAATCTTTACCTGAACTAAACGCGTCGGCAATATTCCTACTGCCCAAAGGGCTCTCTGATAACGTCACTAAAGGCATCCCCGGTCAGATGAAGATGTACGTCGTCTTTAGTAGCCTAAGCATCGTGGAGCAAGGTAAGGCGTCGATGCTTCAGTCGATGCTTGAAGCGTATAACAAGGCTCTATCGCTTCAAATAATCTCAAGCGAGCTGCCTTCTAGTAACCCGTTATTCGTCTCTAACCCGATCTCAAGTAGGTACTACACCTACTTCAAAGGGAACGTTGCTGATATCCCACCGCAATTAGTCGCAAGCACGATCTCTACACAAATGATGATGATGCCAGTAGTGATCATGATCATGTTGATGACTACGATGACTATGGCAGCGACTGCCGTTGCTATAGAAAAGGAGGCCAAGACATTGGAAACTCTTCTGACTTTGCCTGTCAACAGGTTGACTATCCTAGTTGGTAAACTATCGGGATCGCTCTTTGTAGCCCTCTTAGGGACAGTCGCGTACATGTTCGGGTTTAACTATTATATGAATTCGCTTCTAGGCGGCTTTGGAGGAGGCCAGCAGACTTTAGACCTTTCCTCTCTGGGGATCACAGTAACCCCCATAGGCTATGTCTTGTTGGGAATTGTCTTCTTCATATCCATAGTTGCGACGTTAGCGCTTGCAGTATCCTTCTCCGTTTTCTCAGAAGATGTCAGAAGCGCTCAAAACTCGATAAGCTACATCTACATCATAATTATAGTTCCACTGTTGCTCTTCATGTTCATCGACATAAACACCCTTTCTCTGCCTGCCCAGATCGCGCTATACGCAATACCTTTCACACATACAATGAACGCTACAAGAGAGATTCTGCTCGGGAACTACCAATCCGTGTTGTTCAACATCCTTTACCTCGTTGTCTTCACTGTAGTAATATTATATATCGCGGCGAAGCTTTTCACAACAGAGAAGGTGTTCACCACAAAGTTCACGTTGAAGAGGAGACCTGCTAAAAAGGAGCTATAAGATTCACTCACTCTAACGCGAAACTATTAACAACCGACATCAAGCTGTCCTCAAAACTCAAAAACACGCGCTACGAAAAACTGGTCACTCTCTGTACGAAAGTGGAATAGAGGTTGGCCAGAAACTCCTTCGACATACCCAGAGTGCGTTGTTGCGATACGCTAGATAGCAGCTAATTCCTTGATCGCCTTTTGAATCCAGTCAGGGTCGTTCATAAGCTGCCTACCTACAGCTACTAGATCAACAGCTCCTTCTTCTACAAGTCTATTGGCGTATCTGGGTTCCTTAATATTCCCAACCCCAATAACCGGCACACCAACCGCATTCTTGATCTCTTTGGCCTGCGGAATAAAGTACCCCATGGTATCTTGCAGCTGAGGAGGGCGACTGCCGCATAAGCCACCGGACACATCGATCACGTCTACACCCACGTCCTCCAACATCTTAGCCAGCTGGATTGAGTCCTCGATCTTTGTTCCACCTGGAGTTAAGTCGTCAGCGCCTATACGATAGAGGAGAAGTCCCTTGCCAACTTTTGCTTTGACCTTCTTAACTACTTCCAGTGGGAACCTCATCCTGTTCTCCAATGAACCCCCGTATCTGTCCCTACGTTTGTTAGTTAGAGGGGAAAAGAACTGGTTAACTAATAATCCGTGTGAGCCGTGAATCTCAACTCCGTCGAAGCCAGCAGCTACGGCTCTCTCAGCTGCTTCCGCAAATTTATCCAGTAGCCCATCTATCTCACTTAACGTGAGCTCGCGTGCGGACTCCGTTGCCGAAGGAGCTACGGGCTGAAAACCCCCTGAGCTAACATAGGCCTTCGCGCCGGAATGGGCGATCTGAACAACTAATGGTGTGCCAATATCGTGGACTGCTCGGGTGAGCCTTTTCAGGCCAGGGATAAGCGTGTCGCTGTAGATCCCTAACTGCCTCTCACTTGAATTGCCCCCTATAGACACGTAAGCTGCTTCTACGATTAAAAGCCCCAGCATACTGCAACGCTTAACATAGTGCTCAACGAGCTTATCTGTCACAGACCCGTCAGGGGCCGCTAGGTTAGTGAGCATCGGGGGCATAACGATACGATTACGGAGGATATGTTCTCTAACCTTCAGAGGTTCAAGAAGACCAACCATATTGCAAAGACCTCCATCTATGGAAATGGGGCTCATCTAATAAGTCTTTTAAAACGTAGGGGTTCTCTTGAAGAAGAGTTTGGTTGGTGTAAGATCACGCAGTTGCTACATGTGAACCCAGTTCTTCCTCCACCTTACTGTGTCTCCTCTAACTTGAACGCGAACCTGGCGCCTCGGAATTCTCCTGTCCCAACCTTTTCCCATTTTATGTCATAGGACTTTCTAATCCTCATGGAAGTAACATCTGCATGTGTTGGCATCTTCCCAAACATTTCCTCTGCTTTAGCTGGGTTGCGGGTGAAGAGGAGGATCTTACGCTTCTTCATCAGACACCTTACTAGAGTCTTCTCAGGGTCCTGTCCTTCTAGCTTGACCTTCTCAACTCCAAAGTCTATAACAAAATTTCTCTTACCCTCAGAAGAGGGCTTCCCCGAGTACTCTAAATTCAAATCTGTCTGCCTCCATTAGTTGACTTGCTTGTTGATATACATTTTTTTATTTAATGTTCATTCCTTGTGTAATTATACAAGAGAAGTAGTGCTAGGGCGTTTACTAGCGCACCGATTATGAATGGAGACGAGTGAGCATAAGGCCAAAGTAGCCCCGCGATCAGTGGGCCGAGTGAGCTGATGAACTGTGTAACCGAATCCATCGCTCCAACAGAAGTGGCAAACCGCTCCTCCGAAATAAATGAGAGGATCGCTCTTCTCGCTGGAAGGTCCATAGCGCCTACGACTCCTGAAAGGAACATTAGGGCGAGGATTTGGTAGAAGGATCTGAGGAATGGATAGGCGCACCAAGTTAAGCTAGAAAAGAGGACGTGTAAGAATAGGATCTTGTATCCCCCAATCTTATCTGTAACTAGACCAAATGGTATTTGGAAGAGTGCTCCACTTATGCTCCAGACGCTTAAGAGCACACCTATTGATACTACGTCAAGCCCTTGCTCTACGCTGGCGAAGAGAGGTATAAACGTGTAAGATAGCATGAAACCTAGTGTGTGAAGCGATAGCCCTATAGTCAGTCTAAGTAATTTCCTGTTGTCTGCGAGCAGTGTTAAACCTGTTTTAAAGTCGTATAATATTGAACCCACAGAGAGGTCACTCCTCCTAAAACTTCCATGAGTATACTTCCAGATCATTGCTAGGGCTGCGGCTGATGAAACCGCGCCAACTATGAAAGTAGCAGGATAACCGAACAGCTCCACGACAACCCCTGATAAGGTCTGCCCAGCAAACTGGGCCATCGAATATATCGCGTAATACCACCCAAACCCAAGAGCAGTCCTCCCAGCTATAGACGCCTCAGATATCAGCGCAGAAGTTGCAGGGCCAGAGAAGGCGACACCTGAGTAGATGATGACGATGGAAATAGATGCTACGAGAGGATTAGATGTTAAAGCCACCACAAGCATAAACAAGGCTCCTAAGAAGAAACCCAGCGTGATCGGGTACTTCCGCCCAAATCTATCAGCGAACGAGCCTGCAGGTAAGGTTATTACAGCAGCAGAAAGCCTTGCGATGGTTATGATTAGCCCGCTAATGAAGGAGTCGAGAGTTAGAGCGTCGTGGAGGTACAAGAGGATAAGCGAGGTTGAGAGGAAGAATCCGAAGTTCAGAGTTCCAACAGCCACAGAAACCAGCACTATGTTCCTTGTAAGCCCAAGTCTTTCTAAGCTCAACATCTACCTCCACATAATACATAATAAAAAATATTGCCAAAAATGGAGAGCAAAGGATAAAAGAATTCTCTTAAATAGCTTAAGATGACAGTGACCATGGACTACCCCTTTATCAGCGTAATAGTGCCAGCATTAAATGAGGAAAAATACATCGTCCCAACTTTAAAGGCGCTGAAGATGCAAGACTACAAAGGTAGATTTGAGATTATTGTTTCAGATGGTATGAGTAGCGACCGCACCGTAGAATTCGCCAAGGCCTACGCTGACAAGATTGTGGTGGTCAATAGGAAAGGCGTCTCTGCTGGTAGAAATGAGGGTGCCAAGTCCGCGAAGGGGGAAATATACGTCTTTCTCGACGCTGACACCATTGCGAGTAAAAGTCTCCTTTCCAATATAGCTAAAGTCTTCAGAAATAAAAAGGTCCTAGCTGGAAACCCCAGGATTCTCACAACAGAGTATGGGAAGACGATGCTACTTTACACCGTCGCAAACGAGCTCGGCATCAACGCATTATTCAAGATCAAGAAGCCGATTATGCCAGCTGTGTGCCTTGCTTGTAGGAGGGAAGCGTTCTGGGAAGTTGGCGGATTCAACGAAGACCTGAAGGTCGCTGAAGACGTCGAGTTCTCAGCAAAGATAAGAAAGCTCGACGGCAAATTTGTGTTCATACGCAATGCTTACGTCTATACTTCACCAAGGAGGCTAAAGAAGTGGGGTGTTGTGAAGCAACTGAGAGCCTGGCCTTTCGGATATATATGGATAAGGTTAAGGCATAAGCAGCCAAAGTACGATCCAATAAGGTAGTGCCCTATACCGTCACTGTTGAATTAAATACACGAAGTTGGCGTTACCTAAGGTCGTTGACGTTAGATCCAATTATTTCCGCGAAGTAACAAGTGTGATAGTCGTCATTAGGGTAGAGTTTTTTTCTATCGTCCAGTTGTACATCTGCTTCCACAATCTCCTTTTTGAATGCGACCTTGCATTCGAGGTTGACTAGGCATTCACTTAAAGACGGGCTCTTTACCTTCATAGACCTCTTCGTCTTCAGCCCTAGCTCCCTTATCTTGTCAACATATCGACCTGACTTTGTGCCACAGAATTCAAGAACGTTTTCAGCCCCTTCTGGAGGGACGTTGACTGTGAAGTCTCCGGTCTGCTCTATTAGGCTATGAGTGTACCTGGAACGTCTTATATAAGCTATGAAGAATGGCTTACGCCAAAGTACACCGATATGCCCCCACCCAATAGTCATCACGTTCGCTGAACCATCTTTTCCTATTGAAGCAAGTAGCAACCCCTTCTCGTGCATGGTGTTATTTATCATCGAAGAAAGCTTTAACACTTCCACCTTCGAACTCACATTATAGTCGATGGATGTTTGAGCTATAAATTTTTCCAGATAGCAGCTACAAAGATGTTATACGTTCCGAAAAATATTTATAAATTAGGGTCATCCTAAGTTAGGCTATGCCTAATTCAGTCTACTCGAAGCAGATGGTCCTTTACCTACGTAGAATCTACCAGATGAGCGTTGAAGAAAATAAGGAGGTTACAAGTGGAGATTTGGCTGTCGAAGCAGGGGTGAGAACTTCTTCTGCTATTGACGTTATAAAAAGGTTGGAAGAGCATGGTTTTGTAAGTAGGACGCTTTGGGGACCTATCTATTTAACTAAGAAGGGCGTTGCCGAAGCTCGTAAGCTCGTATATAGGCATAGGATCATTGAAACCTATCTTTGTAGGTGTCTAAGCGTTAAAGACGATGCAGCATGCAAGGAAGCTGCCTTTTTAGAGGTTCAGGCTAGTGATGAGGTCGTGTACGCTATGTGTGATAAATTAGGGCATCCCAGCACGTGTATACATGGTAGAAAGATCCCACATGTTCATAAGGTGAGGGGCACGTGAATAGGAAGGTATCGTCCATCGTTTTAGCGGTCATAGTTCTACAGCTTAACCCATTTGGTGTAGTGGCCGCGGAAACTAAAGGTATTAATGTTGTAACCACTACCTCAGCTATGGCTTCCATTATTAGGCCGATTCTGTCAGGTGACGATAACTTGACAGTCTTGCTGCCTTCTAACGTTGAACCACACAGTTTCACGTTAGACCCTATGACTGTTCAAAAGGCTCTAGAAGCCGATATCTTGGTGAGCTCTGGTCATATAGGATGGGAAAAGGTCATAGAAGATCAGATGAAAAGTTCAGGCAAAGCCGTCTTCGACCCTCTTAAGGATCTAAGTTCACTTGTCTTATACGAGTCCCCTTCTGGTGGGATAAATTTGCATGGTTACTGGTTAGACGCGGAAAATGTGAAGGCGATAGCAACCGCTTTCTCTAAGGTCGTGTCGAAGATGAACCCAACTGCTTCAAGGGAGTATGAGCGCAATCTACAAAGGTACCTCTCAGAGATCAACGCGTTGGAATCGTTCTCACTAAATTCATTAAAAGGGAGGGGAATATATGGTTCAAACGCTGTGATAGGCTTCTTTGAGGAGCAGTATGTCGCTAAATCGTTTGGGATGAACGTCGTCGGGGTGTTGGCTGGCGACGAGGAAGAAGTGGGAATATCACCACAAAAGCTCGAAGAGATAAGGAGAGGCCTTCTAAACGGTACGATCAACTATTTAGTGGTATCTGAAATCGCACTCGAGCTACCGTTGAACGAATACATTAGGACCCTTTCCCAAGAAACTGGGAGTCAGGTCATATACGTTAGAACCCTAGACATCCCCGACGTCTACGACTTTAGAGCGCTTTACTTGTACAACCTTGGCAACGTTGTCGGATCAAACCCGTCATCGAAAGAAGATAGGTACCTATTGACGCCTGAGATCTATCTAGTGGTGATTGCAATATCTGTCATACTTAATGTGATACTTCTCTACATTCTGTTTAGGAGGTTGAGATGATGTCCATCTTCGATGTGAAGGGTGTTGATGTCGTCTTAAACGGTAACAAAGTGTTAGAAGGTATCACCGTTAAGCTCGAAGACCCCTCTTTCCTCGCGATAATGGGGCCTAATGGTTCTGGCAAAACCACCTTCATAAGGCTCCTTTTAGGCATCGTACACCCCTCTAAAGGTAAAGTTGAAGTGTTGGGTTATGATGTCGGAGAGAACCCATTAGAGGTTAGGAAGGTCGTCGGCTACGTCCCGCAAAAGGAGAGGGTAAACTTCGAGATACCGCTTTCAGTAGAAGAGGTGGTTGGGATGGGTTTACTCTCTAGAAAGGCTATCCCAAGGTTCCCATCGAAGAGTGATAAAGAACGGATAGAGAGTGTGCTAAAGGTTGTTGGGATGTACGAAAAAAGGAAGGTGCCCTTCGTAAATCTGAGTGGTGGGCAGCAGCAGAGAGTCCTAATCGCTAGAGCTGTAGCACAGGAGCCTAAGATCCTTTTACTTGATGAACCCTTTAATGGAGTTGATGCGCATAACCAAGCACAGATTCTCGATTTTCTTAAAACCATCAAGTCTAATGGTGTAGCGATCATCGTGGTGACCCACGACATCAACCCACTTGCAGAACTCACTGACTATGTCATGCTTCTGAACAAGACAGTTATCGCGTTTGGGACACCAGAGGAAGCATTGAACTATAAAAGGTTATGCCAGATATATGGTCCCTCGGTGCAAGTTATCACAGGGAAACCCTGCCCAACGGTTATCACAGGCGATACTCATGCTTGACCTACTATCGCCGTTTCTTGTTAGGGCCTACATCGCTATACTTCTCACTGGATTTATGAGCCTAGCAAGCGGGATCGCGGTGTTAAGGGGTGTCTCATACCTCCCAGCTGAAGCATCGCACTCCGCGCTCGGAGGTGCGGCAATAGGGGTATTCTTAGGGTACATCTTCTCCCTCGGCATAGAACCGTTCTACTTCGCCCTCTTCTTCAGCTCTTTCACAGCTATGTTGGTTGCATACGCTGGAAGGCATGGGGGTGCGGAAGTCTTAAACTCTGCTTTAGGAGGCGCACTTGCTTTAAGTGTCTCATTTTACGCTATCCTTAGAGCTCTAGTCCCAACGGAGCTGAGGGCTGTGATCGACAACTACCTTGTAGGTGACCTCCTCTTGTTGACCATCGACGACCTTGTGAGCCTCTCTACGATAATCATCGCGGGTGCGGTAGTGCTCTACATCTTCAAGAACGAGATCCTTTACATATGCTTCGACCAAGAAGGTGCGGAAGCCCTTGGGTTGAACGTCCCCCTATACGACTATATTCTATTCTTCTTCATCGGTCTAGCTGGTGGTCTCGCTGCGAAGACCATTGGGAGCCTGATGGTTTTCGCTTTAATCATGCTTCCCTCTGTTATAGCGAAAGACTTCTCAAGTAATATAAAGAGCTTTTTTGTTAAGACTCTAGTGCTCACCCTGGTCTTCGGCTACTCGGGTATATCACTTTCTATATTGGCGAATCTATCGAGCAGCGGTAGTATCGCGGCGGTTGCGAGCATAGCTTATATCGTTTCCTTGGTTTATAAGGGGTACATTAGAAAGGTGGGGTCGCATTATCGTCCTCATGAACACTCTTAGCTAAAGGGTATTTGGTTTGTTAATGGGCTATTTTTGAAGTGCTGTCTTTATTCTGCGAACTAAAGAGATACCGTAATTGTCTTTCAAGTATTCGTCTAACTGGTCGAGCGCGTCAAATTCGTCCTTTGTCTTTTCGACGGCCTTCTTTATAAAGTAGGTTGTATGACAAACTTGGCACGATGCTCGTGTAACAAGCATGAGTCGATCTTCTTCTCTATCGTACTCTACATCCGATGCCCCTAGCTTGAGTGGAGCTCCACACTTGCACTTTTGTCTTAAAACATGGTTAAGCACTCTTCTCCTCTCCTTTGAACCGTACTCTGTTGACCTCAATAGGTTGCTCCTCAGTTGTCTATACTGCGGGTCATCTGGTATTCTGTTATTGGCCAGCTCGATCTCGTCTAAAACAGACATTATGCTGAACGTCTCATCCTCTTTAACCTTTGGTCTGATCAAGTCCTTTGTCTGGAACTTCTGTATCGCCCACGTTGGCACATCGTAGTCTAGGAGCTTTTCAAAGTAGACGAGGATATCCCACATTCTCTTTCCAACTCTTCTACCATTCCTATCTTTCAAGTTCGATGTTGGAGGTAGGTTCCTAGCGATATCGTTCAGTAATATGTTGTAAACGTTTTCTATGAAGGAGTCGTTCTCCCCGTAATAACTGCACCAGAGAACGTAATATAAGTGGTCGATCAACTCGCCAACTGATCTGATATATCTTGCACTGTTGTATGCTCGCCTTTTAGACACGTTCCTACAGCTTGTGTAGAAGTAGTTGAAGATGGTTTCAGAGGCCTTATTCAGGTAGAACTTCGTACTGTGTAGGTACCTATCGTATGCTTCTTGGTCGTATTCGCTGAGTGTTTCTACCCAAGATAGAAGATAGGTAGCTGAATGGCAGACCTTTTCTACGTTTGCACGGTTTGGTTTCCTAGTAAGATAGTATACTAGATTATTTCTCCACTTATCACATCTGTTGATTATTTTCTGTTGTTCTGTGCTCATTATTCACTTTGTCGCCTTCCAACAAAGAAACCTACTTTATGAACTTTTTGTATAAGGGCTTTTGTTTCTGCGTCCTTTTAAGGGGCATTAGTAGAATTAGAAGGTTTGATGTTAGAAGTTAACATCATCCTGTACTTTTTGACGTCCGTGTCTGACGCTATGCTGTCCATTAAATCGTGTGCTCCGATAAGCCCTACTAAGGTGTCTGGTTGCGGCTTTCCAAAGGTAGCCCTCAAACCCTCTCTAGTTTCAACAACCTTAAGGTCACATAGCCTCTTTACTGCCTCCTTAAGGTCTGCGTCGGTGAAATCTGATGGCCTGTTTAGGCTGATCCTAAAGGCCGATAGTTCTGCTGAAAGCTCGCTCATCCACAATTTGCCTAGAAGTATGCTGAGTACACGCACCACATCTCCCATTAAACTCTCAACATTGTTCTTGGGTTCTTTTAAGAAAGAAAACGGCATCACCTCTATGTTCTGGGCGCAGTTCTATAAACTTTTAGAGTTCAAGCTATAGCCTGCTTCGAAACCCTTGAAGATTATGGCTTACGTATTGCCTATCTTTTTTGATTTGTTACACGCTTTTAAGCGGGTACTTGCCGTACCTTCTCGCCTCATCAACCATCGCATATATGTTCTCCACTTTGACGTTTGCGTGTAAGGAATTGCTTGATGTAAGTATGAAGCCCCCGCCCTTCGCTGCTGAATCGATGCACCTTCTGACGTCCTTGCGCACATCCGATTCGTTACCAAAAGGTAGAACGAATCTGCAATCGACGTTGCCAGCTAGGCAGACTCTACGACCATACTTCTCTTTAACATCCCTCAGGTCCATTGCGCCAGGCTCTATTGGGTGAATGCATTTAACACCTGTGTTTACTATGTCCTCTAAGATGGGGTAGAGGTTTCCATCTGAGTGTTTAAGTACTGGAATCCCATGCCTTCTGCCAATGTTCACTATTTCTTGTAGGTTTGGAAGCTCGTATTCCCTAAATAGCCTTGGATTTATCATAGGTCCTTTGGTGTCCGCGTAGTCGTCTGTCACAAAGAGCACTTCGACACCTGCCTCAATCATGGATTCAGCAAACCTCTGGCAGGCCTTAGCGATCTTATCGATCAGCGCCTTGGCGAGTTTTGGGTTTTTATAAAAGTCGACTGAGATCTTATCGATCCCTCCTCTGACTTGGAACGCCATATGCCATCCGCTGTGGCACTGCGCCATCGACACGATATCATCATCTTTTATCCTTTTTATGATTTGGCGGGCCATATCCATTATGTCCGGGTGGAATGCGTCTGGAGGCTGATAATTCTCTAGGTCTTCTAACGAGCTGACTGTGCCTCCTACGAAATAGGTGGACTTAGATTCTTCGCTCGTCTGCATTATCCTCCCCCAATGGTCGATGTATCTCTTACTGTCTATGTACTTGGGTTGGTAGGTCTTCGTCGTTAGGGAGTAGTCGGAGAGCGCTGGAACCGCATCGAAATCCAGCTTTTTGCAGGCTTCAACCATTGAAAGCCTATAGTTTATCGAAGACTCCCAGCTATCACTGCCCCCTGCCATGGTGAGAACAGTCTTACCGACCTTCCTGTGAAGGATCGATTCAACGATGGGTGGGTCTAGCGCCAAGTCAGTAATGGGTACGTAGTCTGGTTCCTTGAGTTCAAGCGCTTTGAAAAACCTTTCTCTATGGTTCATGCCTATTTCCACTAAAGACGTTTTGCTTTTAAGCTTTCTAATCTTTGCGAAAGTTCTTGGCAGTTTAAACCCTCTGACAATGTTGTGTTAATGGATAAATCTATTAGCCAAAATTTAACAACATAAGAGAGGAAACAACATGTCTGGGAAGCATCAAATAAAGGTCCTGCCAAGCGGACTGGTGTTACAAGTGGATGAGGGTGAAACCGTCTACGAAGCGCTTTTGAGAAATAACGTGCCTATTGAAGTGGTGTGTGGTGGCAAAGGTGTATGTGGAAAGTGTGGTATGAGGGTATTGAAGGGTGTTTCCTCCCCTCCTACGGCAAAGGAAGAGAAGTGGGCGCAAGTCCTTGGAAGTGATGTTCGACTAGCATGCCAAGTAAGGATGTTATCTGATGGTGTAATTGAGCTTAACCAGGCTGCGGCCACAGCTAAGGCTAAGATATTAACTTGGGGGCAAGAAGTCAAAACAGAGGTTGATCCTACTGTAACTAGAAGGGAGGTTCTATTGCCGACACCATCCCTAGAAGATCAGAGGGCTGACCTTGAGAGGTTACTGCAAGCGGTGGGGGTTCAAAGTTATGATGGGTACCTGCTTAGGAAGCTATCTGACTGCTTATGGGGGTCCAAGTTCGATGTTGAAGCGGTGCTTTATGATGGGGAGTTAATTGACGTCAGACCTAAGGTTCCCAAGGCTGGGGTGTACGGAATCGCCTTCGACATAGGGACCACGACTATTGTAGGATACTTATATGATCTTGAAAGCGGAAAGCTTGTTTCTGTAAGGTCTAGTTACAACGATCAGATTAGATACGGTGAAGACGTGATAAGCAGGATCGAGTTCGCTAGTAAAGGTCAAGAGAACACTTCCAAGATGCAGGATGCTGTAGTTGGGACGATCAATAACATAATAGCGGACCTTTTAAAGACTGCTAACATTGACAAGGATGATGTTTATGATATTGTATGCGCGGGGAATACAATAATGGCCTCCTTCCTTTTAGGAAGCAGTTGTTACCACTCCTCGCGTACTCCGTATATACCTTCATTCACTTCACCAGTTAGGGTCAAGGCTAGGGACCTCCACCTAAACTCCAACCCTTCAGGATATTTGAGAACACTCCCATCTATAAGTGCCTACGTAGGAGGGGACTTGGTGGCCGACATCCTTATCTCAGAAATTTACAAGCACGAAGGGCCGGTAGCACTAGTCGATCTCGGTACTAATGGTGAAGTAGTTGTCAAAACAGAGAATGATTTTATGGCGACGTCTTGCGCTGCTGGTCCAGCTCTTGAAGGTTACAGCATCCTAAATGGGATGAGAGCTGTGAGTGGCGCGATCGAGTCGGTGTCCATCAGCGAAGACGGTAACGACGTCTATTATAGGACGATCTCGGATGATAGGCCTGTCGGCATCTGCGGGTCTGGTATAGTTGAAGCGTTGGCTTGGATGAAGATTAGAGGGATAGTCAACAAAGCTGGGAGGATAGTTGAGAACTCGAGTAAAAGGGTCATCCATTCACAGGGTGAGCTTCAATACGTGCTCGTGTATGAGAAGGACTCGAAGACTGGTACGAAGATAGTCATAACCCAAAGCGATGTAAGGAAGCTTCAAGTCGCCAAAGCAGCTATCTTCTCCTCCCTTCTAACATTAGCTAAGCTATGTAACGTAGACGTCAAAGAATTCAAGAAGCTTTTCATCGCCGGCGCGTTTGGCACGTACACGGACCCATTTTATGCGACGGTGCTTGGTATTTTCCCTGAGCTTCCTAAGGACAGGTACACCTTAATAGGAAACGGCTCAGGAATGGGTGCGAGTCTGCTGCTGCTATCTAAAGATAAATGGGATTTAGCTAAAGAGTTGGCAAAGAGGGTTAAGGTTGTAGAATTGAATCTAGTCAAGTTCTTTAAGGATGAATTTATAGACGCGACCTTTTTACCACATAAGGATGAGCAGCTATTCAGAGCCACGTTAGACTCTATATCTAAGCTTCGTAGGACATAGGTTCAAAGACGGCTATCAGGTGGAGCGCGAGATTTTGAACAAAAGACTTTTATGTTCTCGTAAAGCCACTTCTGAATTAGAGTTTGATGATACCTGTTCTACACGCCTTTGGGAAGGGGATCGCTGACACATGGGAGAAATCTTTGATAGAGCTCTGGGGAAATGGGATAAAGATAAAGACCGAATACGATAAGCCACAAGACCCAGAGAGTATAGATGCGACAATGGTTATGGTCTCCAGCGACCCGCTATCTGAACCAAGGATTCATTTGTCAATTCCGTCAACCTTCAAAGATCTGCAGAAGTACAAGAGGGAGGTTGTGGATGGGGTTCACGACCATTGGATCGACCCCAAATCAGGTAAATGGACCTACACCTACCATCAACGCCTTTTTAGGTATCCAACTGAAAACGGTTTCGTTGACCAGATAAGCTATGTCATAGATAAACTCTCTGAGGTGTCTTACACTCGGAGGGCTCAAGCGATAACATGGGATCCTGCCTTAGACCCTTCCACCGACGATCCACCGTGTTTACAAAGGGTATGGCTAAGGTGCACTGAAGAAGGTGGTGTGCTCACGCTTAATATGAACACGCATTGGAGATCCAGAGATGCGTATAAGGCTGCTTTTATGAACATGTATGCTTTGACAGAGTTGCAAAGGGTGATCGCTGAAAGGTTATCTAGCAAGATAGGTAAGGTTGTGAAGGTTGGGCAGTACGTTGACATCTCCGATTCATATCATATCTACGGCTCATATATTGAGGACTTTAAGGGGCGTTTTCTAAGAGCACTTGAGCAAAGGGAATTCTACTCAGATAACATTAGACGTTCTCGAAGCTTGAACAGTAATCACCCTCTTGTCCGGAAAGAGTTTGTTGAAGCTGACTTAGAGTTGGAGAAGGAAGCTCAGCTATCGAAATAGTCTCTTATCCTTAGTTTGCTAACCTTCGGCTCATAGCTCAATAGAAGCTCTTGAACTTTAGATGTGTTCTTGTAAATTTCCTCTAGCTTTATACGAGCCGCCTCCAAGAACCTTATCTCATTCTTCGCAAGAGCTAGTTTGCTATCGCTTAATAGCATCGCAGCTGCCTCGCTCGCTGAAGCCACAGTCCTCGAAAGGACATCACCTTCTTTGACAATAGTCTTACATATCGTATACACAACTTCAGGGGCTAGCACATAGGATTGTGGGTCGACGTATTTATCCGAGTCGATAAAGAGTGACTTTAATTCCTTTCCCTTCCCTGTCTCTAACGCTGTATTCATGACCTTTGTATCGTAGTGGAGCATCTCCAAGAAGACTTCTGGGCCATACCCTCCGAATAACTTTACGTTCTCGGTCTGCTCGTTTGACCACAGGTCACACGCAGCAGCGATAATATTGCCAACTAGACTTGAATGGGCGACCGCAGCGCTCTTTCCCTCCATAGACATCGGGTAGCCTGTAATAGCCTTAATGAAGACGTTCTCATAAGCGCAGTCCTTGCCTGGGCCGACCGCGCCTTCCTCATACGCTATCAAACTCCTACTCGCTGACATAACTCTCACAAGAGCGGCTAACGAATGTGCGATGACATTGTCTCTTTTTCCTCCAGCAAGCCGCATAGCTGTGTTAGCGAAGGCGCAGGCACTATCCCCTCCAGCTATTACGTGTTTGTTGTTCGCGATCTTGACGATGTCTCTCCAGAGCCTTCCCATATCGAGGGCTGCTAATTGGCCAATCGATGCCACAATCCCTGAGACATCTTGTCTTATTATCGCATAGTTGAAAAGTTCTTTCCCACCCTCTGATTCGATGGACAGAACGTCTGCCCCATTTGATGCAACAGATTCGAAGGTCTCCATCATTCTCATGTAGTTACTTTCATCGTGTTTAGGTTTCCCGAAGTCTCTGATATCCGCGACTGTGACTCGGAACCCTACGTTCAAGCCGTATTCGCGCGCGTATCTCTCAATAATGCTCTTCTGGAGTTGGGTGATTTCTCCAGGTAAGTTTTGAACCCCCATTTCCAAGTACGTTAACTCGGTCTCAAGCTGTAGTCTTCTCATGTCTAGGTCTACAGCCCTCTTAAGAACAGACTCCGTTATACTCCTATACTCATCTCTCACATCCTTTCCAATTCTGGGGAAGTACTTGATCTCTGGTACGACGTAACCTCTTCCAACCTCCAAATCGTACCCATATTTTAATGGATATTTCGCTGTGCCAAATATTAGAGAGTCCGGACTAAGCGCGACCTCTTTGAAGCGCATAAAAATCACTGTGTGACGCTCCTATTTCTACGTTATCCATCCTTTGCAGAGCCTTACCCCTTGGACTGCATTAGCTCCGTATCCATCTGCTCCTATACTCTTTGAAAACTCCTCTGTGACAGCCGCTCCACCTATAATCACCTTGACTTGGTCTCTTAAACCAGCTTGTTTTAGGGCTTCGATAACGTTCTTCATTTCGACCATTGTTACCGTGAGCAGAGCCGACATGGCCACTATCTGCGGTTTCTCATTCTTAACGGCTTCGATAAATGATTGAACAGGGACATCCGCCCCTAAGTCGACGACTTTGAATTCAGATGCCTCAAGCATCATGCTCACAATGTTCTTCCCAATATCGTGTAGGTCACCGCTTACCGTGCCTATGACAACCTTCCCGATCTTTTTGATTTCAGAACCTTTCAAATAAGGTTCAAGGATCTGAGTGATCTCCTTTCCAATTTCTCCTGCAACTATCAATTCAGATAGAAAGTATTCAGATGCCTCAAACTTTCTTCCAACGATCTCCATGCCTTCTGCTATGCTCTTAAGGATGATCTCCTGTGGGTCGATCTTGTTCTGAAGCGCGATTTTGGTGAACTCCTTGGACTTCTCAAAGTCAAGGTTCACAATACTATCTCTAATCGAATTCAAAATGTCGGTCTTGTCCATTTCTGTCACAGTTTCATCTCTGTGATGCGTATTTAAATTTTATTCAAGGCGAGACTAAAAATAGCAAAAAGGGCATGTAAATGTTCTAGAAAACTATGTTTTCACATAAAACTGTGAGCCATACCTGTTCGCCTCCTCAAACATTGTAACTATGTTTTCAGGGGGGGTGTGGGGTTGGATATTGTGAACTGATGTTAGGACGTAACCTCCGCCACGGCTTAGGTCGCTTATTCTTAGCCGAACCTCCTCCCTAACATCAGCTGTTTTCCCGAAGGGAAGTACCCGTTGTGTGTGTCAATAGCGCCCCAGAAAACAAGTCTATCACCAAACTCCGTCTTCAGCTTTCGGCTATCCATACCCTTAGCTGTAACCTGTACTGGGTTTATTCCAGATATTCCAACGTCGATTAGGTCTGGGATGAGGGGTGCGATTGCGCCGTCGCTGTGAATTATCACCTTAGCATTCGTCGCACTCTTAAACGCTTCGACAATCTTCTTGTGTCTAGGCTTCACGAGCCTCCGATACGCTTCAGGGGAAAGGATCGGGCCTGTTTGAGTGCCAAGGTCATCCCCGAAGAAGACGAAGTCCAAGTACTTTCCAATTGGTGCCACATACTCCCTTATAAGATCCACCATCACGTTGGAAATGTTCTCTATCACGGCTTCTGCGATTTTAGGCCGTAAAATTGTGTCTGCTAAGAACTGCTGGTATCCTCGAACTAGCAATGAGTGGGCGAATGACCCTACAACTATATAGGGGAAACCTATGGCGTACTCTCTCTTGGCCAACTCCTCAGCTTGGCTGACCATATCTTCCAGATCGAGGTTCATATCGTCGGCGTTCGGCCAATGGTAGCTGTTGACTTCGTAAACGTCCTTCGCGTTCATTAGAGGGCTTCCATCTTTTGTGACGTCATAGTAGTAGCCTGTGAACTTCCTCTTTATTCCCCAGACATCGACGGTTTCAGGTGGAGGTATGTCGTCGGCGCTCTTCAGTCTAGGGTAGATGTATCGAGTGTCCACTCTAAACCTATCTAGAATCTCCTCAGAAGGCTTAGTTGAACGAGCTACACCGTCCAAGACGTGTATTCTCTCTTCCTTTAAGGAGAGATGTCTTAAAAGCTCTTTGTAAGCTTCTATGTGGATTGAGGATATGGTGTTGCCCAGGTCTATTGGCACCTTATCGGGTTCCTCGTGGTTAAGGGCTGCGACTACCCTCTCTTTAGGTGTCATATTAGCTTGTCACCAGCAGTTTAGTGGTGATTCTTTATTTATCCTTTGTCTAAGAGAAGGTTTGCGCTCTATGGAAATCGGCATAAAAGCTTTTATACATTTGTTGGAGTTAAAGAGCAATGCCAATTAAAGTTGTTAATGTGAAAAATGTTGGTGTTCAACAGGTGCTAGGTGGGCCGGTAAAGCCGCTGATATCTAATGAAGACATCAGCCAAAATCAAGAATTCGCCCTAGGCGTCTTCAAGCCCAAGGAAGGGCTCTTTTTTCACACGCATCCCAAGTCGGAGGAAACATACTTCGTAATAAACGGTACAGGGACGGTGTTCACCGGAAAAGATAAGAAACCTACCAAGATCGGGGAGGGTGATGTAGTCTATATTCCTGCCGGCATGCCTCATGGTGTAGCAAATACGGGCAGAAAGAAACTTCTCATCGCATTCTTCCTATCACCAGGTGAAGTGAAAGCTGGGTATGGCATTGGCAAGGACTGTAAAGTTCTAGAAGAGAGGGTTCCATATCTTTAATTTAATTGGGATAAGGTGTTCAACCTTAATTGATAAAAAGGATGAAAAAGGATATAGGTTAGACTGCGTTGATGTGATATGGTAGAAATGTTTCCTAACATGGTTGATGTTAAGCAATATTTTGAAGCGGTTCCTGCGATAGACCATAAAGAAGTCCTAAAGAACGAGTTGAGGAGTGCTGGGTTGGCCTCGATAATCAAACCGGGCTACAAGGTAGCGATTACAGCTGGTAGCAGAGGGGTGACCAACATTGCTGATATAATTAAAACAATAGTTGAGGAGGTCAAAAAGGTTGGTGGGAAACCGTTCATAATACCCGCTATGGGGAGCCATGGCGGGGCGACATCTGAAGGCCAAATAAGGGTGCTTTCTGATCTAGGGATCACAGAGGAATCGATGGGTGCGAAGATCGAGGCTTCGATGGAGGTTAAGGAGGTTGGGCGGCTTGAAAACGGTTCTCCTGTGTACGTTTCGAAGGTGGCTCTAGGGGCTGACGCGGTCATCGTTGTCGGTCGAGTCAAGCCCCACACAGACTTCAAAGACGAAGTCGAAAGCGGGCTTATGAAGATGATGGTGATAGGGCTTGGGAAGCAGAAGGGTGCTCAGACCTTCCACTCTCATGGCAAGTTCGGGTATCATAACCTGATCGTCCCTACGGCAAGGGTGATAATGGAGAACGCCCCAATAAAGCTCGGTGTAGCGATTGTTGAAAACCAATATCATGAGACGGCTTTGATCAAGGCTCTTGCGCCACAAGACTTCGAGAAAGAGGAAAAGAAGCTCCTTGTGAAGGCAAAGGAATGGATGATGAGGATCCCATTTAATCAACTTGACTTCTTGATTGTTGAAAAAATAGGGAAGAACATTAGTGGCACAGGCATGGACCCGAATGTGACAGGAAGGTTCGCTTGGCCTGAGGAAAAACCAAAAGACCTCCCAGATGTGAGGATAATCGCTGCGCTCGATTTAACCAGGGAAACCGAGGGGAACGCGATAGGTGTTGGGCTAGCTGATATCATAACGAAAAGGCTTTTTGACAAGATCAACTTTAATGATACCTATATGAACTCTCTCACAGCGGGTGTCATAGGGTTAATAGCGGCTAAGATACCTACGACTATGCCTACCGATAAAGACGCGGTTGAATTGGGGTTGACGTTACTTAACAAAAGAGCTGATGAAGTTAGAGTAATGAGAATAAAGAACACGTTGGAGCTCTCCAAGTTCCAGGTGTCTGAGGCGCTCCTTGAAGAGGTCAGAAGTAACAGCAAGCTCGAAGTTTTAGGGGCGCCACAGCCGATGCAGTTCGACATCCTAGGCAATCTAATTTAACACGCCAAAACAAACTTATGCGTTGCCCTCAAAGACCTTCTTCTCTATCTCTACCGTATGATGGCATGCGACTGGATGGCCATCGCCACTTAACTTTGGTTCCTCTGCCCTGCAAAGTTCATCAGCGTATGGGCAGCGTGGGTGAAACCTACACCCTCTAGCCACGTCGTAAGCGTGTTCATGGTTGCCATTATATTTGGGGATGTTCAGTTTCTTTGGTAAATAGATCGACGGCACTGAAGATATCAGAAGCTGTGAGTATGGGTGTAGAGGTCTACTGAAGACCTCTTCGCTTGTCCCTAACTCTACCAGTTTACCCAAATACATTACCCCAACCCTATGGCTTATGTAGCTTACTATGGACAGGCTATGAGATATGAATAGGTATGACAAGTTGAGTTTTCTCTGAAGCTCCTCTAACAGGTTCAGTATCTGTGCTTGAACAGACACATCAAGGGCGGAAGTTGGCTCGTCGAGGACCATGAACTCTGGCTCAGCCAGTATTGCCCTCGCAACGGCAACTCTCTGCTTCATCCCGCCGCTTAGGTGATGTGGGTACATGTCTAAGACGTCAGGCCTTAAACCTACGCCTTCAAGGACTTCTTTGATTCTCGCCGTGCGGTCCCCTGTGTATTGGCTGCATTCAAGGGCTTCTAGCAGCGTTCTCCCTATCTTCATCCTAGGGTCGAGCGATGAATCTGGGTTCTGGAAGACCACCTGCATCTTTCTCCTAGCTTCTTTTACCTCCTTTTTTCTCGCTTTTGCTAGGTCGAGGCCTTTGAAAGACACTGTTCCACTACTTGGCTTCTCAAGCCAAAGTAGTAGTCTACCTAGTGTGCTCTTGCCGCTCCCGCTCTCCCCGACCAACCCGAAGATCTCGTTGCCGTTTATGGAAACATCTACGTTTGAGACTGCTGTAAGCGTGTTTGACTTTGTCGTAGTCAATTTGATGTTATAGTATTTTGAAAGTTTTTCTCCTCTAACGATCTCCATTTTCGCTCACCATACAGCGTGGCATGCGACGTATCTTCCATCGACTTTCTCTAGCTTTGGTTCGATGGTTTTACACTTCCCATTTGCATACGGGCATCTAGGGTGGAACTTGCAGCCACTAGGTAAATCTGACATATCTGGGACACTACCTGGCAACGGTTTCAAAACGCATTTAAGCCCCTTTGGGACACAAGTCATCAGAGACTGAGTGTATGGGTGCTTTGGGTTGTGGAATATGTCTTCGAAGGCGCCTATTTCAAGCATTCTACCTGCGTACATTATCCCTATCTGGTTACAGACTTCAGCTGCTACACCGATGTCATGTGTTATTAGGATCATCGACAGCTTCTTAGTTTCAGATAGTTCCTTGATGAGCTTGAGGATTTGGGCTTGAATCGTCACATCCAAAGCTGAAGTTGGTTCGTCAGCTATTACAAGCTTGGGGTTCAACGCTATTGCCATCGCGATGATGACCCTTTGCTTCATCCCACCGCTAAGTTGATGGGGGTATGACATAATTCTTTTTTCAGGTTCTGGTATGCCGACCGTTTCTAAGAGCTCGACGCTTCTGGAGTAAGCTTCCGCCTTGCTGTAGCCATGTGTCGTGAATACCTCAACCAATTGATCCCCTACCCTCAGAACGGGGTTTAGTGCTGAATTGGGGTCTTGGAATACCACTGAAATGTCTGATCCTCGAAGTTTTCTTAGCTCTTCTTGGCTTAGCTTTAAGATATCGATGTTGTTTAAACGCACCGAGCCAGAGGCCTCTCCAGGGCATAATCTGATGATAGAAAGGCCTAGTGTGCTCTTGCCGCTTCCGCTCTCCCCGACTATCGCGAACCTATCCCCTTCGTTCACAGAGAATGAGACATCGTCAACAGCCCTTATCTTCTTGTCCCTGAATCGATAATTGACCTTAAGATTTTGGACTTCCAGTAGTACTTTACTTTGATGCAATTATCTCACCAATCCTATCCCCTATCTTGTTGAAGGAGAAGACAACTAAGAAGACAGCTAAACCAGGGAAGATGATCAAATGGGGTGCGTAGAACATGTAGGTTCTACCTGTGCCTAGCATCGTCCCCCACTCTGGTTCTGGGGGTGGCACTCCTATTCCGAGGAACCCCAGTCCTGAAGCGAAAAGTATGGCTGTCCCGAGGTTAAGTGTTATTTGCGCTATAAGGGTTGGAGATATGTTAGGAATAATGTGTCTAGTCATTATCTTGATGCTGTTCACTCCAAGCTGTCTCGCAGCCAAGACGTACTCAAGCTCTTTGACCTGCAATGTCAGCCCCCTAGACATCCTAACATACGATGGGACAAGTGATAACGCTACAGATGTGATCACTGTCGCTATGTTGTTGCCCATAATGGCCACAAACATGACTGCGAGTAGGAAACCCGGTAGGGCTAGAAGGACGTCTGTGAACCTTTGTGTAATTGTATCAACAGCTCTACCGTAGAAGCCTGATAGCACACCTACTACTATCCCTACTAGAGCGCCGATTGCGGTTGCGGCAAAGGATATCGTCAAGGTCAGCTTAGCGCCGTGGATAACTCTACTTAGGATGTCCCTCCCAAGCTCATCTGTGCCAAATGGGTGCTCCCAAGAAGGAGGTTTGTTGCTGATCGAAAGGTCGGACTCGATCGGGCTATAGGGGGCTATGAAATCTGCGAATAGAGCCATGAATATAAATGATAGTAGAATGAGCATGCTCGCGAGTACCATCTTCGACCTCGCTAGTTCACGTATAAGGGGGATCAACCAAGCCTCACCCTCGGGTCTACAATCGTATATATCAAATCGGTAATCAAATTCACTAACGCGTATAGAAGCGCAAATATGAATATCGACCCCTGCACCATCGGATAGTCCCGATTGTTTATGGCATCTATGATCAGTCGGCCAAGCCCTGGCCAAGCGTATATTGTCTCAGTTATCACAGCACCTCCAAGAAGGCTCCCAAACTGGAGACCGATGATGGTGATAACAGGGATCAGCGCGTTTCTAAGGACATGTTTGTATAGTATAACCCTCTCTGTAAGCCCCTTCGACCTCGCGGTGACCACGTACTCCTTCTCCATCGAATCGATTACACTGGCCTTGGTGATTTTGACTATGAAGGCCGTCAAGAAAAGTGCTATAGTTACGGTTGGTAGTATGAAATGGGCTGGGGTACCATACCCACCTGCTGGGAGGAGGTGCAGCTCCACTGCGAAGATGGTTATCATGATCAGCCCTAGCCAATAGGTTGGGAGGGAAATCCCAACTATTGAAAAAGTTGAAACTAGGGTATCTAATCGGCTGCTTTTCCTTGAAGCTGCGAAGACCCCTAGAGGGACGCCTAATGCGACTGCTAGCGCGGTGCTGCTCAGCGCTAACGCTAGGGTGTTAGGGAGCCTCGCCATCACCTCGTACAGAACAGGCGAGTCTGTCCTCGCAGAAACGCCTAGATTAAACGTGAACAGGTTAGCCATGTATGTGAAATACTGCACATATAATGGCTTGTTTAAACCAAGTTGTTCCCTTATTAGTTCAACATCCTCTTCACTGGCCATTAAGCCAGCTAAGACCCTGGCTGGGTCGCCAGGAATTAACCTAATTAGAATAAAGAGGAAGGTGACTAACCCTAATAGTGTGGGTATTAGGATTAGAACCCTATTCAAAAAATATTTGAGGGCTGCCGTACCGACACCTCACATCTTACGCCATTTTGAGTGTTCTTATATCGAAGGTTTCGTAAGGATATACTACTAATCCGGAAACTTTATCGCTGTGTGCGATGATGAACTTCTGAACGTATAGAAATATCCATGGACAGTCGTTCCATATCTCTTTCTGTGCTTCGGCGTACATGCTGAGTCTCTTATTCGGGTCGACCTCACGCCTAGCTTGGTCCAGTAGTGAATCCACCTTCTCGTTCTTGTATATCATTGTGTTGAACTTCCCAGGTGCCCATTGCGAGGAATGCATCGTAGGATACAGCATTGCGTCGGCATCAGGTACTGTCATCGCGTAACCTACGAATGTCATGTCCCAAGTTGAATTCGTTGGACTGGTTCCTAGAAGCTGTGATACGAAGGTAGGCCAGTCGGGGGTGAACAGTTCTACTTTGATGCCAACCTTTCCAAGGTAGGATTGTATCGCCTCTCCAACCTGTCTATCGAACAGGTATCTTCCAGTGGGAACCATCATCTTGCATGTGAATCCATCGGGGTAACCAGCATCAGCTAAGAGTTTCTTAGCTTTCTCTGGGTTGTATTCGTATGGTTCGTTATGGGAGTAGCCGAAGAACGAGGGAGGTACTGAAGAATCTGAGATTGTGCCTAAACCGAAAACGATGTTCTTGATTATGGCTTCCTTGTCAACAGCGTAGTTCACAGCCTGCCTTACTCTTACATCAGAGAATGGTCCTTTCGCCGTGTACAGGTTTACTGTCATAACCCTTGTACTGTCAGAGACGATGACTTTGACTCCTGGGGTTCCACTGAGTTTGGATACGTCAGTTGGGGGTGGTGAAAGTATCAGGTCTAAGTCACCTGAGAGCAGCATCGCCTCCCTTGTTTGAGCTTCGGGGATTACTTTGAATACGACCTCGTCTACGGAAATTGGTCCCCCCCAATATTCGTCGAACTTGACGAAGACCATCCTATCCCCTTTGACCCATTCTTTGAACTTCAGAGGCCCAGTTCCCAGGTTGTAGAGGTTCCTGGCCATGTTATCCTCCCCGAGGACCGCGTATTGTGATGGGGATATTATGTAGAAGTTCGATATCGCTCTAATGAACGGTGCGTATGGGAACTTTAGGTTAAAACGTACTGTGTACTCGTCAACGACTTCGGTGGTGTTCAAGGCGGCTAGGAGGTTCCTGTTTGGCACTTTAACTTGAGGGTTAAGTAGCCTGTCATATGTGAATTTGACTGCGGCCGCGTTGAATGGTGTGCCGTCTTGGAACTTGATGTTCTTCTTCAGTTTCATGGTCACATGTAAACCATCTGATGATGTGGTATGGCTTTCAGCTAGCCAATACACCATGTTCCCCTTCTCGTCATAATATGTGAGTGGCTCACAGACGAAGCTTACGATGTTATTTATCGTCGTCGTAGTTTGGCCTGCCGTGTCGAGCGTGTCAGCGTCTGTTCCAATCCCTATTCTAAGCACCTTCTTAGGGCCAGTGGTGGTGGTCGTAGTTATAGTGGTCGAAGTACTGGTGGTTGTCGACGTTGTGGTGGTCGTTGTACTCGAAGATGAAGTAGTCGTTGTAGTGGTTGTTGTGGTGGTCGTCTGTGTGGGTGCTGACAATTGCCATAAGTAGATCCCTACACCGGCAATTATCACTATAGCGGCAACCACTATTACCATCAACTTATTAAGAGCTCGAGACTTCATTTTGGAGCACCTACCTCGCGTAGGCAACACCCTCCTTGAACACTGCCACTACGTTCTCTTTCCTCTGCAGTAGGCTTATGTCCTCAAGCGGGTTTCCCTTTACTACAAGGATGTCCGCGTACTTTCCTGGTTCTAGCGTCCCTGTTTTATCGAGTAACCCACATGCTTCAGCGCCAATTCTACTTGAAGCTATTATAGCCTCCATAGGTGTGAACTCACATTTTTCAACAAGTAGCTCTAGCTCTAACGCGTTCTGCCCAAATTTGAGCATCGGGGTACCTATAAAGTCGGTTCCTGTCGCGACCTTTACCCCCCTCTTCTTCGCCATCTTTATGTTCTTAACATGTTCATCTATCACCTCAATAGACTTCTTCAAACCCCACTCAGGGGTTCCAGCCTCTTTACCCTTAGAAACAATTTGATGGACGATCGATAGGGTTGGAACAACGATAGCGTTCTGTTTAACCATCATTTCGCAGCATTCTTCGTCCATGTATATTCCATGTTCTATAGTCTTAACACCTGCGACCAACGCGTTCTTGATCCCTTGCGTTCCCTGAGCATGGGAAGCGACGAAGGTCCCGACCTTCCTGGTTTCGTTTACTATCGCCTTTATCTCTTCGATTGTGAATTGCTCGTCTTCTGGTTTATCTTTCTGCGACATGACCCCTCCTGTGGAGCATATTTTGATGAAGTTCGCTCCCTCCCTTAAGGCGATCCTCGCTGCTCTAATGCATTCATCGACACCATCACATATTAGGCTTCCAAAACCAAGTTTATACTCGCCCCTCTCCTTAGCCATCTTCGGTGGGAAGTAGTGTTCTTCGGCATGCCCAAAGGTTTGAGTTAAAATTCTACCTGCGGCTACTATTCGAGGGCCTTTAGTCAAACCCCCTTCAATCGCCATTCTGAGGTATGGGGCGTTTATCCCCCCACAATCCCTTACAGTTGTGAAGCCTGCGGCGAGAAGGTCTTGTACGTCGTACACCGACTTTATTAGCAGAACCTCTGTAGGCCTCACGATCGACTCCTCTACAAATTTATCGGTTAGATGACCTGCTATGTGGAGATGTGAATCGATCAACCCTGGCATAACGGTGTAGTTGCTCGCATCAAAGACTTCGACAGATGAATCGACGGATTTAGAAATCGATTCGATCTTGCCGTTGTTGACAACAACGTAGACGTCGTTTTTAGGAGAAGCACCTGTGCTATCTATAAGCAGCCCCGATTTTATAGCGAATTTACTGCTTTTCGATTCCGACATTTGTAAGTCAAAGCTAATTCCACGTTAATATATAAACATTTAACCTAAAAATTTTGCAAATCAAAATTTTATGTAATTTTAGACTATTTTCAAAAAATATAAGCTGTTTTTGTCGATTCGAAATGAGCCTAATTATGGATTCAAGTTAAAAAATGGGGCAATGTTATTTAATATTATCATGTTTGGTGGAACACCACCCTTATCTCTTTCCTCGCCTCATTTATTAGGTCGTTCAATACGACGAAGGCTCTGCCCACATCTTCGCTCTTCACCAATATTATGGTATCGGTGTAAGAACTTGAAGTGTCCTCTATGTTGATACCTGTTATAAACAGCTTCTCATAAAGCGATATCGCACATCCAGGAACATCTATTATATCAGGTGTACTCGATACTATAATCGCCGCTAAGCCCTTTCTAAATTCAAGTGAAGCGCTCTTTCCAAAGAAGTTATACGCCTCTTCTGAACAGTCTTCTTCTAGAATGATGGTTATCGCAGAAGTACCTAAAGAAACATGTATGATGGACTGCACGTACTTTCTAACGAACTCAGTGAACTTGATCATCATTGCGCGTGTCTTCTCTACAGTTATCTTAGACACACCTGTCTTTACAGAGATGTCACTATCAGCTAAAACCATCATGACGTCCTTTCTGCTGTTAGGTGTGTTGGACTTGAGCCTTTTAAGTGCGGTGACGATGCTCTGGTAGCTAACATCAAACCCCACTTTCCTATCGACTAGAGGTTTAATCTTTCGGGCGATGGCGCTGTAATTCGCATACCCATCTCTGATAGAAGATTGGATGAATATGTCGTTGGCCACTATCTCTCTAACACTACCTATTATGCTGTGACTAATATTGGTCATTGCTATTACTTATTGGACAAAAATAGTCAAAAAATATATAAACTTATCGCTTAATAGCCGAATTCCTATGACTAAACAGAAGGTAATCTTAGCCTACTCAGGAGGTTTAGACACCTCTGTCATGATAAAATGGCTCAACGAGAAGTATGGTTACGACGTTGTCACCGCTACTATAGACTTAGGCCAAGGGGAGGACTTTAAGGCAATAGGTGAGAGGGCCTATCAAGTTGGGGCTATTAAGCACTACACGGTAGATGCGAAGGAGGAGTTCGTCGAATCATACGTCTCTAAGGCTATAAAAGCCAACGGCCTTTATCAAGGGAAGTATCCGTTAAGCACAGCTATCGGGCGACCATTGATAGTTAAAAAGTTGGTTGAAATCGCGGATATGGAGAACGCGGCTGCTATA
>Ga0129301_1000126_pt1 | contig 38724 bp, 42 predicted proteins | sample ConPoolayeHmetaG_FD_94489 | JGI IMG/M metagenome (GOLD analysis project Ga0129301, IMG submission 94489) | Hot spring microbial mat communities from California, USA to study Microbial Dark Matter (Phase II) - Cone Pool mat layer H metaG ...
CAGCCAATGTGCCTTCGAATATTCCTTCTTCGTTTTGTATGGGTGATGCTGAAATTTGAGCGATGCATGGTTCACCATTTTTGCGACACAGTGTTAGTTCGTATCGGCTTATTTCACCTCTCATTCGCTTTTCTGTCTGCCTTTTGATTTCCTCAAATCCTTCCATGGTGACAAGTTTTCGCAGTTCAGTTCCTATGAGTTCTTCTTTTTTGTAGCCCAGCATATCTGCAAACGCTTTGTTTGCGAAGGTGATTCTTTCATTTTCGTCAACAATTGTTATTCCTTCCATCATGGTTTCAAAAAGCATTTGCAGCTTTCTGTTTGCATCCCTTAACTGCCTCTCCATCTTCTTGAGTTCAGTTAAGTCCACCATGATTGCTTGAAAGCCAATCGTTTTGCCGTTAACCATAAATCTTGAAGGCTTTGACCATAGGTGAATGACGTGTCCATCTTTGTTTATTACGCGAAACTCTAAACTTCGTGGCTGTCTTCGCAAAAGGATAATCTTCAGAAATGCTCGCACTATTTTGGCCTTTTCGTCTGGATGCAGAAATTCTTTAAACGGACGCCCTAATAGCTCTTGAACCGAATAACCCAGCAAATCAGCCAACGCCTTATTCACGTATGTAAAATGCCCTTTAAGGTTTGTAATGGCTATTGCTATGCCAGCATTCTCTACTAAACTACGGAATTCGTCATCAGACTTGCAAGCCATCAGAGTCGCTTCCGAAAGGGAGAGGTTTTGGTGGTAAGAAATTGGTTTTATAAAATTTAACTTGTGCGAATGTTGAGTCTGAATTATTACTAACCATACTTATTTTGAATTCAATTCAGAATCGAAAGAAGAAAAAGGCATAACATAGGCAGCGAAGTTATTAACTGGAACGCAAAAAGGATACTATTCCTAGAAGATGGTGTTAGCCATGGCGGGGTTCAGAATCGGATTATCCATGCTATACTGCCTAAGCGAAACCTTCCACAAAATGACGGAGCGTCTCCAACAAGTGCAAACAAAATACATAGAGCTTGTTGATGATGGATTGCATACGCTGAACAAGCAAAGAGTTGACACGCTCAAGAACATCGGAGAATCGTACGGCTTAAAATATTCTGTGCACTCGCCTTTTGCAGATATTAACATTGCCTCACCTTCCAAACCGATTTTGAAGGCTATGCTAAAGCGATTAAAAGAATCGATTGCCTACGCAAACGCTTTAGACGCTTATTTGTGGGTTTTTCATCCGGGATTAAAAACTGGGGTGAGCATGTTCTATCCTCGCATGGACTGGCTTCAGAATTTGAAAACTGTGCGTTTGCTGTTGAGGATTGCAGATGATTATGGTGTGGAGATAGCCATAGAAAATGTGCCGGAGCCCTTTCCGTTTCTTATGAAGAGCGTTGAAGACTTTGAGAGGTTTTATGAGGAGGTTAATGAGGATGTGGGCATGGTTTTTGATGTTGGACATGCAAACTTGAACAGGCAGATGGAACGTTTCTTAACGGTTTTCGCTGATAGGATTGTGCATGTTCATGCGCACGATAATGATAGAAAGAGCGATCTGCACTGGGGGATAGGCGATGGAACAGTTAATTGGGAAAGTTTCGGGCGTTTATTGCGGAAGATATCATATGACAAAGTTGTTGTAATCGAGTCTGTTGAGAACATTGAACGTTGCTTCCAAAAACTTGATGAGCTATTTGCCATATGATTTTTAGCTGTCCAGAAGCGGCAGTTCTATTTTCATAAAATCCTCGGCTATAAGCGTGTTTTTGAAGATTTTTTTGGCTTGTTTCAAGAGAATTTCTGCATCCTCGTATCTTGCGCTAATGTGCGTGAGAACTAGCTGTTTGGCTTTTGCTTTTTTTGCGTTTTTTGCCGCTTGCTCTGGAGTTGAGTGCCCATCTTCTTTCGCTTTCTCGGTTAGGTCATTGTCTAGTGTTGCATCATGGATAAGCAAATCTGCACTATCTGCGAATTTTGCAAAATCTCTAAATGGTCGCGTGTCGCCAGTGTAGACAATTTTTCTTCCACGCCTTAAGGGTCCAGTTACTTGTTCAGGTGTTATTGTTCGACCGTTTGGCAACTTTGCTTTATCTCCGTGTTGCAGTTTTGACCATAAGGGTCCTTCTGGAATGCCCAGAGCTTTTGCTTTTTCTGGGTAAAATCTTCCTGGGCGGGGTTTTTCCACAAAAGCGTATGCTAAGCTCGGAATTACATGGTTCGACCAGATCGTTGATATGAGATATTCGTTTTCGTCGCAAACAACGCCTGCAGTGTATATTTCGTGGATTTCAACGGGAAAGGTCAAGACAAACTGCACGCTTTTTCTGATGCCTTCTAAAAACTGTTTTATTTCAGGCGGTCCATAAACCTCAAGTGGTTTTTCTCGGTCAAGCAGAGACATTGTTTGCAATAGTCCTGGTAAACCTAAAATGTGATCGCCATGCAAATGTGTAATCAGAATTTTCATTTTTTTGTGAAAGCCTGTTTTGACTTTTATCATTTGTCTTTGTACGCCTTCGCCGCAATCGAACATTATTTGCTCGTTCTTGCGTTGTAGGATTATGGCGGGTAAGCTTCTTTTTGGGGTTGGAATGCTTCCTGCTGTTCCGAGGAATGTGACACGTAGGCTCATTGGTTTACACCTTTTCGAATACTGCTATTTCTCTTGTTAGGCTTCGGTGAACATAAATGAAGTGGGATTCCAGATGCTTATATCCTAAAGTCGTGCCCATTTGTCCAACATTTAATGTTTTTGGTGCAGCAATGCAGATGTGCTGTTTTCTGTTGAGCATGTCTTGGGCGCTGGTTAGAATTTCCTTAACTATTTGGCTTGTAGTGCGCTTTACTGTGGTTGCCGATCTTCCGTAAGGCGGGTCGGTTACTATGCAGTCCACCTTTCTTATCGGAAGCCTTCGAGCATCAGCCACGATTACTCCTTCGGGTTTGATGTTAAAATAAGTCAGATTTCTCAAGCTACCCTTTGTCATTCGTCGCTGAACGTCCGTTCCAAGTATACGACAGCCAATCATTGCCGCCTCAATAAGCATGCTTCCAGTCCCACAGAACGGGTCAAAAACCATATCCTCAGCCTTTGGCATGGCAAGATTCACCATTCCTCTGGCAAGTTTAGCATGCATCGCTGAGGGATGGAAGAAAGGCTTTTTCTTTGGGCGTCTTTCGACGAATGGTTTTGGCAGAATTTCAGCAAGTCTTATGCCAAAGATGAACCGTTCGTCTGTTAATATTCCTATGAAGGTTTTGGAGGGATTTTTCAGATTCACTTTTGCCTTTGTTTGGTTGAGCACTATTTCTCCAAGTTTCCGTTCAAGAGCCATACTATTGATTTTTGGCGAGTGTTTTTTTACGCGTTTTATGCGAATTGCGAAACTTGTATTGTTGTCTAAAATTTCTTTCATGTTTGTGGAATTTACAACCTTTAATATTGTGTTTGTATCCGCTTTACAGCACAGCAGTTCTAGTCCGCAAAGTCGGGTGAAGGCTGCTCTGCGTCTTATGGCTTCTACACAACTTACGCTTGCGTCGACTCTCAGTGTTTGATCGAGCTTTTCCAAGATTTTAAAATCATAATCCTCTGCTCTAAGGACAGCCTTCAATTCTGAAACTGGCAGCGTTTCATGTTCGCCTGAAAGCAAAAAGAAAAGCCTAGCCACGTTTATGCTCCTTTCTTGGTTAGCGCATCTGCGATTAACGGAGCAATTGAAACCTTGCTGACATGGCTTGGAACGCTGTCTGTTCCGACGATTTCTTTGACCCCAGCTTCCATAATCTTCTTTTCCGCATCGCCGATTAAAAGCGGATGAACACATGCAGCATAAACATTAGAAGCTCCAAGTTCTCTCATGATTTTCGCAGCTAAAACGATTGTTCCGCCAGTGCTGATTATATCATCGAAGATTATAACGATCGTTCCCTTTACGTTCAGCGATTTTTTCTCCGTGGTAACTTGTCCAGTATATCGGTCTCTATGCTTCTCCAAATAACCGCACTCGCCGCCTAGAACGTTCTTTGCTTCTTCGACAAGCCATAAGGCGCCTGAGTCTGGTGCAAGCGCAAAAGCTCCGCTGAATCCTCTCTGTTTGAAGTGTTCGGCTAATGGTGAAATTGCTGAGACAGTCTTTGCTGGGAATGGAAATTTGTCTAGAACTTTTGCTTGGTGAACGTTAACTGTTATTAGGCTGTCAATTCCAGCGGCTTTGAGCATTTTTGCAATTGTTTCGATGCTTACTGCTTCGCCTTGGAGAAATACTTTGTCTTGGCGTGCATAAGCCAGATAGGGCACGACGGCGGTTATCTTTTTCGCGCCTTGACGTTTGGCTGCGTCAGCAATAAAGGCTAACTGCAAAAGCCGTGCGTCTTGGGGTGGACTTGTTGTCTGCACTATGACCGTTTCTTCATTTTTTACGTTTCCTTCAAGTCTTACGTATGATTCGCCATCAGGATAGTTTTTGAAAACTAGTGGTATGGCTTCTGCGTCTAAAAGCGCTGCTATTTTTTCGCCTAACTGTTTGGAGGCTGGTCCAGGAATTATTTTCATTGGTTTCCCGTATTCAGATGATGCTGTTTTTGTGTCTTTTAGGTTTTTCTAGAAGTCTTATATTGTTCGATTAGTTCTTTGGCTCTGTCCATGCGGATTTTGCGTTCTGCTGCCATCTTTTCTGCGATTATGTCGATTAGTTCGCCTGTGGCTCCTGCGGCTACGGCTATGTTTCTTGCGTGAAGCGACATGTGACCGCGTTGTATTCCTTCATGTGCTAAGGCTCTTAATGCGCCGAGGTTTTGTGCTAGACCTACGGCGGCTAATACTTCGCCGAATTCGTTTGCGGATTTTACATTGAGGATTTTTATGGCTATTTTTGCTATTGGATGTGTTTTTACTGCTCCGCCTATCAAGCCTACAGCCATCGGCAATTCTATGGAGCCTACTAGGTCGCCGTCTTGGTTTTTCTCCCACGTTGAAAGGGCTGTGTAGTGTCCGTTTTTGACTGCGTATGCGTGTGCGCCAGCTTCTATAGCTCTGTGGTCGTTGCATGTTGCGATTATGACGGCGATTATGCCGTTTAGAATGCCCTTGTTATGCGTAGCCGCTCGGTAGGGGTCTGCCGCGGCGAAGGCGTAGGCGTTTACTATGCCGTCAACGACTTCTTCTCCACCAACAGACTCTTGGGGCACTGTGCAGTATGCTCTTGCTAAGCGTTTTACAGCTAAATTAGAGATTATTCGCAGATAGATGTGTCCGCCTGTTATGCGTTCTATCATTGGCGCTACAGCCTCAGCCATCGTGTTAACTGCATTGGCGCCCATTGCGTCGCGGCAGTCTACATGTAATTCGGTGATGAGCATTGGTCCTTGTGTTGTTTGGATTACTTTTGCGTCTAGGTCTTTTGCTCCGCCGCCCACAGAGACGAGCACGGGGTCTTGGTCGTTTGCCTTTTTCAGAATCTCCTCTTTCGCCTGTATCACCCTCATCTTGGCTGCATATGGGTCTTTTATGCCTACGGCTTGTATTTGACCAATCATTATGGGTGGAGTGCTGCTTGCGAAGAAGCCGCCTCCATCGCGTACCATCTTTGCAGCATAGCTAGCGGCAGCTATAACTGAAGGTTCTTCTATTGCCATTGGGATTAGATAGTCACGTTTGTTTATGAGAAAGTTTACACCGATTCCAAGCGGTATGGGGATGGCGCCTATAACATTTTCTATCATTCGATCAGCCACATCTAAAGGCAAAGAACCAGTATTCAGCAACAAAGCCACTTCATCATTGGATAAATCAGCAAATTTTTTGACAAATTCTAAACGTTCTTCTGGGCTAAGCTTGTAGAAACCTGAAGCTAAGGATTCTTTCATATACTTCACCCACGAGATTCAAAGTATTACTTTGCAGCGATATAAAATAATTCCTAAAGGGTTTTGTCTAATATTTACAAGAGGAAAAAAGGGCATGTTTAAAAAGTTTAAAAAAAAGGAAGTGGGCGTTGTTATTCGTATGTGAACTGTACAGCGAAAGCATCTCCTGGGGTTTCTGCATTTGGCTTAGTAATGATTTGGAAGGTTATGTGCCAAACTGCGTCTCCAGTTATAGTACCAGAGTAAGAGGAACTCGTTGACAAAACATTGAGCAAAGCGATAAAGGTGCCAGTTGAGTTATCGTAAATTGTGATGCTAAATCCATTTGCTTCATACAGCTCCGAATCAGCGGCGTCTGTTATGTCGATTGTTATGTCATGTCCCCCAGAATCCAAGTTCTTCAAGTAGAGGTGATTTGTTATGTTATTTGTGGTTCCATTATTAACGGATAGTGAAACAGTCGCAGTGCTACCATACACATCCACGGTCCCCGCAGTTTCGACACCTTTGACCCATGTTAATCCTCCAGATGTTATCACAACTGTGCCTTGAATATACAAGTATCTATAGTATGATGCACTAGCAGTCGCTATTAGTAGCGATGTTATTATTAGTGTTATTAGTTTTAGGCTTTTCTTATAATTCAGTTTCATTTTATTGTTTCACCTCCTTCCTTTTTCTTCTCTCCTTCAACGTTTCCATCCAAATTCTAGCAAGTACGTAGACGCTTACGCCTAAGACGAGAACGCAGGCTATCGCAAGCGCTATTGCCGACACTACAAATGCAGCCTCTCCCCACGAAGGCTTAAGCAGAGCATATACAGTTGCGCATGTTATCGCTGTGCCTGCGCCTATGGCAATGTACCACCATTTAGGTTTGAAGAAGACATACGTGCCCGCTCCAATCACCAAGGTGTCAAATGCAACAATGCCGATGAAAGCAGCTTCCCACGACATCTGCGGAGTCATTATCAACGGATGAGCAGCCACTTGCGAATAATTCGACAGAAAGAAGACAGCTAAAGTAAGCGTTGGAAAAGTAACCGTAAACATGAAAACCTTCGCATAATTAAGCAACTTCTTCATTACGCCAAGATACAAGTTCACAGCCACAATGTTCGCCAAAGCCACAACCAAATACAGAAAGCTATACCAGAAACGCATGTACTCACCGAAAAACACCATGAACTCCCTGCTCACAAGCAACTGCCCAAAACCAGCCAAAGCCGCCAACTGATACACGTACGGCAACTGCCACGGAAAATGCCTATCCAACAAACACGTCAACAAACTCACAGCTAAGAAAAGATTGATGCCTAACAGTGCAAAGAACTCCGGCTGTAATGGAGAGGCCATGTCGGTACCGCACTCGCAATGTCTCGTTTCATTTTATTTAAGACATATGAATTCGGAATCAAAATCCGAATTCCACTATAATAAACCGTGAATAGAAGATAAATATTATGTAGTAATAATCGCTACACACTATTCAACGAATATAAATGGACTTATTATTCGGGCAATGCTAAGGCTGTGATGGCGTGGTGCTTGTGGATTTCTTTTGCGAGGGTTTCTGCGTGTCCTTCACGGTAGTTGTCTGTTATTACGAGTTTGGGTTTTGAGCGTCTTATGTACTCCATAAGCCAATCATAGTCTGAGTGGTCGCTTAGGGCTATGACATATTCGTTAGTAGAGATTTGTCGACAGGCGGAGTTGAATTCCCATCCGCTTACGCACACGCAAAAGACATCGTGGTAGATTTTGTTTCTTGAATTCATGTGATAGAAGACTATGCATGACGAGTTTCTTTCTAAAAGTTCTCTGGCTTCTCTTTCATCCGAAAGCATTAGGCGTCCAAGATGCATTCCATGAGCTTGGCAGACTTTGGAAACGTGAAAGACTCTTTCAGGCATTATAAAAGGAGCTTTAATGTTAGCTTTGCGTAAGATTTGCATAACTTCTTGAAGTTTGCCATGATAGCCAAAAACGTAAACAGCGCCCTGTCTTAGTCCCCTCTCTATCGTGGAGATAAGCTTATCTTTTACGTCTCTTTTGAAGATGCGTTTGCACGTTGGGTTTCCATAAGTTGCTTCTATGACAAGTATATCCGCATCTAAAACAGGAGTCCCATCTATTCTAAAGTCTCCAGTGTAGACAATCCTCGTTGCTTCCGCATCTTCAACAAGCACCTGAGCAGCGCCCAAGATGTGGTCGGCTGGAAAAAGCGTTATACGCTCTTCCTCGTACTGGATGGTTTTGCCATAGTTGAGCGTTTCCACAAAGCCACCCATAAGGAATATGGGTCCTCGTAGTACGTCGATTAGGTCTTTTGTGGCACGGGTCATGAGTACCTTCTCGCATGTGCTAAGGCTTTGTTTTAAGCCTGTCATGTGGTCTGCGTGTGCATGTGTGACTACTCTTAGGGGTCGTGTTTCGTCGAAGGCGTCGCATGCAACGTGTTTTCCAAGCAGAATCGCGCCTTTCGATGTTATCGTGGCTTTTATAGACACATCAAGCACCTATGAACGAGCGTAGTCGCAAATTAGCGTTGCTATAAACTTGGTTCCTTTAATGAAACTTTCAACCTTCAGATTTTCGTCAGGCGCATGCGTATTAGCTTTAGGATGACTACATCCAACAGAGACCACAGGGTAGCCTAGAATGTTACGGAACAAGTGCATAGGTCCAGACCCAGCGCTGATCGGATAGATCACTGCTTTTTTGCGGTAGATTTTCTCCGCAGTTTTTGCAACCAGCTTAACAAAAGGATCATTAATCGGCGTTTTCGTCGGTTCAGTAGAGCCCTGCTTGACTATTTCCAAATCTCCAAAACCATGCTTCCTCAAGTATTTGACAAGTTTCTTGTAGATATCGCTGGATTTTTGGTTTGGAACCAAACGAAAGTCAAGTTTTGCAGTGGCTTCGTGCGGAAGAACAGTTTTAGAGCCTTTGCCCATGTATCCAGAAATCAACCCATTTACAGTGCACGTAGGCTGATAGAGCAACGCCTTCTCAGCATCCAATCCTGACCTGTTCAGCAAATACTCGCTTAAGCCCAACTCTTTCTTGTTTTCTTCTTCTTCAAAAGGAATATTCTTCACACACTCGATTTCTGCAGGTGAAGGAGACACTACATCTTCATAGAAGTCTTCAATCAAAACCTTCTCATTCTTGTCCTTCAAAAGATTCAAAGCCCAGACAAGGCGCCACGCTGGATTTGGAACTAACGGTGCATTCGCAGAGTGCACATCTTTTGAAGCTCCTTTAGCTTTTATTTCAACAGACAACACGCCTTTCAGTCCCAAATACACATCTGGTCTTCCACGTCTATCTGTGCCGCCGAACTCCCATATAGCTGCGTCCGCAGAAAACTTCGCTTTATGCTTTCTTATTACAGGTTCAAGATGGGGGCTTCCGATTTCTTCTTCGCCATCAACAAAAAATTTTATGTTAACGGGAACATCATCATATACTCGTAGTAATGTTTCAACAGCCTTTAACCTCGAGACAAGATTGCCCTTATTGTCGGATGCTCCTCTTCCATAGATTTTTCCTTCAACTATTTTCCCGCTGAAAGGTTGATACGTCCATTTTTCTATGGGCTCTGGCGGTTGCACATCATAATGATCATAAAAAAGCAGCGTTTTCTTAGACTTCTTGGATTGTCTTTCGCCATAGACAACGGGGTTTCCTTTTTTCTCATAGAAGGTTCTTGTTGACAACCCTGTTTTCTGCATCATTTCCTCTACGAGTTTGGCACATTTTTTCATTTTTTCGCCTTTTGCAGAAACGCTGGGCTGCTGAACAAGCCTAACAAGGTCTTTAACAAAGCTGTCAGCATTGGCGTCAATGTAACTGTAAACTCTCTCCAAATCCATTTCTTAATCCCCCTTAAACAGTTCTCGGAGTAAGCCAGTCTATCAGTTCTCTAGGATTATCACACACTATTTTAACTTTTATTGGACCCAAGGGTGATTCTGCAGTTTCTTTTGAAAATGACACATGCCCAGCAAACGCAACCTGCTTGTTCAAGCAAAAGCCTATAGTCTTCCCACTCAATCCCTCAAAAAGCACGCTCCGCGCAGCGTCACGGATGCGCTCTCTGCGAAGCAAATTGGAAAGCTTGGTAAGAGACTCTAAACCTTTAGTCTCTGCGGTGAGTAGACCCCCCTTATATATAGGTTGAATTTTTGCTTCTATTTTGCCGAAGATGTTTTCAATTGCCTGTTTTACCTTGTCTTCGGATTCTGTTGGGTTGATTTCGGTTTCTATGTAAACCTTTATCTCATCCATTTTTCCTCAACTTTCCTCAGAATTCTTTTAGTATGCTCTTTTACAATTTCTCGCGATTGTTCGTTCACAATTATGTGCTCTGCCATGGCTATAGCATTGCCAAGCCCCACGCTTAGTTCGCGCATGTCTCTTTCGTGGAAGATTTGCCAATCCTTTGGGTCGTCGCTTCTGTTGCGGTGATAAAGCCGTTTGAACCTTGTTTCTGGTGCTGAGTGAAGGGCTATGATGCTGAATTTTGGAAAATGCTTTTTGAATTCTTCAGCTTCGTTTAGACTTCGTATGCCGTCCACGATTATTTTTGGCTCTTTTGCAGTCTCTATTTTTGAGATGCATCTTTGCGCCACTACAGCGTCTCCTTCCTTCTGTCTTAACTCAAGCATTATTTTCCCAAGATTCTCGGGGCTAGGAGCCAATCCTCTTCTCCTCGCTTCTTCTCTAACTACATCGCCCATTACTACGACACCATAGCCATTTTCCTTTGCCACAGAAACCACCAGAGACTTCCCTGAGCCCGCCATTCCAGCCAAACCAACTACAAGCTTATCCTTCATCCCAAATCGTCCTTTTCGCTCATTGATAATCCAATAATATTCCATGTTTTAGGTTTAAACAATTTGGTTCAAAGCCAAAAAAACAATTTTTGCTTGCCAAATAGGTATAACAAAACCCACGCCAAAACTCGGATGCACTAAACATTTATGATAGAAACAGCTAAACAAAAACACAAGAGGACCAGCCAATGCAGGAAAGCATAAGAGGCTTCATAGCCTTCGACATCGACAACAATACAATTTTACAAAAAATAGCAGACACACAAAGCCTTCTGGCAAAAACAGGCGCAGACCTAAAACTCGTCGAACCTAAAAACATCCACATAACAATACGCTTTCTCGGCAACATAACGCCCGCTACGGCTGAAAAAATCCACGAAGAAATGAAAAAACTCCAATTTACACCTTTTGAGGTTAAAATCTGTGGGACAGGCGCATTTCCACACTTACGTTATCCGCGGGTTCTGTGGGCTGGAATAACCCAAAGCGTAGAGCAACTGCAAAGCATCTTCAACCAGCTGGAACCTCGCTTACGTAGTCTAGGATTCGCTCCAGACCCGAAAGGCTTTAGTCCACACCTAACCATCGCCAGAGTGCGCTCAGGAAGAAATAAGGCTGAACTTGCAAAATGCATATTAGAAAATGCGAATACGGAGTTTGGCGTGATTAGAGCGGAGTGTTTGAGGCTTAAGAAAAGCGACTTAACACCCAAAGGTCCCATCTATTCAACTCTAAAAGAGTTTTGTCCACAAAAATAGAAAAAGGCAAAAGGCTTATGGAAAAAGAATTTGAAAACGTCTGCCAAAATGTATTGAAGCAGATTACGCCGAGCAAGAGTGAACGTGCCAAAATTGAGGGCTTAGCCAAGAGGCTTGAAGAAAAAGTTGCTATTATAGCGAAAAATTTGGGTGTTGAGGCCGAGATGCGTGTTGAGGGTTCTGTTGCCAAGGACACATGGCTTAGTGAGGAACCAGACATCGACATTTTTATACGTCTTCCCACATCCGTGCCCCGAAAATCTCTGGGTGAGATAGGATTAAAGATTGCCAGAAAAGCTACAGCAGGCGCAGAGCAGATTGAGCGTTTTGCTGAGCATCCGTATCTCGAAGCAATTGTTAACGGTGTTAGAGTGAATATTGTGCCATGTTATGATACTGAGCGTGGAGAATGGCTAAGCGCTACGGATAGGACGCCGTATCACACGGACTATGTGAAAAAGCGTTTGAAGGCGCAGATGCGAGACGAGGTGCGACTCTTAAAGAAGTTTATGAAAGGCATAGAAGTTTATGGCGCAGAGATCAAGGTCGGCGGCTTCAGCGGTTATCTATGCGAGCTTTTGACATTGCATTTTGAATCTTTTAGGAAAACGTTGGAAGCATTTGCTTTGTATAAGCAGAGGATTATCATGGATATTGAGGGTTACTACGAGGATAGGGGGGATGAGCTAAAGCTTCTGTTCAAGGAGCCGCTTGTAGTTGTCGACCCAGTCGATAAGGGAAGAAATGTGGCTTCAGCAGTCCAGCAACATAAGCTTTACACGTTCGTAGCTGCTTCGCGGGCTTTTTTGGAGAAGCCAAAACGGGAGTTCTTTTATCCGCTGGAAACAACTGCCCTCTCAGAAAAAAAGCTTAAACGAGAATTCGTCAAGCGCGGTTCTTCGCTTCTCTTCTTGACTTTTGGAGGAGTTAACGCTGTTCCAGACGTTCTATGGGGACAACTTTACAGGTCTCAGCGTTCTCTTCGCAAGTTTCTTCAACTTAATGATTTTAACGTCTTAAGAGACAGCGTGTGGAGTGACGAAAGAAAGCTTAACATGTTCATTCTTGAGTTAGAACAGCACCTTCTTCCGCCAATCAAAAAGCATTTGGGACCGCCTCTGGAGAGAGAAAAAGAATGCAAAAATTTTCTAAAAAAGCATTTAGACAATTCAGAGACTATTTCTGGACCGTATTTGGAGGATGGGAGATGGGTTGTGGAGCAACGGCGAAAACACACTGATATAGTAGCGTTTTTAAGTGGGCGGTTGAGGGATGGTGGACGAAGCGTGGGTGTTGCGGAACAAATTGCGCAGGCAATGCGGAAGAATTTCAAAATATTTGTTAATGATGAAGTTATTGAGGTTTACAGGAAGAATGACGGTTTTGCAAAGTTTCTAACAGAATTCTTGTCTGGCAAACCTAAATGGTTAGAAAAGACCTAAGCTTAAAACAATTATTGCCATGCCAATCAGCCATAAGTAGAATGCGAAAAGATGAAACTTTTTCTTGTCAAGCGTTTTCCACAGTAGCTTCAGAGCAAAATAACCGACGACCATTGCAATTAGCATTCCGATGATGATTTCACTCCAGCCTAATCCCGAGGCGGCTAGCTCGTTGAATTGCTTGTGAAGAGTTAAGCCAAAAGCACCTACTATTGCTGGAATTGAAAGTAGAAAGGAGAATTTGAAGGCTTTCTCACGTTTTATTCCAAGCAAAAGGGCTATGGCTATTGTTACTCCGCTTCTTGATATTCCTGGGATTATGGCTATGCCCTGTGCTATTCCGATTATGAGCGCTACTGAATAGCTTATGTTTCCAGTTCTTTCTATTCCAGTTTTTGCCGAGTAAACGAGTATTCCGCAGATTACGAACATGGACGCAATTGGCACTGGGCTTTGAAAAGCCGCTTCTATCTGGTCGCCGAAGGCTAAGCCGATTACGGCAGCGGGTGTTGTTCCAACGATTATTAATGGGACAAATTTGCCATATTCTGTTTTAAAATCTAAATGTATGAGAGCGGAAAGTATTTTTTTGACTTCTTTTCTGAAGAAGAAAAAAACGACAATCAACGTTCCTAAATGCAAGATTACATCGAATAGTATCGGCACTTTAAGGTCTAAGAAATATTCTGCCAATTTCAGATGACCAGTGCTTGATATGGGAAGCCATTCTGTTAAGCCTTGAATTATGCCCAAAACTATTGTCTTAATCAGCTGTTCCAAATTGTCTTCGCCATTTTTCTCCCTTTTATTTCTTGATTAAGCTTAAAAGATTAATTACCTCTAAAATGTTAGTCTCTGTGCTGGTGCAGCGTATGAGTGATTATCCCTCAGGAAGTCGTGAAGACCGTGAAATGCTGGCTGAAATGCCAACGGAGAGGCTATTAGATTACTTCTTTCTGCAAATCCGCAACTTATGGCGAGTTGACGGCTTATACTTTCTGGGCATAGAAAAGAAGTTTGGAACTGAAGCCGCAACGGAAATTGACGCAGGCGTTTGGGAGATTATGGCGCAGATTGAAGCCAAAAGTCTGCAGAAAATGTTCAACGTAGGCGAAAATCCAAGCGTCCCGACGATTATTGAGCTTCTACGAAAGTCAAGCTGGGCATTAGACCAGCCCTTTAAAACCATCGAGATAAGCAATAATAGGGCTATTTTGAGCGTTGACAGATGCCGAACGCAGGAAACACGTCTAAGCAAGGGATTATGCGAATTTCCCTGCAAAAAAGTGCGATTTGGCTATTTGAGGAATTTTGCCAAAACACTAAACCCAAATGTGCAAGTAAACTGTTTGGTCTGCCCGCCTGACGAGCATCCAAAAGACCTATGGTGCAAATGGGAATTCAAAATGTGATGTTGCCAGTTTAGCTCTTATTTTCGCCTTCAGATAGCATGACATCTCCTTTTTGTGGCAAACGTGCGTCAATCTCTTCCCGAGAGTTTTGCATTTGCTGAATTTCTTGGAAATTTTCGAGTGCTAATCGCCGCTTCAAGTTTATTTAGTGCTTATGTAGATTCGCACCGAAGAATTATACCCGAAATTTATGCAGGAACAGCCAAACTTCTCCGCAAGTCGACAGAAGTTTTCTCTTTTATGTGTTTTTCTTGTCCACTTAATTGGGAAACTAGTAATGCATAGGTTAACAGTTGATCAAGGAATACGCCATCTCTGCTGACGGCATGTACACTAATGCTTCCATTCGTTTGCAAACGATAAAGTAACTTTTGCACTGTTTTAGTATCAATGAGAGGTGGCAAATTAGAGTAAAGAAATCTTTCGAAAATGCGTATATTGTTTTTGATAAACCATTGATAATCAAAGGTCAATAATGGTCGGGGTCTTCCTTTTGGAATATAAACGCATAAAGCACGCACAAGTTTGCGCATCATGATATGTGAGTGGTATGGCATTATAGGAGTTAGTCCGGACATTGCGTAAGGTATTTTGTAGAGTTTTGGGAAGTATCTACGAAGTATTGTTTTTTGCATACGTTTGTTTATCCTTTTTTCGTAAGGTAAGGATACAATTGACGACAGAACTTTCTTATCTACTACTGGAGTTATGTCCTCTATTGGCCAACCGTTTTTCAGGGTCTTGAATTGATTCTTGACGTAGACAATAGGATATAGTGTGCAGAATGAGGCTTTTTTACAACATTTGCTTAGATTTTTTTTGGCAATTTCGCGATATTCATAAGGGAGCATGCTATGAGCAAAGGTTTGAACAAAGACATCACAAAATTGTCGAACTGAGCTTACTTTATGAGCAAATGCTGCACCGTTCACCTCATCAAAACCAGTAGCAGATATCAGTGCTTTTATGTCATGATTTTCTAAGTGCTGCGATAATGTTGTTCTAACGTATAGATTAGCCACATTCACTGTTCCGCCTGTTTCCATAACAAGTTGTTTTAGTCTTTCGATTGATTTCTCGCTTAAACGAGGATCCATACTGATTTCATAGTGGGGCAGTTTTAACAATGAAGCAACCTTACGAGCAACTGTCCTCTCAAAATTAGAGGTCCCCCAAGTGAATGTAGGAATTTTCTCTCCAAGCTCGGCAGCTATCCCTGCAAGTACCCTTGAATCCAATCCCCCACTTAAAGCCAAGCCACTGTCTGACTGAATCGATTTTCTCATGCTCTCTTTCAAAGCATGATAAACATCCTCTATCCGTGAACTCATGGAGTAATCAATATCGGGCACTTGCAATGAAGGAATAGTCAGTTCTTTCCTCATCGTTTTTCCTTCTAATGTAAAACCAAAAGTCAAAAATTCTGCAACGCCTTCCATGTTGAGCATTTTTACACTTCCCTTTCAAAGCCAAGGAGTGATTGATGAGGTGATATGATTCTTAAACAACCTAATCCTCATTGCACCAAAAGAATGTAGACAATTGTGCAACACTTAAGTAACATGCACGATAAGTGAGTGTACTCCATAGAAAAGGAGATAAATATCTGAAGTTAATTTAAGGATATGATAACCTCTGTTTTGGTTGTAATTGAAGCAATTTCAGCAGTGCTTGGCGCTGCTCTAACAGTATTCATGATAAAACCGTACCTATATACTGGTGAGAAACGATACATTGGTCTGCCTCTCGGGTTTGCCTTTCTAAGTATATCATACATTTTCCAAGGAATTGCTTTGTCTCCTGGTGCTCCACCTTTCATTGAAGATATGAAGTGGCTCCACCTTTTCACTCAGGCGTATGCATTCATTTTTCTTGCAGTAACATACTATTTTTCAAAACAAACAACTAGAGGCAAAGGCTTGTTATGGCAGATTCTATTTTCAATTCTGATAATTGTAATACTTTTTTCATACATTGCAGTGTCTATCACGCCGTTTTTTACCTTGCCAAGTTATAAATCAGTCGATGAGTATTTTCGAAGCTTTAACATAATTTTTGCTTTATATTTATCCATTAGTACGCTCAGAAGCCATGCATTGAAACCTGACTCTAAAACAATATGGGCTCCACTTGGATACATTTTACTTGCTTTTAGTCAATACTCTTTTCTTATATGGTCATTAGATTTAAGCATGGCAGCATTTGTGGGTGCTCATATTCTACGGCTCATGGGATTGCTGATTTTCCTGTACATCTCATTTGAGACTTTCCGTATTTCAAGCAGTGTAATTGTGAAAAAAAGGGCTTAAAATGAAAAGGCTGAAGCGTAGGGACAAAATGAAGATATATGCAGATATATTATCTATTGTTCAATCTGAGACAAAAAAAGAAAAGATTGTTCTTACCCGTATTCAGCAAAAAACGAATGTTCCGTTTGATCGTCTTAAAGTGTATATATCTGAGATGAAAGAATTGGGCTTGGTTCAAAATGACTTTTTACTGACGGAAAAAGGTCGCCAGTACCTTATCGAATATAATAGAGTTCTTGATTTTATGAAACGTATGGGATTAGAATATCCTGAATAAAATGCAAGACAAAACCTATGGTGTACATGGGAGTTTACGTTTTAGGTCTATCGATCGCACGCCTGTCCTGATAGTCTCCGGCTGATTGTTTAGTGGAGGATTGAGAAAACTATTCGTCTTTTCGACTGCCGTAAGGGTTCAGTTATCCAATGGCTTCCATAGCTCTCTTTTTCTTGCTTTCTCTCCCGATGAGTTCCAGCCAGATGTCGTTAGGGTCCTTGACAAAGGCGAGAACCCAAGAACCTTGATTGAATGGTTCCACTGCTGACTCGCATCCATGTTCTATCAATCTTTTGTACTGTTCTCTTGCGTTGCTCACGTACAGTCCGAGGTGGTCGAGTTCTGAGCCGTTCACGTACTCTTCATAGAATTTGCTTGTCTCCGGATAATAGTTAAGCTCAAGAATCTGTTTACCAGTTGGTGTTCTCATGTGCACGTATGTTCCCTCGTGAGTAGTCATTTTACCTTTCAACACGACGCGGAATCCAAGAACCTCCTTGTAGAACTTGATTGATTCCTCAAGGTTCTTCACGCGAATACCAGTGTACCAGAAGCGAACACCAAGCACATTGGATTTCTTAAGCTTTTTGTCAAATGAGATCCCCCGAGTCTGCAAAGTATCAGAAGAGTGACTGGCCTGATATAAGTGATTTGAAGTGGTGTTTTCACCAAGAAAATTAGGAATTAGAGATGTTGCCACTTTGCTGCGTAGATGGGAATCTGCGCTATGATTTAGCAGTGCTTACGTTGAAGGCTTATTAGAATATCAAAGAGATGTGTTATTGGAGTTTGCTGTGGCGAAGAAGAGTTGGTGTGAAAAACTAGAAGACGACAAGGATTTGCCAAGGGTGGAGAAGATTACTGGCAAAATGAGCAAAAGATGGGGCATTGGCACTGTTGTCATTCCGGTGCCCAGAGAAGTGGATGAAGTCATGAGAAAAGTGCCAGAAGGAAAACTCATCACTATAAATGAGATTCGCTCAGTGCTCGCCAGAAAACATAGGGCAACAATAGGTTGTCCGATAACCACTGGGATTTTTGCTTGGATAGCCGCACATGCCGCTGAAGAGCAGAAAGAAAAGGGTGAGAAGAACATTACGCCTTACTGGCGTACGTTGAAGAGTGGCGGAGAGATAAATGCGAAATATCCAGGCGGAGCAGAAGCGCAAAAGAGGCTTCTGGAGAAAGAGGGACATAGGGTGGTTCAGAAAGGCAAAAAATATGTTATTGTTGACTTCGAAAAGGCATTAGCGAAAATATAATGCAGAAAATGAAAAAATGGACATTTAAGTTCCTTAGCGCAATGTTATAGCCATAACGTAACAACTGCAAATCCTATTATTGCCAATATTACAGCTATTACTACGAAGATTATGACCGCTATTATGCTGATAGCAAGCGCCATCAACCATCCACAGTCGAAAAAGTGCTTCACCAATGCAAGCCAAATTATCAACATGATTATGGCGGCAAATATGCCAGTTATGAAGGCGCCAAAGAGCGTGCCAATCACAGTTCCAAGAATGACTATCCAGATGGCGTCGGTTAACTTTGCCTTTTGCTTGCCGACGAGAGATCTTCCAGAAAGCCAAAAAATCGGCGAAAGGATTATCACGTTTACAACGATGGTTATGAGGAGCAAATACAGATTATCCAAGCTTATTGCCATGCAATCCCTCCTTTTCAATCCTTTTGTTCTAATTTAGATAGGAATTGACTTTTAAGCATGTTACATAAAACCCGTGTACTATGAATCTAATTTAGCCCTTGACAAGCTTGTATTTGCGATTTGCGCATTCAACCAGTTCGTTCTCAAACAACTTGCGCAAAGACCGAAAAACCTTCTTCTCAGATTCTCCAATTTTCGTTGCAATCTCTGCAAGAGTCAATTCATTTTCAGAACTTTTCAATGTTGAGAGGATCTGTTCGTCAAATTTGTTTAGCTTCGCCATATGCACCACTCCAAATTTGGCGTTACTGCAAGGTTTCTTTCATGTATGTCCTTGTTTTTCTTATAAATTTTTGTTTCATCAAGCATTAACCATATTTAGCCTAGCAAGGAAAATAGCTAATTTACTCCACGGAGCGTCAAACATAAATGCCCTACTACGTCTACATCCTTCGATGCGAAGACAAAAGCCTCTACACAGGATGCACTAAGAATGTTGATTTGCGAACGAAGTTGCATATGAACGGAAAAGCCGCAAGATACACATGCATTCACAAGCCCGAAAAAATTGTCTACATTGAAAAATTTGCTTCCCGCTCAGAGGCAATGAAAAAAGAAAAACACATAAAGAAGCTAAGGCGTAAACAGAAAATGGAGCTAATACGTTCTAAAGCAGAATTAGACGCCACATGCTAATGTTCCAACTGCTTACACAATGTTTCTTCGACTTTTTTGACCGCTTCTTGAAGTTTATCAGTTTTTGTTCCACCGCCTTGCGCAAAGTTGGGTCTTCCTCCGCCTCCACCGCCCAAAATCGCTGAAGCCTCACTGAGCGCTTCGCTTGCATTCACGCCTTTCTCAACTGCTTTTTTGCCAGCCATAACCATTACTCTCGCATTCTTTCCGTCGGTTCCATAGAAAATTGTGACAGTAGCCTCGTCTCTTTTGATTATCTCGTTTGCCGTCTGAACCATGCGTTCGACGCTAATCTCCTCTTCAAAGTCGCGCTTAACAAGCTTAACGCCTTCAATCTCCTCTGTTTCTTCAAGCAGTTTTCCGCCTAAACCCGCGCTTTCACGCTCCGCCAGCTTCTTAATAAGCTTCCTTCTCTCCACATTTGCCCCCTTCAACTCTTTAGCCAGCTTCTCCACAGTTTTATCCAGCTTCTCCAAAGGCGCATTGAGAATTTCTGAAAGCCGCCAGAGCAACTGCTCATTTTGCTGAACCTTCTTCAGCGCGGGAATGCCAATAGCATACACGAGTCTTTCGACGCCGTCTTGAACCCTTTCAGAATGGATTATCTTGATGAAACCAATTTCACCAGTGCTTCTCAAGTGCGTTCCAGCACACGCTTCAATATCCCAATCGCCCGTCTTGACAACGCGAATTTCCTTGCCTGGAACCGCTCCGCCCTGATATAGCCTAAAACCGTAGAGGCGTTCAGCTTCGCTTCGTGGCATCCAAGCGGTTTCAACAGTCATATTCTGCAGAATTGCTTGATTTGCCAAGGTCTCTATTTTGTGGGTTTCTTCGGGCGTTAGTCTTCGATAATGTGAAATGTCAAGCCTCGAGGTTTCCGTGCCTTTTTGTGTTCCAAACTGCCAAATGTGCTGTCCGAGCACGCGTCTTGCAGCGCCATTAATCAAGTGTGTTGCAGTGTGGTTTTTCATGAGGCTGTAGCGCTTATCCCAGTCAATAGCTCCCTTGACAATTTTGTCTTCTTTCGGAACCAATTCGCCTTTTATCTTGTGCACTATGACTTTTCCCGCTTTTATGGCATCTATCACTTCAACTTTTTTGCCGTCAAACATCAAATAGCCATTATCTGCGGGCTGTCCTCCGCCTTCAGGGTAAAAGCATGTCTTATCGAGAACCACATACTCATTTTCTATGACTTTCAGAACCTTTGCTTCAAAATCCCTCAAATATTGGTCTTTGTAGTAGAGCTGTTCTGTTTCTGGCATGTTTGAAACTGCTGTTTCTAACCATTCTTCAGGTTTGACTTCCTCTTCCACCTGTTTAGATTCTTGCATGTGCCTCTGGGCGATTAGAGTGTAGAAATTGTCGGGTATCTCCACCGTTAAGCCTTCCGTTTCTGCGACTTCCTTGACGATTTCAGGTGGAAGCCCGTGTGAATCATAAAGCTCTGTTAATGTGTCAACTGGGATTTTCTTCTTCTTTTCCGCTTTCAGCTCGCCAGAAATGCGCTTCACCATTCCCTCGCCCCGCTTGAGCGTTTCCGCAAACTTTTCCTCTTCCGCCTTGAGCATTTCTATTATCTCGCTCTGCATCTCCTTAAGTTGCGGAAAGTCTTTGCCCCAGAAGCTAATCTGCATGTCCACGATATCATAGAGCCTTTCTGGAATATTCAGCATTCTTAACAGCCGATAGATTCTGCGGAAGATGAGCCTTGCCAAGTATCCTTCTTGAATGTTTGATGGAACAACGCCTTCGGAAAGAATGAAGCTTAGGCATTTGGTATGGTCTGCAACTGCGAAGGCGTTTTCGATTGGAACCAGAAACTTGTCAAGCTCCTTTACGCTCAGCCCGACCATAGATGCTTCCCTTCTTCGAGTCTCAAGCCTACTCGCAGTTTTGTCCAAATTAACTAACCCAGAAACTTCCGCTACTCTCTTCAACAGCTTACTATCAGCTTTAGCTATTCCAGCCATTCTAAAGATTTTATCCAGCAATTCTCCATAAACCGCATGAAAGCCGCTAGGAGCACCCTGCGATAGCCATGCATAACGGTCTATGCCATACCCAGGGTCAACCGTTCGTATGGGCAACTTGACAAACTCGCCGTTAACAACCTTATACTGCATGAAAACCAGCGTGGCAACTTCCAACCCGCGAATAACCGATTCAAGACATGGACCAGCGTTTCCGCCGCCAGACCAGACCTCCTCCTTATAGACAATCTCTTCAGGTTTTACACCTAAATCTCGTGTAACCCATTCGTGATGATACCTCACAGTCTGATTCTTCCAATAAACCTCCTTATCGGGATAGTTAAAGGCGTGTGCACCTCCCATCTCGAAAATGGTTAGGTGTCTGCCAAATGTTGGTCCAGTATTCGCAATGTCTACCAGGCGGATGCATGGCTGAGAAATCACAAGCGGATTAGCGGGCGGTGGCGCAATTCCGTTAGTCACGTATGGTTGAAAGTCAATTATACTTGCGTGCGTAAGGTAAATATCGTCTCGCCATCTCGCCACCACAGGATAGGGCTTTATGCGGGTATGCCTATTTTTCTCAAAGAATGATAGAAAAGCCTCCCGCATTTGACGGACACTGTAGCTTTTTCTTGTAGGCGAGTTGTCTATGAATGTGTAGAAGGCGCACTCTTCAGATGTTGCCTCTCCACAAGTTTCTCGCTCTGGATTCTGTGTCCAAAAATATTTTCCGCACCGCAGACACTGCTTCCTAACGTAACCTTCCTCTTTAAAAAATGGAACATCGTATTCTTCTGCTTGAAACCGTTCCAATCTTGAATCGCTCCTAGAACAGCATTTCAGATTTTTCAATGGATTAAAGAGATACAATCATTTAAAACATTTCGCTATCCAACCTTAAGCCCCAGCAGAAAGCCCACAAGGAAACTTCCAGCGAAAGGCAACAGCGATATTATGCCAATAAACCATGAAAAAGCTCCGCTGGCAGAATCAATCAAACCAGCCAGCGCAGTCCACAGCGCGCCAAAGTTTATGTCAATTATTCCCTGCGCAGCCAGATAAAGGAGCAGAGCTATGAGCAAGCCTATCAAAATCATTATCAGCTTGCTAAGTTTCTTAATGGTAAAACCTACAATAAAGCCGCCTATTCCTCCAATGCCAAGCTGATAAGCAAGCGGCGAAATTATATCGCTCATTTAAACACTTAAATCTGCTTATGCAATAACATCGATTTAAATGTATTTTGCTGGATAAAATTAAAAAAAGAGCAACCGACCGGAAGGAGGTGAAAACTTTGGAGTTAATGGACATATATCTGCTGAACCTTCTGCTGACGTTGGGCATGTTTACTGTCTTAATCTTTCGAGCTTGGATAGAACTTAAAAATTATCGCATGATATGGAAAGAACTGGAGTGGAGACAGACGTATCAGGCTATGGGTCGCATTTTAAAGGCGGAAAAAGACCTTTTCTCAAAAATGGAGGGCGGCGAAGAACTCTACCAGATGCTACGCGAAATCTTCAAAGTAGACAAAGACAAAACTTAGGGAGAATGCCAACCATCAATCAACTTAAACTGCGAATAGCGTTTCTCCATTCCATAACGTCTAAAAGGTTTTGTTAGATGCCTCTGAGACCTCGTTGAGGTTATGTAAAGCTCTCTTCTTAAATCACGTTTTAATCTAATTTCGTTTTTTTCAAGATGCGGATATCTTGAACCGCACCTGTCACATCTGAAACCCTTATTCTTTCCCATGGATGTCAAACGTTTGCTACATTTTGGACATAGTGGGTTCAGACGAGCAATTTTCGGCGCAAGTTTTAAAACCCGAACCTTTTCCAAATTTACTGTTAAAGGGTTACCTTCCGAAGGTTTGCGGACTCCTCCGTAAACTTCCACATAGTCTCCAACGATAAGTTCTCTCGCCATTTTACGAAGCATTCCGGTTGGTTCATAAGCGGCGCAGTCAACATGTCCGCTTTCGTCCTTAATGGAGAAGATTACGTGTCGTCTTGGAATTATCTTTGGATTCGTTGCTACTGTTCCCTTTGCTATGACTGGATGGTAGGGTTTTATTTGGTCGATTGCTTTGACTTTTTTCAGGTGAGCGTCTGTTCCGTGATTAGTTCGAAAGATAACCCATCTTTCAATGGGCTCAAGAGGTTTAACAATTTTAAACGCTTTCTTCACAATTTCAGCGGTTTCGCCTCTAATGCCGAAAAGTATTGGGTCTGGTCCTCGGGGCGTGATGATTACTCTATCCTTTTCGGAATCAACATTATTGAAAGTGTAGGGTGCCGTTATCCTATCCATGTCGAATATTGAAGTGGCATCTACTTTCCTTTTTAACCCATAATTTTCTGGAACACGATAAGCAATGACCTCGTATGTATGGTCGCCTTGCAAAGTTTCGCCAACAGCCGCCAACCCGCCAATAATTCCGCGTCCTTTCTTGAAACCTAAAGCCTCAACCTCAAATCGTCTTACAAGCCTAAGCGCATCCTTAAGCGTCACAATACTAGTTATCGCATTTCTAGCGAAAACTTTCATTTCCCTAGGAATTTTCGCCCTTTCAAAGAAGACTATGCCCGGGTCTGTGCCCTTAAATTCTAAGTCAGAGTGCTCTTCAACAGTTGTTATGACGGTTTCTTTGATTTTTGCTCCAATTTTCTCTTCAAATTGGATTCTCAGGCATAGGGCACCGTTTCCTCTTGTTTTCCATGGCACATTGGGATTAAGCCTAATCAGATTCGGATAATCCACAAAATTTGCGCCTATTTTTTCCAGTTTTTCCACAAGCAAAGCGGCAATGTATGTTGTGCAGCCTTTTCTTGTTGAATCCGTGTCGTCCAGCCCAATGTGCATTGTGCTAATCATGTTTGATGGCGATCCTTTCTCTATTGTGCAGCCTTTCAGCTAAAATGTTAATTGCCTTAGGGTGTTAATTAATGTAGATAAAAAAGAGGAAGTGCTAGTTATTTTGTTTCTTCGACAACTATCATTGTTAAGGTTGATCTGACCTTGTCAAGTCTTCGTATTCGCCATGTTACGATTTCTTTCAGTTTGTCCATTGTGTCTGCCTTTACTCTTGCGATTATGTCGTAGACTCCGTAAACGGCAAATGATTCGTCAACGCCTTCAACTTTCTTTAGTTCTTTTAGAACGTCTGCTTCTGAACCTATTTCAGTATTTACTAACACGAATGCTGTCGGCATCTGAGTCTCCTCACCTATCTTCTACTTGTTATGCATTAAAATATTTTGCTGAAATTTAGGAAGCCAAATCAAAAAAGTAGGATTACAGAAGTGGAAAGAAACCATATTCAGGCGGTGTCTATGGGAAAATATGGATAGGCTTATCTTCTATTTATCAGCATAAAATTAGTAGGTTTTAAATATGCCAAAGAAAGGCAATCTGAAAAATTCCATCAGCAGCCGCGAGATGCGCGCTTTGGAGTTGAACACAGAATATTTTGGCGTCTCAAGACTCCAATTAATGGAAAACGCTGGACACAGTATAGCGTTGGAGATTGTCCAAAGATTCAAGCCAAATAAGACCGTCGCTGTTTTCTGCGGTTTAGGAGGAAACGGCGGTGACGGCTTTGTCATAGCACGGCACCTTCATGCGATGGGTTTCAATGTCGCTGTTGTTCTTGCTGGAAAATCGAAGGAAATTCTGGACAACGCTGCTTTAGAAAATTGGAACGCGCTGAAATCTCTAGAGAAAGTAATCCTCATTCATGAAATTCATGATACTTCGTTAATACCAGATGTAAAAGCGGAGATTGTGATAGATGCGTTGCTTGGAACGGGCACTAAAGGAAAGTTAAGAGCGCCTATCTTGCAGTTAATCAAAAAAATAAACAGAATGAACGCTTTTCGAATTGCTGTTGACGTGCCAACGGGCATTGATGCTGACACGGGCGGAGTTTTAGGCGGGGCTGTTAAGGCAGACGTAACAGTAACGTTTCATAAAACAAAGAAGGGACTTGAAAGAGCGAAAAAATACGTTGGCGAATTAATCGTAAAAGAGATTGGCATACCAACAGAATTTGAGAAGTTTGCGGGTCCCGGAGACGTTTTGCTCGTAGCAAAGCCTCGTCTATCAGGATCTCATAAGGGAGACTTCGGGCGAGTGCTTGTTATCGGTGGAAGCGAAACCTTCTCGGGGGCTCCAGCGCTTGTGGCTTTGGCCGCCTTGCGTGTGGGGGTGGATTTGGCTTATGTTGCGGCTCCAGAAAAAACTGCTTACGCAATATCTTCCATGTCGCCAGACCTTATTACGGTAAAACTTGAGGGAACGCACCTGAATGTGAACAACCTATCTGTCTTAGATGCATATATTAAGGTGGCTGATGCGGTTGTTTTGGGACCTGGTCTGGGCTTGCACTCGGAAACTAGAGAAGCTGTTAAGGCTGTGGTTAAGACTGTTGAGAAGAAGGCAAAGCCGATGCTTTTAGACGCGGATGGTCTGAAGGCTTTTGCAGAGTTCAAAAGAAAACTAAACGTGCCGCTGGTGCTTACTCCTCACACTGGAGAATACGCCATACTCACTGGCAATAAGCTACAGAAAGACTTGGAAGAGAATGTTGCGGATGTGCAAAAAACTGCAAGAAACTTAGGAGCAGTAGTGCTTCTGAAAGGACCTGTTGACATAATCGCTGATGACAAGCGTGTGAAGCTGAACTTCACGGGCAATCCGGGCATGACTGTTGGCGGCACTGGCGATGTGCTTTCTGGAATTGTGGGTGCATTTTTGGCGCAGAAGGCGGACGCCTTTGAGGCGTCTGTTGCTGGCGCTTTCGTTAATGGTGCTGCTGGAGACTTTGTTTCTGAGGAGAAGGGTTATCATATGACCGCATCGGACGTTATCGAAAAAATCCCCATGGTTCTGAATGACCCTATGAGCCATTTGAAGGTGCGAAAGACGCGTGCAAAGACAAGTTAAAATCGTCGTGTATCATGCTGGACAATGCGACCCTAAAAAGTGCACTGCTTTAAAACTTAAACGTCACGAACTGGTGCGTTTGGTAAGTCAAATCAAGTTTTTGCCGAAGCGGGCGGTTGTGCTTAATCCTCTAGCTGAAACAGCGTTTTCTCCTGCAGATAGGAAGCGAATTGAAGATTTTGGTTTGGTTGCGTTAGATTTTAGCTGGGAGCATGCGGAGAAGGCTTTGCTCAAGAATGTTAGGGGTACGTCCAGATGCTTACCGTTTTTGATTGCTGGAAACCCCGTTAACTTTGGGAAACCTACAAGGCTTAGCACAGTTGAGGCTTTGGCTGCAGCTCTATATATTTGCGGATTTAAGGAGGAAGCTGCACATTTGCTTGGTATTTTCAAGTGGGGACATACATTTCTGGAAATAAACCATGAAAGACTGGAGAGCTATGCAAACGCGAAGAGTAGCACTGAGATAATAAGGCTACAAAATGGCTTTATCGAACAGATGAAAATGCTATAAACGCTGAAAGAGGTGGACGAAAGGTCAGTTTAAGGGTAAAGCAGGTGTAATCGTGGAAATAATTACAGACTTCTATCTGTTCTTATTATCGGTTATTTTAATATCATTATCAGGCGTAATGGCGCCTGGTCCCTTGTTTGCGGTAACTGTTGCAAAAAGTGTCAGAAGCAAATTTGCAGGTGTTCTAATCTCTTTAGGGCATGGAGCGATAGAGTTTCCTCTCATGTTTCTCATTTACTTCGGCTTTGTTCAATTTCTTGCTTCAAGCCTAAATCAGAAAATTATCGGGTTTGTGGGCGGTTTAATCATGATATACATGGGTTTCCGAATGATTAGGGCAGAAAGAAAGATTAGCGAAGAACATGCAGGCTATGAGCACGGCTCCCTTATGGCTGGAATTGTCACAACAGGGGCTAATCCCTACTTTCTCTTGTGGTGGGCAACAATCGGCGCTGCGTTAATAGTGAACGCCACATTTTTCGGCTTCGCTGGCTTTTTGATTTTCGCTGTGACGCATTGGCTTTGCGACCTTTTATGGAACACTATTGTTTCTGCAACGGTCTTTAAGTTGCGACGTTTCTGGAGCAAGAAAGTCTATAACTTGATATTCGGTTTCTGTTTCGTGGTGCTAGCAAGTTTCGGCGTGTGGTTTATCGCATCAGCACTTCTATAGAATTTCACATGTTGCCAATTTTCTTCAGCCTATACCGCTCATATATCAGCTCAACTTTGCCATCCTTAACCATAAATTCTATTGGAAGTTTTCCGCCACTTTGGAGTGTATAAAACCTTTTCACTTCACCTTCAATTTCTTCAGGAATCAAGGGTACTTTCATATCTACAAACTTGTCCTTGATTTCCAGTTGAAGTATACCATTTACGGTTGCAACTTTTGCGTCCATCGTCCCCTTATAAGTTTCATAAACTCCACTTAACAAGTCATAGTTTCTCTCCATTTTGACGAAGGGAAGTTTCTCCGGATTTTCACCCAACATGAGAGCGAGTCCATACAAGCCCATTTGAGACATGGGATATCCGCTTCCATTAGCCAAAAGAGCTATGCCAATTCTCTTTTCTGGAATGTAGCCTATGTAAGCCGTATAGACAAGCACCGAGCCGCCGTGTCCCACAAATTTGTAGCCTAAAAAGTTTGGAATTATACTTAACCCATAACCGTATGCTTCTCCACCGAAAACCTGAAGGGGCAATTTAACCCTCGGCTTTTCCATTTCCTCAATAAGCTCATGGGAAAGCAGAATATCTCCGTCATGTTTTCCACGATTCAAATACATGGTTATGTAGTTGGCTAAATCCATTACATTGCTTATTAGCCCACCGTCAGCATATATCCCATAAGGATGCACAGACTTTTTGCATTCGCTGTCTCTCGTGATTATATAGGGTGTAGCCACATTCTCATCCGCCTCTACATCTTCCTTGCGGAAAAAGCTTCTATCCATCTTTAAAGGCTCAAGAATGTTCTTCCTCACATACTCATCATATCTAATGCCCGAAACCTTCTCGATGATGTGTCCTAAAATCACGTAGCCCTCGTTTAAATAGAACCATCTTTCGCCAGGCTTGGTTAAAACCCACTGATTCGCCTCTCGCATAAAAGTGTAAAGATCTTCTGGACTTGCTATTGGAATCCATTTTCCACCAGCTCCCATAGCATGGCGAATTAAGGCTTCAGCATAGGCTAATGCGGGTATGCCAGAAGAGTGGCACATTAAATGCCATGTTTTGACAGGGTCTTCTCCAGATTTAAGCTCTAAAGAAACATATCTGCTGATAGGGTCATCTAAATCCAGTTTTCCCTTTTCCGCCAACTGCATTATCGAAAGTGCCGTGAAAGATTTTGTGACAGAGCCTACGCCGTAAAGTGTTTCTGGAGTAGCTCTAATACCATACTCCAAGTCTCTGAAACAGAAACCTCTGCTATAGACTACTTCACAGTCTTTAACGATTGCTACGCTTAATCCCGGTAGATGGGTTTTGGAAATTTTCTCGAAAATGAAATCTTCCAATTTAGCGAAATCCAACTCTAACTCAACTCCTAACATCCTTAGAATAGGCTTGTGCAGTTGATAAATCTTAAACCATAAAACAGCACATCAAAATTTAAAACAAGTTCTATAGTAACACTTTATGGGGCGCGGGTGGCAAGAATGGCTTTAGACGAGTATCAGATAGGCAAAGCGAAAGTTTTGCTGTTTCAAGGCGACATAACTGAAATGAATACAGAAGCCATAGTTAACGCTGCTAATCCATCGCTAATGGGCGGTGGAGGGGTAGACGGAGCCATCCATCGAAAAGGTGGACCAAAAATCCTCGAAGAATGCAAGCGCATAAGGGCTACAGAATGGCAGGAAGGGCTTCCAACTGGAAAGGCTGTCATAACTTCTGGAGGCAATCTAAAAGCCAAGTATGTCTTACACACTGTTGGACCTATTTGGCAAGGCGGAGATCATGGTGAGGCTGAACTTTTGGCTGACGCATATCGTAATTCGTTGAGGTTGGCAGTTTCTAAGGGCTTGAGAAGTGTGGCTTTTCCGTCGATAAGCACTGGTGCTTATGGTTATCCAATTGAGAAGGCATGTTACGTTGCGTTGTCAACTGTTAAGGAGTTTTTAGAGAAAGAAGACGTGCTTGATAAGGTTGTGTTTGTACTTTTTACGCGGCATGATTTAGAGGTTTATAGAAAAGTTGCAGAGGAAATGTTAAGGGATTAGTATCTGACGAGAACCCGTCCGCCCAGCTCTTCCACAGCAGCCTCGAGACGTTCTAAAGTTTGCCTCATCGTCTCATTCACGACTGTTTGCCAGCCTTTTGAACCGCCGGGAACTTTCACTTCAATAACACAATAATACTTCTTATTCATATGCCTTTTAACCCTCGCCGACCCTTCCTCTGCAGATAAAGAATTCGCTGGAAGGCATTTAAGATGTGTGAAGGCACAGTATGAATTTTCTATATTCGAAAGTCAGATTCAGAATAAGAATTCTCAAAAACGGCTCCCGCATGTTAGTTGCAAATTGCTTAAAACCTTTTGAAGCCGTCAACAATTATTTATTCACGCTTCCTTTCTAAGCGTAAATACTGCAATCTGTCTACTTCTTCTAGTTTGGACTATCAAATGCTAATGCTTCGGAGAAGCCCTTTCTTTCCGATTCTTAATTGTTTCTCGCCTCGGAATGTTGATGTGCTTGCATTCTCAATTTGGACGGTGTCGCCTATGGATACCGCATCTATCTGCTCATTCCACAAGCATAATTTAATTGTCCCAGTTTCGTCTGCTATCAAAGCGTTGGTTACATTAGCATAGTTTCCGAATCTCGTAAAAACAAGCGTTGGTTTCGCAATCTCAAGAACCTTAGCCTTCAAATTAACCTTTTTCATCCCTAGTCGCAGATCTCCTATTTGAAATGAACGAGAACCGCTTTCTCTGCTAATCGAATGCCTGCGAAAGACATTTATTTTTCTAATTTCCCTTATTGGATTACTTTTTTCTAAAAGAAAACCCTCAGGTATCGGAAACTGGGCAACGACTCGTGTACCCTTTGTTATTAGGAAAATAACCTTGCCTTTTTGTTTTCTTCGGCATTCAATTGAGAGGCTTTCGCATGTGGATTTTTGGTTTTCGCTTGCGGAGATTAGTGCATGGAAAAGTCTGTCGGGGTCTACTCTATATTTTACAGAAAGAAAGGCGAGATACTCGCCGGGTGATGCTTTGTTTCGCATTGTTTTTTACTCTCTTTCAAGCGTATCTCTTATTGGTGAAGCCATTTCTACCATGTCTATGGGTGTTCTGCTTATTTGCAGATTCAGTTCACTATCCCCTTCTGGCAAAGGTTCATAAACAGTTATGTTACTTGACAAACTTCGTTGGGTGTCTTTTGAACTTCTTCTTGCAGGTCAAGCAACAAAAATGATAAGTTACGCCATCGTAGGTGATTTTGAACTTAGCCGTCTTTTCGTCAAGAATGACGCCGCAAACTGGATCTTTGGGCATTATTTCAGTCTTAACCTCATTTAAGAGTGGGCATTCTGCTTATTATGGTTAGTGGGAAAGAAAGAAGGATTAAAGAACGAAGTAAGAACATTAGTTTACAAGCTTAGTATCTTCTTGGCGGTCTTCGTTTGGAATAACATTCTCGGCAGTATACTGGTCTGCTTCCGTCGGGTTTGAAGGGGACTTCACATTCCTTCCCACAATCAGCACAAACTGCCTTATGCATCTCTTTTCCTGACATTTTTCTTTTTCAACTCCTTTTACTCTTTAACGCAAAAACTGCTTTTTTGCACGCTTCATCTAGTTGGGAATCCTTTTTAAACTTACCCATTAGCAATAGCAAGTTTCAACATTTTTGGCATGGTAATTTGAAGCATCACGTTTGATTAAGCGTGGTGATAGCCGAAATTTTACGTTATTTCTTCTATTGTCGTTTTGGTCAGAGCTTTTATGTCGTTGAATTCGGTTATCTCTCCATAGCTTACAAGCGTTATGGCTGTTCCTTCCTGTCCTTTTCTGGCGGTTCTGCCTATTCTGTGGAAGTAGGTTAAAGCGTCTAGTGGAACGTCATAGTTTATTATGTGGGTTATTCCTTGGATGTCTAAACCTCTTGCGGCAACGTCTGTTGCAACAAGCAGTTTCAGTTTTCCTTTTCTGAAAGAGTCTATGACAAAGTCTCTTTGCGGTTGAGTGAAACCAGCGTGCAGCGGTTTTGAATCGTATCCTCTTTTTCGCAATTTGTCTGCGAGTATGCTCGTCTCTAGGCGGGTCTTGCAAAATATTATGGCTCGGTCTATGTGGTTTTCGTCTAAGATCTTGCAGAGAACCTCAAATTTACCGTAGGGGTTTACGACCATGTAATACTGGTTTAGCTGTGTGAGGGCGATTTCGTCTTTGCTTACGAGTATTTTTTCTGGGTTTTTCATGTATCTGCCGCATATTTTCATTACTGACTGGTCTATCGTTGCAGAGAATAGGCTGGTCTGCCTGTTCGATGGTACTCTTGAGAGTATGTATTCAATGTCATCTATGAATCCCATGTCAAGCATTCTGTCCGCCTCGTCGAGAACAACAATCTTTACCATTGCCAAATTCAGTATGCGTCTTTCAAGCAGGTCGATTAAGCGTCCCGGCGTGCCGACAACAATGTGGACGCCGCTTTTAAGTGCATGTATTTGTTTTCCTATGGGCTCTCCTCCGTAGACAGCTAGAACCTTCAGCCTTACATATTTTCCGAATCGACTGATGTGCTCCGCAACTTGGACGGCGAGTTCACGAGTTGGCACTAACACTAAACCTTGAACGGTATTGACTTCTGGGTTTAGTCGTTCGACCATTGGGACTCCAAAAGCCGCAGTTTTTCCTGTCCCAGTTTGTGCTTGTCCAATAACATCTTTTCCTTCAAGTAACGGAGTCATGGCTTGGGATTGAATTGGAAAAAGGTCGTTGAATCCAAAGTCTTCAATGCCTTTCATGACCTCCGCACTTAATGGTAAGTCTTTAAAGTACTGTATTTCCATATGTTTCATTTCTCCTGCCACAAAAATTCCTCATGTGTCTTTCACGAACTTCAGAAGTCTCGTTAATTACATGGATTAATGTGACAGCAACATGAAATGAGGTTCTATTATAAAAAGGTTTAGCATGCATCGGGAAGAAAGAGTTGATGACAAACGGATTGGCATGTTGGTTGTAACTTGTTTAAAGATTTCTCTCGATTTCTTCTTATCAAGCAGTTCATAGATATTTTTTGTCTTTGGCAAGATTTTATTGACATTTGTCGTTTTTAGAGTATCTGCGATATTAAGCTTGATTGGGTCTTTAGGCTACGCTTTTGTTTATTTCCATTTGGTTAATCAAGGCTTTTGCTACGTCTCGATTTCACCGTACATTTGGTTCGGTGTCAGTATGTCAGGATATTTCTTGCGTAACATACAGCGTGCAGCATAACAGAGATGGCAAGCGTCAACATAAGCTTCCTCATGTGGTAGAATAAACTTGTCAACCAGCGAAACGGGACCGCCTCGAACAAGTGGTTCAAGAATCGGATTTTTCCATGGGTCATATTCTCTGATTATTTCTGAGAAGGGCTTCTGCCAAGCGTTGCCTATGGATATGCCTTGGCAAACGTGGACATGCCCAAAGGGGTCTATGTGGATTCTTTTTTGGTTGGCGAAGTCTTCGTAGGGGCATTTTGTGAATTCGCGCCAGTTTTTCTTGGGGGGTTTCTCTGTTAGTTTTGATGTTGCTCTTCCTCTGCACATTAGTTCCCAGAAGTCTACTTTTGCTCCTTCAATTTCTGTTATATGTGGCGTTTCGGTTTCTGGGTGTTTGACGGAGATTACTCCGCTTTTTATGTTTAGAGATTTTGATGCTTTGACGGCGTTTTTTACTTGTTCGCTTTCCCATGTGTCTCCGTGGTATAGGTCGCTGCTGAAGCTCAGCTTGACATCTTTGGTTTCTGATATTGGGAGCAACCATTCAACTGCGTCCTCTGGACTTGTTGCCCAGTAGCAGTTTGTGAGTACTTCCACTTGGAATCCTTGGCTGGTGGCTTCTTTGACTGTTTTGATCATTATTGGATAGTATAGGAAGGGTTCGCCTCCTTCGATTGACACGAAATCCACGGTCTCGAGCTTTTTTGCTTCCGTCAATATTTCTCTGATTTGAGCCAGCGTAAAAGTGCTTTTTGATTTTGGGTTTCCCCAGACGAAGCAGTGGTCGCATTCTAAGTCGCATTTGTAGGTGAGGAGGAAGTGCACTCCTTTCAACATGATTTATGACACTATGTGAGTATTGACATGTTAGAAGAGTTAAGTCTTGGGTCAGGAGCTAAATTGATCAACCGTGAATTCTATGGGGGGCTGGTGTGTTGGTTGTAACACATTCAAAGATGAAAATATCTCTAATAGTTCTTTTTTCTGTTTTGCCAACGCGCGCGCAGAGGGTCATCGTATATGCCCAGCGACTAAAATGCAAACGTGATTAAGGCCTATAGGCTTCAGGCTGAGCAAGCTCTACTGGTTCTGCACTTCTATTGGTCATGGTCGATGCCGTTACACTGCTGAGCGTTACTGTTTTTCCAATGCTTAACTGCTTTTCGCCTCTGAATGTGGACATTCGTGCATTCTGTAATTGGATAGTGTCTCCTATAGCAATTGCATTTATTTGTTCATTCCATAAGCAAAGTTTAACTGTTCCAGTTTCATCGGCTATCAAAGCGTGAGCTACACTTGCGTAATTTCCAAACCGCGTAACGACAAGCCTTGATCTTGGAATTTCCAGCACTTTAGCCCTCAGATTAACCTGTCTCATTCCAACACGCAAATCTCTTATTAGAAAAGAGCGTGACTCCTTGTTCTTCTTGATTATATGTCTTCGAATCATGTCGGTTTTAATGAAGTCCTTGATTGGATTGTCTTGTTTCAAGAGAAAATCCATGAATATTGGAAATTGCGCAACAACTCTGGAATCTTTCGTGATCAAAAAGACAGCTTTGTCTCGTGTTTTGCCACGGCATTCAATTGAAAAGTTTCCACATGTAGATTTTTGATTTTCTTCTGCTGAAATTAATGCGTAAAAAAGCTTGTCAGCGTCAACTTCGTATTTAATTGAAAGAAAAGCTAGATATTCGCCTGGTGATGCTTTGTTTCTCATTTTTTCCACTTTTCCCATGTTGTCTTCACTGTAAAGACCATTTATGGACAGTTTTTAGAGATCTTTTAGAAGGATTAAGAGCTGATCTTTTTTGTTGAAGTTTTTGTTCTTTTCTGCCTCTAATATAGCACATTGCAACCAACTTCTCAGTTCAGAATAATAATCTACTTTAGGCAGATGTCTTCTTTCTACTCTGTTAGTCCACAATTGGGCTGACGTATTTGCCTTATCATCTGTTAGTTCCATAGTTTTCACCTCATGTTTTTAAGTAGAATAACCAAGAAAAATGACAAAATTCGTTATAGACCCTTTTGTCAATATTCTTCTCTGCGAGAATTCTACCTACCAATATAATACACGTGGTCACATATTAAGCTATTTGAGGGTGCGTGCAATCGGTGTCTATTCACCTTAGCTTTTCTTCTCACTTTCACATTGTAAGGTAGCCATGGCTTCTCAACCATTCAGTTTGATTTCTCCTGTACCGCCAGAAGATGTCGCCTCGTTTGTCTGACTGAAAATCCCAAGGAGAAACCAAGACGATGTCTCCATCTCTTATCCATACTCGCCTCTTCAACTTGCCCCGAACTCTGCACAACCGCTCTTTGCCGTCTTGACATTTCACCATGATTCTGTCAAAACCAAGCATTTTGATGGCTATGCCCAGTACATCATTTGCGGTTGGCAACACTATGTTTTCGAGTTCTTCTTCGTTTATGACTTTTCTTTTGCCCAATTTTCCACCTCCAGACAGCTGCAAATACATGAATTAGTCAGAACAATCGGAGAAAAAGTAGAACAGTTTTTTGCTAGACTCTTTCTCTAGAGAATCCTAACCGCCACAGAGTAGTATGCCGCCGAGTATATTAGTCTAGTGTATGTAGGCTATTGAAAAACATCATTGTCTCAAAGTGAAGAGCGAGTCTCTATACAAAGTGTTAATAGGAAGGCTGATGTACATTAGGTTAGGCAGTTAGTGTTTTCCGAGGAAGGTATGCGGCTATAGGCGTGTTACTTTTTGAGGATTATTCTAGCTAGAACTTAATTGAGGTGATAAAATGTCGTATGGATTCGGAAGAAGTGGACCAAGATTCAATTTAAAGAAACCTGTTGAGCTTGATAAGGAGTACGAGGCTAAGATCCAGGATATGAGCAGGAGAGGCGACGGAATTGCAAAGATTGAAGGCTTTATAATATTTGTGCCAAACACCAGACAAGGAGAGCATGTGAAGTTCAAAATAACCAGCGTTGGAAACAGGTTCGCTATTGGAGAACTAGTGCAAGCTTGATCTTGAAACATCAGGAATGTGAAGTGAAGAGGGTTTTAGAGAACTAAAAGTTTGCTAACAGACCTTGTCCTTTCCAGTTGCATTTCTGCGGGGAGATGCTTCGTTGTCTATTCTTTGGATAAGCTCCATTACTTTTTCTCCTTTCTTTTTAAGTTCTGATTTTGAAACTGTGTTTTTCATTGGACAAAGTTCATCTACTACTATTCCTTCTTGTTCGCTGTAGATTACTGGATAGATTCGGCATCCTAAGGGTCTATGTCTATATATCTTGCAGCGACGTTTTTCAATATCGTAGAAGACGCAAAACCCACGGTGGTTTTTCAGTCTGTTAAAACCGTTTTTGTTATGGCGCATGAACTTCTGTCTATCATAGCCCACGCTTTCTAAACGTTGAACGTCTGCAGTGGAAAGTAGCATTTCAGTCTTTTCACAGCATAATCCGCAATGGGAACAATGCATGAGCAATTCTACGTCTGCATTCTTTTATTAGTCTTTATCAGTTTCTCGCTTATTTAAGTGCTGGTTACGGTGAGAAATACTTAGCAAAGTCTAGGCGCAAATTTCTCAGATTTTGACGCGCACTAGATTTTGCCCTTGTTAGGCGATAGAGAAATTATTAATAGATAAATTAAACATTTTCTTTAGGCATGCATTGGTCTAATGGTGATGTTAATGGTTGAGGTTAAGTGACTTCTGGAATACAATGAGAAGGTGAGACATAGATATTTTGAGGCTCTTGCTAAACTTTCTTGGGACGAGTTTGTTAAGAATCGTGAGGCGAGCTTTCACTCTTTTAGAAACATATTCATTCATACACTGGGCGCAATTGATTATTGGTTGGACTTTTTGAAGGGAGAGAAATCGTCTTATAAGAAATTTGATGAATATCAAAGCTTTCAGGATGTTAGGGCTCGTATGGAATATGTGGAAAAGAGGATGCGTGATTACTTGGGTTCGCTAACGGCTGAGGGGCTTGAGAAGAAGTATACTGTTACGAATGATGCGAATGAGACTGTTGAAATCACGGCGGAAGATGTTCTTATTCATGTGTTTGAGGAGGAAGTGCATCATAGAGGCGAGTTGATTGCGCTTTTGTGGCAGATGGGCGTTGAGCCGCCGTTGATGGGATGGAAAGAGCTTTAGAAACCTCGATGCTAACAAGAAAGCTGTAATCCTAAATATACTGCGCCTTGTGTTCAAAGTGGATTGTGCAATATGCGGTTTAGCGGGGTTTATAGGCAAAAGATTTTTATGAATGAATTGCGTGTTTTTGCAGAGTCCCATAGCATCAGAGGAAAATGGAAATGAAGAACAAGCGAAAATTCAATAAAGATTCTAAACATGAACTTCCGAAAAGGTACACGAAGAATAAGAAATAGTCGCATACGTCACGTAAACTTTTTTGGGCGTCTGTTCTTTCTAGCACACGCTATGAGTACTGAGCGCACGCTATTTGTGGTATACTAGAAATCTGGGCTGGGCGTTGGTTGTAACCCGACTTAGGGCTTAATAATTCTCTAGTATCTGTTTGGGTGTTGTCTTGGTTTGTTATCTAAAGGTTTTGTTGAAAATTTCAACTCGGAAGGGTTCTCGTATTGAGAGTGTTCCGTTGAAGAAGCTGCAGTTGTTGGCTGGTGATAAGCACAGATTTTGGTCTTTAGATGGTGTTTTTTTGGGTTTTACATTCGTATTGATTTGGGCTATTTGACTGTTTGATAGTTATGAGTATTATCTGACTCATCGCTCTGAATTGAGTCAGGATAAATCATTTAAACTCATTCATTCAATATCGCCCTTGAAGGTAACAATATTGGCTGACATTATGGACTTTGAAAGTCTTTACAAACACCTTGAAGAAAAAGCTACTGATTATAATTATCATGAAATTAGTCAGTTATTTCAAAAAATACGGGATAAGATGCATGTAGATGGGAACACTGATTTAGAAACAAGAGCTCAATGGGAAATGGATTTTTTTAATTTTAGCATACAAAAAAATGTCATCGGTCCAATGTGGACAATGCCAGATAAAGAAGGAAAGATAATTAGCCATCCAACCTATGATAATTTTACTCAAGACACTTATGACTATATAAATAGTCGGCTTGGTTCAACAAACAATCCTTTGCTTAAGGCAAGATACGCACATATCTTGTGGTTTAGTCCCAGAAAGCATGGTAAATATGCCGTAATGGCGATAGAGGGCTATCTTGAGTTATTAAAAGTACTTGAGGAAAAAGAAAAACAAGACACTAAAATCCAAATAGGACATGATTTAATAAGCGCAGTAAAAAACGCCTTTTTCCTTGCTAAACATATCAACAATAAAGAGAAAATAGATTTACTCAAATTAGAGATTAAACGATTGCTTTTTGATTTTAATCCTAAAAGTGGATGGTTATTTAGACTTCGTGCCGACTTGATTAGTCTAATGATTGAAGAAAAAGAAGTATTCTTGGCTGAAGACTTTAACGGTTTAGCTGACCTTTGTTTTGGGTTTTCTAAGGAGTTGGGGGATTCTCACCAAGCGATCACTATCTTAGACTTGGGAGAAAAAATTGAGCAAAGAACGAAGACAGTTAAGTACAGTTGGAGAGATATGGTAGCACAGTCATACGAAAATATGATGAGGGCTCATCTAGATAAGAACAAGCATGTGGCTGTAGGATTCTGCCAAAACGCCATAGAAAATTACAAATTATCAAAGAATACTGCGAAAATTGAAGAGCTTGAGAAAACATATGCGGAACTAAAAAGCGTTGTTGAGTTTAAGGAAATAAAAGTCCCTATTAACCTGACCAAATATATTGAAGACTGCCAAAAGAAAGCGATAGATATTTCTCTTAAATGCTCAGAGGAGCAGATAATCCAAATACTCATGGCAGATAAGAGTTTAATTCCTGAGTACAAAAGCACCTTGGATTTAACCCAAAAATTGCTCACGGAGCATCCGCTTCAAACGATTTTTCCAATAAAACTAACAGATGAGCAAGGACATACCGCTCAACACTTTAGCTCCAAAGAGGAAATTGAATTTTACCACCTAC
>Ga0129301_1000127_pt1 | contig 38694 bp, 36 predicted proteins | sample ConPoolayeHmetaG_FD_94489 | JGI IMG/M metagenome (GOLD analysis project Ga0129301, IMG submission 94489) | Hot spring microbial mat communities from California, USA to study Microbial Dark Matter (Phase II) - Cone Pool mat layer H metaG ...
AATCCGCCATGGATATCGCCTACTGATGCAGGTCCATAATGTTTATAAGGTTTTGAATGACCGCTCGACCTCCTATTCCGCCACCAAAATGGAATACTGTCAGCAAAGAGAAGGCATTAAGAAGAATCCTTTTTCCTACTCGTAAAGAGGTGATAGATGTCACGATTCAACGCCTCTCTGATATACCTTCTGTTTTAAAAGAGTCTATCCATATATTCGTCTGAAAAAAGGTACGTTGAACTAATGATAGAGTTTTGTGAGTCACGACTTTCGAAAGGTAGAGTGAAGTATTCGGAGAGCGACTTGGAAATCCAGCGAGAACTTCTTTTTCTAAATCAAAGGGGTTCAAAGTGACACCCCTCATTTCTTAGTCGATACTTCTTAAGGTCGAGAATCCAGTAGCATGGGACACCAATCTTCTAACACTCAACGGCTACGATGGAGAAAAGGATTACACGATAGACCTAAAGAGCCTATATACAGTTCATAGAGCTTGCAAGCTTAAGAGAAGAAAGATTCAAACTCTCCCTGAAAAAACTGCAAAGAAACTTCTCCAAAAATACCGTTCAAGAGAGAGGAACAGGGTTAGCAGCCTCCTGCATGAGATTGCAAAGCAGTTAGCAAATCAGACAAACATCTTTGAAGACTTAACCAACTTCAAGGAAAGGACGACGAGAACAAAGAGTAGAGTTTGCGGGGAGGCTTTCTAGGCTTGAGGGGGAGGTGGCGAGGCTTCCCAGCAGGCTTGCCGTTGTCGAGGAAAGGTTTAAGCTGCTGGAACTGTCCCTGAACTGGAGGTTTAGGGATGGGAGCTCGTGTGTGCACCTGGATGGGGAGGGGTACTGTCTTAACTGGGTGTTTAAGTCACCGGTCAAGGAGTGGAGGATGAAGAAGGTTGAAGGAGGCTACCTTCTTAGGGTTCAGGAGCACAGGTGGGTCTGCGCTCTGTGCCCAAGCTTCATGTCAAAGAATTTTGCAAACGAGTACTTGAAGAGGATGAATGAGCTGATCGAGTTGGTGGAAATGGTTTTGGCCAGGCTGCCGGCGCAAAGCCTGAGACTACATTCCGAACACCAGAGAACTAGAAGGATGCTTCAAGATCAGAAACTGGAGCCTGAGGGAATGGTGAAGGAGACCGGGGTGTAGAAAGGGAGCTTTGCCTACGCTTACCATGACAGCAAGCAGTCCAATATTGTTGTCTTTAGCACTTTCACTCAGTTGGCAAACCATCTTCCACCAAAGGGACGAAAAAGATAAAGGATATATATATATGTGTGGAAATAAAATCTTGAGCGAGTTTGGCTGAGAAGATTCCATCATGGATTGAGAGGCTGCTGCTTCCGAAGCTTAGCGAGATAGGTGGCGAAATCAGGGCTTTAAATGCGAGGATAGATGGTCTAGAAAAGGCTATAGAAGGCTTCAGAAATGAAATGGGAGGCTTAAGAAATGAGATGAGAAGCTTGAGAAATGGGATGCTTGCCAGGTTCGATGCCGTAAACGCTAAAACAGATGGCCTAGAAAGAGTATTTCAACAAGGGAAGAGCTTGCAGAAATAAAGGCCAGGCCTGCCACACTCGAAAAGAAGGTTTCAGGCTGAATAGAGAGAGGCCTTAGAGTTTTTTCTTCATACCTACTTAGAAAAGAATTCTGTTTTTTCAACATAGATCGCCCATGACAGCTTCCTTTAAGGTCAAAGGTGGATTGGTTCTTCTAACCAAGAGGGCTGTTGTCTTCCATCTACTCATCCGGCACGAACTTTACACCCCAATGCTTTATCGCAATAGCCAATTCTCTATGTGTCTTAGCGTACTCTTCTAATGATATCCCATTGGTGACGGCGTCTATTGCTTGGCGCATAGCAGTGGCACCTGCTCTTGTCCCTTCTGGGTGGCCGTGTATTCCTCCGCCAGCTTGGATAACTATATCTTTTCCAAGTGTTTGCACGTTAATTGGCACAAGTATCGGGTGGACACCACCAGATGCAACCGGGAATGTGCTCTTTAGGCCAAAAAAGTTCCCTTTTAGAAAGCTGTTGATTGAGATAAGTTCTTCAACCTTTTTTTCTCTGCCACCCATCTTTCCTGCAACTGTGCCGGTGTGAAGCTGGTCTCCACCGGCAAGACGCACTAGTTTGGCGAGAACCATCATCGATATTCCATGCTTCTGGTTTCTGGTCATCGCAGCATGCATACATCTGTGAACGTGAATAGGCACCTTTAATGAAAGGTCTTCAGCGAGCACTCTAACTGCTGAGAAGCCGCAGGGGACAAAGTCCACCATCAGCGCATTGGCGCCATTGTCAAGGGCGACCTGAGCCAATTCTCTAATCTTGTAGGTTTCTGTAGTTATGTCAGGAGAATAGAGCACCGTTCTGCCGGTTTCAGACTTCACCCTGTCCAGGGCATCCATCACATGGCTGACCCTGTCTGCTAGAGGGCAGAACTTCTGGTTGGTTAGAGTTTCGTCATCTTTGATGAAGTCAACGCCTCCCATCGCCGCCTCATATGCCACTTTGGCTGTTTCGCGCGGATCAAGACCCACCTTCGGCTTTATGATCGTGCCAAGGTGGGGTCTTCTGCTTTCATCTGTTCCGACGATCTTTCTGACACCATCTATGCCGAACTTTGGCCCGTTAAAGAATGATACAGCTTCTCTGGGCAGCTGTAGGTCTATGAGCCTTACGTTCTGGAGCGAGCCTATGCCAAAAAGGTTGCCTGCTACAATGCTGAGAATGTTCGGTATTCCGCCTGTCTCAAAGTCGAAAAGCATGTTCGGATAGGCGATCTTTATGATGCCAGTGTCCTTCTCTTCTATCTTATACTCGAACACCTTGGCTGACAGATTCTTGATGATCCATTCGGTTGCAGTTGTGACCTGAGTCCATGTCCCAATCGATTCTTCTGCGGCGATTTTAACTCCTGCCTCAAGCAAAGGTACACCTTTTCCCTCTACATAGTAGGTTGCGATCACGTTTTTTTCACAGTCCACTTCCTCTAAAGGCGCTGTGAAGATGGCCGGGGTTTCTTCGGACATAAGAAGTTCTCGGCGAGTATCTCTCCTGCCTGTATATAAATCTGTTTTGACTGGCTTCGATTGTCGCAGGAAAGGGAAGGCCGTCAATCTTTCAATATTCAGATTGGTACACCTAAAACTAACCATAGCGTCTTATACTCATTTCTGCAGGCTTCAACCAAAATCAGAAGATATCTCTTCTCCCTGTTAAGCCAATATCTTGGATACGTGCAATATCAATCTTCCCACAATTGAATCATCCATTATGCGAAAAGATTTCTAATATTGCGCCCTATTCACTTCTTCCTAGTTATAAAGTAAATTAGGACTGCGACCACTGCGATGGCCAAGATGGCAGCACCCGTCTCTGTTATCACGACTATCATCGAGTTTTCGCTTTGCTTGACTGAGATGCCTATCAAAGCCCAGATTACGACGAGGGTGTATGCTACATCTTTTCTTGTTGCTAGAACGGTTAATGTGATAAGCAAAGCCACAATTATTACAGAAGTCGACCATACCACGGGATTTGTTACAATGCCATCCAGACTTAAGAAGACCAAGGCTGAAGCAACATTGGCAATAGAGGCGATTGTGATCCAGCCCAAGTATACACTGAACGGTAAATGAGCTGCCAGTCTTCCGAAAATTGCGTCTCTAGACTTACCTATGCCAAGGCGCAAGTAAATAAGAATCAAGTTTGCCAGCAGGAGAAACATTATGAAAACAGACAAACTTAGATACCCAAATTGCCAAAGAAAAAGCCAGATTATATTCAACACGCAGCTGGAGACAAAGAGCCAACCGATTCTTTCTCGATATTGCTTACCATGGGCACCTGCGAACGCTTGATAGATCACGAAAATTCCTAGCAGTATGTAGATGACGCCCCAAATTGAGAACACGTATCCTGCAGGAGTTATTAGGGTTGGGTACATATCGGAAACTTGGGCTGTGCTCTTGCCTCCAAGAATTGTTGTGCTACCGGCCAGACCGTTGACAAAAACGGTCAAGATAAAGGCCAAGATGTTTGCCCATTTCAAAGATCCTGAAATCCTGAATCTTGTAGGCATATCAGAGTCAAGTTCTTGTTATCGATATATAAGTCTATGGTAATCTGAGCTAGTATTAAAGATGTGATATCACCTATGGAGTCCATATACATGTTCATTTGAACTGAGCCCTATATCAATGACTTGAGCCATTCCAGCTTTGTTGGTGATTGCAAAATCGCCTCCAAACCTAAGACAGCCAAATTATCTTTAGATCGAGCTTGCAAGGTTGGCCTCGATCATATCACACTAAATATGCTTCTTCATTTTCAGAAATTCTCCAATCTTGTCGGCAAGGTATTGGACTTCTTCATATCTGTGGGCTTCAGAAACTGTAAAGTGCGGCACTCTTGGCGAAAGATAGGCTATTCCGTTTTGGACAAGGTAGGTAAAGAGTTCTGAGCACATCATTCTATCCTTTGTTCTCTCTGCTGTTTCCCCGTTTATAGGTTCCTCCTTGGTGAAATGCAATCCGAACATCGAACACACACCTGATACGTATGCTTCAAACCTGTTGTCTTCGAGGGCTTCGTTTAATTTCCTCATGCCGTACCCGCCTAGTGAGTCGATGTATGGATAGACTTGGTCAGCTCTTCTCTGAAGCTCAGAAATAGTCACATAACCGGCTTTCATTGTTATCGCGTTGCCTACGAAGGTGCCTCCATGCGAAGAACGCTCCCAAAAGTTCCTTCTACTGGTCTGATCAAGGAGATCCATGATATCTGATATGCCACAGATGCCACCAGCTCCTGCAAAATATTGTCCTCCTGCAGTCTTGCCCATGGTTGTTAGATCTGGTTTCACATTGTAGTACCTTTGGAGACCTCCGGGGTGTCGAAATCCTGTTATAACTTCATCAAATATCAGTACGATGCCATTGCTGTCGCAGAATTCTCTGAGGCCCTTTAGGAATTCCTCTTTTGCAGGTATTGCGCCGGCGGAACCGAGCATAGGTTCAACTATTATGCAGGCAACTTCTTTCTTTGGAACTCTTTTGACTAGGTTGTCTAAATCGTTAAAGGGAAGTGCGATAGTGTCCTCTGAATCATTAGCATGAAGGGATGCAGGTTTATCGTAGGGATAGTTGACGGCCTTGTTCAGCCCATCGAATCCACCATGCCATCCACCCTCCATCTTTCCGACCTTTTTTCTACCCGTGTAGGCCTTCGCTAACCGGACCGCGTACATATTCGATTCTGTCCCACTATTTGCAGGCTTCACCTTCTCAACATCGAACCATTCAGCAACCTTCTCAGCCCATTTCACCTCCCATTCATTGCACCATCCAAGGTGCGCTCCAAGCTCAAGCTGCTCTCTTACGGCGGAGATCACTGGGTCATAGCCGTGTCCAAATATGGCTCCGAAATGGACCAGCCAGAAATCGATGTATTCGTTTCCGTCAACATCCCATATCTTGCTCCCCTTAGCCTCCTTGACGTAGAAAGGATATGGTTCAAAGTATCTGATGGCATACGCCGAACCGCCAGGAATAAACCTTCTGGCCCTCTCAAACAGCTCCTTTGACGACCCAGTACGGGCTTGATAATCCATCTTCATCCACTCCGCGAACTCCAAGAAGGGGGTAGGTCGACGAACGCTGAAGGCACAGGTAGTTCATTCATGCGCAGTAGGCCTGGTTTCGAGTTCAATATTCTCGGAATCATGTTTATGACCATAGCTGCTGTGGCGATATCTCCAGCGGTTCCTGAACTTCTCCAACTTATTGGCGGTGTTCCCTCTATTACTATTTCCTCGTATTCTTTTCTCTCCACTTCAGCCAACAGCTCAACTTTCATGAATTCCTTCTCGCCAACATAGCCGACACCATAGCCTCGTATACCGGAGACGGTTCCAGCCTTTATCTCCACATATTGGGTTCTCATATCTCTTGAGGCTATCAGGGGATCCTGTCCCTCCACGATCTTCGTCAACTTGACACCCAGCGTGCCAGAAACCATGCTTATTGATTCACCGTATCCCACATGGGCTGAAAGTAGCCTTCTCTCCATCTGTGCTCTAAAATCCTCGACACATAACCCCAACCCATATTTCTTCTGGAAGGAAGACCTTCTTTTGGAGGCGTCGAGTGATCTGACGACGGATATCTTGTCGACATTAGTACAGACCGCGGTCATAAGCAGAGGGAGTGTGTCGAAGATGAAACCTGGGTTGACGCCGGTTCCGATCACCGAAACACACCTCCTCTTTGCTAGCTCGTCGATCAATGTTGCAAGCTCAGGGTATCGATACCAAGGATTACATAGAGTCTCAGATGTGGAGATGACATCTGCGCCAGCCTCTATGCATTTCACTATTTGGGGGTAGTTCTTTTCCATGTAAGTTGACGTGGAATGCAGCACCACCTTCACTTCCCTATTTCTTAGAATCTGAGGCGCATCTCCATCGTCGGATACGAGAACACCGATATCTTCATCGACGTCAAGGATTTCACCCAAGTCTCTGCCGACCTTTAATGGATCAATGTCGAATGCTGCAACAAGTTCAAGCCCTTTTTTCTTTAGTACTTCTTTGGCGATAAGTGTGCCAATCGGTCCGAGACCGTAGACTGCTACTCGAACGGACATAATGGGACAGCAAAGGGCCTAATATTTTAATCTTTAGAACCCCACCCTGACCAGTACCAAGTCAGGGACGATTCATTTCGATCGCCTAAGAAGCCATCAAGATATGAAGTCGAACAGGGTGGACAGCTTCTCACAGCTTTCGATGGCACAGCCACCAGTCAAGGCATTCGAATTCTCCTGCTTTAGCTCTTGAGAGCCTTTCTTCAACTGATTCCAGGTCTCTCGGAGGAGGTATTATGACATGGTCGCCTACAATTTCATTGTTTGGCCAGTTCGCAGGCATGGCAACATTATTCTTGTCTGATATCTGTATAGCTTTAACGATTCTCAGAATTTCATCTATGTTCCTACCTAATTCTTGAGGATAGTATAGGATCACCCTTATCTTAGATTCAGGGTCTGCCACAAAAACCGCTCTGACAGTATTTGTACCTTTTCCTGGATGAATTAGCCCTAGCCTCTTTGCAACTTCACCTGTATCTGCAATGATTGGGAACTGGATTATAACACCTATTTTCTCCTTTATCCATTCCATCCATTTGATGTGAGAGAATACTTGGTCAACACTGAGCCCAATCAGTTCACAGTCAAGCGCTCTGAACTTGTCATACCTTTTCTGGAATGCTACAAATTCGGTTGTACAAACTGGCGTGAAATCAGCTGGGTGACTGAATAGAACAAACCATTTACCGGACAAGGCTTTAGGAAGCTCCATCACACCATGTGTTGTCTGTACATTTACTTGTGGAAAAGTGCTTCCCAAAAGAGGTATTCCATTTCCAATTTCGGACAACTTTTTCACCTAACATCATCCTGAGGTAAAAATTAATAAATGTTTGGTTCGAAAGTCAAACCATGGATGAACAAGACAGAATAATAGTTGAAAGTTTGATGAAGAATGCTAGAACATCAAAGTCAGCGTTAGCAAGAAGACTCAATCTTACGGAGGCAGCAATCAGAAAAAGATTAAGGAAACTTGAAAGTTCCGGGACAGTACTTGGATATAGGGCTATAATAGACTATCAGAAGGCTGAGTTGGTTGCATCGGTAACCGGCGTTGACACCGAACCTGATAAGCTTTGGAAGGTTATTGAGCAGTTGAAAATGTTGGATGAGGTTAAGACGGTGATGTTGACCAGTGGAGACCATATGATGCTGGCTGAAATTGTTGTTGAGAGCATGGATGGGTTAGAAGAAGCCCTTGAGAAGATAGAGGGATTTGAGGGTGTTGTCAGAGTCTGCCCAGCAATATTGATCAAGAGCATTAAGTAAAGATTATGACATAATAATTCTGAAGCTTCTTTGATGTCGATGTTGACTTGATGCTTAAACGACAAATCCGCGGAAATCTTATCACTTGATTCATCTACGTCCCCTATCTTAGGACGTGCCAGTGGGGAAGAAGCGTCACTTCTATTTTTCAGAATACGCTACCTGGATCTATCATTCAAGGTGTTACCTGAACCTTAAGCGCAGAAGCACTTTTTACCATCTCAAATGCTTCCCTCAGCTTGTCTAGAGGGAAGACGTGGGATATCAGTCGGTCTACATCAACCGCCTTTTTTGAAAGAATCTTTAAGGCTCGCTCAACATGGTTCGGTGTGTGATCATAGCTGCCTGTGATGAGTACTTCTTCATAATGAACTAGGTTAGGATCTATCTCGACGAAGGCAGGTGGATAGGTGCCGCCGAAGAATACTATCTTGCCAGCGGGGCTGACAGCCTTAAATGCCGCCTCTATTGCTGTCTTGTTGCCTGTTGCAACAATGATAGCGTCTGCCCCGTAGCCGTCTGTCAAGTCTTTCACCGTCTTTGCGAGATCCACTGTGGTGGAGTTGATGATGTAGTCTGCTCCAAGCTCTTTCGCCTTCGCCAGCCTACTTTCCACTACTTCGCTGACTATTACGTGCGCTCCTGACAGTCTAGATATCTGCATGTTGATGAGCCCCATCGGGCCACCGCCTATGACGAGAACGGTTTCTCCAGGCTTCGGCGATATTATGTCATTCGCGTGAAGGCATACTGCTATAGGCTCCGTGAACGCTGCCTCAGCGTAACTTACACCTTCAGGTACCTTGAACAGGTAATCGTATGGTGCCTTTGCGTACTCTGCGAATCCTCTTTCGATGTTACGCTTGTTTCTGCAGAGATTTGTCTTACCACCAAGGCAAAGCCTGCATCTGCCGCAGGGCAGGATGATTTCCGGCACAACCCTGTCTCCAATTGAAAACCCTCTCACGTTCTTACCCAACATGACGATCTCCCCACACCATTCGTGGCCTGAAAGCCCATAGCTTTCTCTGCCAAATGGAAACATCTGCCGCTTGTAGACTCCCTCATAGCTCCTGACATCACTTGGGCATATGCCCACGTTCTTGACGCGAACAAGTACTTCGTCGTCTCCTACTTTAGGTGGATCGACATATTCGATCTTAAGTTCCATAGGGCGATAGAGGAGTGCAGCCTTCATCTTTCCTTTGACGACTTCAGTCATCGATATCGATCTACAAGAGATCGTCTGTGTTCTTAAGTCTTTTCATGAAACTCTTGACATAGCGCCGGCGATGAGAGCTTCCATCCTTGTTGAGGTCGCTTCTTTCCTTCGAATCAAGGACGTTTTGGACTTGAGCATGTTTTAGAATGTTTATGCCATGAGTCACATCGTGGGCGGCCACCTAGTCGACCTTTTTTCATCCACCTTCAGGCCGACCGTCGACATTTTCTTCAAGTTACAGAGAGCCTTTCTCCTGCCTGTTCAGATCACTGGCCCTCTCACATAGATGTCAAAGTTGCTCTCGTATCCGGCGATTTCAGCTTTCGTCAGTTCTCCTGAGGCAACTTCTAAGATCTTCTCCAGAAGCCCTCTTCCAGCTTTCTCAATATCTTGTCTGCCATAAAATACAGGGCTCAAGTCGTAATCGATGTGCTCAGACAGCCTTCTGCACACGCCTGGATTTCCTGACACCTTGACCACTGGCACGATTGGGAACCCCTGTGGAGCACCGATCCCTGTAGTAAACAATATTGCTTGAGCGCCTCCCGCAGCAAATCCAGTAAGTGCCTCGAGCTCTCTCCCAGGCGTATCCATGAAGATCAAACCCCTCTTTTGAACTCTTTCTCCATACTCGATCACATCCATTAGCGGTGTTGATCCTGTCTTACATATGGCACCAAGCGATTTCTCTTCTATTGTCGTTATACCCCCTTCTATGTTTCCTCTAGTCGGCTGCCCGCCTCTCATGTCAACCCCCATAGACATGGCTCTCTTCTCGAGGTCTTCAACGGCTGAATAAAGCCTTCCTGCCACGTTCTCATTGAACGCCCTCTTGGTGATAATGTGTTCGGCGCCTATAAGCTCCGTCGTCTCGCCAAAGATTACTGTCCCACCTAGGCCGATAAGCCTGTCCGCCACGTCGCCTGCTACAGGATTGGATACTATTCCAGATGTCGTGTCAGATGCACCACACTTGATTGCAAGCTTGAATTCGGATAGATCAAAGCCTTCCCTCCTGCACTTCCTGGAGTCTGCGATCATCCTCTTTACAAGCTCTGACCCCCTAGAAATAGCCTCCGACATACCTTTCTCCTGAACGGTTATAATATCCACTGGCTTCTCTTTTGATATCAGATCTGCAACCTTCTGCGGCGAAACACTCTCGCAGCCGAGGCTGACAAGGAGAACAGAGTGGACATTCGGGTTAAGGGCTAAGTTAACAAGAACCTTTTCCACATGCGCTACATCTGGTGGAGTCTGCGCGCAGCCTTGATGGTGAACGAGTGGTTTGGCATTAGGGTTAAGCTGGGTAATTCTCTGAACCACGTCGCCGGAGCATCCAACCGTGCTGATGACTGCCACGTAGTTTCTGATGCCGACGCCATTCCTTCTTGGAAAACCCTTGAATTCCATGACCTCCTATGTGGATATCAGACAGGATTTTAGCCTTTTCTGACGTTTGAAGCGAACTGCAGCCTTTTGGATCTACCTTAAGCCAGCCTTTATTGCTTCATAGTATTCGATGATCCCGTTTCTCAAGCCATATCTTGGAGAATATCCTAGCTCCTCTCTCGCCAACGTATTATCCAAGTATTTTGCCCTACGGGGCCAACCTTCTATCATGCCAGGGCCCAACATGATGTTTCTTCTACCAGTATGCGAGCTTATTATGTCAACGACTTCCTTCAGCGAATGAGCTTGTCCCGTGGATATGTTGTACGTGGTATGTGGAGGCTTCTTCGCATAATATGCTAGCACAAGCCCGTGAGCTGAATCCTTGACATATGTGAAGTCGAGTTCAGAGTCACTCCCCTTTTCGATGCATAAGCTCTCTCTTGTCGCCGCCCTGAGGAGGAGAAGGTAAAGTATGCTTAGAGGATGCACAGGTGGTTTTAGGGCTTCTTCAATCGACTGGGTGGCCACAGAGAGACCTGAACCATATATGAAATAGAACCTCACACATACGAAGTCGATGCCGTATGTGCTTGCATACTGTTGGCCGATCAGCTCGGCGGCAGCTTTGGTCATACCATACATGTCACTTGGTTTGATGGGAAACTCTTCTGTTGCGTGCCCCACAACTTCCCCGTATACTGCACCCGAACTTGTGAAGGCAACCTTGAGGTCGGTGACCCGCGCAAGCTCAAGCACATTAAGTGTACCCATGACGTTTGTCTGTATGCTTATCATCGGATTTGAGACCACATACTTGTAGTTGATGAACGCGGAAGTATGTATGATACCATCTACATCGTATCTTGAGGTCGTCTCCATCAGCCTTCCGAAATCCAGTATGTTGCCGTCGACATAGATCACCTTTTTACCAAGCTCTTTGATGATAGCAGGGTTTCTCGGAGGAACGATGTCATATATGATTATGACGTCCTCTTGCCCTCGGTGTAAGAGTTCCATAACAGTATGTGAGCCAACTAGACCTGAGCCTCCGGTGATTAGAACCGCCAAGCACGTTCTTCTCTTCTAATTGAGACCATATTATTTATAGTTTGCTGGACAAACCTTTACTTCTCCTCCAAAGGCATCGAAAATCAGGACATCAATTGTCCCATATGTCTATTGGATGGTGGCCTTCAGCCGTTTATAGTATTCTCTTAGGCCGGATTCTATATCATATCTGGGAATATAACCTAACTCTTGCTTTGCCAGACTATTGTCTAAGCATCTGGCTCGAGGAGGCCATCCTGCAACAGCACCAGGACCTATGTCAACATATTTTCCTCCAGCGATCCTGTTGATGATGTCTGCAATAGTCTTCAAGGAATACGCTTTTCCCGTGGACACGTTATATGCCCTGTGAGGCGGATTCTTGAAGTAGTATGCGAGCACGACGCCCAATGCCGAATCCTTCACGTACGTGAAGTCAAGCTCCGAATCACCTCCGCCTTCAATCCTCAGCTCTTCTTTCCTTACAGCTCTTAGAACGAACTGGGAGATTACATCCACCGGTGAGACAGGAGATGTGAAAAGTTCAGAAACAGGCCTAAAGCCCGAGACAACAGTCTGACCGTATATGAAGTAGAGCCTGACCGCGACATAGTCTATGCCGTAGGTCTTTGCATACTGTTCACCGGCAAGTTCACCCATGGCTTTGATCATACCGTACATGTCCCCCGGCTTGATGGCGCGATCTTCGCTTACACATCCGGACACTTCACCGTATACAGCCCCTGAGCTTGTGTAGACGACCTTCAAGTCTCTTGCTCTAGCCAATTCGAGGACGTTCAAGGTTCCATTGAAGTTTGTCGACACACTGTTCATGGGATTGGCTCTGATGTAGCTGAAGTTGCCCAGAAGCGAAGCGTGAACAATTCCATCCACATCATGTTTCTTTACCACTTCAAGTAGTCTGCCGATGTCAAGAACATTTCCGTCGACATAGACTACATCTTTTCCAAGACGTTCGACGACCTCGGGCATCTTCGGTGGGACCATATCGTAGACAACTATTCTGTCTTCTTTTCCCTGATTCATGAACTCTAAGACGGTATGTGAGCCGACAAGACCCGATCCGCCAGTTATCAGCACAGCCAAAGCGATTCATGGACTCGAGGCCTGGCTCACTATTTATCCTTTGTTTAAGCCTCGACATCACCAGCCGATGGTCGAAACATGACACTTGTACAAAAGAACATATAAGAATCCAGTTTACCCCTAGCGCTGAATAAACGTTGCCAGTCAAAGAGTTCAGTTTCCCTCTACTCATCATAAAGACCGAGAGGGGCATAGCCTTCATCGACAAGCTCTCAAAGACCTCTGCAGCGAGAAAGACCGGTTGGATCTTTGTCTTTCTACTACCTGTGCTTGCGGCGACGACGATCTGGCTGACCCTCTCAAGCATAGTGAACATCTTGACCAACCCGAGCGTGGGGGTTGTGATAAGAGAACTTGGGCCAGCGATCAACCTTCCATGGCCAGGCTTGAACCCCTATCTTCCGATCATATATGGATGGGCTGCACTTTTTGTTGGAATGCTCGTGCATGAACTGGCGCATGGAGTTCAGGCGCGGGTTTCAGGGGTGCCAGTCAAATACGTCGGCGTCATTTTCTTCTTGTTCCTGCCGATCGGCGCATTCGTTGACATAGATGAAGAGGCTTTGATGAAGACAAGTTTCAAGAAGTTCGCTAAGACCCTTTCCGCTGGCACAGGCGTGAACTTTCTAACAGCCATTGTAGCCCTCTTTCTTCTGCTATTGATCGTCTCCTCTCTAACGCCGATTTCAGAAGGCATTCTAGTTAAGCAGGTTATCCAAAATGGGCCGGCCTACAAGGCTGGTGTGTTGCCTGGCGACATAATCGTGGCGGTCAATCACCAGCCTGTAAAGACGCTCGGCGACTTCGAAGGAGTTGTTGACCCCGTCTTGAAGCCTGGTATCAACATGACCTTTACGATTGTGAGAGAGGATCGGAAACTAGAGTATTCCTTTACGCTTGTTGAGAAACCTGATAACGGGAGTGTAGGATACATGGGAGTCAGCGATCTCGTTTCCTTAGGTGAAGTCAAGAACAGATATCTTTCAGCCATCTCAAGTCTCTCATATAGGGAGTTCACTTTGTACATGGTGATGCCCACCTTACCAAGAGTCGCCTCCCTAATACCATTCTCCGATCTGCTGCGGACCTACTATGTGTCCAAAACCTTTCTAGGAGACTACTACTATATACCATCGAACCTCCTATACTGGATATGGCTTCTCAACTTCAACCTGGCAATATTCAACGCGATACCAATGTATCCTTTGGATGGAGGACACATATTCAAGTTTGGCTTGAGAAGATTCATCGACGAAAAGAAGGTTAACATAGTCGTCTACACCGTCAGCCTACTACTTGCATTCATGATAGTCCTCTTGGTGGCTGCCCCATACATAGTCTGATCAGCAACAGCCATAGTCCTGTCTAAGCCAACCGACTCATGTGACAGCCGATCCAAGTTCAAAGAAACTCTAGCATCGTGAACTGTACAGCGAGGGTTAAGCCCACGAGAAGTAACACGATGATTTCAAGTAAAGCCCTAAGAGACCTATTCTTGACTTTTCGGTTGACCATAAGACATAATCCGGCGACCGAATGGAGCACCACCAGAATCGCTACAAGATAATTCAAGAATGAAGACACATGTAAGGTTATGCTTTCAAAGTAGCCGATAAGACCGAACGTCATCGCCTTCACAAGCTCAACCTTGATAAGCCCTTTTCCTGACAGATAGATAGCATAGAAGCCAACCAGGAGGGGAATCGATGTATATTCGATGACTGCAAGATAGAATCTGGCTCTCGACAACCTACTGTAGCCCCCTCATTCTCCTATAGTAGTCTGACAAATCATTTTCGCTGATCTTATATGGGATCAGAGGCACGCTTACTGGAATAACATACAAAGGCTGCTCTTGTGGACCAGCACCAACCACGGTCCTGACCTGGTCGTCATCGAATGCGCCGACCACGACAGCGCCCAGGCCCAGCGCCGCCGCCATCAGACAAACGTTCTGGCCAGCATGGCCATCTTCCATGTGAACGTACCTTTTCCCCCTCTCTCCATAGACTTTCGTCGTCCTCTCATATGCTGCGAAAACAACTATGTTTACCATCGCAGTTCTAACCCATTCTTGCTTTAAAGCAGCGTCAGCCAACGCTTCTCTGACGTTGCCTGACTTCAAGAGGACAAGGCTATGGTCTCTATGATCGTATTTGTAGGAGCCGCCTGTCAGACGCTCTTCGCCGCTGACGATAACACCATTGTCGGCGAGGACAGCGTAGATGTTCAGCGGATAGGTGCCGCCGGCACTAGGAACCGTTCTAAAGCCGTAAGTGAACTCTGTTATTCCTTGAGCAGCCCAGAGCAGCATCGATAGGCTTTCCGCTGTTAGGGGATCGCCTTTGTATTCTCTTATCGACCTTCTCCAAGCCATAGCTTCCTCGACTAAGACGCCACTGGAGAATTTCGGCAAAGGTAGAAGGAACTTCTTTCCCTCGGCGGCAGTTTCTGTGCCAGAGGTGGAGTTCAGCCTTAAACGTCTTAGCGCAAACCAGGCACCGACAGCGCCCATGGCGACCAATCCTACGCCAACATATTTCAGGAGACTTCTTCTTCCTCTTACCCTAAGGTCAGACATTGCAGTAACTATAGCTTCTTGTAATATAAAAATAGTGTTCTCGAGTGCGTCTCCAGGAAAGAGTAGCTTGACATAGATGATCGAAAGTCTACCTTGGAGGAAAACGACGTCATCGTCCTTCTCGTTCGAGAAAATCTAAAGTATATAAGCCCTCGAGCACACTCAATATCACGTAGGTGACAAGATAGGAATGAAGATAGACAGGATCGAAATATATCATGTATGTATGCCCCTCATCTACCCTTGGCGTACAGCCTACGGTGAGGACTCAGACATACATTCTATCCTAGTGAAGATGACTTCTGGCGACCAATATGGATGGGGAGAGACTTCCCCTCTGAATGCCCCCTGTTATTCACCAGAGTGGGCAGGTGGTGTATTCTCGTTGATCAAGGAATTTCTGGCTCCTCAGATCGTCGGCAAAGAAATCGAGAGCGCCGAACAACTATTGTCTCAGCTGCAGCACTTCAAGGGTAATCCTTTTGCAAAAGCAGGTTTAGAGGTGGCATGGTGGGTTCTTCATGCGAAGATCGTTGGAAAACCCCTTCACCGGCTGCTGGGGGGAAGAACACACCCCGTAGATGTTGGCGCGGACTTTGGCGTCCAAGACAACATAAAGATGCTGCTCGACAAGATTGAGAAGGCTGTAGACGACGGTTTTCCCCGCGTCAAGCTCAAGTTCAAGAGAGGCTGGGACATAGACATGCTTAAGGCTGTGAGAGACCGCTTTCCAAGTCATACCTTCCATATAGACTGTAATTCGGGGTTTTCTTTGGCTGACCTAGACCTTTTCAAGAAAGTTGACCGCTTCAACTTGGCCATGATAGAACAGCCTCTATTCCACGCAGACCTCGTCGACCATGCCAAACTACAAAGAGAGATCTCTACGCCGATCTGCCTTGACGAAAGCATTTCAAGCCCAAAGGCTGCAGAGCAGGCGATCGAGCTCGGAAGCTGCCGCTTTGTGAACATTAAGATGGGAAGAGTAGGAGGACTTTCGAACGCGGTCAAGATCCATGATCTATGTGAGGCCGCCGGAATACCATGCTGGGTCGGCGGCATGCTTGAGTCCGCGGTTGGAGCTGGAATATCGATAGAACTGGCGTCCTTGAGAAACATCAAATATCCATCAGACCTATTTCCCTCAAAGAACTTCTACCAGGAAGACCTTGGTTATCCTGAAATCACGCTCTGTGGCCGTGGGAAGATAGACGTCTCCAAGGTGCCCGGTATCCCCTATGAACCCAGGGAAGACAAGTTAAGGGAGGAGACTGTAGAGAAGGCGGTTGTTTCGACATAGAGCCTACAACAGAATGCGGAGAGAATTAAAAGGTTATCTAGCTGGAGCCGTATCAAAGTCTGGGTGGAAACATGTCGTTTGACCCATTCAATCTAGGCGACTTATCGAGGATCCTAGAGGAAATATCGAGCTCAAAGGAAGGCTTGAATCCTGAAGTTCTAGCCTCATGGTATAGTGTCATAGAAAACGAGGCAAAGGCCTTATGCCCGACTCAAGAGCTGAGGGACAGCATAAGGATAGATCAGGACCCAATCTTTCCCATGAAGTTCAAGGTTGACATGTCAAAGCGTGCCGTAGCATACTTTATGCAGGCCATAGACATGCATCTTCATGAAATGCCATTCGCTACCAGACTTTATTTTCAGAAACTGCAGGAAATCGTAATCAAAAGGTTCACTGAGGAGGCAAAAAAGGGTGAAGACACTCACCAAGGCGTATAGACAGCCTTCTTAGAGCAATATTCTTCCCACTTCACCGTCAAATTCGATTCCAAGTTCGCCCTCACACACTCTGGACCTGAAGTCCTGAGACGAAAGCATCTCATCAAATTTGCAGATGTTTTCACTGCCCAGTTTGTCCTTCAACAACACAAAATCGAATCTTTCATTTTGAATCGGTATGAAGTCTAGGTCGAAGAGCTTGGCAACAGACCTAATGCCTACTCCTGTGTCAGCTTTTCCATTCTTGATCGCCACGGCTACTTCAAGATGCGATCTGACTTCATTGGCGTAGCCTCTTATCCCCTTGACCACATTGTCGAAACCTAAACCTTTTTCTGACGCCATCTTGCTTATCACAGCATCCAGTAGGGCTCTTGTGCCGGATCCAACATTTCTATTGATAAAGACCACATCTTCCCTAAAGAGATCCTGGAGAGTGAGAATGTTCTTTGGATTTCCTTTTTCGACAATAATCCCCTGGGTCCTCCAATAGCCTCTTATCAAGGCAATCTTCTTACCGAATGATGGATTTCGAAGAAGAAACGTGTTATACTCGCCACTTTCTGAGTCAAACAGATGCACCCCTGAAAGGTCAGCTATATTTTCCAGTACAAACCTCAATCCATTCTGGGAGCCGACATTGATATATTCTATGAAGAAGTTCTTGAACCTTTCTTCCATCATCTCGATCAGGACTTCTAGGGCGTAGCAGTGGCTTCCCATTATCCTCAAATCTGGCTTTAAAAGTAGATCAGAATCCATTAGAGGCTCCGCCTTCTTCTTCGCAAGCAGGTACTTCTGCAAGAGGATTTCGCCTTCCAGCGTAAGCTTTGCGCTTCCACCTCCAAGCCCTCCTAAGACTCTTTCCACCACCCTAAAACCAAAGCTCTTTTCAAGCTCGTCTATCTTTATCCAAGCCCTTCTATAGTCTTTGCCCACCTGCCTGGCAGCCATAGAAATCGAACCAAACTTTTTAACTGCATAGAGAAGCTTTGCACCGTCTTCGTCCAGGCCGGTCTGTGACCCCTTGCGGACCAAGAACAGCTTGCTTTTCAGCCGCAGATCGTTTACGAAACCGAAATTCTCAACTATCTCATTCAAAGACGATTTCACCTTTTACAAACTTGGCTGCCCTCCCATCTCTTGGATTGTTGAAGAAGTCTTCCACATCTGCTTCTTCAATTATCAAGCCATCAATAAGCATAGCTACTCTATCAGCCAACCGTCTCGCCTCGAACATGTTATGAGTAGTGAATATGACAGTGCCCCCATGTCCGGCATAATCTTTGATTATCTTTTCAACGATTACTATGTTAGAGGGATCTAGGTTCGCGGTTGGCTCATCAAGTAACAGTACCTCAGGCTCCAGTGCTAGAGCCATAGCGAGACAGAGCCTTTGCGCTTCACCTCCAGATAGGGTGTAAGCATGTTTATCTTTGTAATCCAGAAGATTGACTGCCTTCAGGGAATCCTCGATCTTCTGCTTTAGCAGACTTCTCTCGAAATGCCTGATCTTCAAGCCTAACGCTACATTCTCAGACACCTTCGCGTTATATAATGTTGGCTGTTGAAAGACCACTGCCATCCTCTTTCTGTATGTGACCTTATCCTTTTCTTTGAGTGCCAAAATGTTGACGTCGTCAAACAGGATCTCCCCTTTATCAGGTTCATCAAGCATGTCAATTATCCTTAGGGTTGTCGTCTTTCCCGACCCATTTGGCCCGATAATACACAATATTTTGCTTTTTTCGGCTTTGAAGGATACTCCTCGAAGCAGACTTCTTTCTCCGAAACTCTTCCAGATATCGCGTGCTTTGATCATTTCTAGTCACTGAACCTTGGTAACTTGAACCCCTTTCTTGCATCAGGCTTATACCTGGACTGCAAATGTGTCAAGAAGAGATTCACAACAAAGGATGTGGAGAGAAGTATTATTCCGAGGCTTATTGCTATGTCGAATTCTCCTGTACTCGTATAAAGTACTATTGCTGTAGTCAGAGTTCTAGTCAAGTATCTTATGTTTCCACCTACAAGCATTATTGCACCCACTTCCGAGATTGCACCGCCAAAAGCTGCGACCAAAGCAGCCAAAATTCCAACTTTGGCTTCTCTTATGATGATCCACGTCAGTTGTCTTCTGCTTGCTCCCAAAGATACTGCGTAGTCGATGAGCCTCTGTGGCACAGCAGCTATTGCAGAATATGAGAGCCCGGCTATTATGGGTATCGCCATTATGAATTGGGCGAAAATCATCGCCCCTGGAGTATAAAGTAGCTGTAGGGGGCCCAAGAAACCTGATCTCGAGAGCAGCAGGTACAGAACTAGTCCGATTACAACTGGAGGCAACCCCATAAAGGTGTTTGTTAAAGTTATGACAAGTTGTTTTCCTCTGAAATCTTTTAGGCCCAGTAAGGTTCCCAGTGGGATACCGATAATTGCTCCGAGAAAGACAGCGGACAGAGAAACCTGAAAAGAGAGGGCTGTAATGCTAGCAATCTCGTTATTTAGAAAATCAATAAGAAATTGGTGTGGAGGTGTCATTGTCTATTGCCCCAGTTTACTCTTCCAATACGCTACCTCTTGGTCTTCATAGGTGTCTTGGATGCCGACTTCATGAAGTCTTCCAAATAGTGGGCTGAAGAGTTTCTGTCCCCCTTTGGTGTAGTTTCCGATAAAGGCTTGAGCTTCAGGTGATACAAGGAAGAGCACGAACTTTTCTGCCTCTTCATGATGTAAGTTCGGATACTTCTCTGGGTTTACTAGGAATACCCTGTATATGTTAAGAAGTGTTGAGTCTCCTTCGAAAACGAGTTTAAAATTCAGTTCTGGCATCAGCGTATTCCACGTCGCTCTGTCTGTAAGAGTGTAGCCTTGGAGGTTGTTAGCAACTCTGAGGGTTTGAGCCATTCCCTGCCCAGTTTCCTTATACCAGGTTTGGCCTGAAGCATTGATTCCTAAATTCTTCCATATTTCAAGTTCTTTTATATGTGTCCCAGATTTGTCTGCCCGTGACACAAAAGTTACACTACCCCGTGCACCAGCTTCTCCAATCTTTTTGAACGCTTCAGCAACTGTTTTAGTTGAATTTACATCAGCGGGATCGCTGGCTGGGCCTACGATTATGAAGTCGTTGTAGGCGATCCTAACTCCATGAATGCCGTAGCCATCTTTGATGAATTGTTCTTCATAGGGTGGGCTGTGAACTATTACAAGGTCCGCATCACCTTTTCTTGCTATTTCAATCGCTTGCCCTGTTCCCACCGCAACCCATGTGAGGTTTATGTTTGGGTTTTGCTTCTCAAATTTTGTTTTCAGAGTGGACAGAAGACCTGTTGCATCTAAGCTAGTTGTAGTGGCAAGCCGAAGGATAACTCTTTCCGCTGAAGTGGCTGTCGCGGTCTCAGCCGTCGTACTTGAAGTAGTTGCACTTGATGAAACATAGGCAACAGCCAATGCTGCAATCAAAATGGCAACAACAGTTAGCACCATACCCCTGTAAGGAGGCATCGCAACCGTTATGGCGCTGCGTCATAGCGATATAAATAGTTTTTCACAAGCGTTGAATATGCCCCATTGCCGGCCTATCAAACATGATGAGATAATGAGCAACCGTGCTTGCCATCAGGTATCGGCCGCAAGTTTGAGAGAATCCTCTTTGCGTCAACCGGAAACAGTCTGACTAAGTGAATCTCTTCTGGCTTACTTCAGCTTCACTATAATTAGTCGGATCATGTCTGCGGAATCCTCGCAATAGTCGTCAATCATCTCTAGGGCGTTGAAGAAGTCTGAGAGGACGATGAACTCTCCTGTGTTCATGGCTGAAGAGGGTATATCTTTCAGTATCCCCCTCGCGTTCGCGTGGATTTCGTCAACTTCTTCCTCGATTCTTTCTACCTGGTCGCAGTACTTTATGGTGTCTGCCACACTTACTGTTAGGCTCTGAACACTTTTTCGAAGCATGTTCACGCAGTCCAGGGTCTTCTCTACAAATAGAATCGATATTTCCTTAACCTTCTCCGAGTACTTGTCCAAGGAGAGAAGCGTTAGACTTCTACCTGCACTTCTTGCGTAGTCGGCGATCATGTCAACCCTCTTCACAAGATGCATGAGGTCGTCCCTCTGATTTGGAGAGAACTCTCCTTTAGACAGTTCGTTCATGATCGCCGCTCTTAGCATGTCAGCCTCCTTCTCCTTTGAGTTCAACCTCAGTATGTTGAGCATCGCCCCTTCTCTGTCTCCCGCTATCATCTTTTTTGTCGCATGCGCAATCTCTTCAGCGCATTCCGTCGATAGCCTAAGGTGGTCTTGTATCATCTTTACCACATTGATCTCTCTCCTTCTGGATAGCCAGTCGAGTAGTCTGTCGCTCATCTTTGGTGGTTAATGTTCGAAATTCATTATATAAACTTATTTGCGATTTATTAAGATGATCATAAACAGTCTATTGAGGATTTAGACATTTCTAGAGGCTTCTCTAAGTATGGGGTCTGTGAGATTGTTTCCTTCATCAATTATTGAGTGTCTTTTAAGTTGCTGGAGGATTTCATAGAGAACCCTATCGCTTAATTCTCTTCCTTCAGCTTTCTCAAGACTTCTCTTGAGTAGGCTCCATTCTTTCACTCCTTCTGTCAAGAGTCTCAATACTAGTCTATATCTTCGGCTCATTCTTTGTTTTAGAAAATTCTCTAATTCTGTCTTAGCCAGTTCTATTGCCTCTTTCTTGATCTCTTCGAAATCCTCTATGCCACCGATCTTCAGATATCCATAGTATGTTAGCCATCCTATAATACCATCGAGTTCACTTACTACCCTATCGATTTCTTCAAAAGATATTTCTTGCCCAGCTTCTTTGAACCCTCTTTCTAGAAAATCTATGGACTCATCTCTTCCAAGCTTTCTAGTTCTTATCTCGACAAAAGCTCTTCCATAGAGTGGATTCTTAGGGTCTCTCAGTATACCATAGAGAACATCCATCTCCGAGCCTGTGAGTATGAAAGATAGGTTCTTGTAGTAATCGTAGGAATATGCTATTGCATTATGAAGCATCAAACCAATACTTCCTCTGGATCTTTGGAACTCGTCAAAGACGATAACAATCTTCTCTCCAATCCTTTCACCAAGATCATCCAATGCACCAAAAAATTCGGTCAAAGGGAAGCGATCTTTACCCCAGCTAAAGGAGATAGACAGACCAGCTACAGACACTCCTCGAAGTCTTTGGAGACCTTTTAGGAACAGTTCCCTCAAGCTCTCTCTACGTGAAATCCTTGAAATAAAATCACTAGAGCTTCTAGATAGCAGCTGATAGAGATCTCTATAAGACTGAAAACTTTCTCTAAGATCGATAAAAAGGTTACGGAGTATCAGACTCAGAAATGGCTGTTAGAACAAGGGATGTTTTTCCAGTACGTCTCAACCCAGAGACAATATTCATCGGTTTTCCGATATTTTTCACAAGCTTCTCAAATTCTCTATCAAAATCGTATAGATCGTTCTTCGAAGTCTTAGGTCTAGGATCGAACAGCATACTTCCACACCGAAATAAACTTCCGCACCGGAATATAGAGTTTAAATGGAGCTCAAGAAAGCCCAATGCCTTATCTGGTTTGGAAAGTTTGATGAGCTTACAACAGTCAGAGAGCACTAAAGACTACTATAAGGTTACAGAATATCTTATAAATGAGCATGTCAACACCATCTTAAAACAATAACGAACATAGAATTGAAGGAAAGTATTGAAGCCATGGCTAGAGTTATGGTATTTCATTCTTATCTTCTTCTTTTGTGACCTCGAAGCTCGAGTTATTCGAGACGGAAAGCTTTCTCGAGGCCTTCTTTGGGATATTCGTATAAGACTATGTCGCTTTTGTCTAGGTGGAAGTCGACGGTGTCGCCTACATCATATGATGGATCTTCGATTCTAAATGTTCTGATCATGATCGGCACTCCTTTTGCTTCAGCGACATATTCGACATGGCGTCCAATGAGCCTCTTTTCGACGATCTTTCCGTTGAAGTCATTGTATCCTTTCCTCTCAAATGCCACGTTTTCAGGCCTGAAGAAGACGACACAGTCGTCACCTAGCTTAAGATTCGACATACTTTCGAAGGCTAATCCTTCGAAGCTTGCAACACATCCATCGTCCAGTCTACTTGTTATCTTCGCTGGGACAAAGTTGCCTTTGCCCAGGAAGTATGCGGTGAAGATGTTTGCTGGCCTGCAATATAGCTCCTCTGGTGTGCCGACTTCGATGACAGCACCCCTTTTCATGACGACGATTTTGTCGGCGACGGCCATGGCCTCTTCTTGGTCGTGTGTCACATGGATCGCTGTGATCTTCAACTGTTTGACTATCTTTCTGACTTCACTCCTAAGTGAAATTCTCACTCTCGAGTCTAGCGACGATAATGGTTCGTCCAAGAGTAGGAGCTTGGCTCCTGTCGCGAGAGCTCTTATCAGTGACACCTTCTGCTGGATTCCTCTGCTGCTTATTTCGATCGGATAATTGTTTCTCCATTGATCGATCTTGCCGAATATGAAGAGTTCTTCAACAAACTGTCCTCTCAACTGGCGATCGAAGCCTTTCACAAGTGGACTGTAGGCGATGTTTTCGTACGCTGTCATGTGGGGAAATAGGAGGATGTCTTGGAAGACGAAGCCCAAGTTTCGTTCTTCAGGTGGAAGGTCGCTTACGTCTACACCGTCAACGTGGACGGTGCCACGGTCTTGTCTTATGATCCCCATTATCACCTTCAGGAGCGTGCTTTTGCCACAGCCTGACGGGCCCACTATAGCAACATATTCTCCCTCTTCCACCTGCAGGTTGACGTCCTGGAGTGCGACCACCTTGCCGAAAGCCTTGTCGATATGTTCGACGGTAAGCTTCATGCTAACACCTCAACTTCTCTCGTGAACCCAAGTAGTGGATAGCGGTAAACGCGAATATCGTTTATGTCAACATATAAGGATACAATGTCGTTCTCCTTGTACTTCGTAGCCTCCTTGAGTGGACACTCTACTGTTATCGGCTTCTCTGGGCCGAAGAGAACGGCTTCGATGAGCACATATGATCCCATGAAGTTCTTTCGAATGATTCTGGCAAACAGTTGGCCACCCTTCTTCTTGAAGACTCGTATAGATGACGGCCTTAGGCAAACAAGAACCCGTTCTCCGACGGAAAACTTGCCATGCCCCATCACATGGTGGTAGACGCCTTCAACAGCCAAGCCAATAACGTCGTCTTTTTTGTCTTCTACATAGGCTTCCAGAAAGTTTGTCCCTTCGATGAAGTTCATGACGAAGGGGGTGGCTGGGTTAAGATAGATTTCCGAGGGAGACCCAACCTGAATTATCCTCCCTCCCTTGAGCAGGGCTATCCTGTCGGCTATCGCCATGGCTTCATCCTGGTCTTGTGTCACATGGATGACGGTCAACCCATTTTCTTTGGCAAACCTTCTGAGCTCATTCCTGAGCTCCAATCTTAGCCTCGCATCCAGCGCGCCGAGGGGCTCATCCAGTAGCAGGAGCTTCGTTCCAGACGCCAGAGCCCTCGCAAGCGCAACCCTCTGCTGCATCCCTCCACTGAGTTCTCCTGGAAGCGCGTCCCCGCGATCCTCGAGATGAATCTTTTTGAGAAGTTCTTGGGCTACAGCCAGGGCTCTAGTTTCCTCCACATTTCTTTCCCTCAGCGGGAACAAGATGTTCTCTAGGACAGTCATGTTGGTGAAAAGAGTGGGATTCTGGAACATCATAGCCGCATTCCGCTCCCATGGTTCAAGATACGTTACATCTTTGTCACCGAAGAATACTCTGCCCCTGTCAGGTAAATGTAGGCCAGCAATTATCTTGAGAATCGTGGTCTTCCCTGCACCTGATGGGCCTATTAGACAGAAATATTCACCATCATCTATCTTCAGTCTGATGTTGTCGACCACGATGTTTCCGCCAAATGATTTGGTTATCTTGGAAAGTTCAACGCTGACCATGCCTTCCACCCAAATTCCTTACAACAAGCAAGATGGCATATGAGACCAGGATGAGAGCCAATGAGGCAACGCCAGCATCAGCTATCAAACCCTTCTTGACGAAGTCGACGATGATTACAGGCGCGGTTAAGGCTTCCGGTGCGACAGCGAGCGTGGCGCCTGTTTCATCAAGACTTCGAGTGAATGCGAAGATGGCTCCAGCGAATATTGACGACTTGATCTGTGGGAAGACGACGTTGAAGAATGTGCTGAAAGGTGTCGCCCCTAGACTCTTTGCGGCTTCTTCAAAGCTTTGGTCAAGTGCGTTCATAGCATTTGTGATCGTTCTAACTGTGAACGAATATGTTATGGCGACATGTGCAAAGACTATGAGCGTAAGACTACTTAAGGAGAAGAGTGGAAACGACTTTGATACGAAGTTCACCCAGAATAGGTTCAATGAAATCCCAACCGCTACAGTGGGGAAAACAATCGGTATCTCTATCAGGTAATCTAGAATATGTTTGAACCTGCTGTTACCTCTCGCGATGTAGACGGCAAGAGGAATACTGAAGATCAAGTCTACAATAGTGACGGTTATCGCAACCGCAAAAGAATATAATATGCTTCCGCCGACAAGGCTGAATTTCTCAATCAAGGTGCCGACATGGCCAGCACCGTACAACATGGAAAATGTCGAAGGCACGAGGGCGACAAGAAGGAAAAAGATGCACGCAAAAAGATTTCTGGCAGTAGCCCACCTTCTCGTGCTAAGTTCGCTTTCGAGAGGTAGATAGACCTTTGACAGAGGCAGCCTAAGTTTCCCTATTAAAAATTTGACGCCAAAGAATAGAATGAATGAGATCAGTATCAGCAGGAGGCTCACGAATGCACCTGCATAAATAAAAGTTGGGTCGTCAACAGAAAGGGCCCTCCACAGAAATATCAGCGTCGGGGCCGTGTTAGTTCTTTCAGCTTGACTGAGTGTTAGTGCGATACTTGTCGCACCCGTCTCGCTCAAGCTTCTAGCTATCGCCAAGATAGTGCCTGTCAGTATTCCCGCTTTCACCAACGGTAAAGTCACCGTCCTGACCGCTGTAAACGGTTTAGCACCTAAAGTTCGCGAGGCAATCTCGTATGACACATTGAAGTCGGTCAATGCTGCTGCAACACTTCTGACCATATATGGAATAGTGAATGCAACATGCAGGAGTACAAGTATGATATATGCGGAGACAACACCTCGGGCTATTATAGGCCAAAACATAGCAACCGAAAATCCTAACGCCGACGTGGGAGTGATTATGGGTATTTCAACCAAAGTGTTCATGAGCGAGGCAGCTCTCCCTCTGCTTCTGACGACAAAGAAAGCCAATGGTATGCCGAAAACAATGTCCAAGGCTGCGACCAGTATCGACAAAAGTATACTCACCTCCAAGCTTTCGACGACCAGACGCGTGTTTTCGGAGCTTGAGAAGATCTTCAAACTAATATCTTGCCAGTTTGCAGGAACATAACTTGCCACAAAGATTGAGGGTAGGATGACAAAAAAGACGAAGAAGACGACAGAAAGAACACCTAAGGTGTTACGCAAGACCTTTTTCTTGGACAGGCTGGAGAGGAAGCTGAAGATTGCGGAAAACAACTTCCACAACTTACAACTACCTCCTTGAGGACAAGACCAGCCCCCTCGAATCTTGCGTCATTACCCTCAGCTAAGCCTTAAGGTTAAGGCATAATAAGGCTTTACATGATGCATAGGATTCAACTTGGACCTAAGAAGACGCTCTTACCTTGCCGAGGATGTCGTCAGCATTCCTTAACATATCTTTCATAGAAGAGGAGTGTCAGCAGAGTCTTCGCGTCAACAATCCTCTGATTTTTGACCAACTCTAAGGCCTCATCGAAAGACAATACGATCGGCTCAATAACTTCTCCAGCTTCAGGAGAGGCTCTATCTTTCTTGAGGTTTTGAGCCAGAAATGAATAGATGACTTCTGTGCAGAACCCTGGGGAAGGATACATCCTAAACAGTTCCTTAAAAGAATCGGCAACATATCCAGTTTCCTCCCTCAGCTCCCTTCTCGCACACAACTCCACACTCTCTCCACTCCTGTCCAAGGTGCCAGCTGGAAGCTCGTAGAGCCAACTGTCCACGGAGGCACGGAACTGTCTCAGGAGGACCACGTTGCCGTCCAATAACGGCAGTATGACCACCGCACCCGGATGCTCAACCACCTCTTTGTGGGAGCTACGCCCATTCGGCAGCAGGACATCCAGCAACCGGACATTGAACCGCTTTCCTCTATATACATAGCGCATTTGGCCGGCTTTCATTGTACTGTTGTCCTTCATATCTGTCGACTGCCTGCCTCTTAGACAAGAACTACTACAATAAAGCGTTTTCTATAGACTTTCAAAAGGCTTCTCTCTCGAGCATCCTTAAGGTTTGGCTGTTGATGTAAGCAGGCAGCATACCGTCCAAAGCCATCCACTCCACGAGCCTACTGTGCGTTCTCATAATCCTTTCGAATGCCATCCAAGTCAACACACATATCCCCAGACGGTTTTTTAAGTCCACGAGCAGAACCCTATATCGTCTACAGTACTTTGAGACCTCCACCGGCACCTGAATTCTGCCAAAGGCTGAGGTCATGACATAGTATCCAGCTGGCGAGGCAATTCTGGCCCTCGACAAAGCTACGGTGTAGGCGTAGTTCCGGTTATCTTCGGACACCTTCCAGTATTTTCTTCCTTTGATCGCCTCCAGAAGCGCTGACCTTTCTTGCTCAGGAATTTTCTTGAATATGCTCGGCGCTGTCCTGGCCATCGCAGCACATATTTGCGTAATGCACGCTTATGAAGGTTCGCATGGTACTTGGCCAGAGCATAGATCGAGCTCCACCGTTTTAGGTTGCTAACCGGCTGCCTGAGAAGACTCAAGTTTAATAATCACTCCACGTACCATTGTATTCTATAGTGTTCCCCGATGAAGGATATGGCATGCCAGACAGAAAACACGAGAAGACTGGGCGTAGCTCTTGGCATAACCCTGCTCTTCTTCTCCCTTGAGCTGATCGGGGGAATTCTCACAAACAGCCTAGCCCTCTTGACCGATGCTTGGCACATGTTGAATGATGTCATCGGACTTGCCTTTTCAATTGGCGCCTCATTTGTTGCCTTGAAGCCTGCCACGATCAAGAAGACATATGGCTATTATCGAATAGAAATTATCGCAGGGTTCTTGAATGGAATATTTCTGTGGGCAATCGTCGCATTCATCATATTGGAAGCAGTTCAGAGAATCCAACAGCCTCAGCATGTCGATAGCTTGAGCGTTTTCATCATAGCCCTACTTGGGCTTGCAGCAAACGGTCTCTCAGCAATCGTTCTCTCAAAGAGTAGCAGGTCAAGCTTGAACGTTAAAGGCGCGTTTCTGCATGTGTTGTCTGATCTCCTAGGCTCCTTAGGTGTAATATTGGCTGCGGTGATCATGCTCTTGACCGGCTGGTATCAGGCGGATGCCGTTGTCAGCATATTCGTTGGTGTACTGGTGTTTTATGGCTCCGGACGACTGGTCTTCGAATCCTTGAACATACTTCTCGAAGGTGTCCCCGGTGACGTTGACATATCTTCTCTGGAAAAGAGGATTTCGGGAATAGATGGTGTAAAGAGTGTACATGATCTGCATGTTTGGTGTATCGCGCCAAACAGGACCTGTTGTTTAAGTTGCCATATTGTGGTAGAGGAAAAGGCGGATAGAAAAATGCTCCTTTCCAAGCTGATAAACATGCTCAAGAAAGAGTTTGGCATAGATCATACAACCTTCCAGTTCGAAGAAGAAGGCTATCCTAAGGCTTCGAACGAACACTAGAACCGAAGGCTATGTGCCACATCAGGCAGAGGATGCTACAGTACACACTTCGCGATCTGTGCACTGTAAAGGCACTCTGAGCATGAGTTTAACACGGTCTGGCAGTCGGCATGATTTGACCTCACATAGAAGCAATTCGACGTTGAGTATACACAGTCACCACACCATGGTATTGCGTCCGTTAACCTGTTTCTTGACTGCCTGAACTTGATGTACCCTTCACTATTCCATATCTTTTCAAGCGGCTGATCCCTTACGTTGCCGAACACAAGCGAGACGACATCTTTAAGGTGAAAGTTTACATACTCTTTGTGGTCATATGCGAATTCTTGACATGGTACAACAGAACCGTCCACTCTAACCATCGTCGCATCGTTCTCAACATAAGGGCAATACCTGGATAGAGAATCAGCGAACAAATTAGGGAGTTCAAGCACTATACCTTCTTTCCTCGCTACTCTCTCACACTGCCTGAATACGCCTTCTGCCTTTTCTATCGTCTCGATTTTCTTTTCTTCCTCCATGAGCAAGGGCAAGTTAATCCAGTATCCTTCCCTGCCTGCCCTACTCCAGAGGTCAAGGTACAGGTCTGCCGAATCCCGCGTGTCTCTTCCTGTATGTGAGATGCTGTAGACATGCGCTGCCGAATCATGTATTATCTTCCATCCTTGGCTCAGGATGTCCTTGGCGATCTCATAGGTTCTTCTGCTCGCTGTCGTACAGAGTTGCCGTTCCGCCAACTCTCTAGAGTAGGCGACAACATTCGTTACAGTTATGGAGTCGACTGCATGTTCGGCCGAGAACTTCACGAGCTCCGGCAGGTCTTCGAGGTTGTCTCTTAGTAGAACGACTTCGATAGCCAGAGACAGCGGCACCTTAGACTCCTTCTTGATCTTGGCAAGATACCTCAAGTTTTCAACTATCTTTCCATCTTGTGCTCCAATCCTTAGCTTGGCGAGCTTGGAAAGGTCTGGTGTATCTAGGGAGAAGGACACCTTATTCACGCCTATTTCCTTGACGAGCCTATCCGCTATCTTTCTGTCTAGAAGGGACCCATTCGTGCTGAATACGATCTTGCCATCATCTCTTATACCCTTTCTTGCAAGTGCGACCATCTCAACAAAGTCCCTGTGTGTTAGAGGCTCACCGAAACCGAATAGTGCTACCTTGTCAACATCCTGCAGGCCACTAGACAGTTTCTTGAAGAGGAACAGATCCATTTCTCTCTCTTCTACAGCCCAGAAGCCACGAACGCAGTAGGTGCAACTAAAGTTGCACTTGTTGGTGACCTCGACCTGCACTATCTTCGGAGACGTAACAGACTGCACCACATTATCCTCCGGCAACAGGTGGGAAGATAGCGACCACATCCTTGTCTTGGAACCTTATTTCTTCCTTCATGTCTTTGACATTTCTTCCATTTATCATCAAGATCAGTGTATTCTTTATCTGCTCAGATGTGGCATCATATATGTCTTCGACAAGCTTGGGGCTGATTTTCTTACCTAAGGCGTCAAGAAAGCCTTTGAGCGTACCATCGAATTCGAGGCTGGCCTCCTTCACCCCATACTTTTCCCTGAACGTGGCGAAGAGCAGCACTTTGACTGACGGCATCGACCCCTCGAGGATAGAGACCGCTTTATCGTATAAAAAGATGACGCTTGAGTAAGCATGCTTTGAGATTTCCACTGAAATCTAAGATGATGGGAGGACCGTTGAAAACAAAAAATTGGGTTAGAGCTCTATTCCGAGCTCTTTCATCTTTTCTACGGTGGGAACACCATTCACCCAACCCCTGAGACTGTAGTATTCCCTTTTCATCGATTCCAGGTCAACTGTCTGGCCTTTGACTGGCCCATCTGGCATAGGCTCAGAAGTCAGACGTGGCGGCAGCGTATCATCTTTGTCGGTGAAGCCGTATTTGCTCATTATATAGCGTTCAAGGTTGTAAATCCTCTCACCTATCTTCATCACTTCGTCTTCTGTCACATCCCATCCTGTCACATACGAGAGAAGCTTCGCGTAGTCTGCTGCCCCCAAGGCGAAGGTGACAAATAGGCAGTTTACGGTAGAGTTGACCGTCGAAGTGAAGTCTTGGAAAATCTTCGTCCACTGGGCTTTCCCCTCGGTGACAAGAGGATCTATCTTTGATGGTAGACCCAATATTTCCGGAGATATGGTGTATCCTGTGACGTGGCAGCCTCCCCGGTTCGAAGTGGCATAGTTTAGGCCAATTCCCTTCGCACCTCTCGGATCGTACGCTGGCATCTCTAATCCTTTGACGCTCATCGAAAGATCTGGGGCCCCATAGTGCTCACAGAGCCGCTTTGATCCCATAGCCATGAACTTGCCAAAACCTTGTTTGTGAGCTATTCTCCAGACAGATTCGACTAGAGCTGCCGCGTTGCCGAATGACATGTCAATGCCTTGGAGGTCTTCTACGCCTATCAAGCCTCTTTGTGAAAGCTCCATCGCTGCAGCGATGGTGGATCCCGTAGATATTGGGTCAAGTCCAAGTTCATCGCACAGATGATTTGCCTTGATCACAGCAGGCATGTCCATCACACCAGTCGAGTTGCCTAGGGCCCAGACGCTTTCATATTCCGGTCCCTCGGTGTGTAGTATCTGATAAGGCCCGGTCTTCACGGAGGTGGTTCGACCGCATGCGATTGTGCACCCCCAGCAGGGCCTCTTCTCTATAAGATACTCCTTCGACAGTGTCTCACCGCTGATCTTGTCCGCTTCAGCGTTGTAGCCGAGCTGCCAGTTCTTGTAAGGCAACATCCCCGCATTGTTTATCACGTTGACAAGTATCGCGGTGCCGTATGTTGGAAGCCCTGATCCTGTCACCGAGTTTACCCTTTCCTTTTCGAGGACTTCCTTAGAGGCTTGCTTGAATTCTTCAGGCTTCGCGACCTGCACAGTTCCAGAACCAGAAACCAGTATCGCCTTAAGCTTCTTTGAGCCCATCACAGCACCTAAGCCTGTCCTGCCCGCAGCACGATGTTTGTCGTTGACGATGCATGCCATTGGCACCATGTTTTCTCCGGCTGGGCCGATACAGGCCACGCTGACGTTCTCGCCATCAACCGTCTCCTTTAACAGATCGTCTGTGTCAAAGGTAGTCTTCCCCCAATATGCTCTGGCATCATGTATGCTTATGACCCCATCAGTGACTGAAATGTAGACCGGCTCGTCCGATGCACCCTCTACCACCAGAAGGTCAAATCCTGCGAACTTCAGATAGGCTCCCCATTCACCGCCCGAGTTGGCGCTGCCTATAGATCCTGTCAACGGCGAACGACAGGCCATCACTTGATGTCTTCCAGGCGAAGGAAAGCCTATCACCCCAGTTCCAGGCCCTGTTGCGAAGATCAGGACATTTTCAGGCCCCAGTGGATCCAGGTCTCTTGCAGAATGACCTCTTGACTCGTACTCTTTCAGATAATCGTAGAGGAGAGAGAGGGCGTAGCCTTTGCCACCAAGATACTTTCTTGCACGTTCTTCAGATATGGCTTCGATCCTTACGGTCCTATCAGAAAGGTTGATGATTCCCACCTTGCCGACGTATCCGCCAAGCATAATTTCGCTCAATATTATGATGTCCAGTTGATTATATAAGTTTATTCTCTTGCTATTTTCAAAGGCGCGCGTCGCAGCCTAGGTGGGAAAGGGTAGACAAGATATCATCGGGTGGTCAAGAGGAAGGAGCCCTTTGGCCCCATAGCAGAGACTAGGATCGAATTTGAGAAATCTCGCGGATCGATTACTTATGTGGATTCGATTAGAAAGTGGAAGATGGTGGAAGTCTAGCCTATGTGACTGCCCATCTCCTCCAAGGCTCTCTTAACTTCGTCCACTGAAGCGCCGTCTTCTAACGTCGATATGTCACCAAGCGTCGCACCACCCACAATCGCTTTCAGCAGACGTCTCATGATCTTCCCGCTTCTCGTCTTAGGCAACTTGTCCACGAAGATTATGTCCGCCGGCACAGCGATCGGGCCCACCGTGGTCCTGACATGCTTTGAAAGTTCAGTCTTGAGCTGATCTGATGGTGAAGAATCTCTTCTGAGCACAACAAAGGCTACGGGCACATCACCCTTTATTTCATCAGGCTTTCCTATTACTGCTGCTTCAGCAACCGAGTGATGTGATACGAGGGCGCTTTCGATTTCTATTGTCCCTATTCTGTGACCCGCTACCTTAAGTACCTCGTCAGCCCTTCCAAGGAACCAGATATATCCATCAGGATCCCTTATCGCATAGTCGCTTGTGTAGTATACTCCTGGGAAGCGGCCGTAGTAGACCATCTTGTATCTTTCTGGATCCTGCCACAGTGTCTCCAGCATTCCCGGCCAAGGCGTCTTTATCACCAGATACCCCCTTTCTCCAACTGGAGCCTGTGCGCCGTTGTCATCGTAGACTTCTGCAACGATGCCAGGCAACGGGAACGTGGCTGAGCCAGGTTTCAGAGGCACAAGCTCGATCCCGAGTGTGGGAGATATCATGAATCCGCCGGTTTCGGTCTGCCACCATGTGTCTATGATCGGCAGCTTCTCTTTACCGAGGACCTTGAAGTACCAGAGCCACGCTTCAGGGTTTATGGGTTCGCCGACGGTGCCGAGCGCCCTTAGACTTGAGACATCATGTCTGAGGACCCATTCGTCTCCGAATCTCATGAACATTCTTATCGCTGTCGGCGAAGTGTATAGGACTGTGATGCCATGTGCCTCCACCATCTTCCACCATCTATCTGGCTGGGGATAGTCAGGTGCTCCATCGTACATGAATGTTGTAGTCCCCTGCATCAGGGGAGCGTATACCACATAGCTGTGGCCGGTGATCCAGCCGATGTCAGCGGTGCACCACCATATGTCGGTATCATTTAGGTCGAAGGCCCACTTTAGAGTCCAATAGATCCATACTAGGTATCCTCCTGTACCATGCTGCACACCCTTAGGTTTGCCGGTTGTGCCTGAAGTATAAAGCAGGAATAGTGGGTCAGAAGATTCAACAGGTTCAGGTTCAACGTAAGCATTCGCCGGAACCTTAGCCATCACCTCGTCATACCAGACATCTCGTCCCTCCTTCATCTCGACCTGCTGTCCAGCGTACTTGACGACAACAACCTTTTCGATACAAGGAGACTTCTCCAGCGCCTGATCAGCCAGCTTCTTCAGTTCCACGACCTTCCCCCTTCTTAGGCTACCGTCTGCTGTGATGAGCACTTTGGCTCCAGCATTGTTTATCCTGTCTGCCAACGCCTCTGAGCTGAAGCCTGAGAAGACTACGACGTGGGGTGCTCCAAGCCTTGCTGTCGCAAGCATCGCTATAGGTAGCTCAGGGATCATCGGCAGATACATCGCGACCCTATCGCCTTTCTTGACGCCGAAATCCCGTAGAACCTTAGCGAACTTGTTGACTTCACGGTACAGTTGGTTATATGTTATGGTTCTTGTCTCACCGTTTTCTCCTTCCCAGATGTAGGCGACTTTATTCTTCTTTTCGGTGGTAACATGTCGGTCCAGACAGTTGTAGCTTGCATTTATCTTTCCTCCGACGAACCACTTGTAGAATGGCTTTTCGGATTCGTCGAGAGCTCTCTCCCAGGTCTTGAACCAGCTGAGCGCACGAGCTTTCTCATCCCAGTACTTTTCAGGATCTCTTATCGACTTCTCCCATTCCTCCATTCGGATCTTTCCAGGCTCGAACTTGACATGAAACGGTAATGATGTTTCGGACATTATATCATCACTGCAGAGGGGTAGAATAAGGCTTATTAAAAATATTTGTAACGATATCAGCCACGCCTAAGACGAGTCTAAGCTTGCAGGAATCCGCCGACGACCTCAAGACTTTTCACCTCATCTCGAATTCAAATGGCATCCACGCCTAAGCTGACTTTTGCAAAAAAACTTTCTCCTTTGATAAGGCTTTTATGCTGGCTTCAGCCCTCACTGTCAGGTTGTCGATGGCGAAAGATCCTGTTTGTGGGATGTACGTTGAAGAAAAGGAAGAAGCATTGAAGGCTACACTGAGAGGGACAACATACTATTTCTGTAGCAAGACGTGCATGGACATCTTTCTTCGACCTGAAAGAGAGATCAGAAGACTTAAGGCTCTAGCGGCCATGTCATTTGCCTTCGGCATTTCAGTCCTCATATTAAGCTACAGTAGCTTTCTTGAGATGAACTTAAGCAATATTCTCCAGTTTGCCCTAGCTACCCTGGTGCAGTTCATTTCAGGATGGAGGTTCTACAGAGGCTTCTATCATGCGATGAGGGCTCGTTCAGCAAACATGGACACGCTGATAGCCGTGGGAACTTCTGCAGCATACTTCTATAGTGTTTTGGTCACCTTCCAAGACTATATCTCGATTCCAAAGTTTCCAGAAGTAACATATTATGATGCATCATCCCTAATAATAGCTTTCATCTTGACGGGGAGATACTTGGAACATGTTGTCAAGGGCAAGGCGTCAGATGCTATGAGAAAACTGATGGATCTCCAGCCGAGGATGGCGCATGTCTTGACATCGGAGGGTGAAGTGGATATGCCAGTAGAGGAGGTTAGGGAGGGAGATATCATGATCGTCAGGCCTGGCGAAAAGATACCCACAGATGGGGTAGTTTTGGAAGGATACTCTTCCGTGGATGAGAAGATGATCACCGGAGAAGGCATTCCGGTTGAGAAAAAAGCCGGCGATGAGGTGATCGGCGCGACGGTTAATAGAAATGGGGTCTTAAAGGTTAAAGCTACGAGAATAGGCAGCGAAACAACGTTGTCTCAGATAATAAAGCTCGTAGAAGAGGCTCAAGCCGCAAGAGCTCCCATAGAGAGATTCGCAGACATCGTCGCATCATACTTTGTACCGATCGTGATCGCGACCTCAGCAGCTTCATTCGTCGGCTGGTATTACATAGCGCAGAAGCCATTTGCCTTCTCTTTTTCAACGTTGATCTCTGTGCTGGTCATAGCCTGCCCTTGTGCTCTAGGCTTAGCAACACCTGCCGCGATCGTTGTTGGAGCGGGGAAGGGAGCGGAACATGGCATATTGATAAAGGGGGGAGAGTATCTAGAAAAAGCCTACAAGATAGACACCGTGGTCTTCGACAAAACCGGCACATTGACTGAGGGGAGACCAGAAGTCACAGACATCTTTCCCATTGCAACATATTCTGCTGAAGAGATTCTTTCCATCTGTGCGTCAGCAGAGCTGAACTCTGAGCACCCTCTCGGAGAAGCTGTCGTAAGAAAGGCCAAGGAAAAGGGTGTCGTGATCGAAGACGCAAACAAAGTTGAAGCCATACCGGGTCTGGGGATTAGGGCAAGTGTTCAAGGTAGAACGGTTTTCGCAGGCAACAGGAAACTTATGGAGAAGATGCATGTTGACATTAGCCAAGTGGAAAAGAGGGTGTCTGAACTGGAAGAAGGCGGCAAGACGGCCATAATAGTTGCGGTGGACGGTGTGGCTGTGGGAGTATTAGGCGTATCGGATGTAGTGAAGGAACATGCAAGAGAGGCGGTTGCAAGGCTGAAGGCTTCAGGCATAGAGGTGATAATGGTTACCGGCGACAACCGTAGGACAGCAGAGGCAGTGGCGAGAACGCTTGGAATAGAAAACGTCTTTGCAGACGTGCTGCCAAAGGACAAGGCAAAAGTCGTAAACCTGCTGAAGAGCCATAAGAAAGCTGTTGCGATGGTCGGAGATGGCATCAATGATTCACCAGCCCTTGCTGCAGCTGACCTGGGCATAGCCATCGGCTCAGGGACTGATGTGGCCATCGAAACCGGAGGAATAGTCCTGATCGGAGACGACTTGAGAGATGTGTACCATGCTATACAGCTCAGTAGAAAGACCATGTCAAAGATAAAGCAGAACCTCTTCTGGGCCTTCGCATACAACGTGGGCTTGATCCCTGTCGCCGCATTTGGACTTCTGAACCCCATCTTAGCCGGTTTGGCTATGGGATTCAGTTCGGTGACTGTTGTGACAAACTCTCTCTCGCTAAGGAGGTTCAAGTTCACAGAAGAATGAATATACTCACGTCCACTTTCAAGCTATGTTGTCTTTAGTCCGCGGTAACCGGCGGCACATCGACACCGAGTTCATTCGCCAACTTGACTATGTTCGACCACCATTCATCGTCAACGAAGATCCCTTCCCTCTTCCTCTTCTCTTCTTCCAACCATTCTGGTTCCCCAGGCAAGAGTATCTCCTTGAACCCAGGCCTCTTTTCAGCCGACTTTATGTGTCGAATCATCGAGTCCACTCGGCTCTTGAAATCGTTCAGATCACAGAAACCTGTTGGATCGATCGCCGTAAAGAGGTGGCCGAAGCCTTTTTCATCAAGACTGCATCCTGAGCCGATTGCACCAGCCAACGCTTCGACTATCACGCTCAGACCATAACCCTTGTATTCGCCAAATGGGTAGCCGAAAGCTACTGGAGACGCTTTACCACTGCTGTAGTCTGAGGGATCATTTGACCACGTGCCATCCTTTCTTATAAGCCAACCGTCAGGTATCTTTTGACCTCTGACAGCCATCACGTCAAGATGGCCCATTGCAACAGCCGTCGTCGCCATATCCAAGACAATCGGCTTCTCGCTGCCAGCTGGGATAGCGATGCTGAGAGGGTTGATGCCCAATCTTCCTTCTACAGCGCCATATGGTACAGCATCATGTCCACCACCCCGGCAGAGGGTAACTCCTATCATATCCTCTTTGACAGCCATCATCGAGTAATAGTACAGCGCACCGATGTGGCCGGGTCCCCTGACACCCACTGATCCGATCTTGTACTTTTTCGCCTTGGCTATCGCCATCTCCATCGCCCTCTTGCCTGCCACAAAGCCGAAACCGCTACCATCATCAAGCATCGCGGTCGTCCTCGTCTCCTTCAGCACTTTAATCTTGGCTCTTGGCTTCAGATCACCCTTTCTTATCGACTCAGCATAGACCGGAATCATTCGCACCCCATGTGAGTCAACACCATGCAGGCTTGTTGCCACCAGAATTTCGGAAACGGTCTTTGCTTCACTATCTGATGCACCTAAGGCCTTAAAGATCGACTTACTCAACTGCAGTATCGAATCTTCTCTGACCCTAACCATTCAACGCTCACATGCCTAGGTCCAACTATGAGCTATATCTGGCTTTTGGGAACAGGGCATACCTGCATCCGCTATATTCAATCGCTTCCGTCAAGAAGCCTATCTCTTGTTCTCACATCAGCAGGCTGAAGAGAGCGAATCCCAGTAAGGCGAGAACCACCGCGACTATTACAAATATCACTATCGCTATCAGGGAAATGATTATAGCCTGGGGCCAAGATGAGTCAAAAAAGTGTTTAACTAACGCAAGCCAGATCACCAACTGAACAATCGCGGCCGCCAAACCTGTGAAGAAGTATCCGAATATGTTTCCTATCACAATTCCCAGAACAACTATCCACACGGCGTCCGTGAACTTTGCGGACTCTTTGCCTACTATAACTCTTCCGGCAATCCATAGGACGGGGGAGACGACGATGATGCTCACGATTATGTTTATCAAAATAGCGTCAAGGTTCACAGCCATCTTTTTCACTATCCATTTGTTAAATAGGCGCTCTCATATATAAATGTTACATCATGTCGGGTTAATCGTATAACGAACACAGCACATGGAAAGTTATCGATCGAAAGTCGATCCACTCAAATCCCATTTTGCGGTTTCTATATTTTCTCCCGTCAAATCCTACCGACGATTTAGGAAAACAGTTTTAAAGTAACAACGCTAAGCCTTCAAATAGATGTGGAGACTGATAGTCGGCGAAGGTACACCACAGCATTGCATGGC
>Ga0129301_1000128_pt1 | contig 38617 bp, 32 predicted proteins | sample ConPoolayeHmetaG_FD_94489 | JGI IMG/M metagenome (GOLD analysis project Ga0129301, IMG submission 94489) | Hot spring microbial mat communities from California, USA to study Microbial Dark Matter (Phase II) - Cone Pool mat layer H metaG ...
AACCCCTAAGATGGACAAATTTAGCTTCTTGATTAAAGGTAATTGAATCTCCTGAAACTCTTCCAAATTCTGAACTTTATTTATGAGCAGGCCCCCCAACTGCACTCCCTTTAAATCCAAATATTTTTTGATAAAATAAATATCATCCAAAATAGCATTTTCTTCACCGCTGACGACTAAGTATAACTTACTGCCGGTAAATTTGGCTAAAGAGAGCGGATCAAGATGAATGGAAATACCGTAGGTCAAATCCTTGCCGCCTTCCAAGAAAAGGAGATCTTTGCCCGGGGCAATGTGCTCAATTGTCTCTAAAAGCTTTTTCTTGGTTCCCTCTTCATCGTACATGAAGCGCAACTTAGAGTGATCAAAACCTATGCTCATATCCACGGGGTCTTCTTTTAACCCAAAGATCTGGGTCACTAAAGCGGAATCATAATCCCACAATCTCTTTTTGCGGTAGAGAAGCCTTTCTCCGAAGGGCTTTAAGTAGCCAACCTTCTTATTAGCCGCCAAACCAAGGCCCACGATTACACTGGTTTTGCCGGCACTTCTTCTCCAGGAAGCCATAACCAATTTTTTCATTTATGCCCCCCTCTTCTCTTTGGTTAGCATTATTCTTACATCCACAGCTTTCCCTCCCCGACCTTGTTCATAGACGACAAAGGGGTTGATCTCCAGGTCGGAGATCATGGGGAATTCTTGCAGAATAGCTCCTACTTTTAAGAGCGTGTGCCCTATTACTTCTATATCTTTTTTCTCTTCGCCGCGCACCCCCATCAAAAGAGGATAGGCCCGAATTTCTTTGACCATTTTTCTGGCCTCTTTCTGATTAATAGGTAAGGCGCGAAAAGTTACATCCTTCATGACCTCAACATAAATTCCGCCCAAGCCAAACATGACTAAAGGGCCGAAGGTATTATCCCGCCGCGCGCCAATGATAGTCTCGATTCCTTTCTCCACCATCTCCGAAATTTCCACTCCTTCAATTCGCGCTTGGGGTAAATAAGCGCGGCAATTGCGCATAATGGCTTGGTAAGCATCAACTACTTCTTTTTCATTCATCAAATCCAAAACTACCCCGCCCGCATCACTCTTGTGCAGAATATCCCGGGAAATAACCTTCATAACTACTGGATAGCCAATTTTCTCTGCGGCCTGGACAGCTTCCTCGACACTCCGCGCCGGCATACTGCGCGGGATAGCAATGCCCGCAGCTTGCATTACGGCCTGCCCCTCATGGGCTAATAAAAAGCTTCTTTTTTCTTGGAGAACTTTATTTAATACTGCTTTTATGGCCGAGCTGTCTAGCACCACTTCCTCTCTTTCGGCCGCGTAACTCTGCAAGTAATCATAATAAGAGTAAAGCGCCCCCAGACAGGAAACTGCTTCATAAACATCACCGAAGACGGCCGCTTCCCCCTTGCGCAACTGTTGCAAGCATTGTTCAATGACCTCTCCTCCGAAAATAGAAAAAACCAATGGCTTTTGAGCAGTTTTAAATTCTTGGTCAACTTCCTTTATCAAATGGGAAAGGTTTTCCGCATCAAATACGGCCGTTTCGCCATAAAGAGCGATGGCCGCGTGAATCTGCGGACTCTTTTGCGCAGCTTCCAGAGCCGCTCGGTAATGGAGGGAGGTAGCTTGACCGGTTAAATCAATAGGATTCTTAGTAGACCCAAAATTAGGCGTCACCTGGCCGAATATATTTTTCAGGGCGGGCAGATCATCGTAAAGTTTAACCCCATACTTCTCGCAGGCATCAGTGGCCAATACGCCAATTCCTCCCCCATTAGTAATGATCACCGTATTTTCTCCTTGCGGCAGCGGGGAGTGAGCCAAGAACTTACACCAGTTAAATGCTTCGGCCACGCTTTCGGCCCGCATCACTCCAAACTGGCGCATTAAATCATCGAACACCTCATCCGATCCAGCCAGTGAACCAGTATGGGAAGCTGCCGCAATTGCTCCTCTCTCTGATCTCCCTGATTTGATTACCACTACCGGTATTTTTTTAGTGGCCTTCTCCAAAGCTTTCAGAAATTCCTCTCCTGCTCTCACTCCTTCCATGTAAAGCAGAATTACTTTCGTTCGCCCATCAGCAATCAAATACTCTAAGAGATCAGCCTCGGTTAAATCCGCCTTATTCCCTACGGAGATGATCGCCGATAAACCAATATTTTCGGCCGCCGTCTTGCCAATCATAGCTATCCCTAAAGCACCGCTTTGGGTAATAATAGCCACCTTGCCCGGAACTATATGCGCGCTACCAAAAGTAGCATTCAAAGAAACTGCTGCCGAATAAATACCAAAAATGTTCGGTCCTAATATGCGCATCCCCTGCTCGCGGGCCAAAGAAACGATTCTCTTTTCTTCTTCGAAATTGCCCACCTCGGAAAAACCGGAAGAAATTATGGAGAGGAATTTAACTTTTTTCCGCGCACAGCTCCGCACAGCATCAAAGACAAAATGAGCGGGAATTACAATAGTGGCCAAGTCTATGGGCTCTTGGACTTCTTCTATGTTGGTATAGGCTTTTAAACCCAAGATTTCTCCGTTTTGCGGGTTAATTGGAAAAATTTTTCCTTGATAGCCGCCAGCGAGAATATTGGCTAAAATTTTATATCCTATTTTTTGAGGATCTCTGGCTGCGCCAATTACGGCCACAGTCCTGGGCTCAAATAAATATTTTATTTGCTTCTCCACGTTTATCATTCAACCCCTCGGAAACCTAACTGTAATTCATACACACCTTGGGCAATTTTCTTCTGAATATCGAACCCCATCTTCTCAAACAAATGCAACATGGGTTTATTCTCCACTAACACTTCTGCCGTAAACCCTAAAAGCCCTTCTCTCTTAGCTAAATAAGTTAGATAAGAAAGCAGCTCCCAGCCAATTCCTTTATTCTGGTATTCATCTTTAACTACCAAAGCCACTTCGGCTGTGCGGTTTTCTTCATTTATTCCATATTGTCCGACCCCCACCACTCTTTCTACCGCTCCTTCATGCAGGGTAGCTAAAATTACCATTTCTTTAGTGTAATCGATGACCACAAACTCCTGTAATCTTTCATGGGGTATGTCTTGGCGCATCGAAATAAAGCGGCGGTATAGTGATTGATCGGAGAGGGAGTTGAAAAAATCCTTTAATAAAGGTTCATCGCTCAATTTCACAGGACGTAAAAGAATAGTTAAACCTTTGGCCGTGGTCCGCAAAGTTTCCAGGTGCGCTGGGTATTCTCCTTTTTTACCCGGAATGAATGCTTGATCGCGATAAATTAAATTAGCCTGTTTGGCTTTCTCAATTAGCCAGGGGCGAAATTGCGGGTGGGCAATGGCAATCAACTCCATAGCCCGTTCCCGAATGTTTTTCCCGTGGAGATAGGCAATGCCATATTCCGTAACTACATAATGGATATCCCCCCTAACTAAGGTCACCCCCGTCCCTTCCCGCAAGAAAGGAACTATGCGGGAGACTTTTCCCCACTCGGCTGTAGATTGGATGGCCAAGATGGCTTTTCCGCCCGGAGCCATGACCGCTCCGCGCATAAAATTAGTGTGCCCACCCACCCCGCTATAAATATTCTTTCCCAGAGATTCGGAAGTGCTTTGTCCAGTAAGATCAATTTCTAAGGCGCTATTTATCGCCACCATGTTCCTTTGCCGTGAAATTACTAAAGGATTGTTGGTATAGTCAATAGTCCTAAATTCAATACTCGGATTATCGTGGATATACTCATAAGTTGCTTTATGACCCATACAAAAAGTAGCTACCGTTTTCCCCCGATTAAGAGTTTTGCGGCTATTATTCACTACCCCTTTTTTCATTAGCTCAACCATCCCATCACTCAGTAGTTCTGAATGAATACCTAAGTCATTTTTTTGGGACAAGTTAGCCAAAATGGCATTGGGCAAGCTCCCATAGCCAACCTGGATTGTATCTCCATCTTGAATTATACTGGCCACATAACGACCAATTTTTTGCGCCACATCGTCGGGAGCGATAGCCTCGTATTCTAAAAGCGGCTCGTCATGACAGATGAGGAAATCGATATCTTCTACATGGATGAATCCATCCCCATGAACTCGAGGCATATTACTGTTAATCTGAGCAATAATCAGAGACGCTTTTTCTAAGGCAGCTTTGGTTATATCCACACTAATTCCTAAACTCAAATAACCATGTTCATCAGGAAGGGAGGTCTGAATAAGAGCTACTTGCACGGGGATCAACCCGCGGGAGAAAAGATCGGGAACATGGGAAAGAAAAACGGGGGTATAATCAGCCAAACCGCGATTGACGGCCTCGCGGGAATTATCACCCACGAAGAAAGAATTATGGCGAAAATTATATTTGAATTTTTCATCGGCATAAGGAGCAACACCTAAAGTCCAAACATGGATAACCTCGGCATCGAAGAAAGCTTTGGGGTTGTCTTCGACGAATTTGATCAAGGCCTTAACTAAGTATTGGGGTTCGGCACAGGCCGTATGAATAAAAATTCTATTTCCCCGGTGGATATGTCTAAAGATTTCGGCTTCGGGGGCAAATTTCTGAGGATATCTTTTTTTAATTTCTTCTAAAATCTCTTTATTCTGGAACATGCTGGGCTAATTTCTTTAAATTTATTTTAAACTAAATTTTTTAACTTTTAACTTTTCTCTTTTTCCCACCCTTGTTGACTTCCAGAAGGTAAATTATATTTTTTCTAAAACCGGCAATTTATAATGAGCCTCTGCCTCTTGCTTTCATAAATCAATCAATTTTCGGCATAATTTTTAATCGGATGAATAAATAACATCAATAGCTAAAGCATTTTTGCCTCCAACAGCCCGGAAGGCATGGGGCAAGCTGGAGTCAAAATAAAGGCTATCGCCAGGCTCAAGAAGGTAAACTTCATTTTCATAATTAAACTCAAGCTGTCCCTCTAAAACGAAGACAAATTCCTCTCCCTGATGGTTGAAAAAAATTAGATCTTCCTTCTTCTTCACCTCAAATTCTACTTGAAAAGGTTCCATATGTCTATCTACTTTGGGGTAAGCCAATGATTCATAATAATAGCCCACTTTAGCCGGATCCTCATGGATCCTACGGAAAACCCTTTTCCTTTCATTTTTCCTTACAATTACGGCTTTTTTCTCTTCTACTTCTTCAGTCTGGAAGAAGTAGCCTATATTTACGTTTAAAGCCCGGGCTATTTTAAGAAGGGTAGCCACCGGAGGGGCCACTACTTCGCTTTCAATCTGCGACAAAAGAGGCTGAGAAAGATTAGTTCTGCGGGCCATCTCTTCCAGAGATATTCCTTGGCGCTGCCTTAAAGCTTTAATCTTCTGCCCCAAATTTAATTCCTTTAGTTCTCCCTTTTCCTTAGCATCGGCGCTCATGACTTTTCCCTCTTTGATTCCCTAAATTTAAAATTTTTTGCCACCCTTAGGGCAAATTTTTGGCTTGTTTATTTCTATTCAAATCTATCCTGCTAAACTAAATTTTTCAAGAAAATTCTTGCCCATAAATTAAGGTAACGGTTAAACAGACTAAGGATTCGGAGGGTTCATCTTTTTTCCAGTGGATATCATGGAGTTTTAATTTCGAATGGAATTTTCATAATCATTGCAAGACCAAGAATTTTTATTGGCCAGATTCAAAATTCTTCCTCCGCTAAATTATTGCCTTTATTTGCTTGGAAAGCTGGAAAAAATTTTGGGGCTGGGGAACATAAATTTAAAAAACTTGTTGCTTTTGATTTTCGCAATTAATATAATGTTAATAACATATTCCAGCATGGTCTAAGCGATCGATTTTGTTTACCGCATGGAAAAATTTAAAAACAATTTAGCAAAGGAGGAAAAATCATGCCGCAGAAGAAAGAATCAACAAAATCATCTAAGAAGAAGGTCAAAAAAGGGGATAAATACCAATGTGAGGTATGCGGCCTTATTGTTACAGTGGACGAAGCCTGTGGTTGTCTGAGTACTTGTGATATAATTTGTTGTGAAAAACAGATGAAGCAGAAAAAGTAATCCTTTCTTTTTGAGACCTTAAAAACTCTTTTCCATATTTTAATTATCTTCTCAAGTAATTTTAAAAGAAGAGGGGGAAAAGAACTTCCCTGATTTATTAATGGAAAATTAAACATATGAAATCTGTCTGGCTAAGCCCCTCACTTTTCCCCTCTCACAACCTAAGGAAGGTGCCCTAATTAATTGAAAAGGCATAAAGAAGGCCAGGAGTCAGCCGACTCAGATTAATTCGTATGGTCAACCATTTTTAGCCTACAGGGATCAATTCGTAGGGCGAACCATATGCGGCAAAGGATAAACCTTTGCCTTACAGCAACAATTTAAAAAAGTTCCCTAAAAATACACTTACTCAGAGATGTCTTTAATTTCATTTGACACCATGATTTTTGTTTAATATAATTTAACTTTGATTTCATTTAGAGGTTTACAGGATATGGCTACCATCATGGCTAAAAAAGAAGAGATAAAAAGGAAATGGCATTTAGTGGATGCTAAGGGCAAAACTCTCGGTAGATTAGCTTCCCGCATAGCCATTCTTCTGCGGGGCAAACATAAACCAACCTTTACTCCTCATTTAGATACGGGAGATTTTGTGGTTGTGATCAATGCTGAAAAAGTAGTGCTCACTGGCAAAAAGTGGAAAGAAAAATTGTATATTCATCATTCTGGGTATCCGGGGGGATTGAAGTCAATTAGTGCGGAAAAGATGTGGGAAAAACATCCCGAAAGACTGCTAACCATGGCTGTGCAAGGGATGTTACCTAAAAATAAACTCGGCCGCAAGCTCATTAAAAAATTGAAAGTTTATGCGGGAGAATCTCATCCCCATCAGGCTCAACTGCCTGAACCAATTAATTTGCTGAAGGGATAAAGATGCCGGAAAAAATATTTTATGGGACTGGAAAAAGAAAAACCTCGGTCGCCCGGGTTTGGATGCGGCCTGGCCAAGGAAAATTTACGGTCAATGAGCGGGAATTAGAAAATTACTTTCCTTTAGAAACTGCTAAGGCCATGATCTTTCAGCCTCTGGAGCTTACCGGAACTCTGGGCCAGTTTGACATCTCGGTTAATGTCCAGGGAGGCGGAATCAAAGGCCAAGCAGGAGCAATTCGCCATGGAATTTCGCGTGCTCTTTTAACAGTAAAAGAAGAATTTCGAGAAATACTTAAAAAAGCCGGCTTATTAACTAGGGATTCGCGTATCAAAGAACGTAAAAAATACGGCCAAAAAGGAGCTCGGAAGAGATTCCAATACTCTAAGCGCTAATTTAACTTTACCCAAGAGAAAAAAGAAGGCTAAAGAGCCTTCTTTTTTTATAAACTTAGCCAAGCGCTTTCGAGAAAAATTTTAATGGCGTTTAATCGGTAATAACCAAAAGTTTAAGCTAATAAATTTAATGGCCTTGCTCGCTTCTTTTCCCGCCGTCAGAAGAGATATCTAGGTAAAAGGAAGAAAGGAGATAGTTTAATGAAAAAGCGGGTTGGCGTGGTAGGGGCGACTGGTTATACAGGTTTAGAATTAATTAGACTTCTCCTCCGCCATCCTAATGTGCAATTGACGGCTCTTACGGCGGAAAGGTATGTAGGACAACCAATTTGGAAAGTCTTTCCTTCCGTGCTCAAGGAAATTGACATAATATGCCAACCCTTAGAAGTAGAGTCGTTAGCTAAGAACTGCGATTTTATTTTTACAGCTTTACCTCATAAAGCCGCCATGGAAGTAATTCCCGGCTTTTGGCAAAGGGGAATCAAGGTTGTAGACTTGAGCGCCGATTTTCGGTTGCGCGATCCCCAAGTTTATGAAGAATGGTATGAAAAACATACGGCTCCGGAATTTTTGAAATACGCCGTTTATGGTCTCCCCGAATTGCACCGCGAAGAGATTAAAAAAACTTCTTTAGTCGCTAACCCGGGATGTTATCCTACGAGTATCATCCTGGCCTTGGCTCCAGCTTTGCGCCATAAACTCGTGGATCCTCATTCCATTATCGCTGACTCTAAATCAGGAGTTAGTGGAGCAGGCCGGTCAGCAGTCCTCTCCTCTCTCTTTGCCGAAGTCAGCGAAAATTTTAAAGCCTATAAAGTAACTGAACACCGCCATACACCAGAGATTGAGCAAGAGCTAACCTTTTTGGCCGGTAAAAAAATCTCGCTCACTTTTACACCCCATTTAGTCCCCATGAAGAGAGGCATTCTCTCCACTATCTATGCTACGCTGGCTCAGCCTATTTCAGAAAGAGAAATTTATGGTGCATACGAACAATTTTACCGGAATGAAAAATTTGTGCGGTTGCGCCCTGGAGATCTCCTACCCAGCACGGCTGATGTTTGGGGGTCTAACTATTGCGATATAGGATTTAAAGTTGATCAGAGGAACAATCGTTTAATTATCATCTCCGCCATAGACAATTTAGTAAAGGGAGCTTCTGGTCAGGCTGTGCAGAATATGAACTTGATGTTGGGTTGGGAGGAATCTTTGGGGCTGGAAGTTATTCCTTTATATCCTTAAGGCGGATTGGTCTTGCCTGCCTTCTCCCAAAGGATTATTTTAGGAGGATGCACATGGAGTGCGAAATAAAGAAAAATTTAGAAAAATGTACTTGTTCTTATGAACCATGTTCCCGCAAGGGGAAATGCTGCGAATGTGTCGCCTATCACCGCCGTCATAATGAACTTCCCGGGTGTTTCTTTCCGCCGGCTGCTGAAAGGTCTTATGATCGGTCTTACCAAAAATTCATTTCCTCCATTAAAGGGTAAAATTTTACACCACTCCCTCTTCCTTTAACCTATTGATTTCATCTTGGCCCAGACCGAGCTCCCGCAGAACTTCCTCAGTGTGTTCTCCAAACTCAGCTGCCCCTTGCCGGACGGAAGGGGGAGTCAGGGAGAGCTTGATGGGGGAAGCCAAATATTTTTGCCGCCCTTTCTGGGAATGGGGAAACTCAACCACCATCTTTCTATGCTTAACCTGGGGATCATTTAAAGCTTCCTTCAAGCTTAAAACTTTTCCAAAGCAAACATCCACATCTCTTAATTCAACCATCCATTCTTCCCGAGTCTTCTGCCGGAAAGTATCCTGCAAAAAGCGAAATATTTCTTCTCTTTTTTCTCCGGTGGCAAATTGGTAGGGAATAAAGTCTTCCCGCCCCAGCTTTTGGCATAAGTTAACCCAAAATCGATGTTCTAAAGCCCCGATGGAAATATACTGGCCGTCTTTGGTCTCATATATGTTATAACAAGGAAAACGTCCAGAAAGAAGAGTGTCGCTCGCTTCAGGTTCTTCCCCGGCTTCCCAATATAAAGTGGCCAAAAAGGGAAGCATAGCGATTAGGCCATCGAGCATAGAAATATCAATGTACTGACCCTGGCCAGTTTTTTGGCGGAAAATCAAAGCAGCCATAATTGCCAAGGCCGCCAACATACCACCCGCAGCGATGTCCGCGATTTGGATGGGGGGAATAATGGGCTTTTGCCCAGGTTCGCTATTGAGGCTCAGAATTCCCGCAAAACTCAAATAATTAAGGTCATGGCCGACCATATTTTTGTACGGGCCGTCCTGACCGTATCCAGTAAGCGAACAATATATTATTTTTTCATTAATACTTTTTAGGCGCTGGTAATCAATTCCTAATCGTTCCGTTACCCCGGGGCGAAATCCCTCCATAATTACATCTGCCTTCTGCGCCAGGCGGTAAAAAATTTCCCGCCCTTGGGGATGTTTCAAATTTAAAGTCATATGCTTTTTATTACGCATTACTGTGGGCATGCCCGGCCCTTCGCCAGCAAAGCGCTTATCCTCAATCCGTAGTACCTCAGCCCCTAAATCCGCCAGAATCATCGAACAGTAGGGACCCGGCAAGAGGCGGGAAAGATCAAGAACTTTTACTCCAGCCAAAGCCTGTAGCAAATACTGTCCCCTTTTCTTTTTTTATTTTGGCAAACTGAAATAACCCTTTTAAGGCTTTGATAGTTTGTTCCGGGAAGGCAAAGACCGGAATGCCCTCTGCTTCTAAATGTCGAACTTCTTCTTCCACTAACCCCCGCGGAGAATTTAGACAGAGCAGAATCGGTTTGGATGTATATTTTTTCGTGAGTAAGAGGGGATGAGAAATTCGGCGCGGGTCCATGAAAGGATGGTGTAAAAGAAATATTATCAGCGCATCCACTTGCTGATCCTCCAAAACAGCTTTTAAAACCTCGGTAAAAAGCTCTTCACTCCGCGCAAAAGCCAAATCTATGGGATTGGTGCGGATGGTTAAAGGAGGAAGGATAGTAGTTAACTTTTTCTGGGTTTGCTCTGTGAAAGAAGCCATCTCCAGCCCGTGGGCTATTACCGCATCTGTTATCAAAATACCCGGCCCGGCTTGAAAAGACATCACCGCCACTCTTTTCCCGCTACAGCTGGGCATCAAGGCTAACACTTTTGCTAAATCCAAAAGTTCGCGGGGATCATTAACCAGCAAAACACCTGCTTGCTTTAGAGCGGCTTCGTATAACTCGTATTTACCTGCTATAGAGCCGGTATGGGAGCGGGCCGCCTTCCAAGAAAATTCGTTGCGTCCGGCTTTCATGGCTAATATCGGCTTCTGGCGGGTAAATTTATTTAGGCCTTCCCATAATAACCTGGGTCGATCAACACCCTCGATAAAAAGAATGAGTACCTTTGTGAATTCGTCAGTAGCGAAAAAGGGGAGAAGATCGACGAAATCAACATTACATCGATTACCCAGTCCCACTACTTTCCCTAAGCCCACTTGTTCATCTATAGCTTGGTAAGCGATCAGATGGGCAACACCTCCACTTTGACTTAGCACCGAAATGGGTCCCGGCTTTAGCCGCGAAAACAAAGGGGTAAATGAGGCATTTAATTGAGCATGGATGTTTACCATCCCAAAAGTATTAGGGCCGATAATTTTTATTCCTCCTTGGTTAGCTAAGGCGGCCATTTCCTGCTGCAGTTTATTTCCTGTTTCATCTTCGATTTCTTTAAAACCAGCAGTGATAATGACTGCTCCTTTAACCCCCTTTTGGCAGCAAGCCTTTAGGGCGCCCAATACTTCGCCTGCCGGGATGGAGAGAATGGCTAAATCTACCTTTTCAGGAACTTGTTCTAAATGAGCATAAACTTTCCATCCTAAAATTTCTTTTTCCTGAGGATTAATTGGGTAAATAGGTTTGGGGAATTTGCTGTCTCTTAAGCTGAGGAGACATTGGTGGCCCATTTTAAAAGGATTAGAAGAAGCACCTATAACGGCAACCGAACGGGGATAAAAAATATCTTGCCAAATTTCCAAATTATTGGTCATGGCTATAAAAGTAAAATGGTTTGGCAAATATATTACTAACTATCCTACCTCTGGTCAACCTATTTTCTGGAGATCTCTGCAAAAGTCCCTTGGGATGTAATTACGTCATTTCTGCGCCAGCATGAAGCAGGCAGGAATCCAGTATTTTCAAGGCATTTCTGGACTCCCCTTGCGCGGGAGTGACCGAAAAGTGGGTTTTTTCAAGATCTCCGTTTCCGCCCTTGTCATTTATCATTAAATGGTAGATGACCTGGGAAAAAAACATTAGTTCCTCTTCCTCAGGAATCATTAACCCCGAATTTCCGATCCAAAAAGTAAAGGTCTCCGCTCATAAGTAAGGCCTTACCTATCTATTGCTTTTTCCCTTTCCTTCATGCTAATTTTTTAGAAAAAGAGGGGAAAATGGGTTTTCCGCAAAGAATTCTGGCCATAGACATTGGGGGAGGAACTCAAGATATTCTTCTTTATGAAGAAGGTAAGCCCATAGAAAATTGTGTGCAAATGATTCTTCCTTCTCCCACCCAATTAGTGGCCCAAAAAATTTCTCGAGCCACTTCCCTAAAGAAGAATATTTTTTTGACTGGTAATACTATGGGTGGGGGAGCTTGCACTTGGGCTTTAGAAAATCACTTGCGCACAGGACTAAAAGTGGCCGCCACTAAGCTGGCCGCCCTTACTTTTCACGACAACTTAGAAGTAGTCCAGAAAAAGGGAATTAAAATTACGGATGTCCGTCCAGCAGGCTGGCCCGTGATCACTCTGGGGGATGTGCAAATCTCTAAATTAGAAAAGATTTTGCGGGAATATGGGCTACAATTGCCGGAAAATATGGCGATTGCGGTTCAAGATCACGGTTTTAACCCCCGGGGCAGCAACCGGCTTTTCCGCTTTCTCTATTGGCAAAGATTTATTCTTCAGGGAGGAAATCTGCAAAACTTAATTTATAAAAAGCCACCCCGTTTTATGACTCGGATGCTGGCCGTGAAAAGAGATGCTCCGGCAGCTTATTTAATGGACACTTCTGCGGCAGCTATTTGGGGAATTCTCTGTGATCCGCGAGTAAAGGAGGAACAAGAAAAAGGCTTCATTGCTGTAAATTTAGGTAACCAACACACCTTGGGCGCTCTGGTTCAGGGCGAACGTATCTGGGGCATCTTCGAACACCATACGGGGAGACTATCACCTGCCAAAATCAAATCTATTTTAAAAGATTTTGCCGCTGGGGAATTGCTCCATGAAAAAATAATGAATGACGGTGGTCATGGGTGTTTTCTGAGTCCTTATTTCCCTAAAAAGGGAAAATTCTCTTTTGTCGCCGTAACTGGCCCCCAGAGAAATTTAGTCGCCGGGCTTAAATACTATCAAGCAGTGCCTTACGGAGATATGATGTTGACTGGCTGCTTTGGTTTAGTGGCTGCTCTAAAAGCTAAAAAAACATAAATTCCCTAAGCCAACTTGCTTACCAAAAACTAAGAAAGGAGCAATAGGCAACTATGAACGCTGAGCAAGCCCAAAAAAGAATCGCCCAGCTCCGAGAAGAGATCAATTACCATAACTACCGTTATTATGTCCTCGACGACCCGATTATTTCTGATGCCGAATATGACCAGCTCATGCGGGAATTAGAAAGCTTGGAAAAACAATTCCCCCAATTTATTACCCCCACTTCGCCAACGCAAAGAGTGGGCGCCCCTCCTCTGGATAAATTTGAAGAGGTTCGGCATACTATCCCCATGCTCAGCCTGGCCAACGCCTTCGCAGAAGAAGAAGTAAAGGAATTCGACAATCGGATAAAACGTTTCTTGGGCACTACTCAGGACATAGAATATTGTGCTGAGCTTAAAATTGATGGAGTGGCCGTGGAGTTAGTCTATGAAGATGGTGTTTTTACGGTAGGGTCAACTCGTGGTGATGGCCTGGTAGGCGAGAATGTTACCCAAAATTTAAAAACTATCAAAACCATCCCTCTTTACCTGATCTTGAAAAAAGGGGAAAAGCCTCCCGCACGCTTGGAAGTGCGGGGAGAGGTGTATCTTCCTCTGCAAGCATTTCGCGAATTAAATCGCCAACGTGAGGAAAAAGGCGAGCCCCTTTTTGCCAACCCCCGTAATGCGGCCGCAGGTTCGCTCCGCCAGCTCGATTCTTCTATTACCGCCCAAAGACCCCTGGATATCTTTTGCCACGGTGTCGGGCAGCTGGTGGGTCGATCGGTATCCTCCCATTGGGAACTTTTAAATACTCTGCAAGGCTGGGGTTTTAAAATTAACCCGCATCGGCGCCTCTGCCCAAATATAGGTGAAGTTCTTAATTACTACTATGAAATGGATGGGCTGCGCGAAAAATTGCCTTATGAAATTGATGGCACGGTAATTAAAGTCAATTCCCTGCGTTTACAAGAAGCATTGGGTACTATTGCACGGAGCCCGCGCTGGGCTTTGGCTTTTAAATTTAAACCAAAGCAAGTTACCACCAAAATTCTAAATATTGAAGTTAATGTAGGACGAACTGGAGCGCTTACCCCCACCGCCATTTTGGAACCCGTAAATATTGGGGGGGTCACGGTAAGTCGAGCTACCCTCCATAATCAAGATGAAATTGACCGCAAAGACGTACGCATTGGCGATACGGTAATAGTGGAGCGCGCTGGAGATGTAATCCCGGAAATAGTGAAAGTAGTCGTTGAAAAGCGCACGGGTAAAGAGAAGAAATTTAAAATTCCCGATCAGTGTCCAGTCTGCGGCGCCGAAGTCGACCGCCCCCCGGGGGAAGCTGTCGCTCGTTGCACGGGCATTGCTTGCCCGGCGAAATTGAAGGAGACGATTATTCACTTTGCCTCCCGCAACGCCATGAATATTGAAGGGTTGGGGGAAAAAATCATAGAACAGTTAGTCGACCGTGGTTTGGTTAAAGATTATGCTGATCTTTATGACCTGAATATGGAAAAGATGCTCACCTTGGAAAGGATGGGGGAAAAATTAGCCTCCAATATCCTCACCTCCATCGCCAACAGCAAAAAGACTACTTTGGATAAGTTGATTTATGCTTTGGGAATTTTACATGTAGGTGAACACATAGCTAAAATCTTGGCCCAGGAATTTTCTACCTTGGATGAGTTGGCCCAAGCGTCTAAGGAAAGACTCACTCAAATAAAAGGCATCGGTCCGGAAATCGCTTCCTCGATTGTCAAATTCTTCAGTCAGAAGGCCAATCAACGAGTGCTGCAGAAATTGAAAGAGAAAGGGGTGGAATATGCACCTTTAACTCGGCCAAAGAGGGCAGCTGCTCAGAAATTGGCCGGAAAAGTCTTTGTCTTCACGGGAGCCTTAAGAAATATGAGTCGGCAAGAAGCAGAAGCTAAGGTAGAAGAATTGGGAGGAAAAGCTTCATCTTCGGTAAGCAAGAAGACAGATTATGTAGTAGTCGGAGAAGAGCCGGGTTCTAAATATGAGAAGGCCAAAGCCTTGGGCTTAAAGATTATTACCGAAGATGAATTTCGGCAGTTGATTGCGGAAAGTAGGTGAGCATTTATGGCTAAAAAACGGGTTAAGCTTCTAATTAAAGGACTCGTGCAAGGAGTAAATTTTCGGTATTATACGCAACGGGAAGCCCGCAAATACAACTTAACTGGCTGGGTGCGTAATCTACCTGATGGTTCGGTAGGCGCTTTATTGGAAGGAGAAGAGCAAGATGTAGAAGCCATGATCCAGTGGTGCCGGCATGGGCCACCTTCTGCTCGCGTTACGGAATTAATTGTGCAACCGGAAGAATATAAGGGGGAATTCCAGTCCTTTTCTATCTTATACTAATAGCTGTCGGGGATCGCCAACGGCCGGACACCAGCTTTCATGAATGCTTTTATTTTTTTAATCATTTGCTTAATAGCTCAGATTTTGATAGCTCTTTGGCTAGTCATCTATCTCCTCTGGCAGAAAAAGAAAGGAAATAGAAAAGGCAAAAATTCGCCTCCGCCAGCAGTAGATAATCCGTCGTGATTATACTTCTATTTTTTTTCTTCTCCTTTCTCTTTTACTTCTTTAGGCTTTTCTTTTTTCTTTTCTTTCTTTTTCTCTTTTTTAATTTTGCCTTCTAATTCGGCAATTGGTCTTATGACAATTTTTCCCGGATGACGGGGGAAATCAACTTTTAGATAAACTTTTTTGGGAAAAACCTTTACGACTACGCCCTCTTTTTCTTCTCCGGCAAATGAAAATTTTACTTTGTCACCCACATTCATACTTCAACCTCCCCACCTAAATTTTTCTTTGGACAACTTTTCCTTGACCTTCGCCTTTTTTCTAAGTTATTACTCGGAGCAATTAAATATTTACAGCTATCAATCTTATCTTACTCCGTGGTCTGGCTTTATCGAGTTTCCTCAATGAAATTGGGTCGTAATTACACATAAGAAATAAAACCAATTGCGGCAAGGGACAAGCCCTTGCCCTACGTTTGAGATTTTTTTTAATTTCTCGTAGGGCAAGCCCTTGGGGCTTGCCGAACCACGCATGAAGATGTCGTTTATTTTATGCTCCCATTAATAAATATATAAAGTTATTCTCTTTCTCTTTATTATTTTCCCATAACATGGCTCCCCAATTTTAGGCAAGGGAAAATTAGCTTAAAAAGAACCAGGACCTCATTTTATCGCGCCTCTCTCTTTCCGGGGCGAATTGCCAAAGCGATCGCCGGTCAGTTGAAATTAATATTGACACCATTTAAGTGTCTAAGATATTATCAATATCGAAAAAAAGCGCGCGTAACAAATCGGCTAAATTTTTTTATTTATTTTCATGCTCAGAAAATTTCTTCCAAGCTACTTTTTAGCCTATCAGATTAACTTGATATATCGTCTCCTTCCTAAGGAATTTTCATGAAGGAATAAATGACAAAAAAAATTAATAATTCCCGTATTAGGGGTAGAAAGGAGATCTATGATGAAAAAGAAATTTTTTAGGGGGCGGATAATTTTAATTACTATCTTTTTGTTTTTCTGCTCGGCCTTAATGGGCGAGGCCCAGGCCCAAAAAGAAAAAATAGGCTGGGTAGGACCTATTTACAAAGAGCTTTCGGACAGTTTAATGAAGGGGTTTAAAGACTATTATAAAAAGACTTACGGAAAGGACATTGAAATCACTTTTATTAGACCAGGAGGCTGGCCTGTCTGTGTAGATAAAGTTCGGGCTTGGAAGGGCAAACCAGATGCCGATATTTTCTTGGGGGCGGGGGCGCCAGCCCATGAAATTCTCAAAAAAGAAGGGTTAATCGTTCCTTACAAATTAAAAGAGTGGGAGGTCATTCCCGATAAGTGGCAGGGCATGAAAGTAAAAGATGAAGGCTATTATTGGGCTTGTTTTGCTCCTTGGATTGTGACCAATCTTTATAATGAAAAGGTGCTCAAAGTTTTGAAACTCCCTCCCCCAAAAACTTGGAAAGAATTATTGAACCCAATTTACCGCGAATTAATAGTGCAGACTCTGCCCTATGCTTCGGGTACCCAACATGAAGCAGTGGAAATTCATTTGCAAACTTTCGGAGTGAAAGAAGGGTGGGCTTATAATCGGCTCTTGGCTGCTCAATTAGCCAGATTTTCTACCGGAAGTGTTGATACTACGCATATCGTTAGCCGGGGAGAAGTTCCTATTGGCCTTGCTCAGCCGCAGATGAATGCCATGGTGGCTCGCAAAGATGGTTATCCTGTGCGGGACCTGCTTCCTGATAAGACCATTTTGGTTCCGGAAGCTGTGGCTATGCTCAAAAACGCTCCCAACGAGGCTAATGCTAAAATTTTCTTGGATTGGCTATTTAGTATGGCCGGCCAAAAATATGTTCTCGAAGGAGGCTATTTCACGGCCCGCAAAGACATTAAATTTACCGCGTGGGAAAAGGAAGGCGTGGCCATGGCCAAACATGCTCGAGAGGCTTTGGGCGTGGATTCGTTTTGGGACCTGAAAGTCGGCTTTGTCAATTATGATTTGGATTTAGCGGCCAAGAGGTGGGATGAAGTTAACCGCTATTACGAATACGAAATATACCGGAAATGGCGCGAGCTAAAGAGTAGCCTCTTCTTGATCGAAGAAGTGGAAGGAGAAATAGCCGCCGCCAAGAAGAAAGGAGTAGACGTCCAAAAGGCAGAAGCGAAAATCAAAGAGGCTAGAAACCTTTTTGAATTTGAAGGCCAATATGCCCAAGCAAGGCTTACGGCCTCCGAAGCACGATCATTATTAGTTAGTGGTTCTCGTTGAGCACTGAGCTAATTTGACAAAAAGCCGCCATTGAGCAGCTTAAATTTAGTTAACGAGGCTGGGGGGCTGAAAATCAGCCTCTCAGCAAAGGATAATAATTATGTCTCGAGGGAATGTCTTTCTCTCTTTAGTCTTATGGCTCATCTTGGCTCTTTTGGTCATTTATCCCCTCTCCTTCTTAATCTTAGAGAGCTTTAAAATAGCGGGTACTAACCAATTCGGTATAAAAAATTACCTGGATTTTTTTAAAGACCCCTATTACCTAAAAACTTTTACTAATACCTTATTTTTGGGAGTACTGGTTCTATTAGCTACTACTCTCTTAGGATTACCCTTAGCTTATATCCTGGCCAGGTATAGATTAAAAGGAAAAACTATCTTAACGGCCCTGATCCTATTGCCCATAGTCTTACCCGCTTACGCGGGAGCTTTTGCCTTGATTGTTTTTTTCGGCAAACAAGGCACAGTTAATTTACTTCTCTTAGAATGGGGCTTGATCAGTAAGCCCATAAATTTTATATACGGACTCCATGGTTTAGTCTTTATCCAAACTTTACATCTGCTTCCTTTTATTGTCCTTAGTCTATCAGCAGGCTTTACGAATATTGACCCTTCTTTGGAAGAAGCGGCGGAAGTAGAAGGGGCCCGGGGTTTTAAAAGGTTCTTGACCATTACTCTTCCCCTTTGTACCCCCAATTACCTCGCGGGAGCGGTCATCGTTTTTTTATGGCCCTTTACCGATTGGTTAACTCCTTTGATCTTTGGCCTAATCGACTTTCTGCCCTCTATAGCTTATATCAATATTGCCTATCACTTCACCGATATGTATCGCAAATATATCGGTATTGTCTCTGTGGTTGTTTCTTCAGTAATTTGTGTCGCTATATTTTTAATCTCCAAAAGATGGGTGGAAAAGAAAAAATACACTTCCCTTTCTAAAGGCACAACTTTGGAAGGAAGAATAATTGAGCCCGGGATATTTATCACCATTCTTTCGTATGCCTATATGGTGTTTATCGCTCTCTTAGTTCTGCTCATTCCCACGGTCCTCGGTTTATCTGCTTTTTCGCGAAGATGGGTATTGCAACCATTTCCTACTTACTGGACTTTGGATAACTTCCGCCTAATTTTCCTGGAAAGTCCCTTATTGTTGAAGAACTCTTTTGTCTTCAGTGGAGTCGCCCTTATTTTTGGAATTATCTTTGGATTGCCCGCTGCTTATTTAATAACCCGCACCAAAGTAAGGGGTAAAGAAGCTCTTGATTTTGTTATCACCCTCATGCTGGCCTTCCCCGGCATCGCCGTAGGTGTAAGCTATTTATTGGCTTTTTGGGAAGGAATTCCTCTGGCCACGCACTGGATTATCATGCCCCTCTCTTTATTTGTCCGCCGTCTCCCGTACTTTCTGCGCATGGCCCATGCTTCTTATTTACAGCTTGATATCTCGCTGGAAGAAGCTGCGGAAGTCTCGGGGGCCAATAAGTTACGGACCTTTTTTAATATCTCTTTGCCTCTCCTCCTCAAAGGCGTCTTCGTCGGCGTGGTTATGTTCTTCATCATGGCCTTCCAAGAAATCTCTACGGCCATCTTCCTTTATCGAGGAGGTTGGGAGACTTTACCCATTGGCATTTATTTAAACTGGCATCGGGGCATGGAATTTGGTATTGCCGGAGCTATGGCTTTTCTAATGATCGTGATTATCTTTATCCTGCTGATTATTATCTCCAGAATAGGAGGAGGAATTTTAGGAGCCGCTTGGGGTTCATCTGGAGGGAGGTATTAGATGGCCTTCATCGAGATCAGGAAACTCTTTAAAAAATTTGGCAAAGTAATTGCTGTTAATAATGTAGACTTGGAAATACAAAAAGGAGAAATACTGACTCTTCTTGGCCCCAGCGGATGCGGCAAGACCACTACTCTGCGCTGTATAGCTGGATTAGAGAAGCCAGATGCGGGAGATGTGATTATCGATGGCCAACCGATGTTCTCCCAAGGATTCATTCCGCCAGCCAAAAGAGAAATTGGTATGGTATTCCAAAATTATGCCGTCTGGCCGCATATGCGGGTCTTTGATAACATAGCTTACGGCCTCAAACTTCAGAAACTCCCCGCCGCCACTATCAAAGAGAAAGTGACTGAGATACTTGCTTCGGTTGACCTAGCCGGATTAGGCGATAGATACCCAGGACAGCTCAGCGGTGGCCAGCAGCAAAGAGTGGCCTTGGCCAGAGCTTTGGTCAGAAATCCTAAAGTTCTCCTCCTCGATGAACCGCTAAGTAATCTAGATGCCAAACTTCGAGAAAAGATGCGCTTTGAGATAAAAAGCTTGGTCCGGCGGATGCATATAACTACTGTTTACGTTACTCACGACCAAGCTGAAGCTATGGTCATATCTGACCGGATTGCCGTAATGGATAAAGGGAATATAGTTCAAGTAGGCTCTCCTGAAGAAATTTACAAGCGACCTGCTTCGAGATTTGTCGCTGATTTTATCGGCACCACTAATTTCATTGCAGGAGAGGTAGCCCAAATTCTTCCTGATAGAGGGCTAGTGTACATGCATACTGAATTCAAACAAAAGTTGCTTTGTCGAGTTCTGGACTCTGCTATGGCTAATTTACACCAAAAAGTCCAGGCCTCTATCCGCCCGGAGGATATAGAAGTTTTCCAGGAACCGCCAAAAGGGAGAGAAAACATATTCAAAGGAACTATCATGCACAGGGCCTATTTGGGGAATTTCCTTTATCTATTCGTCCATGTGGACAGTACTTTAATCAGGGCACAAGCCTCTTATAATGTAACCGCCAAAGAAGGAGAAGAAATCTTTATCTTTCTTAATCCCGAAAAGTGTCTCATTTTGCCATAGAGGAGGTATGGGATGGGTAAAATAACTTATGCGGAACTTATGGCTGATAGGCGCCTACGCCAGGCCATCTCTATCATTAACTCTGCTTACGCCAGCGACAGTCTCGATCGTTTAGGTATCCAAAAGCCGGGGTCCACCTGCTATTACCTACCCATGGATATTAGATATTTGGCCGGCGCGGAGGCCGATCCTCAACGTCGAGTTTTTGGGGTCATCCATACGGCCGCTTTCCGGATTGTTCAAGACCCCGATGACCCAGATTATAAATCCAACCCTTATAAAGGAGAGATCGCATTTATCCGCACTTTGCAACCCGGTGACGTAGCCGTGATCGACACACCCATAAACCAATCTTTCTCCACCTCGGCCGAGAATGAAAAGAAATGTGGCGGGGTTTGGGGTGGCTTACTTACGGCTTTAGCTATGTCCTATGGCGCTTTAGGGGCGGTAATCAACGGACCTATTAGGGATACAAACCAGATCAACAGTTATTTCCGGAAGAAGCCCTTTGACGCCCGTTCGGCCAAATCTCTAAAGAAAGTATTAGGGAAAAAGTCATCTCTGGCTAATATGCGTCGGGTCCGCCGTGCCCTACTACTTAGAGAAAAATTTCCCATATATGGTACAGGAACTCTGCCCACAGATTCGGCCTTCCGTACGGAAGCCTACTCTGTTGGTGAACCGCTTAAGATCGGGAACGTAGTCATCCATGATCGGGATTTTATTATTGCGGACAATGATGGCCAAGTAGTGATTCCCAACGAAACAATTCGGGATGTCTTGGAAAAAGTTTTAGAAATTGATGCGGGGGATCGAGATGTCTGGGCTGATGCTTTAATCCGTCTGGCCGGATTTCATAAAGATTCTATAGATGAGATCGTCGCCCGCCACGGAGGCCACCTCTGATTATTTTTCGCCCCGCAGTTTTTTTATTTATTAGAAACTTTTCCTTGGCTTAGCGCTTTTTTGTCGCCGATGATGAAGATACGGAGCAGCAATGAAACTGAGCCCTTTTTCGGTAAGGGCCCGCGCGGTTAGATTGACCGACTCATGTTTATCCAAATAATTTCGTAATAAAGCTGGCATATCTCCCGCAGCTTCAATCTCCTTTTTCTCGCGAAAATAGTCCAAAATATCTGAAGGATGCTCCCGGCTTTGCTCCACCGTGATCTCGCCCCCCTCGTGTTTAGCGGCTATATTGGCCACATGGTCGGCCAGGGCTAAAAGCTCCGCTCGACGATTATAGGGCTGGCGGACAATACTTTTCCAGGTTTCCGTAATATGATGTTCAATACGCACCACGTCTTCAAAACCTAAGGACTTCCGCACTTCCGCAATAATCTCAATAGTTTCATTGTTTACTGAGTTACTTAAATTGAAGCCCACTAAGGGGCAAGTGCCATCACTGCGCGTGAAAAGTTTAGCGGCCATTAAAGTCCAAAGGGCTGAATAGGGGTTATCATTGCCCATGTAAACGGAAATCTTGAATTCAATATCAATTCCCAATTTATAAAGCAAGTAGCCCAATAAAACTGTACCCGGATTTATATTCAGCACTTGGCGGATTCCGTATTTAGTATAATAATAAAGAAACTCATCGAGCCATTGCAAAGCATGCTCATTGGGCTGCCCAATTCCCCCAAAGTATCCGGTAATAGTTTCCGGGCCACCTAAATGCACATTCGACCCGTCCGTCCCTTTGGTATCGAGGGTTTCTACAAAACTGGCCCCCATGACACGCATGGCCGCGCTAAAAGCAAGAATATCACCTTGATCAGCTTCCTGTTCTTTCATCTTCCGCACCCTAATAAAACGACCGGGCATTAGTTCCTTCTGAGCTATGGCCTGTTTAGCTTCCTCGATAATCCAAGGAAAATACTGCGCGGCGCTGATTTCTAAGGTGACGGCAAATTTATCTTTGAAGCGCATCCGGGCTACTCGTTCACCCAAAACCATCCGCCGATATTCCTCCACACTAATAAATGCTCCTTCATCCCTCTTCTCCATGAGCCATTGCACATCGGCATGATAAGCGGGATTTTCTTTGGCTAAACGGTCCATGAGGCGCTGCAAATTTCCCGCTTCCGCGGCCTGGGCATTGATTTCCTCGGGCGTACCGTATTTAGCTACAACTTCCAGAAAATCATTGATCACACGCGACTTTGGATCTAATAAAAGCTGATTGACTGCCTCTAATCTGCTTTGGGCAATGCGCAATCGCTGACGAAGTTCTGCCTTCTTGATTTTCATGAATTTCCTCCTTTTAACAAATCAGCAAATAATTTTTTTCTTCTTACTGCGGTTTATAAGCAAATGCTGGTGGAAAAACATTTGCTTAAAGTTTTATAATCCATTGTTCAAAAATTCCCCAGGGAATGTCAAGCAAAAAGTTGGTCAAAGGGTAACTCTTCACTGAAGGTTGGAAGCTTTAACTTTTTAAGCTGGAATTTAAAAACTGATCGACGGTCAGTGGTCAAAGCTCTTGCTTTTTTCAGTTAGCGGATATAAAATTTTTGCCAAAGAGGATTTATGGAAAACAATAATTTGGCCCCCCGAGAAAAAGATCGCCGCATAGTGGAGCTGGTGCAAAGCTTTCTTTTGGCCATAAAGTCCTTCCGTAACCTATACCAGCAGTATAAAAATAAATCCCTTCATTTTGCCGATATGGTCAAGTTTGTGGATGACCGGGGACAAAGCATCCTCTTTCGTCTGAAAGAACTTTCGCGCATTTTATATCGCCAAAATTCCTCCCATATTTCTGAAAGAGAACAGCTGTTTGATTTATTAATTGGCTCGATTTTTCACCTGGCGATGAAGATGCGGGAAGACCTTTACCAATTAGAATTTTATGGACCAAAATATTTAGCTTTTTTGGAGAGAAAAAGCCCTACCGCTTCTCAAAAGAAACTAATTGGCCGCTTTGAAGACATTATCTCTTATGCCGAATCAGCTTTGCAAAAAGAAATAGAGGAAATAAACCAGTTATTGGAAAACCTCATTGAGCAATTTCCAGAATTTATCTTTTTATATCGAGAAAACGGCTTGCTTCTCCGTTTCTTATTGGAAGAAACAAATTTAGTGGAAGATGCTTTAGGGAAAAATGCCTTGAGCACTCTATGCAAACATCTTTATGGCCCCGCGGAATTCAAACCCTACTTCCTCGCCGGCGAATCATATTTCCAAGGGGGTTTTTATCAGAAAGCTCTGCAGGCTTTTGCCAAAGCCTTAGAAAAAAAACCGGGGGACGAAAATATCCAATTTAAAATTTATCTCTCCCAAGGCATGGATCAATTTTATTCTTTTGCTCCCCAGGCGGCTCTAAAGTCTTTTGAAAAGTGTTTATCCCTGGCTGGAAAAATTTCTTTCTCCGAAAGCTATAGGAACATGATTAAAAAAGCATGCTTAAAAATCCGGGAAGAATTTCCTGGACGCAGGAAGAACGATCAACACCGTGACTTAGTCAAGAAAGCGCAGGATCTTTTGCATAAATTAGATAAAATACCCACTCCGCCACCCCCACCCCTTTAGGATCGCCAAGGGTCAATCTCTTCATCTTGGGCTGGTTTAACAATTAAACAACTCCTTAAGTTTCCCAAATCCGCCCCATAAACTACTTCTACCTGCGGCAGAGCTCGGGCTTTGCTATAGCGAGCAATTATTGCTGCCGCCAGGTACAAATCTTTTTCCCCAATTTCCCCCCGCACCAAGCCCAAAGGGCCAGGAATTCCTTGCAATTTTAGAATAAGGTCTCCCTCTTGTCTTAAATTTAATAATTTTTCGTTTTCCCCTTCTCTTCTGCTCACTACTAACCGCGCTCCGGCGGGCAGCCGAAAATGTCTGCCGACCATGAGCAAGAGCAAATCATGCTTAGAAATCTCAGCTTGCGTGGCAAAATATCTTTGGAAGCGTTTAGCCAACACTGGATCGGTTAAATAACAACCCCCAGCTGGCGTGGGAAAATTTTGTATACCCATTTCCGCGGCCAATTCTAATTGCGGTTTACGACTGCGGCCACTTAGGGCCAGCAACTTTTCTCGATCTACTAAACCCATTAACTCCGGTCGGGTGGGTTTTAAATTTTTAGCGCATAGGGGGCGGAGCAGAATCCCCTCTGTCCCCGAATCACGCTCCACAATCCGTAAAGCATCTCTCCGTTGGGACATGGGGCGTTGACCTAAAACTTCTCCTGATATTAAAAACTCACCGCCTTCAGCTTCCATAATTTTTTTGGCTTGAGAAAAAAGAAAAATCTTACAGTCGATACAAGGATTAAAATTCTTTCCGAATCCATAGCGGGGGTGACGTAAAATCTGAATAAATTCTTCGCTGACATCAAGGATCCTGGCCGAAATTCCGTATAAGCAGTGCCATTTTTCCACTTGCTCAGCTTCCCGCCCTTTGTGTTGGTAACCAAAAAAAGGAGTGATAAAATGAAGGCCCACGACTTCAATGCCCTGATCCATGATTAAACGAGTAGCCAGAATACTATCTAACCCTCCGGAGAGGAGGGAAAAAGCTCTCTTTTTAGACATTAATCCTTTTCCCAGAATTTATCCCCTTATTCTTCTTTCCATCCGTATTCACCCAAAAGGGGAACAAATACGCAACCGGTGATATCTTCTTCTTGGTAGTTTTTTCCCCGCCGCATAACTTTGTAAAGGGTTTGTGTATACCTGGGACCAACGGGAATAACCAAACGGCCACCATCGGCCAGTTGGGCGAGTAGAGTTTGGGGAATTTCCGGGGCACCAGCCGTGACTATAATTCCATCAAAAGGAGCCTTTTCCGGCCACCCTTTAGTACCATCTCCTATCTTAAAAAAAATATTTTCATATCCCAGGCTTTGCAAGGTGCTTTGGGCTCTTTCGAGCAGCGCCGGAATTCTTTCTATGGTGCAGACTTCTTTAGCCAGTTCTGCCAAAATAGCTGTTTGGTAACCCGAGCCTGTACCAATCTCCAATACCCTCTCTTCCCCCTTCAGTTCCAAAGATTGCGTCATCACGGCCACCATATAGGGCTGTGAAATAGTTTGCCCTTCCCCGATAGGTAAGGGGCGGTCTTCATAAGCTGCCCCCCGGTGGGCTTCGGGAACGAAGGTATGCCGGGGAACCTTACTCATCGCCTCCAGAACTCGACCATCGCGAATCCCTCGCCGTTTTAACTGTTCTTCCACCATGGCCAATCGTTCTTTTGCAAAATCGCGCATGGTTGCTTGTCAGAAGTAGGGAGGCCTCTCTTCCGCTAAAGACTAATTAGCCCACTCTAAATTCCCTAACTTAGGCGCCAAACTTAGTTAATCTGCGCGCATGGGCCAAGGCCAAAGGCATGAGGTGCAAAGAAGATAGCTTCCCCAAGGCCCCGCGCAGACAATTTATCTCGTCAAATTTTTTAACCTCATCAACCAACGCCCAGGGAGAATGTAATAAAACAGGCACAGGATGCCAGCTGTGACTACGCAATTTGGCGGGAGTAGCATGGTCTCCAGTAACCACTAAAACATCGGGGTTAAGAGCCCGGACACGCGGAATAAATTGATCCACCTCTTCGATCACGGCTACTTTGCCATTAAAGTCACCATCTTCTCCCCGCGAATCTGTTTCTTTAATGTGCAAGAAAAAAAAGTCATAATCAGCAAAATTCTCTTCCAGAGCTTTGAACTCTTCTTCATGACTGCGGACATTTTCCAAAACACTCATGCCCACCAAACGACTTATTCCCCGATACATTGGATATACAGCGACGGCCAAAGCCTGCAAACCGTACCTTTCTTTAAAAGAAGGGTACTGCGTATGCTTGGCAAATCCCCGCAAGAGGATCATGTTGGCCTTTGACTCCTCCGCCAATATTTGCCGGCTTTGGCGCACTATTTCTTTAACTAAAGATGCCGTCCTCTCCGCGGCCGGAATTAGAGCCTTAGGTTCTAAAGGGGCCACGCCCTCTCTTTCCGGATCCGTATCTTCAATTTCTCCCTGCAACCCTTCTCCGCGCAAAATTAACACGGCCCGGTGTTCTTTGACCGGGGCTAAAATGATTTCTACCTCCTCGGGTAAACGCAAACTGTCTTGCAATTTTTGGCAAATGCGGGCGTTTATTTCTGTAGAAATTCTTCCTGCCCTTCGGTCTACGACTTTGCCCTCTTTATCCACTGTAGCAAAATTCACCCGGGCCACCACATCCTTTTCAGTAAGGGGAAAATCTATTCCCGTGGCTTCTAAAATCCCTCGGCCGATATTATATTGAATGGGATCATAGCCAAATAAGGCAAAATGAGCTGGCCCACTCCCGGGGGTAATTCCAGGAGAAACAGGCTCCAGCAGGCCACAAGACGAATCAGCAGCCAATTGATCAAGATTGGGCTTATGCGCTACCTGCAACTCCGTACCTCCGCCTGGTTGCATCTGGATACCTCCCAACCCGTCCAGAATAATAAAAACAATCTTCGAAGAAGCCGGCACCACCAAATCGGTGATCAGGTGAGGATGCATATTTTTCCTCCTCGGGATTTTGATCTCTTAAAGAATATAAACTACCACTACGATATAGGAGAAATTAAATTAGTCCTTTCCCCCGGCAGAATTTAAATTCCCCTAATTCTCCTCTTTTGCTTAGCCCGCTCTTTTTACTCTTTGGCTGCTTCCGTCATTTGGGCAGCAGCTAAAGCTTTTCTTCTCTCTTTACGCCTTTTCGCCCGCAAACGAATCCAGTGTCTTTTCCGTTTGTGTTTACTTTTGGAAGTGGCCAAAAATTTCCCCCTTTCTATGCTTTTTAAGATAGAATATAGAAAAATTTACTTTTTATCAACACCCAAAAAGGGAAACCATCTTTATGGGGCGTTTAGTAATTTCAGCCAAGGGGCTGGCCTGGTTACGCAAAGGACACCCCTGGGTTTATCGGGATGATTTGGAAAAAATAGAGGACGCCTCTCCCGGAAATATTGCAATTCTGGAAGATAAAAAAGGGCGATTTTTAGCGCAAGGGTTTTATAGTGCTCAATCTAAGATTGCCTTTCGGTTGATCACCTACAGTGCCGAACAGATTAATGCCCAATTTTGGAAAAGAAGGATCCAAGAGGCTTATCTATTTCGAAAAGAAAGGGGTGTATTAGAACAAACTAATGCTTACCGGCTAATTTATGGCGAAGCCGATGGTATCCCTTCTTTAATTGTTGATCGTTATGATAATCATTTTGTCTTGCAGACCCTGAGTTTGGCGGCAGATAATTTATTAGCTATTTTTACCCAGGCTCTGCACGATTTATTCTCTCCTGCTTCGATCACCCTTAGAAATGACTTGCATGTGCGCGCTTTAGAAGGATTACCCTTGGAGAAAAGAGTTCTGTGGGGGAATTTGCCCGCGCGCGTAAAAATCTTTGAAGGAAAGCTTGCTTTTTGGGTTGATTTATATCAAGGGCAGAAAACAGGAGCTTTTCTGGACCAAAGAGAGAACCGCCTGCTGGCTGCGCAGCTTCTCCAGGGAAATATTCTGGATGCTTTTTGTTACCAAGGATGGTTTGCTCTCCAAGTAGCCAAAAATTCGACGCAGGTTATAGGCGTGGACTCTTCTGCCGAAGCTCTGGAATTAGCCAAAGAAAATGCCCTCCTTAACGGAATAAGCAATGTGGAGTTGGTAAAAGATAATGTTTTTGATTTTTTGAAAGTAGCGAAAAAGAAAGAAAAAAATTTTCAAGGGATTATTCTCGATCCACCGGCCTTTGCTAAAAGTAAAGAAGACTTGCCTACAGCTTCGCGGGGCTATAAAGAAATAAACCTCCGGGCCCTGTACCTTCTCTGCCCCGGAGGAATTCTCGTTACTTCCTCTTGCTCATACAACCTGTTAGAAACGAGGTTCTTGGAAATCTTGAGAGAATGCGCTCGGGACACCGGAACAACTTTGAAAATCCTTTATAAAACAGGGCAAAGCGCCGATCATCCAGTGCTCTTAAATTTTCCCGAGAGCAGTTATTTAAAATGCTTTTTCTTAGAAAAAATAAATTTTTAGTTTCCTCACCCTAACCATCTCCCCACGCCTGAGACTATGTCGCCATGGGGAGAAAGGGATAGAAGCAGGCCAGAGGCAGGCCAGAGGCAGGCATGAATGAAGAAGCATCGGCGGGAAAAGAAGATGATCAAAATCGACTAACGATTTTCCGCAAAGGGCTGGCGGATAGTTAAACCGAGCAGCTTGACGAAGCTTCTGAATCCGCCCGTACCTATGGAAGAACCACTGCCTCATGATTCTGAATGAATGCCTGCCTCTGGCCTGCCTCGAGTCCCTTCACTAAATAATTATGACATAGTCTCGCCTGGAGGGAGGGAAGGGTGAGTGGAGTAAGTGTAAATATGTTAATAAAAAATTTGTTAGATTTGGAAAAGGAGTAAAGAGAATATGGCTCACCTTTTTTCCCCTTTAGTTTGCCGGGGAATAGAAATTAAAAATCGCCTAGTCTTCGCCCCCGTAGTGACCAATTTCGGTCTCCGCTCTTCCAAGGCTCTAAATTTTTTTCGGGAACGTGCCCGCGGAGGAGCAGGTCTAATCATCGTTCATGGTACGCCTGTAGATTTTTTCTTGAAGGCAGGAGCTGCAGAAATTCTTGTTCCTTTGGTGGCTAAAGTCCATGAAGAAGGCGCCAAAATTGTTATGCAATTGTGGCATGGAAACGAACTAAACGGTCAGGCCGTAGCCCCTTCTCCTCGATGGAAATACCGCGAAATAACCAAAGGGGAAATTAAAACTGTGATCCAAAAATTTACTCAAGCCGTGGAAATATGTCAGCAGGCTGGCTTTGATGGAGCTGAAGTCCACGGGGCTCACGGCTATTTCATTAACCAGTTTTTTTCTCCTTTGACGAACCAACGTCAAGACGAATACGGAGGAACTGTAGAAAAACGTTTACGCCTAGCTAAAGAGTTGATCAAGACTATGCGGCAAGCGGCAGGGGAAAAATTTCTCCTCCTTTATCGGCATAGCGCCATTGATGGCCTTCCCAGCGGTACTACCATAGAAGATAGTATTCTTTTGGCGCAGACTCTGGAAGCATATGGCTTGGATATATTTGATGTCTCCGCTGGTTTTGGGGCCGAGTCAGCCCTTTCTATCCCCGATGCTTCCGCCCCTTTGGCTACCCATGCTCATTTAGCTGCCCAAATTAAGGCTCATATTTCCATCCCGGTAATTGCCGTGGGCAGAATGCACTCGCCGGAAGTGGCCGAAAAAGTTTTAGCCGCAGGAAAGGCCGATTTAATTGCCTTAGCCAGGCAACTCTTAGCCGATCCTTATTGGCCAGAAAAAGTGCGGACTAAAAAAGAGAAGGAAATAAATTTTTGTCATTACTGTAACATTTGTACAGAAGAAATGCGTGCTGGTCGCCCTATCTTCTGCCCGCAAAATCCACGTTTAGGGAAAGAAGATCAGCCGGGTGATTAAAGAAAGGAGATTTTGATGGCTAAAGAATTTAAACGCTCGGTATGCCCTTATGATTGTCCGGATACTTGTGGGCTTTTGGTAGAAGTCGAGGAAGGCAAAGCCTTAAGGGTAAAGGGGGATCCGGAACATCCTTTTACCCGGGGTTTTCTCTGCCCCAAAATGCACCATTATGAAAAGACTGTTCACTCTCCTTTACGCCTCACTTCACCTCTTCTACGCACCGGTCCCAAAGGAATGGGGCATTTTCGACCCATTTCCTGGAAAGAAGCCATTGCCTATATCGCCACGCGCTGGCAAAAAATAATTAAACAATACGGAGCCGAAGCCATCCTCCCTTATTCTTATGCCGGCACAATGGGTCTTGTTCAGCGCAACTCCGGACATCCTTTCTTTCACCGTTTAGGCGCTTCCCGTTTAGATAGGACTATCTGCGCGCCCGCTAAAGATGCTGGCTGGAAAGCGGTCATGGGTCAGACGGCTACTCCTCACCCCGCAGAAGTAAAAGATAGTGATTTAGTTATCCTCTGGGGCATAAACGCCGTAGCTACTAATATTCATTTCTTGCCCTTAGTCAAAGAAGCTCAAAAAAAAGGTGCACGGGTCTGGCTAATCGAAACTTATAAAACCCATACTGCGGCTCATGCCGACCAGGTCTTCCTCGTCCGCCCGGGTACCGATGGAGCTCTGGCCTTGGGCCTTATGCATCTCCTGGTAAAAGAAAACTTAATCAACCAAGAATTTCTGAATAAGCACGTCCAAGGATTCGATAAATTTAAAGAGGAAATTTTGTCCTCATTTACCCCCACCAAGGCGAGTCAGCTTACCGGTCTTAGCGAACAAACCATCTACGCTATGGCCAGAACCTTTGGACGTTCCCGAGCCCCCTTCATCCGTTTGGGAGCTGGTCTTTCCCGTTATGGCAATGGCGCTATGTCCACCAGGCTTATTGTCTGTCTGCCTGCTTTAGTAGGGGCCTACGAGAAAAAAGGAGGAGGGTGCTTTCCTGGAACCTTTACCGCGGAAGCTTTTCCTCTGCAGGAATTTCTGCATGAAGATTTTTTAGGCAAAAAAACCCGCCTCATCAATATGAATCAATTGGGCGAAGCTTTAAACAACTTAGCTGATCCACCCGTCCAGAGCCTTTACGTTTATCATTCCAATCCGGCGGCCGTAGCTCCCGATCAAAATCAAGTGCTCAAAAGTCTTGGCCGGGAAGATTTATTTACCATAGTGCACGAAAGGTTTTTGACTGATACTGCCCTTTATGCCGATCTTGTCTTACCAGCTACTTCTTCCTTAGAGCACCCTGATCTCTATCGAGCCTACGGTTCGTATTGTATTCAACTAGCCCAGGCTATTATCCCACCTGTAGGAGAAAGTAAAGCTAATTGGGATGTTTTTTCCCTTCTGGCCGAAGCCTTGGGTTTTGCCGAACCTTTCTTTAAACAAACAAGTACAGAAGTTATTTCCTTTCTCCTTTCTTTACCCGCTCCTTTCCGCCAAGGAATAGATACAGATGCCTTAATGGCTGGAAGACCAGTAGAAATTCCTGTTTCACCCATAGCTAAGCATACCTACCGAACGCCCTCGGGGAAAATTGAAATACTTAATCCTTCTGAAAATTATCCTCTGCCCTGCTATTTACCTCCCTACCATGGAGAATTCCCTTTACGACTGATGACCGCACCGAGTTTATTTGCCCTCAACTCTTCCTTCCGGGAAAGAGATGAATTGCGCCAAAGGGAAAAAGGTATGTTCCTCCTCATGCATCCCCAAGATGCAGCGGCCAGAGCATTGCGAGACGAAGATCGCGTTTGGGCTTACAACCGTTTAGGAGAAGTAAAATTTACCTTGCGCATCACGCCGCGCGTCCCTCCCGGGGTCGTGGTAGCTGAAGGAATCTGGTGGCTGGCTCATTGCCCCGGTCCACGCTCGGTAAACGCCCTTACTTCGTCAAGGTTAACTGATCAGGGCAGGGGGAGTACTTTCTACGATAATACGGTGGAAGTCCGGCTAGCGTAGGTTTTAATTACCTTTACCCACGGAAGTGACCCCTACTAAATTGAGCATTACCATGGCCTTCCGCTCGGCCGGTTGGCCAGCAAGGGCAGGCTTTTCTGAATAAGAAATATCTACGCTCCAACATTGATGACGATAGTGGAGGCGATAAATTGTCTCGATAGTTTGCTGGTCAAGAAAAGAATGCTTGATCTCATAGCCGAAATCTAAAGACGGCGAAAGCTTGATCTGTAAATGGCCATTGAGCTGATTTTGACTGCCTTCGGCCCAGGCGTATTCCAGGAGAAGTTGATCTCCCCGGGCGTCATAAAAGCGGGCGTTAGTAAAAGAAGTTAAAAACCGTTGCTCATGGGGGTCATAAGTGGAGTTATTTTCTAAGGAAAAGTATTTCAGAGGGCTTATCTTAATTTGCCCATTTAAGGCGCCAAAGGGCTTGCGGGAAGGTGTTTCCGGAGTAACTTCCCTGCTGGCCTCATGAAAATCATACGACTGACTCAGCCGCAAATAAAGTAATTCATGAAATTTGGGCCCGCTTTTTTCCGTGGTTATTTTACCGATTAGGCGCTGGGCAAGGCCATAGCTAAGTCTGCTAACCTTAAGCAGAGGAAGATCGTAGTTAGGAACTTTCTCTTGGCTAACTTCCGGAAGATAAGTATAGTTTATCTCCGGACGCAGAATATGTTTGATTTTAGCCAGGCTGGCCCAAGGAGAGTCAAACAGGCGGTAAAGCTCAGTAGCTACGGTCGCTTGCAGAACAGGTAGACCTCGGCTGAAGGTCTCTTCTCCGCCATTCCGGCTAAGGTAGAGAGTCTGCCGATATCCTACATCAGGAGTTAATTCCACCGGCCCTAAGCGTAATGGTAGGGAAAGGCGCGGAAATAAATCTAAGAGGTGGCCGGTTACTCCTTCTTCTCGCCAAAAATATCCATAAGCCGAATCTATGCTGTAATAAAAAGGGGACTTCCCAATTTGCTGCCGCATTCCTTTAAATTCCAGCCAAGGATATCTTTGCAGGGTAGTTTTATTTTCTTTAGTCAAATCCACCGTATGGCGCACTTCTCCGAATAAAGCAAAACTTTCCCAATTCTTGGTAAGCAAAATTTGGGAATAAGCCTGTTCGCTAAAGCGGTCTTCGGCCGTTACTCCATAATCCCTTAAGTATTGACGATCGCTGAAATGGCGGAGTTTCGCTTTGATATAAAAGGAAGGGTCAAAATATTCTTCATGCTGAAATTCAGCGTACCACCGGTCGGCAGTACGGTCTAACTGTTCCGAGCGTTTCTGCCGATAAGCCTCCCCCTCTCTAATGTGGTATCCATAAAATCTGCCCCCACTTTCTTGGCGCCTTTGATAGCGGAACTCTAACCCCTCGCCTACACCTCTAACGGAAGCTAAATCAAGATAAAAAGTAGCATCCATATTTTTGGTTATAGCCCAGAAATAAGCATTACTCAGCTCCCATCCCGAAATATCCGAATAAGTAATCCGCGGGATCAAAAAGCCGGATTGGCGCTCGGTTTTTACTGGAAAAAATAGATAAGGAGAGTAAAGCACAGGAACATTTTTTATTTGAAATGTAGCTCCCCATACGGAAGCATATTCTTCCAAAGTAACCAAAGTTTCTTTAGCCTGGAAGCGCCAGGCCGGCCAATCCCCATCGCAAGTAGTAAAACTGCCTTCGCGAATTCGGTAGGTGTCTTCTCCTACCCTTTCAATTTCTTCGCCGCGCAGATAAAAATTCTGCTTTTTTAAAAAGAGAGCCCCTTTAATAATTATACCCAAATTCGTTTCCAAGTTTATGATCATCCTTTCACTTCTTAAAACATCATCGCCTTGCCATAGGATTACATTACCCTGCGCCTCAACTTCATGGGAGCGTCCAGACAACACTACCCGATCGGCAGTTAATTTTGTATCTCCCTGCCAAATTTCTACTCGGCCTTCGGCGGTATAAACATTGGTATTATGATCGTAGGAAATATGGTCAGCTTTTAAACGAATTGGTTCACCCAGAAACTGCTTCTCTTTTCCGGAGGCCAACTGAGCAGCTGCTTTCGGTAATATCAAAAAAAAGAAGATAACTAGCGCCGAGAAAATAAATAACCAGCGTTGGCTCAAGATTCAATCAAACCTTTCTGTATTAAATGCGCTCTGGCTTCCCCAACGGTAAAGAGGGAACCGGAAACAACAATAAGATCTTTTTCTTCCGCGATAGCTAAGGCTCCTTCTAAGGCTTCGGCCACATCGGGAATTTCGAGCATTTTCTTGTGAAAAATGGCCGCTTCTTTTTTCAAGACTTCCAGTGGGGCGGAGCGTTCTAATTTGGGCTTAGTCAAAATCAAAAGGTCGGCCAAGGGCACTAGGTTAGCCATCATTTGCCGAATATCTTTATCCCCCATGATTCCTAAAACTAAAATAAGTCGTTGCCGGGGAAATTCTTCTAGCAAAGCTTTCTTTAAAACCTTAGTAGCGCCTGGATTATGGGCCCCATCTAAAAGGATGCGCGGCTTCTCCCCGATTAATTCCAACCTTCCTGGCCATTTTACTTGCCTGACTCCTTTTCTTATATGTTCTTCAGCCAGGGAGTACCCCAGTTCACTCAAAGCTTCCGCCGCGACTAAGGCTAAAGAGGCATTTACTATTTGATGAGTTCCTAATAAGCCCAAAGTTAAATTGGGCCAGAAATTTTTTCTACCTCGAAAGTCGATTACGCCGGGGCCACGTCTTCTGGCCTGAAAATCTTTGCGCCAAATATAAAAGGGCGAATTTAGCTCCGCACACCGCTGCCGCAAAACTTCTAAGACCTTGGGCTGATGAGCCGAAGTAAAAACTGGCCGTTGTGGCTTGATAATACCCGCTTTTTCCCAGGCAATTTGGCGCAGAGTACGGCCCAAATATTGCTTATGTTCTAAGGAGATTGGCGTTATTAAAGAAATTAAAGGGTCGATCACATTAGTAGCATCTAATCTGCCTCCCAAGCCAGTTTCAATAACCGCTATATCTACTCCTTTTTCGCGGAAATATAAGAAAGCCATGGCCGTGGTAAATTCAAAGAAGGTTATATAAGCTTTCTCTAAGTCCACCTCTTTGGCTAAAGGCCCCTGATCAGAGGTAAAATCTATTTCCCCCCGGCTGATCAGCTTATCCACGGTCCCCCTGATATGTTTAGTCAACTCTACGACTCGGGAGACGGGAATAGATTGTCCATTTACTTGAATCCGTTCGGTAAAATCTATTAAGTGGGGAGAAGTATAAAGGCCCACTCGCCACCCTCCTTGCTGCAAAATAGAGGTCAAAAAGGCGGCCGTAGACCCCTTGCCATTAGAACCAGCTATATGCACTGCCGGCAGGCCAGAGTGGGGGTTACCCAATTCTCGGAGTAAAATACTGATGTTGGTTAAGCCTAATTTAATCCCAAAACGTTGCAGGCCAAAAAGATAATTTAAAGTCTCCTGGTAAGATATTCTATTGGTCGGCATATAAATTACTTCTTTAGGAGTAAGGAGAGAAGCTTAGCCAAAACTTCTCTCATCTGCCTCCTTTCCACAATTAAATCGATCATTCCGCGGGCAAATAAATACTCGGCCCTTTGGAAGCCTTCGGGTAGCTTTTGCTTAATAGTTTGTTCGATGACTCTTTGGCCGGCGAAGCCGATGATAGCTTTCGGCTCGGCCAAGATAATGTCGCCTAACATAGCAAAACTCGCCGATACTCCTCCGGTGGTGGGGTCGGTCAAGACCGAAATATAAGGTAATCCCTTTTCTTTTAACCGGGCAATAGCAGCACTGGTCTTAGCCATCTGCATCAGCGAAATTATTCCTTCTTGCATGCGGGCACCTCCCGAAGCACAAAATATAATGACCCCGACAGCTTCAGCCAAGGCCGCTTCTATAAGCCGGACAATCTTTTCGCCGACTACTGAACCCATAGAGCCGCCCATGAATTCGAAGTCCATTACGCCGATCATCACGGATTGACCCATAATCTTACCCTTCCCCGTAATAATAGCTTCGGCAGTCCCCGTTTTTAGGCGAGACTCAGCTATACGTTCCTCATAACGCAGCCGATCTTTAAACTGCAAAGGGTCTCCAGGCCTTAAATCCGCATTTAGCTCAATAAAACTTCCTTCATCTAAGAGCATGGCTAAACGTTCGCGCGGCGGAAGGCGAAAATGATAATGACACTTGGGGCAAACGTGCAGGTTGCGCTCTACTTCTTTTCGGTAGAGAATTTCTCGACAGGCTTGACATTGGAGCCACTGCTGATCGAATACTTCCATAATCAGAAATAATAACGCGCCCCCTGGCGCAATAAAGAAATCCGCGGATAGGGTATTCTTTTTATTTCTTTCCGCAATAGGGGCAGATATTGAGGTTTCATATGAGCCAATAATATGGTCAAATCTGTACGATTAAGTTTAAGTAACTCCTCTTTGAGCAAACGGGGCGTCAAATGACCACTTTTTTGCGCCACCTCGCTTAATTTATTAGGAAAGGAGGTTTCGATTAATAAAGCTTGCAATTCTGGCCGTTGGTTGGCCACTTCCCATATTTGGTCACTCGGCCCCGTATCTCCAGTATAAATAATGGCGGTATTCCCTTGCTTTATAAAATACCCCACCGCCGGCACCGGATGATTAACTGGGATGGCTCTAATTAAATAATTGCCTAAAGCTACATCAACTTCTGGCTGAATTTCTACGAATTTAAGGATTGGCCATTCCGTAGTTGGCAGGGCTGAAAAGTCCGGCCAAAGGGCATCGTTGAAAAGATGGGTTTTGATCAAACCTATGACCGGCGCCGTACTGATAATATGTACAGGTCGCCGAAAGCTTTTTTCTTTGATTAGGTTGGCGGCCAAAAAAGGTATGTCTTTAATATGATCCAGGTGCGTATGGGTAACCAAAATATAATGAATTTTTTTTTGCTCACTTAAATTAAGCACTGGCGTGATTGCTCCTGCATCCAGTAATAGTCTTTCATCAATTTTCAAACAACAATGTCTGAATCCAGGAAGCTCTCCGCCGAAACAACCTAAAACTCTAATTTCCATTTATGCTCCTTTTATTAAAGGAAAAGCGTTAAAATCAGCCTCCCCATCCCCTATATTTAATAAAGATTTTTTCATACCATAAGACTGATAAAGTTAGCAAGCTGATTCTATGAAAGAATCCGCGTCTTATCTTAATGAGCATTTTCACCTCCCGGCGGTATTAGACATGAAAATCAAAAGTGATTGACGGTCAGGATTTTTATATTATTGCGAAATCAAAGAATAAGCCATGGTGGGAACCATGGCTTATTCAAGTGAATTAAGAAATCATCTCAATTATTTTTATTTTTCCCCTTTGATCCCTGTACTTTCGCGCGATAAAAATCTATAATTTCTTCATTCCGCCATTTTCTGGCCGGAAATGGTACTCCCTTATCTTGCAGTTCTAAACTTAATTGATAAAGAGGAGGAATTAAAAAAGTAAATTTTTGATTTAGCCAAAGATGACTAAAAACCTCACCCGGAGTACCTACCGTCAATATTTGACCTTGGTCTAAAACGATTATTCTATCCACTAAATCTAAAATCTCCTCCACTTCATGGGCAATTATAATCACCGTTTTGCCCTCATTATGGAAAGTTTTAATCCACGCCAGAATTTCTTTTTTCCCCTGGGCATCTAAACCCACGGTGGGTTCGTCTAAAATTAATACCTGGGGGTTTTGGACCAATATTCCTGCTAAGGCCGCTCGCCGCATTTCTCCTCGACTGAGTTCCCAAGGCGATCTGTTCCAGAAATTTTCGTCTTCTAACCCCACTAAAGCGCAGGCCACCTTTACTTTTTCTTTTATGGCGGAGGGGGATAATTCTTTATGGCGGGTCAAAGCGAAAGAAACATCTTCAAAAACATTTTTCCCAAAAAGCTGGTGTTCAGGATACTGAAAGAGGAGGCCAACTCTTTTCCTTATTTCCTTCAATTCTTGGGGTGTATAATGCAGCTCTCTCCCCGCTATATAAATTTTTCCCTTGGAGGGTCTCAAAAGACCATTAAAATGTAGGGCTAAAGTAGTCTTTCCCGAGCCATTTCCCCCCACAATCCCTACACATTCTCTTTCATTAATATTTAAGGAAATGTCCCGCAGAGCATCCTTGGCGAAGGAAGTTCCCCGGTTATAAGTATAAGAAATTCTTTCCAGACAAATGAGCGGTTGACTGATGAAATCTCCCCCTTACTCCACTATTTTCCAGACAATATCTTTCTCGCGCACTCGGTCCTTAACTTTAATGCCTACTAATTGCCCGGGAGCAGCTTTTTCTACGGGCTTATTATCAATCTCTATGGAGATTACTTGATCCTCAAAGTCCGTAGTATGGCCTTTGATCTTGATGTGATCACCCACGCGCAGCTCACCTTCTAAAATCTTAACGGCGGCAACACTTGGCTTGGCAAAAAATTTTACTACTTCCCCAATCTTCTGCTCAGGCATCTTAGTCTCCTTTCTCCCCCAGGATTAAAATCTTATGGAAAATTATATGCTTACCAAAAGACTCATGTCAAGCCAAAAGCATGTTTACCGTCGATCAGTTTTAATATTTTTCGCCAGAAGGAAACAGGCGGGAGGGGGAGAGGCGAAATTAAAATCGGCTGGGAATTGCTTATTTCCTTCTTACCCACCCTTTATCCGCCATAAACGGCGGGGATAAACTTGTTTTGAAAATAAAAACCCGAATAATAATCCCTATTTTAAAG
>Ga0129301_1000129_pt1 | contig 38438 bp, 31 predicted proteins | sample ConPoolayeHmetaG_FD_94489 | JGI IMG/M metagenome (GOLD analysis project Ga0129301, IMG submission 94489) | Hot spring microbial mat communities from California, USA to study Microbial Dark Matter (Phase II) - Cone Pool mat layer H metaG ...
GCCCATCTGGCGGGGGTGATCGCGGCCCACACGACGCTGCCCGTCATCGGAGTGCCGATCTCCTCCAGCCCGCTGGCGGGTCTGGACGCGCTGCTGGCGACGGCGCAGATGCCCAGCGGCGTGCCGGTGGCCACGGTGGCGATAGATGGGGCGCGCAACGCGGGCCTGCTCGCCGCCGCCATCCTGGCGGTGCACGACGAGACGCTCGCCGAGCGGCTGACGCAGCTCCGGCGGGAGATGGCCGCCCGGGTCGAGGAGGCTTCCGGCCGGGTGGGGGGCGCCCGGTGATCGAGCGCTACTCCTACCCCGAGATGCGCCGCATCTGGGAGCCGGCGAACCGCTATCGCAAGTGGCTCGAGGTGGAGCTGCTGGTGGCCGAAGGGTGGGCGGAGGTCGGCCGCATCCCACGCGAGGCGGCGGCCGCGCTGCGTCGCAACGGCGACCGGCTGCTGGCGAGGGACTTCGACTTCGGCGCCATCGTACAGCGGGCGCTGGAGCTGGAGGGCGAGGCGCCCGGCTTCGTTCCCAAGCCCGGCCAGCCGGTGATCCGGCACGACCTGATCGCCTTCCTGACCGCGGTCTCCGAGCACTTGGGGGAAGAGCGGCGCTATCTCCACTTCGGCGTTACCTCTTACGATATCGAGGACACCGCGCTCTGCCTGCTGATGCGGGAGTCGTGCGACCTGCTGAAGGAGGCCGCGGAGCACCTCGCGGAGGCGATCCGCGCCCGCGCTCGTGAGCACAAGTGGACCCCCATGATCGGCCGCACCCACGGCGTCCATGCGGAGCCGATCACCTTCGGCCTCAAGCTCGCGGTGTGGCTCGCAGAGCTCGAGCGCGACATCGGACGCCTAAGCCAGGCGCGGGAGAGCGTGAACGTCGGGATGGCCTCCGGCCCGGTGGGCAGCTACGGCACGGTGGACCCGCGGGTCGAGGAGTATGTGTGCGGGAGGCTGGGGCTGAGCCTGCCGAAGGCGACCAGCCAGATCGTGCAGCGCGACCGGCACGCACACTATGTGACCACGCTGGCGATCCTCGCCGGGTCGCTGGAGCGTTTCGCCACCGAGGTGCGCAATCTGCAGCGGACCGAGATCCTGGAGGTGGAGGAGCCCTTCCGCAAGGGCCAGCGCGGCTCCTCCGCAATGCCGCACAAGCGAAACCCCATGACCTGCGAGCGCATCACCGGGTTGGCCCGGATCGTGCGCTCATATGTCACGCCCGCGCTGGAGAACATGGCCCAGTGGCATGAGCGGGACCTGACGAACTCGAGCGTCGAGCGGATCATCCTGCCCGACGGCAGCGTGCTCGTGGACTACATGCTGCGCAAGCTCACCGACGTCGTCCGCGGCCTGGTCGTCTACCCCGACCACATGCGGGAGAACCTGGAGCGCCTCAAGGGCCTGGTGATGTCCGAGCACGTCATGCTCGCCCTCGTTGATAGGGGCATGGACAAGGACGAGGCTTACCAGACGGTGCAGGCCCTGGCGATGCAGGCCTTCGAGTCGGGCGCGGACTTCCGGGACCTGGTGCGGGCCGACGAGACGATCTCGGCCAAGCTGAGCGAGGACGAGCTCGCCGCCTGCTTCGACTACGCGCGCCACCTCAGGCGTGTCGAAGTTGCCTATGAGAGGATGGGGCTGTAGGGCGCGCATGTCGGCGCCAAAGGCGCCGCCTGCGCGCCGGGCCGTGCTCACAGCCTACAGACGGTCCCCCACCCGCCTGACCTTGTACGCCACGTCGGCGGTGAGCCCCGCGGGGGTGGTGATGACGACCGCGCCGTCGGCGCAGGTGTAAGGTGTGACGCGGGCGATGGCGCCGGCGTGGGTGTCCCACTGCTCGATCTCATACTCGCCCGGCGCGAGGCCGGCCACCTCGATCTCCGTCGCGCCGGCCGGATGCGGGGAGATCTCCTCCGCCAGGTGGCCCCACGTGCTCTCCCGGTTCTGCACCCACACCAGCGCCGAGGTCTCGTTCGCCAGCCCCAACACCCGCAGGTTCGGCACGGTGATGTAGTTCGTGAGCCGGTAGTACGCGAGGAACCAGTCGCGGCCGGTGTTCCTCACCTCGATGGTGTGGGCGCCGGCGGGCACGTCTATCGCGTAGACGCCGTCGTAGTCGTGCAGCGTCTCCGTGTCGTCGGGTCGGTAGTCCGGGAAGTCCGCGGCCAGCGCCTCCCGGCCGTCCAGCAGGATGGACAGCGCCGCGCCCCCGTGCCCCGACACCCCCCGCACCATCACCTCGAAGGTCCCCCCGCGGGGGTAGCTCACCCGGAAGGTCGCGGGGTTGTGCTTCTCGGGGTGGTTGACGAGCCCGTGCAGGATGCGGCTCATCACCTCCCGCCTCGCCACGCTCCCGTCGTTGCGCACCGCGAACTCCTGCGGCTCGTTGTAGGGCGAGTCGTCCTCCCAGCTCTCGCCCGTGGGCTGGATGGTCAGCGACGGGTAGACGCGCGGCTCCGCGCCCGGCGCATACCGAACCGCGCGGATGTGGGTTGGCCGGTAGTTCTCTCGCGGCCAGTCTATGCCCTCCGCGAAGGCCGCCACTGCGGCGAAGCGGGGGTAGAGGTTGCGGGGGTGGATGTAGCTGTCCCACCACCACAGCATCGCCGTTCCCGCGTCGCCAGACAGCATCGCCGACCACAGGCCGTTGTGGAGGTGCAGCCCCTCGGGGTCGGCTACATGCTGCTCCCCCTGCCAGTCGGTGCCGAACTCGCCGAAGTAGTGCGGCTTCCCGTAGGCCGCCGCCTTCTCCGCGCTGGTGCGCGAGATCGTCTCGGCCACATCCCGCGACCCGTAGTTGTGCGAGGTCACGAAGTCGAGCTCGGGCAGGCCGTCCACCGCGGGGTCGCCCTCGGTGCGAGCGAAGCTGGTGGTGATCAGGTGGTCCCAGGGGTCCAGGTCACGCAGGTAGCGGGCCATCTCGGCGTGCCAGGCGGCCACGGCGGCCGAGTCGTAACCGCTCACGATATCCACCTCGTTCCAGAACTCCCAGGCCAGCACTGCGGGGGAGTGGCCCCAGCGCGCCACAAGGTAGCGAAGCCGCTGCCGGAACAGTCGCTTCGCTTCTTCATTGGTGAAGAAGTCGCCAGGCTGCTCGCAGGGGCCGCCGTTCGCCGCGTTGTAGGGGCTCAGGTGCCAGTTGCCGTAGATTCCGTGGGCGTCGAGGGAGTTGAAGGAGTCAATGCACATGAGCACCTTGATGCCCAGGCGCTCGGCGAGGTCCAGTATGTAGTCAATGCGCCAGGCCGCCTGCTGGCTGTAGCGGCCCAGGCCGTTGCCTGGGCCGGCGCCGGCGCGGTTCTCGAGGCCGAGGCGGTTCCACTCGTTCACGAGCCACAGCCGGATGTAGTTGCCGCCGTGCTCCGCCAGCGCGCCCATCCACGCGTCGTAGTCATAGGTGCCGGCCGGCCCGGGCCAGCGCATGTTCTGGCCGATCGCGAAGTACGGAGCGCCGGAGTCGAGCTGGAGGTACCGCGGGGAGTCGGGGCTGCGCCGCACGTACCCTGCGCCATCCGAGGGCATGACGCGGAAGCTGCCGGCGCCGGCCGTCCGCACGCCGGCGCCATCGCGCACCATCAGGAAGTAGTCGCACTCCCCCACTTCCCCCCATGCGAAGCGCACCGCGAATGCGCCCGCCCCCCGCGCCAGCAGCACCTCGCGGCCGGCCTCGTCGCGCGCCCGCTCGAAGGGCTCGCGGTAGAAGCCGGGGACCTCGACCTCGCGGCCGGAGGGAGTGCGGAAGGTCGCCCACACCTCAACCTCCCGGGGATCGAAGGGGTTCTCGTACCCAACGACACCGGGGACCTCAATCTCGATGCTCTGGTACTGGCCCACGTGATCCACACTCTCCTGTGCGCCGGCGGCGGCCCCGTAGGCGCAGCAGGCCAGGGCGAGCACGGCGGCCATGGTGTTGCGCGGCGCGCCGGTCATGGCGCCACGCCCCAGTGGCGGTCGAGCAGACGGGCCATCCGGGACAGCAGCCGGTGATCGCCCAGGGCGCGGAGCCGGCCGGTCTCCCAGAGCGCGCGCGGGTTCGCCTCCCGGCGTGCGATGGCGACCAGGTCGGCGAGGGAGGCCTCGAAGACAAGGTCGGGGCTCTCCACCTGCCCCAGGCCGGACTGGCACTGGCCGCGGTCGAGCCGGAGCCACCAGGCGGCGTCTGGCTGATCGCCGGCCCGCACGAGGAGGGTCAGGCGCTCGTCGGCGAGCTCAGGCAGGCTGAGTTGTCCGCAGATGTCGGCCCACAGCCGGTCGAGCTCCACCTTCGGGGCCGGGGGCGCGGCCGGCAACTCCTCCTCGGGGAGGCCGAAGAGCAGGGGGCTGCGGACCACGAACTCCTGGGGTGGGCGCTCGGGGGCTGCGAATTCGCCGTAGATGGCGATGCGAAACGGGCCCTCGGGCGCGGGAAAGCGGAGGCGTCGCCCCACGCCGTATTCCCCGCCGAAGGCGCCGAGGGGGCGCAGCGTCAGCCCGGAGGGATCCTCGACGAGGATGCGACCCGACAGCCGAGGGCCCGCGCCGGTCGGCAGGGCGAGGCCCTCAGGCGCGCCGTACGTGGCTACAGGGCTGCGGGTCTCGATGGTGCGCCGCAGGATAGCGGCGGCCTCGGCGGCGCCGGCCGCTGAGTCCTCATCGGAGGGTGGGGGAGGCTCGTAGCCGATGAAGAGCTCGACCTCAAGGGGCGCGCGGGCGACGAGCCGGCGGCCGGAGGCGGGCGGCGAGGCCGCCTCCCCGCCGAAGCTCATGCGCGCGGGCGGGCTGCCGTGGGGGGTTGGATGAGGGTCGGCGGCGGCGACGGTGGCGCGCAGGGCCGGGAGCCAGGCGGGTAGGTCTTCCCGGTCGTAGGCGAAGGCCACGAAGCCATCGGCCCCCGCGTCGCGCGCCGCGCGGACCTGCGCGATCAGCTCCTGGGCCGACCCCATGAGGAAAGCGTCGAGCCCGGCGTAGATGGGCACCGCGCCGCCGACCAGGTCAACCTGATCGGTGAGCCAGGCGGCAAGCTGGCTGCGGTCGAGCGTGTAGTTCAGGAAACACACGAAATCGAGCGCGCCCCCCTCGACCCAGCGGGGCCAGTCCTGGAGCGCGTGGGCGCGCGCGACCTCGGCCTCGGGCCATGCGGACACGGAGACGACGACCTGGGGTCTGACCTGGCGCGCTTCCTTGCTGATCTCGGCCAGCAGGCTGGTGTGCAGCCCGCGCCTCCAGTCCCGGTACTGGTCGGCGAGGGGACCGGTGTGCACATCCTCGGGCCAGTTCGCGACCGGGGCGCCGGCGTCGGCCTCGAAGCGGGCGCGGCAGTGGTCGCAGAAGCAGTAGCCGGGGCTGGGGTAGCGCAGCCCGTCGAAGTGGAGGCCGGCGATGTCATAGCGGCGGACGAGCTCGAGGGCGGCCTCCTTCTCGAGGCGGCGGTTCTCGGGGTGGGAGGGGCACAACCAGTCAACGGGCGGATCGAGGTCCGGGTCCTCGCGGGCCAGCCGACCCTCATGGCTGCGCATCAGCCGTCCCTCTGCCTCATAGCGCGCGAGGAGGTCGGGCGGGCAGTGGAGGAGGGCCCAGGCGGTGTGCCACACGTGGAGCTCGAGCCCGAACTCGCGGGCCGCGCGGGCGGCCTCGGCGAGCTCGTCGCGCGCCCCTCCCTCAACCTGAGGCAGGATCTGTGAGGGGTAGAAGGCGGCGCCCGCGGTGCAGAGGTTGGGGAACACCGCGTTGAGGCCGGCCTCCCGCAGCGACCGGGCGATCGCCGGCCAGTCACGCCCATAGCCCCCGCCGATCCACACTCCCCTCAGCTCGCCCCGCCGGGACTGCGCGCCCGCGGCCGGGCACAGGAGGAGGGCCGCCAGGATCGCCGCGCCGAGTCTGGCTCGCAGCATGGCTCTGCTCCACCCACCCCGAGGAGAGCTTCGGCGCCCGCCGCGCCGCTACCTCCCCGGGGCGACCAGCGCGGAGGCTCAGGGGTGTGCGCGCCGTCGGGTCTCGGGGAGGGCGAGGGCGATGGCGGCCGCGGCGATGGGTATGGCGGCCGCGAGGGAGAGGGCGCGCGCGAGCGCGGGGGCCGGGCCGAGCGCGACGGTGAGGCGGTCGGCGAAGGCCCCGACGACGGTGGCGCTGAGACCCCCGATGCCCCAGGCGAAGCCCATCACGACGCCGGAGACGGTGCTCGCGCGGCCGGGCAGGAGCTCCTGCCCGCTGACGATGTTGACGGGGAGGGCGGCGAAGAGGCAGGCCCCGGTGGCGAGCAGGAGCGCGGCCGAGGCGAGGCCGTCGGCATGGAGGAATCCGTAGAAGGCGGGGCCGCTGAGGGCAAGGCTGGTGACTGTGACCCACTTGCGGCCCACGCGGTCGGAGAGCGGTCCCCCTACCAGTCCGCCCACCGCGCCCGCGAGGCTGAAGCCGAGCAGGGCCCACCCGCCGAGCATGAGGGCCGCGCCCCGCCGCTCGATGAGCATGGGGACGAAGGTGGTGAAGGCGGCCGCGGCGGCGGCGCGGAGCATCACCACCAGGTAGAGGACGGCGAGGGCAGCCAGCCAGGGGCGGGTGGGGCCGAGGGGGGCGAGGGCCCCGCCATCTCGGCCGGCTGTGTTGCGGCCGAGGGAGCGGGCGACGTAGAGCACGACGGCCAGACCCACGGCCGCGGTGAGCCAACTGGCGCGCAGGTCGAAGGCGTTGACGACAGCGATGACGAGGGGTGGGCCAAGGCCGAAGCCGATATTGCCGCCCGCGGTGAAGATGGCCATCGCGGCGCCGCCCCCGGCGCGCGCGATGCGCCCCACGAGCGCGGCGGCGGCCGGGTGGATGGCGGCGGTGCCGAGGCTGCCCAGGATCGCCACCGCGAGCAGGGCCCCGTAGCTGCTCACGAGCCCGAGGCAGGACATGGAGAGCGTGGTGACGAGCGGGCCCAGGATGACCAGGGGCCGGGGGCCGAGGCGGTCGGAGAGATGGCCGAAGACGGGCTGGCTGAGCTGGGAGGTCAGGCTGACGACCGAGGCGAGCAGGCCCGCGCTGACCAGGGTGAGCCCGAGGCGGGTGACCAGCAGGGGGAGCAGCGCGGGCAGGAAGGCCATGTACATATCGGTGCCGCCGTGCGCGAGGGCGAGCGCCGCGATGGCTCGCCCAGGCGCCGGAGGGGGTGGACCGCGATGGCGCTCACTCCCAGCCACGGTCCTCGGGGAGGGGGAGGAGGGGCGCCGGCTCCTGCCACCAGTCGCGGAGGCTGCGGGCGGTGGCCCAGTCCCGCTCCGCCTCCGCGTCCCGGCCCAGGATTGAGTAGGCAAGGGCCCGGTAGTCGTAGAGGCCGGGGGAGCCAGGGTCGGCGGCGATGGCGCGGGTGACCAGGGAGGCGAGGCTTTCTGCGTAGGGCCTGGCGGCGGAGGAGAAGCCGTGGCCCGAACAGAGGGTGAGGATATCGTAGATGGTGTCCGCCGGGCTGGTGGCGATGGCGATGGCGCGGTCGAAGTGGGTGTAGGCGGCCCGCTGATCGCCGCGCCGGAGGGCCGCCAGGCCGAGGCCGGCGTGCATGGTGGGGGACTCCTGGCCGCGATCCGCGGCGCGACGGAAGGCCTGCTCGGCCTGTGTGTAGTCGTTGCGGGCGAGGGCGAGCTGGCCGGCGGCGACCAAGACCTGGAAGACCTCCTGCTGGGCCGGGCTGGCGCGGGCGAGCAGGGACTCGGCGCCGAGAAGGTCGCCCAGCTGGAGCGAGACCCCGATGGCGGCGGTGAGCGCGGAGGCGGAGTCGGGGTCGTTCTCGAAGGCGGCGCGGAACAGCTCGAGCGCCTCCCGCAGGTAGCCCTCCGACCAGCGGACGTCCCCGAAGGACCACTGGGCATCGGCGAGGGCGCGGCGGACGAAGCGGTCGTGGGGGCGCAGCTGGTAGGCGCGGAGCAGGGCGTCGTGATACTGCCCCATGTAGCCGTAGGAGTAGGACATCTGGGAGCGCATGACCCAGCGCCAGGTCTCGCGGGCGGTGGCGACGTTCTGAGATGCCGCCCCGTCGAGGGGGCGGCGGGTGAGCTCGGAGAGGCGCTGGACGACCTCGTGGGTGGGGGTCTGCTCGAGGGCGGAGAGCAGGAAGGGCATGGTGGCGGAGACGCCGTAGCGGGCGACGGCCTTCGGCGCGCTGAACTCGATCAGGGGCCGGTCAACGGTGTTGAGGGGCGCGCCCTGGGCCATCTGGGCGATCTCGTCTGGGCCCGCGACATACCAGCTGAGCACATCTGCCGGCTCGTGGACGCCCATGGAGAGCAGGTCGCGCAGCACCTCGGGGGCGGACATGTGCTCGGCGAGCTGGTCGGCATTGATGGCGAAGGGGCCCTTGGAGCCGACGATCACGGTGTCAATGCCCGAGTACCACATGGTGGCGTTCGGGAAGACCTCGAGGAAGGTGCGCAAGATGGTGGCGAAGTCGCGGGGCGAGAGCTGGTACAGGGGGAGCCACTGGGCGAGGATGCCGCCCTCGCGGAGGCGCTCCTTGGAGCGCTCCCAGTGCTCGCGGGAATACAGGGTGCCGGCGCCGGAGACGAAGGGGTGGATGGGGTCGGCGCTGATGACGTCGTACTGGCGGCGGACGGCCTTGACGTAGTTGGCGCCGTCGTGGATGACGATCTTGACCTTGGGGTTGTCGAGGACCTGGTAGTTCCAGTCGGCGAACTTGGCGGCCGCGCCGGGCACCTCTGCGCAGAGCTCGACGATGGTGACGTTCTCGACCGCGGGGTAGCTGGCGATGATGCCCCCGGAGACGCCGGCGCCGAGCCCGATGATGAGCACGTCGCGGGGCTCCGGGTGCAGCAGCACCGGCAGGTGGCCCAGCATCTTGAGGGCGCGCATATCGTAGAGGTAGGTGGTGGCGACGGGCTTGGCGTTGATGGAGAGGATGCGCTGTCCCCAGCCGGACTCGAGGACGTCCACGGAGGCGGTGACGCCCTCCCGGTGGTAGAGGAGCCGCTGCATGTAGCGGTCGGTGGTGTCCACGGTGGAGCCGGCGGCGCGGCTAACGAAGTAGCCCCCGGCGTAGGGTCCCCAGCCGCCGAACAGGAGCTTGGTGTCGAAGCGGGGGTGGGCGAAGACGAGCGCGATGGTGGCGGCGGCCATGGCGGCGGCGACGCCGATGCGGAGGGAACGTCCCCAGGGCTTCGCGAGGGCCATCGCCAGGCAGCCGCCGACGCCCATGAGCACCAGCGAGACCGCGGTGAGGGAGGGCTGGAGGCCGAGCCACTTCACGAGCACGAAGCCGCCCAGCAGAGAGCCGACAATGCCGCCGAAGGTGTCTATCGCGTAGACGTCGGCGACGGTGCGTCCTACCTGCGAGACGCCGCGAGAGTACATGCGCACGAGGATGGGGAAGCTGGCGCCGCTGAGGAAGGTGGGGACGAAGACGACCATGAAGCAGACCACGAACTGGGTGCCGATGAGCAGCCACCACACGCCGAAGGTCCAGTCGAAGAGGCGCAGGAAGACGAAGGGCAGGGCGTTGATGACGGCCGGGCCCAGCGCCGCACAGAGGCCGGCGGTGAAGAAGAGCATGGCGACGATGGCGCCCCGGTTGCGGGCGGGATCGGCGAAGGGAGCGAACACCGCAGCGCCGAGGGCCAGGCCGATCAGGACCGCGGTGAGCATGGTCGAGAAGGCGTAGGTCGTGGAGCCGAGCACGAGCACGAGGCTGCGCATCCACACCACCTCGAGCGCGAGCAGGGTGACGCCGGACATGAAGGAGAGCGCGAGGATGATGCGGTCGGCGCGGGTGAGGGGCGCGGGCCCGGCATCGGCGGCTGGGGCGACGGCGGCCAGCTCGCGGGAGGGCGCGAAGACCGGGTGTCGGCTCAGGAGCAGGGAGACGGCGGCGAGGGAGAGGTCGCCCAGGGCCGCGACCAGGGTGGAGGTGAAGACGCCCGCGGTGGGGATGAGCACGAAGCCGGCGGCCATGGTGCCGGCGACGGCCCCGAAGGTGTTGATCGCGTAGAGCCGGCCGACGCTGAGCCCGAGCACATCCTCGCGGTCCACCATGAGCTTGCTCATCACCGGCAGGGTGGCGCCCATGAGGGTGGTGGGGATGAGCAGGAGCACGAAGGAGGCGAGGAAGCGGAAGAGAGTGAACAGCGCGAAGCTCTCGCCGATGCCCTCGTAGACGCTGGGGTAGGCGGCCTCTACGATGCGCAGCATCCCGGGCAGCAGCAGCACGTAGACGCCGACGATGCCGCACATGACGCCATAGACGGCCAGGGGGTGGTAGCGGGTCCGGTCAATGAACCGGCCGGCGATGAAGCTGCCGAGGGCCAGCCCGGCGAAGAAGGCGGCCAGCACGGTGGCGATGGCGTAGGTGGTGATGCCGAACACCAGCCCGAACTGGCGCCCCCACACCACCTGGTAGATGAGGCTGGTCGCGCCGGAGACGAAGAAGATGGCGTAGATGGCCGCGCCCATCCACCGCCGCACCCGCGCGGGGCTCTCGCCGGCAATCCTCTGGCTCTCTGCCATCACTCACCCCTGGGGCGCCGGCCCCAGGGGCGGGCCGGCAAAGTGACAGGTCACGTGTCCCCTTGAGCGAATTCATTTCTGCGCCAGCGGCGGGCGCTCCTCCTGCGGTCCCGCTGGCGCCAGGAGGCGAGGCCATGCACGTCAGGGTCGGCCCCTCTGAAGGGGACTTCGTCGGCGACACCAACCGAGCGCTGCAGGAGGCGCTCGACGCGGTGGGCCGCTACGGGGGCGGGACGGTGGAGGTGGCGCCGGGCGTCTACACGCTCTACGACGCGGTGCGCCTGTGGCGGAACGTGAGGCTGGTCGGCGCCGGCCCCGGGGAGACGGTGCTCCGCAAGTGCCAGGGCGCGCGCAGCGAGTTCGCGGTGGACGCCGACTACGGGCAGCGCAAGGTCACCGTCGCCGACCCCCGCGGCTTCGCGGCCGGCATGGGCGTGGTGGTCAGGGACGAGCGCTCCGGCGGCTGGCACGACAGCCTCGCCACCATCACCCTGGTGCAGGGGAACGTGCTCTACCTGGACCGGGGGCTGGTGTCGGACTACGACGGCGACGCCGGGGGGCGGGTGGCCAACTGCTTCCCCCTGGTGGCCGGCTGGGACGTGGACTCGGTGGTGGTGGAGGGGCTGTGCGTGGACGGCAACCGGGAGGCTAACGACCCGATCAATGGCTGCATCGGGGGCGGGATCTACCTCCAGCGGGCGCGGGGCTGCCGGATCGCCGACTGCCGGGTGGTGGACTTCGCCGGCGACGGCATCAGCTTCCAGACCACCCAGGACGTAGTGGTCGAGAGGTGTGAGGTCACCCGCGTCAGCGGCCTCGGGCTGCACCCCGGCACGGGCAGCGCGCGGGCGGTGGTGCGAGGGTGTCGGTCCCATGGGAACGGGGGCGACGGGCTCTTCCTGTGTTGGCGGGTGCAGGAGGGGCGCTTCGAGGACAACGAGCTGCTGAACAACGGCGGCCATGGGATCTCGATCGGCCACAAGGACACCGACAACCTGATCTGCGGCAACGTGATAAGGGGCAACGCGGGGCACGGGGTGTACTTCCGCCACGAGAAGGCGACCAACGCAGGGAGCCGCAATACCCTTCGGTCCAACACCATCGAGGACAACGGAGGGTGCGGGATCTGCGTGGACGGGGCCACCACAGACTTGCTGATCGAGGGCAACACCATCCGAGACACCCGTCGCGGGTCCGGCCGCACCCAGCGGGTCGGCATCCGGGTGGGGGAGCGCGCGGCGCGGATACGGGCCCTGCACAACATCATCGAGAACCACCCGGAGGCGGCGGTGCAGGGGGCGCTCGAGGGGGCTGGCTAGCCGGCCGGCGACTCCTCCCGGGCGGCCCTGCGGGCGCGGCGCTCGACGATCTTGACGGCGCCGATGGTGCCGACGTAGAGCACGAACAGGGGCAGCGCGCACACGGTCATGGTGATGGGGTCCCAGGTGGGGGTGATGAGGGCGGCGAGGAGGAAGCACCCCACCAGCGCCTCCCGCCACCGGCGCACGAGCATCCCCGAGTCCACGAGGCCGATCTTGGCCAGCAGCACCAGCACGATGGGGAGCTGGAAGCCGAGCCCGAAGGCGAGGTAGAACTTCAGCAGCAGCACGATGGTCTCGTTGAGAGTCAGCCAGGCGCGGGTATCGGGCGGGATGAAGCGCAAGAGGGCGGCGACCGAGGGGCCGGTGACGAGGTACCCCGTGGCGACGCCGAGCAGGAAGAGCAGACCCGCCACGGGGACGAGGGGCCCGGCGGCGCGCCGCTCGCGCCGCGTCAGGCCGGGGGCGACGAAGGCCCACACCTCCCAGAAGATGAAGGGCCCCGCCAGGATGAGGCCGGCGACGAGCGCGATCTCAACCTTGACGAGCAGCCCCTCGAGCAGCCCGCGGACGGTGAGCTCGCCTCCGACGCTCTCCAGGGGCCCCCGGATGGGCCGGACCATGAGCAGGTAGATGTGATCGAAGAAGGCCCAGGCCAGCGACATGCCCAGGGCCGCGTAGAGGAGCGCGCGCAGCACCCGCGCGCGGAGCTCCGTCAGGTGGGTCACGAGATCGGCGCGCTCGTCCTCTCTCATTGCAGCCAGAGGTGATTTCGGCGGCCGGCGCCGCCTCCCCTGTGGGGCCGGCGGGGCCCGCCGCGCACAGGAGAAAGGGGCGGGGAACCCGAAACAGCGCGTCGGCCATGGCGGAATCGCGCGAGAGCCTCGAGACGATCCTGATCCGCGTCAACGGCGTCGAGCGCCGGCTCCAGTTGGAGGGCTCCCGGAGCCTGCTGAGCGTGCTGCGGACCGAGCTGGGCCTCACCGGCACGAAGTACGGCTGCGGGGCGGGAGAGTGTGGGGCCTGCACGGTGCTCGTGGGCGACCAGGCGGTGCGCTCCTGTACCCTGCCGGTCTCGCACCTCCGCGGCCGCAGCGTCACCACCATCGAGGGGCTCGCCGCCGGCGGCGCCCTCCACCCGGTGCAGCAGGCATTCCTCGACGCGCAGGCCTTCCAGTGCGGCTACTGCACGCCCGGCCTGATCATGGGCGCGGTGGCGCTGCTGCGCCGCAGCGCGCGGCCCAGCGAGCTGGAGATACGGGAGGCGCTGGCGGGCCACCTGTGCCGCTGCGGGGTCTACAGCCGCGTGGTCCAAGCGGTCCGACTTGCCGCGGCGAAGCTCCAGGAGCAGCCGTGAGCGCCCAGCACGCGGGCCTGACGCGGCGGGAGTTCCTGCGGCTGTCCGGCGGCCTGCTGGTGCTCTTTGGGCTCGCCCCGGAGCTGGCGCGGGAGGCCGCCGGGGCGGCCGGGGGTGGCGAGGAGCTGTCCTCTTGGCTGCACGTCGGCCCGGACGGCCGGGTGACGGTCTTCGCCGACGCCCAGCCCCTGGGGCAGGGCATCGCCACCGCGCTCGCGCAGCTCGCCGCGGAGGAGCTGGGGGTCGAGGTCTCTGTGGTGTCGGTCGTCCTGGGCGACACCGATCGCGTCGTGCGCCGCGAGGCCGCGGCGCCCGCCGCGGCGCTGGCGACCGTCGGGGCGCGGGTGCGGGAGGCCGCCGCGGAGGCGCGGGAGGCGCTGGCCGCGCTTGCCGCCGAGGACTGGGGCGTGCCGCGGGCGTCAGTCGTGGTGGAGGGCGGAAAGGTGGCGCTGCGCGACCAGCCGGGCCGGGTGCGGCCCATCGGGGAACTGGTCAGGGGCCGGCGGCTGGTGCGGCGGGCGGGCCCGCGGGCGGCTCCGCGGCCGCCCGGGGAGCGGCGAGTGGTGGGGACATCGGCGCCGAGGGTGGACGGGCGCGCGCTGGTGACCGGCGAGGCGCGCTTCGTCGGGGACCTCCGGGTTCCGGAGATGGTCTACGCGGCGGTGTTCCGCCCGCCGTGCCTGGGGGCGCGGCTGGTCAGCGTGGACACCCGCGCCGCCGCGGGGCAGCCCGGGGTCATCGCGGTGGCGAGGCAGGCCGACTTCATCGCTGTCGTCGCCACCCGGCCCGACCTCGCCGAGCGCGCCCTCCAGCACCTCCAGGCGACCTGGGAGGAGCCGGACCATCCCTCGCTGGAGCGGCTATACCGGGACCTCCGGGAGAGCGCGCAGGTCGCGGAGGTGGTGCAGGAGAGCGGAAACGTGGAGGCCGCGCTCGCCGGCGCGCGGCGCGGCTTCAGCGCCGCCTACCGGGCCGCCTTCGTGGCCCACGCGCCCATCGAGCCTCAGGGCGCGCTCGCCGTCCCCGAGGGCGAGAGGATGACTGTCTACGCGAACACCCAGCGGCCCTTCGAGCACCGGGCCGCGGTGGCGGAGGCGCTGGGCATCCCGCCCGCCGGCGTCCGCGTGATCGTGCCGCCGGTGGGGGGCGCGTTCGGGGGCAAGGACGCGCCCGAGGTGTCGGTGCGGGCGGCCCGGCTCGCCCGCCTGGTGGGCCGGCCGGTGAGCCTGGTTAGGAGTCGCCGCGAGGAGATGACCTGGGGCTACTTCCGACCCGCGGCGCTCATCGAGGTGCGCTGCGGGGTGGGCGCCGACGGCCGGGTGGCGGCCTGGGAGGCGGATGTCCTGAACTGCGGGCCGCGGGGGGCGGCGCTGCCGTACGGGTTCCCGAATGTGCGCGTCCGCTCGCACCGGTGCCGTTCACCCCTGCCGCAGGGGCATTGGCGAGGCGATGGCGGATCGGCCAACGCCTTTGCGCGGGAGGTCCACCTGGACCACGTGGCGAGCGAGCTGGGGGCCGACCCGGTCGAGTTCCGGCTCCGCCACCTCGCGGGCGATGAGCGGCTCGCCGCGGTGCTGCGGGCGGCGGCGGAGCGCTTCGGCTGGCGCCCCCGCCACGCGCCGACCGGCCGAGGCGTGGGGGTGGCGTGCGCGGTGGACGGCGGGGTGCGGGTGGCCGAGATCGCGGAGGTCCAGGTGGAGCGCAGCTCGGGCGCGGTGCGCGTCCGGCGGGTCGTGGTGGCGCAGGACAGCGGTCTGGTCGTGAACCCCGACGGGCTCGGCAACCAGATCGAGGGCGCGGTGGTGATGGGCCTGGGCTTCACGCTCCGGGAGGCGGTGCGCTGCGAGCAGGGGCGCATTCTCTCCGACCGCTTCCTGTCCTACCCGATCCCGACGTTCCGGGACGCGCCCGAGGTGGAGGTCGTCCTGGCGCCACAGCCGCTCGAACCCCCACGGGGCGGCGGCGTCGCACCCATCATGCCCATCGCCGCGGCCGTCGCCAACGCCATCTTCGACGCCACGGGCCGGCGGCTGCGCGACCTGCCGATGACGCCGGACCGCGTGCTGGCCGCGCTGCGCGGGTAGGCGCTCAGGCGCGGGCGGCCGCGTATCGCTTCGCGACGTCGCCCCAGTTGACGAGGTGCTCCATGAAGGCCTTCGTCCACTCGGGCCGGCGGTTCTGGTACTTCAGGTAGTAGGCGTGCTCCCACACGTCGAGCACCAGGATGGGCACCACTCCCCATTGGGCGAGGTTCTCGTGCTTCTCGGCCTGGAGGACCACCAGCGCGTCGTCCTGCTTGCGATGGGCGAGGATGGCCCAGCCGGAGCCCTCCACGGAGTTGGCGGCCTCGAGGAAGAGCGATGTGAAGGCCTGGGCGCTGCCGAAGTGGCGCGCGATCGCCTTCGCCAGCTCGCCGGAGGGCTCGCCGCCGCCCTTGGGGCTCATGTTGGTCCAGAAGATCGAGTGCAGGATATGCCCCGAGCCGTGGAAGGCAAGCGCCTTGCAGGCCGCCTTGGCGGCGGCGAAGTCGCCAGCCTGCACCATCTTGGCGACCTGCTGCTCGGCGGCGTTGAGGCCGTTGACATACGCCTGGTGGTGTTTGTCGTGGTGGAGCCGGAGGGTCGCCTCGTCGTAGTGCGGCTCCAGGGCGTCGTAGTCATACGGAAGCGGGGGAAGCTCGTGTGCCATCATCTCCTCTCCGGTGCTGGCGTATCCCAGCGTAAGATCGAGGCTCGCCAGCGAGGCGGCGAGCGCGCCCAGCCCAGCCATACGCAGAAACCCTCGGCGATCCATCTCCATCGGTGATCGAATCCTCCCCGGGGCCGATCCGGCGGGGCCGGGACCGAGCTTGGTTCGGAGGGCTGCGCCCCATCCCTGGCGCGAGATGACGACGCGCGGGGCGGCTTTGTTCGCGGGACGCGACAGGCGGGGCGCAGTCTGGGGCCTGGAGGTGCGAGACACGCCGAGGCCATCGGAGCAGCGTTCCTGCCGCGACGGCAGAGGGACAAGCCCCAGCACGGTCGCGACACGACTGTCGCTCCTGGGGAGAGGCGGCCCCACGCGCCCCCTCGCTGCCCCGTCCCGCGCACTCCTCGCCCATGGCGCTCCCCCGGACCGCAACGGCGAAAGCCGGCCTCCCTCCCCTAGGTCACCCGCGCTGTCCAGGGCCCCGGGGGCAGAGGGCGGCTCGCCACCCGTAGCTCCTTGGCGCTCGGCCGAGCGTGAAGGGGGAAGGGTGGTGGAGGAAGGTGGAGACACGAACAGACTCTCTCCCAGTGCGGACCAGGTGTGCGGACTATGTGGACGAGTGCGTCGGCAGCACTGCTGGCACTCGAAGCCAGGTGAGTCGCGAAACACGGGCCGGCCGGATGGGGATTGCTCGACATTCGACCAACCGGGAATCGAGGGCCGGAGGTCAAGGCTCGCGGCGGAGCGAAGGCAGCACTAGATGAACTGAGCGACGCGGGTGTCGGCTAGCGGTAGGCTCACGGCCATGGCGCCAAGAGAGCACGGCAGGAAGGAGCGCAAGGGTTCGTCACGCCGTCCGCCCAAGACGGTTGAGCCGGCGGAGTGGGGCGGGCTCCAGGTGGCGGACAGACTCGTCGACATAGCTGACGAACTGGGGTACGAGCTGGAGACCGAGGAAGGGGCTGGCTCCGGCGAGTCCGCCACCTCGGTCGGATCGGCTGACCAGATAGCCGGGTAATGCGCCCCCAGGCGATCTCCAGGCAGCACAGGCACGAGGGAGGAGGTACGGCCGCGGTAGTCCTTGACTAGTGGCCTGCATTCGGACTAGTATGCCAGACAGGCGATGGAGGCCGCCCAGGCTGGAAGCGCCGGCCTGAACAGCCCACCGGGCTAATGGCTCCTGCTTCGCGATTGCGCGGGTCAGGAGCCATCAGCTTTGAGGTGACCATGAACAAGGGCTTGACCTGGATCACTCTTAGGCAGGGCCTGGAAGAGCCGGGCTGTCCGATCTGCAACATCCTCGCGGACGGCGCCAGGCGCAGTCTCTCGGTCTTCCTGTACGAAGAGGTGAACGACCCGGAGATGCGGCTTCGCCTCATCGAGAGCAACGGATGGTGTCCCCACCATACGCTGCTCCTCCTCACCATCGAGCACCGGGGACACCCAGACCACCTGGGATCGGCCATTGTGTACGAAAGCTTGCTCGGGGCCGTATACCGTCGTCTGGACGAGGCCCGCGGCAGGTATGGGCGATCCGCACCGGAGCAGGGCGTTCGCCGACGGCGACGAGAGTTGCTTGAGATCGCCCGCGCCCTTGGTCCGCCCCGTGCGTGCCCGGCATGTGAGTCGGAAGAGGAGCGCGAGGAGGCGCAGACCGGCTTCTTCGTGGAGACGCTGTTCGATCCTGACCTGGGCGTGGAGTTCAGGCAGCTGTACGAGAAGTCGGAAGGATTGTGCTACCGCCATTTGGTGGGCTGTCTGCGGCGGTGTGTCACTCGTGAACAGGCGGCGGAACTCCTTGACCTGGAACGGCCCAGGTGGCGCTCGCTGGCTGCGGAGGTGGGCGACTACGCACGGAAGCACGAGCATCGCCATCGCCAGGAGCCGTTTGGGGGCGAGCTCGATTCCTGGGCGCGGGCGGCGCGCAAGCTGGCAGGGCATCGGCCCCCTGGGACGAGCCTGGAGAGGCTGATTGCACTGACACGAAAGCGGGAGGCGCGCTGAAGACGTGACCGCGACGGTGGCTGACCGGGATCCAACGAATGGGAGGCAGAGACGCGATCTGCAATCGAGTCGGGGACTGCGCTGGAGATTCTTGATTCGCGGGGCAACCCGAGCCTCGAGGTCACGGTGGAGTTGAGTGGCGGCATACGCGGGTCGGCTGCCGTGCCCTCGGGAGCGTCAACCGGCGAGAATGAAGCGGTTGAGCTGCGGGACGGCGATGCCAAGCGCTATGGTGGCAAGGGCGCATTGACAGCAGTCGCCAACGTGGGCGATGTCATCGCGCCGAAGCTGGTCGGCTGCAACCCGACGAAGCAGGCCGAAGTTGATCGCGTGATGATGGCCCTGGACGGAACGCCGAACAAGGCCAGACTCGGGGCGAACGCCATCCTGGGAGTGTCAGTGGCGGTCGCCCGGGCGGCCGCTCGAGCCTGCCGGCTGCCGCTCTGCCAGTACCTGGGAGGCCCGGGGGGCAGTTCGCCTTCCGGCCCCCATGATGAACATCCTGAACCGGGGCAAGCACGCGGATAACAGCGTTGACTTTCAGGAGTTCATGGTCATGCCGATCGGCGCTCCCACCTTTGCCCAAGCACTCCCCTACGGGGCCGAGACCTTCCACGCGCTGAAGTCGATCCTCAGCAAGAAGGGCTATGCCACTGCGGTGGGTGACGAAGGCGGGTTCGCCCCCAACCTGAAGAGCAACGAGGAGGCCTGCGAGGTCGTCGTGGAGGCGATCCAGGCCGCGGGCTGTGAGCCGGGTAGGGACGTTGCCATCGCCCTCGACCCAGCAGCAGGCTCTTTCTTCGACAAGGGAGTCTACAGCCTGTCGAAGTCCGGCGGAGGCACGAAGACGAGCGCCGGGATGACGGCGCTGTACGGGGAGTGGATCGCTCGCCTCCCGATCGTCTCCATCGAGGATGGCCTGGCCGAGGGCGACTGCCAGGGATCTGCGGAGCATACCCGGGCGCTGGGTGATCGCGTGCAGATCGTGGGCGATGACCTTTATGTGACGAACACCAAGTGCATATCTCGCGGCCTCGCGGAAAGAAGCACCAATGCCGTCCGGATCAAGCTCAACCAGATCGGGACGGTTACTGAGACGATGGACGCGATCTCCTTGTGCCAGAAGGCTGGCGGTTCGTGATCTCCCATCGGTCGGGCGAGACGGAAGACACCGTCCTGGCCGACTTCGCGGTGGCGATGGGCGGCGGCCGGATCAAGACCGGGTCCGCCTGTCGCAGTGAGCGAGTCGCTAAGTACAATCGCCTGCTGCGGATCGAGCAGGAGCTTGGGAAGAGCGCGGTCCTCGGCGATCCGCTGACGTAGACCGCCATGCCGTGCAGGAGGCCAGGAAGAGTGGAGACGCAGAGTACCCCAGCGCAGCCGCAGAAGTGGCTGAATCGCAATGTCATCGGCATGGGCCTGGCGAGTTTCCTGTCCGATGCGAGCCATGAGATGGCGACGGCTGTTCTGCCCGGCTTTCTGGCCGTGATTGGGGCGCCGGCGGCCGCGCTTGGCCTGATCGAGGGCGTAGCGGACGCGGCGTCGAGCTTTGTGAAGCTGGCCGCCGGGTGGTACAGCGACCGCATCGGTCACCGCAAGGCCATTGCCGTCGGCGGCTACTTCGTCACCGGCGTCGCCAAGGCGCTTTTCGCTCTCGTCTATGCCTGGCCGCTGGTGCTGGTGGGGCGCACCGTGGCCTGGCTAGGACGAGGCGTACGCGGTCCTCTGCGAGACGCAATCCTCGCCGAGTCAGTGCCGGCCGAAAGCCGCGGGCGGGCCTTCGGGTTTCATCGGGCGGGGGACACGTTGGGGGCCATCGTCGGCCCGGCGATTGCGGTGGCATTGCTGGCATGGCTGCAACCGCATGCCGCTGACAATCCCTCCGCCCCGTTTCGGTTGATCTTCTGGCTCACGCTCGTACCGGGAGTAAGCGCCGCGGTGGCCTTCGCTGCTCTGGTCACCGAGCGCCGGGGAGCGCCGAGCCATGAGCTCCGGTTCTGGGGCGCCCTCAGATCACTACCCCCGGCCTACCGCAGGCTCCTGGTTGGCGTTGGCGTGTTCGGACTGGCCGACTTCGCCCCGACGCTGATGATCCTGGCCGCGACGCAGCTTCTCGCCCCGGGACATGGCGTGGTCCGTGCGGCGCAGATCGCGGGCCTGCTGTACATGGTCCGCAACATCGCCTATGCCGGCGCCTCATTCCCCATCGGCGCGCTCAGCGACCGCGTGGGGCGACGCGGACTGCTGGTCTTGGGGTATCTGGTGGGCGCTGCAGTCGCGGCGGGGTTCGGGCTCGCGTTCACACTCTCTCTGCACAGCATGGCCTATCTGCTAGCGCTGTTCGTGCTCGCCGGGGTCTACATCGCCGCCGAGGATGCGCTGGAGGGGGTGATGACGGCCGACTACACGGCTCCCGAGGTGCGGGGCACGGCCTACGGGCTGCTTGCCACCGTGAATGGCGTTGGCGATTTCGCAGCAAGTGCCGCCGTCGGCCTGCTGTGGACGGCGATATCGCCGATCGCCGGATTCGGCTACGCGGCGGCACTCATGCTCGTCGGAGCGGCCATTCTCCATACCGTCCGCTAGAAGGAGTTTGCCAACATGAATGTGCGCGTGGTGACGCTCATCCTCCGAGACAACCAGGTTCCCCTCATGAAGCACAGGAGGCGGGGAGTCTTTCGCTGGGCCCTGCCGGGCGGCGCAGTGCGGGAAGGCGAGAGTGTCAGCGACTGCGCGCCGCGAGCTGGTTGAGGGGACGAGGCTCGAGGTGCAGCTGGGGAAGCTCCGGTACGTGGCCGATGTCATCTCGCCGGATCGCCGAGAACACATCGTCTGCCTAATCTTGCTGGCTGAGATCACGGGGGGCGAGTTCGGAGTGACGCCGAGGAGTACGCTCGGGGAGCGCCTGGACGAGCCACACTGGTTCCCGCTTGACGACACGCCGGTCTGCTACCCGCCGGTCGCTCGCCACATCTGTGACGAGGCGGCTCAGGGATTCTCGGCTGGCGCGATCTACCCGGGCTACGTCTGGGTGTCGGAGCCAGAGAACGAGCGTTAGCCAGGAGGCCTGATACGCGAAGGCCGCGACTGCGGAATCCAAGATCGGACCCGTCCGTTCCGCCGGAGGTGGCGGGGCAGGAGGAGGCGCTTCGCATCGTCATCTTGGGCGCGCTGCCGGACCTTCGTCTGCCCGCGCTCAGGAATCTCCTGCGCGCCGTCCGCTACGCCGAGGAGGGCGCGGAGGCGGTGGTAGTCAGGCTGCCCGACCTGAATGACGCTCCCCGGCGGCGCCTGCTGTTAGCGATCCACGGCGGACAGGCCGACGGCAAGGCGCGGCCAGCAGCGACTGAGGAGGCGCAATGACCAGGGTACTGCTGATCCGACACGGCCAGACCGAATGGAACCGCCAGCAGGTCTTCCGGGGCCGCGCGGACATCCCACTGAGCAATGTCGGCATTGAGCAAGCGATGGCGCTCGCCGAGCGACTTGCAGAGGAACCGATTGCCGCGGTGTACTCGAGCCCGCTCGCCAGAGCCCTGGTTACCGCCGAACACGTGGCCCGACCACACAACCTCCAGCCCCACCGGGTGGATGGGTTGACCGATATCAGCTTCGGCGCCTGGGAGGGGCGGTCGCACGAAGACGTAAGGCAGGAGGACGGCGAGCTGTATGAGCGCTGGCAATCGCAGCCACACCTAGTCAGGCTGCCCGATGGCGAGGCCCTTGCGGGAGTTCGTCAGAGGGCGACGGCCGCGCTCGACGACATCGTCACGCGGCACGGCGGTGGTACGGTCGCAGTGGTCGCGCATCGTGTGGTTAACAAGGTCCTGCTCTGCGCCTTCCTGGGCCTGGGCGATGACGCCTTTTGGCGCATCCGACAGGACACTGGCTGCCTGAATATCGTCGCGTGCAATGGTGATCGGAAGGCGGTCCTGCTGCTCAACGATATCTGCCACCTACACCGCATGGAACGGGATACCGGTGACTTCTGAGCAGGACGGCCGCCGCGAGGAGCCACTCGCGCCAGACAGAGCGATCATGCAGGTGACCAGCGGTGGTTCATCTGCAGCAGGATCACCCCATCCGGTCGGCACAGGACTGCATGGATAGGGCCTGGTGCGGGCCTACGGCGGACGGCGGGTAGTCAACGGGGTGCACATCTCAGTTCGTCCGGGCGAAGTGGTCGGGCTGCTCGGCCCCAATGGAGCGGGCAAGACCACGACTCTTTACCTGCTCACCAGGCTAGTGAGTGGGAACGCCGGGCGCATGCACCTTGATGGCCGGGATATCACTTCGCTCCCCATGCATCGCCGGGCGCGGTTGGGGCTGGGGCATCTGCCACAGGAGGCATCTGTCTTCCGCGAGATGACAGTGGAGCAGAATCTGCTGGCAGTGCTGGAGATGCCTGGCCTCGGCCGACAGGAGCGACGCCAGCGCGTCGGGGAGTTGCTCGCCGAGTTCGATATCGGGCGCATTCGGGGCCTGAAGGGTTACCAGATCTCGGGAGGAGAGAGACGCCGAGTGGAGGTCGCCCGCGCGCTGTGCACCAGACCGCGGTGCCTGCTTCTCGATGAGCCCTTTCTCGGGGTAGACCAGATCACGGTGGTTGAGATCCAGGAGATCATCTCGGATCTGAAGGGCAGAGGCATCGGAGTGATCCTCACCGATCACAACGTCTGGGATACGCTCCGCGTCACCGACCGGGCCTATGTCATGTATGAGGGCAGAGCGCTGGTTGCGGGCACGGCGGCGGAAATCGGCGCCAGCCCCCTGGCCAGGCGGTTCCACCTCGGGGACCGGTCCCAGTTGTGACAAGAACACTGTCTCCGCCGGTCACCGGATGACCTCGGCCCGTTGACCGGCGGGTCAAGATAGGGTATATTCAGTGTGGCGATGGAGGCCGCCAAGGCCGGGGCTCGGGCCTGAACAGCCATTGAGGCTAATGGCTCCTGATCTGCACCAGTAGGGTGCGTGGGTCAGGAGCTTTTTGCATCCATGGCCAGGGGATCGATGGTGAGCAGACGGCCCAGCAAGCATATGACCTATCACGACGTGAGCGAGGCGCTCGCACAGACCGGGTGCTGCATCTGCCGCTTGGCTGACGACGCCGTGAGGCGGTACCTGGAATCCCTGCTGTGGGAGTTTGTGAACGACGCCGGGGTGCGGGAGGAGCTGCGAGCCGCCCGAGGGTTCTGCCGGGAGCACTCGTGGCAGGTGCAGGCGATGGGCAGCCCCTTAGGGGCTGCGATTCTGTGGCGCGACCTGCTCACCCAGGAGCTCGCCGAACTGCCGCGTCCTGACGTCGAACCAAGGCGTCGAAGACCCGCGCCCCAGAGACAGTGTCCGGCCTGCGCACAGCGAGATGAGGCCGAGCAGCGGCTCCTGGAGACGCTGCTCGAGCACCTGGAGGCAGGCGGGCTGCGGATCGAGTACACTGACTCATCGGGTCTCTGCCTGCCGCACCTGGGGAGGGCGCTGGGAAGCGCGCCACCCCAAGCTCATCGTTTCCTGGTCAGGGCCGAGTCCGAGAAGCTCAACCGTCTCCTGGGCGAGCTCTCGGAGACCATCCGGAAGAACGACTACCGCTTCCGGGATGAGCCCTGGGGAGCGGAGCGCGACGCCTGGGTGAGAGCAACCGGGAAGCTCAAAGGAGAGAAGCCGGACACACAAGGTGATTCTGGGCGATGGAGTGCCGCCCGAGACGAGCTTGTCCTCGTCCGAACCGCAAGCGCTGATGACTCCTGTACCGTGCCGTGTCACAGCCACGACTCGTGTGTGCGAGTCGAGTTCAGACGGGGAGGACGAGAGGTGAACCAGTGGCTCATCGCATTCATGTGGTTGTCGCTCGCGCTGATCGCGGGCATGGTGTCGGTCAGGATCGCCATCTCAGTCTCGTTGCTGGAGATCGCGATCGGGGTGATTGGGGGCAACTTCCTCGGCCTCCACACCACCGACTGGGTGAACTTCCTCGCCGGCTTTGGCGCGATCCTGCTGACGTTCCTGGCCGGCGCCGAGATCGACCCGGAGGCATTGCGCAAGCACCTCAGGTCCAGCCTTGCCATCGGCTTTCTCTCCTTCCTGTTGCCATTCGTCGGCGCGATGGCCTTCGCTCGCCACGTCTCGGGCTGGGACTCGCGGGCGGCCCAGATCGCGGGCATCGCCCTCTCCACGACCTCGGTTGCGGTCGTCTACGCAGTGATGGTGGAGACCGGCCTCAACTGCACCGAGCTCGGCAAGCTCATCCTCGCCGCCTGCTTCATCACCGATCTGGGTACGGTGTTGGCGCTGGGGGTACTCTTCGCCAACTACAATCTCTGGCTGGCGCTGTTCGCGGGCGTGACGGTGGTGGTGTTGGCGATCCTGCCGCGGACCGCGGCCTGGTTCTTTGGCAGCTACGGCGGCCGCGTCAGCGAGTTGGAGACCAAGTTCATCGTGGTGCTGCTCCTCGGGTTGGGCGGACTGGCGGCAAAGGCAGGCAGCGAGGCGGTGCTGCCGGCCTATCTCCTGGGACTGGCATTGGCGGCGCAGTTCGGCCAGCACCGGGACCTGGCGCGTCGGCTCCGGACCTCGGTCTTCGGCCTGCTCACCCCCTTCTACTTTCTGAAGGCGGGGATGCTGGTGTCGTTGCCGGCGCTGTGGGCCGGCGCCGGCCTGATCGGGCTGCTCCTCGTGGCGAAGCTCGTCACTAAGGCAATAGGGGTGTACCCGTTGACACGGGTCTTTCGGCTGCCCAGTCGGGAGGGGATCTACGCCACCCTGCTGATGTCCACGGGGCTGACCTTTGGCACCATCTCAGCGCTGTTTGGTTACCAACGCGGGTTCATCTCCCAGAGTCAGTATACCGTGCTGGTTACGGTGGTCATCGGAAGCGCGGTGATGCCCACGCTGATCGCGCAGGCCTGGTTCACGCCGAAGGTCGCGCCGTCTGCTGAACAGGCGCAGGCCGCCCATCATCTTGTGGAGGTCGAAGAGCGTGTTTGGGAAGATACTGATCGCCAATGACGGTTCTGCCGGTGCCCGTCGCGCGCTGGAGGTGGCGGCCGATGTCGCAGCCTGCTACGGGGCCGAGCTCCACTCGATCTCGGTAGAGGAGGACCTGCCCAGGTACGCCGCGACCATTGATGAGGTCGATGCCGTGAAGGAGCAGAGAAACCACTACTTCGAGCGGGTGAACGCGGAGGCTGAGATGATCGCGGCCCAACACAACGTGGAGATCCAGACACATGTGGTTCCGGGACACGAGGTGGAGACGATCATCAACTTCTGCAAAGAGGGCGGCTTCGATCTGCTGGTGCTCGGCTTCATGGGCCACTCTCGCATCTACGAGCGCATCTGGGGCAGCACCTCCCAGACGCTGACGCGACTGTCCCCGTGCAGCGTGCTCATCGTCAAGTAAGAGGATGAAGACAACGACAGCCAAGCAGAGCGACTCGCGCCACCGCGTGGTCACCGCGCTGGAACAACTGGCGAGGCTGGCCGACGAACGGAGCGACCACGCGACGGCCGAGCGCGCCCGGGCGCTCGCCGGCAGGCTGCGCGCGGACGTCTTCAACCTGGCCGTGGTGGGGCAGTTCAAGCGAGGCAAGACCACGCTCATCAACGCTCTGCTGGGCCGGGACATCCTGCCTGCGGCTGTCGTACCCCTAACCTCAGTAGTGACCATCGTCGAGCATGGCCCGCAGGAGAGGGTCTCACTGCGCTTCCTCGACGGGTGGAGTCGGGAGATCGAGGCATCAGACCTTTCCAGCTATGTGACCGAGCGCGGCAACCCGTCGAACCGGCTCGGTCTGGCGGTGGCCGTGGTCCAGCTTCCGTCCGAGATTCTGAACCGCGGGCTTCGCATCATCGACACCCCGGGCGTGGGGTCGGTGCACGCCCACAATACCGAGACCGCCTACGCCTTCATCCCCCATGTGGACGGCGCCATCTTCCTCGTCACCGCCGACCCGCCGGTGAGCGAGGCCGAGCTTCAGTTCCTCAAGGACCTCCACCAGGAAGTGCAGCGGGTGTTCTTCGTGCAGAACAAGGCGGACCAGGTGCCAGCCGCCGAGAGGCGTGAGTCACTGGAGTTCTCCCGCGCTCAGTTGGCGGCCGCGGCTGGCGAGGACGGCATCGAGATATACTCGCTGTCAGCGCGAGAGGCGCTGGAGGCGAAGCTCGCCGGCGATGAGCGCAGACTGCGGGAGAGCGGCCTCACAGAGCTTGAGGCGGCGCTGGGCAGTTTCGTGCGCTCGGAGAAGGCGGAGGTGGCGATCACCTCTGCGCTCCGAACCGCCGAGCGCCTGGCCCGGCAGCAGATGGCCGCCATCGCCGTGGAGAGGGCCGCGCTGGCCATGCCGTTGGAGGAGCTAGAGCAGAAGAGCTTCCAGTTCGAGGCCTACCTAAAGCAGATGCGCCAGGCGCGAGACGACAACCGACATCTGCTTAGGGCAGCGGGACGGCGCCTGGTCAAAGAGGTCATTGATGCGGACCTCCGCGCCCTTCAGGAACGGGTGAAGCCTGATCTGCTGAGCGGGCTCGAGACGGCGGCGCACGAAGTCGGTGACATCTCCGGCCGCGACCTTCTGCGCAGGCTGAACGCCCACATGCGAGGGGCCATCGAGCAGGTATACGCCGAGTGGATTGAGCAGGAGGAACGCCGCGTCACGGAGGCCTTGCGGGAGTCGGCGGAACGCTTCACCGGTCAGATCAACCAGGCGCTGCTGGAGCTTGCTCGCGTCTCGCGGGAGCTCTTCCGCGCCGACATCGGAGAACCTGCGGTCAGCGCGGAACTGAGCGGCGGGAGTGAGTTCTACTTCGCGCCGTGGCAGATGCAGGTATCTCCGGACACGCTGTCCGGGTCACTCCTGTATGTGCTGCCGGGGCGTTGGGTCCGCGATGGACTGCTGAAGGCGGTACGGGCGAAGCTCCTTGAGCAGTTGGACATGCACGGCGGACGCGTGCGCTACGACTTCGTGCGCCGCCTGGATGCGGGCCTGCGCGACTTCGAGCGGCGCATCATCAGCGCCATGGATCTGACCATCGCCGGGATCGAGGAAGCCATCAGCCGCGCGGTGACGCAGAAGCGCAAGGCTGGCGAGGGCATCTCCTCCCGCCAGCAGGAGCTGACCGCACAGGAGGCAGCGCTTGCGGCCGTGGTTGGCGGCATCGGCGGCCCAGGCGCATAGGGTGCAGTGCCGGTGCACTGGTTCTGGCTCGAATGCTGGAGCGAACTGGGTGAGGATGCGGTGATCCGTCCGGCCTGCGGTGCATCGCGGAAAGAGGCGCGCGGATGCAGCTACGTGCAGAGGCTGACCCCGGCATTGCGCCACCCGGTAGCGGAGACCGCGGAGTTCGCCGCGCAGGTACTGGGCGAGCTGGAGGCACAGGGGGCAGTTCCAGTCTTGATCGAGACCTTGGGCCGGAGCGGTGAGCCCTATCTCCAGGCGGCTGCCGCCCGTTCCCTCAAAGATCTGCAGGCGGCCGAGGCCGTGCCAGCGCTGCGCGAGGTGCTGCGCTCCTCCTGGCGCGCATTGCCGCCGCACGGGCTCTCGGGCGCATCGCAGCGTCGGAGGGGGTTGCCGCGCTGGAAGAAGCGCGCCAGGATCGCACCGAGAGCGTGCGCAGGGCCGTGGAGGAACGGCTGGCCAGGAGGGCGGCTGTTTCCGCACCGGATGGTCGGAAGCTGGTGAGAGACGATGGCCGGGGCTGAGCAACTGCCAGATACAGCTATGGACGAGACCCGGAGCGACGGATTCGCCCAGGCACGTACGGCAGAGGATGCGCTGCGGGCCTACCTCCAGGCGAAGCAGGAGGTGGCCCTGCGTGTTCGCTCTGCACTTGGCCTGCTGAGAGTCCGGGGCGCCAAGAGCAGAATCGAACGGTGCCAGGAGCTGCTGGTGAGGCTGGCCGAAGATCGGTTCAATCTGGCAGTGCTGGGGCAGTTCAAGCGCGGCAAGAGCTCTCTCATGAACGCCGTCATCGGTCGGGAGTTGCTGCCCACGGGGCTGCTTCCCCTGACCTCGGTTGTCACCATGCTCCGGTTCGGCCCGGCCGAGCGGCTGCTGTTGACGCGAGATGAATCATGGGTCGAAGAGGCCCCAGTCTCACGGCTGGCCGAATATGTCACCGAGCGGGGCAACCCAGGGAACGCCAAGAAGATCAGGGCCGCCTATATTGACCTCCCTCTGAGCCTGCTGCGCCGCGGTCTGCATTTCGTGGACACTCCCGGGATCGGCTCCTCCCGTGAGGAGAACACGGCGACCACCTATGCTTTCCTGCCAGAGTGCGACGCTGCCCTCCTGGTGACCAGCGTCGAGACGCCCCTGACGGAGCTCGAACTCGACTTCCTGCGAGCCATCCGCCAGCACGCCCGAAAGGTCTTCTTCGTCGTCAACAAGACCGACCTGCTCCCCCCCGATGAGCGAGAGCAGGTACTGGGGTTCATCCGCGATGGGCTGCGTGAGGCCACGGACAACGAGGAAGTACGCCTCTTCCCGGTGTCTGCCCGAGAGGCGCTGGAGGCCAAGCAGACCGGTGACCAGCAACGACTCGCGGGAAGCGGGATCACGGACCTCGAGGACGCACTCGCCGCCTTCCTCGCGACCGAGAGGAGCCAGGCGCTGCTCCTTGCCATCCTTGATCGAGCCCTGCGCCTCGTGGACGAGGAACTCACTGAGGTCAGCGCTCAGGCGAAAGCGGCCGCCGCCCCGGAGGAGACCAAAAGGGAACACCGCGCGGCCATCGCCGCCAAGCTCGACGATCTGGAACGCCGAGAACAGGAGATCGTGGCCGAACTGCGATCGCAGTTGCGCGAGTGGGCCCAGACCACGGCACAGAGTGATATCTCCGACTTCCTGGCCCAGACCAGAGAGGGCCTAGTCGCCGAGTATGCACCTGTGTTGGAGGAGCTGACGTGGTCATCGGCGGGCCGGTCGTTACAGCGCGTCCTCGGGGAAGTGCAGGAACGTCTCTTCCAGGAGCTTGGGGAATGGCTACGCGCCAGGGCCCGCGATGTGAAGAGCCAACTTCAGTCGGTCGAGGCGCGTCTGCGGCCCGAGCTCGAGCACGCCCTCAGCGATGTGTTGCAGGCCGCGCTGGGCGAACCCAAGGTCACTGCGGCGCACGAGACGGTAAGCGTCTCCATGGATTTCGTCCCGGATATACCAATGCCCGACTGGCAACGCCCCTCATCTGGTGCGCCTGCCTGGCTATACATGATGCCGGCCCGGCTTGTGCGTTCCTCGCTTCGGCGGCGACTGAGCGCGGCCCTTGAACAGGCGGCAGACTCGGCGGACGGGATGGCTATGGACGTCGTGCTGCGAGCGGTGGATGTGAGTGCGGATGTGGCGGGAGACCACTATGAGCGTCATGTCGCTGATGTCCGGGGACGGATAGCCGCGCTCGCTGGCCCGCGCACCTCCGGCGGCAAGGCAGCCGGTGGCACCCGCGCACTATCGGCCGCTGATCTCGCCGACCTGGAATCGTCTCTCGACGCAGTGAAAGCCGAACTGTCGGCTCTCCAGGACGCGTTGCTCGGGGGCGAACCGATGCCTGCTGCGGCTGGGGAAGCCCCTGCCATGCAGCGAGCAGAGATCGCCTCGGCGGTTGCCGTCGCGCAAGAAGCCGCGGGTCGCGCCACGACGACCAGTCTCCTCAAGGACCTGGCGACACGAGGCTGCCCGATCTGCGATCGCACCGCCGAGGCCGCATTCGACTTCTATGCGAAGTGGCAGTACGCGATCTCGCACGATGAGGAAGCGCGACGCGCCCACACGGCGACCCGTGGTCTCTGCCCGCTCCATACCTGGCAGTTCGCCTCCGTAGCGTCTCCACAGGGAGTTGACACAGGCTACTTCGCGTTGCTCCAACAGATGGCGCAGGAACTCGGGTCGCTCACCTCCCTCCCGGCGGAAGAGCTCGTTGACAGGGTGAAGGAGATGACTCCTGACTCCAACAACTGCCTTGCTTGCAGCGTTCTCAGGGAGATAGAGGCGATTTCGGTCACCCGACTCGCCACGTTCATCGAGAGCGCCGAAGGTCGCGACGCCTATGGGCGCTCTCAGGGTGTCTGCATGCGGCATTTGGCGCTGCTCCTCGCCGCCGGGCTGTCGGCGAAGACCGCGAGCTTCCTGGTGTCGGAGCAAGCCAGGCACTTCGGCCAGACGGCCGAGGACATGCAGAGTCATGCCCTTAAGTTTGATGCGGTGAGGCGCGCGCTGATGAATCACGACGAGACAGACGCGCACATCCGCGCGCTTGTGCATCTCGTGGGGGCGGAGAACGTCGTCGCTCCCTGGGGCGAGAAGCAGTGACTGCTGAACAGCCAGGGGGTCCCATGCTTGATCGTCACAGATCGCATCTGGTCTCCACCTACACAACCGTGCTCCAGCACCTCGGCGAGATCCGCCAGGCCATCACCGCGGGCAAGTCACCGGGGGGCGCCCGCCTGACGCCATTGCCCGAGCCGCTCCGTGACCATCTGGTGGACTGCATCGAACGTATTGCCTCCGGCCTGGAGGAACTCGTCCACCACTTCGTTCCAGCCTGGGAGCACACCGCGGCTGAGACCGGCGGCCTCCCGGCCACGAAGATGTGGACATCCATCCTGCTGCGGACAGTCGAGGAACTCGTGGAGGACCTGGAGCCGAAGCGGATGCAGAAGCATTACGGCAAGGTTGACGAGTCAGATGCCGAGACGCTGCATCAGCGCGTTGAGCGGGTCCTGACCACCATCCGTGAGGCGATAGACCTGCTGGGCTGAGACGAGCGGCCACTGGCCCTGTATGTCCGGGCACTACCGCGGGCGCCGGCTCTGCGCCCCCATCCCACAAGCAGCGGAGTTGCCTGGAGCAGTAAGTCCACGCTGAGGGCGTAGCCGGAGTCGGGGGTGCCGGGGCCATCGGCGGTCTGTGGCGGCAGCCACCGGCCGAGTAGCGGTTGTGCACCGATACCATGCGGTCAGCCGACCTGGGCGGCTAGCGCCCGGATGCTGCGGCCCACAATCGTCCGACTCCCAGAATCCACCCCTCGATCTGAGCCACCTCGCCCTCGTCTGGCGTGAGATCGAGGCAGAAGAACGATGCGAGACTGGCGTCGCCATACGCGGGATGACGCGGCCCTCATCCATCTGACCAACTTCACCGCCAAGGGGGTCGGGCAGGTTCTGCGAGATGACGGTGCCGAGACCCAGCGGCTGGTCGAGGTCGAGGCCAGCCTGCATCGGCGCACCAGGCGCTTCGCCCTGCCCGCTGACTGGCCGGCCGAGCACTTGGGGGCCGCAGCGGTGGTAGCGCCTGGCCTCGGCCTGCGAGAGCACGCCCGCGCAGCCATTCGGGAACTGAGCGGACCGACATCCCCGAGCGCGTCACGTCTGCGCACTTGGGCTGGCGCGAGATCGGGGGGCGGTGGCTCCACCTTCATGCGGGCGGCGCGATCTGCCCCGATGGCGTGGTGGCCGATGTCGAGGTGGACTTGCCACGCGAGTCGAGGGGCTACGTCTTGCCAGCCCCCCCGGAGAGCGAGGCGCTGCGAGTCGCGCTACGGGCTTCGCTGCGCTTGCTCGAGGTTGCACGAGATCCGGTGAGCATCCCGCTGCTCTCCACGGTCTGTCGAGCGCCGCTCGGAGACGCCAGCTTCTCCGCGTATCTCGTCGGCCGCACAGGCGTGTGCAAGACATCGCTGGCCGCGCTGGCGCAGTCGCATTTCAGTGCGGGGATGGACTTCGGTGACCTCCCGGCCGACTGGACGAGCACAGCCAACTACCTCGAGGTGCTCGCCTTCGCCGCCAAGGACGTTCTGCTCACGGTGGACGACTTCATCCCCAGAGGAGGCGGGGCCCACAGGGATCGTCAGCAGCGAGAGGCCGACCGGCTTCTGCGGAGGCAAGCGAATCGCTCCGGGCGCGGGCGGCTACGAGCAGATTCGACCCCCCGGCCGCCCAGGCCGCCCCGCGGGCTGATCGTCGCCACCGGGGAGGACCTGCCGCGAGGGGAGTCGCTGGGGGCACGCCCATTTGCGGTCGAGGTTCGGATGGGCGACGTGGACCTGAGCGCGCTGACGGTCTGCCAGGCCGATGCAACTGCTGGGCTCTACGCGTCAGCGATGGCGGGCTACGTACGGTGGTTGGCGGCAAGGTACGGGCAGGTCATGGAGCACCTTGCCGATGAGGTGCGGCAGCTCCGGGCCGCGCTGCTACCGGCCCCGTCGCGATGCGCGGACTCCTGGCTGACTCTGGCCGATACCGAAGTCGCGCTTCGCCATTGCCAGGATCCCCCCGAGGGAGAACAGCAGGCCCGCCAGCCCCTTCACACACCCCTGGGTCGTCGGGCCATCATACGCCATCTCTGGCCTCCAGGATCGGCCCGCTGTAGGCGAGGCGGGTCTGCCTGCGTCTCCCTTGGTGTTGCGCGTGCCATGTGGGTGGGCTCCGCTGTCACCCTGCAGCCGGCACGCAGGCCCCTGAGCAGCCAGCGGCCATCGGGCTGCTGGGTAGACTGTTAGCAGAGCTGAGGTAGCACAAGCACTCCCCTCACTCGGCACAACGGGAAGGCCTTCGCCAGGGGAGGCCGGCAGACGCTCAGCGACCGACCGCGTCCAGCATCCGGAGCAGCTTCGGCACGAAGCGGAACGGCAGCGCGGAGGCCGCCATCTGGTCTACGGTGCCCGACAGCACGACGTCGAGCCGCGGGCAGTGGAACAGCCACGATCCGGAGATGCCCGTGTGCCCGACGACCGGTGGCGTGGGGCGCATTGGTGAGAACAGGCGCGGAATGCGAACGCGCATCATACCGAGGCCGTACTCGATGGGCCATCCCGGGCGCGTCAGGACCAGCGAGAGGCTGAACCGGCTCCATCGGCCCAGCATGAGGTCCAGCGTGCTTGTTCGATCGAAGAGCTCGCCCCGCACCAGCGCCCACATGAACGCCAGCGTCTCATCGGCGGTGCTAACAAGGTCGCGGGCGGACTGCATCCCCAGCGGAATGTCCAGGGGTCGGTCCCCAGCCCAGACTGTCGCTGGCTTCGGCGCCGGCTCTGTTCGGGTGCCCGGAAGATACGTGCCCTCGAGACCCAGTGGCCTGAAGAGCAGCTCCTCGAAAGCCGCCTGGAGCGGTCGCCCGGTCACGGCCTCGATGACCGAGATGAGCAACTGGTAGTTGGTGTCCGAGTAGCTGATCCTCTGGCGCGCCGCATCCACAGGCTGCGGAGGGAAGAGCGGGGTCATCTCCTCGCGCACGATGCGCATAGCGTCCTCGGTGGTCCAGGACAGATCGCGTTCGGCGAGACGCTCCAACAGGCTGCGCCCGCCTCTGGGACGCTCAAAGTAGTCCGGCAAGCCCGAGGAGTGGCCGAGCAAGTGCTGCAGCGTGATCTGGTCGGTATAGTCCACCCCTCCCAACCGGTGTATGCCGCCGATCAGCGACTGCGGAAGGTGCTTCGACACGGGATCACCGAGGCCGAGAAGGCCGCGCTCCTCAAGCTTCAGAATGCAGGCGGCGATATAGAGCTTGGTGACGCTCGCTACCCAGAAGGGGGTGTCGTCTCGCATTGGCGTGCCGTCGGGATGGGCATCGCCCATCGCGCCAATCCAGCGCAAGGACCTATCACCACTCTCGACGGCGACGATCGCGTGCCTGATGTCCTTGCGCGACACGAGGCGCTCCAGCAGGCGCCCCAGCCCTCGGGCGACAGCGCTCGACGCCACCCTGGCCCCGTCTCTTCCCGTTGGCGTTCCCTGATCGTGCGCGGGCATGAAAGCGCCTCCTGGGGCATAGGTTGTTGTATGTCCGCACTCGTGAGATGAGGCGACGCTCTCGCACACCTACGCCTCGGACGCCGCTCACTCCTCGTTGACCTGCAGTCACCCGCCATCGCCAGCCAACCGACCTTCGGCTTGCCGCGCTCAGCCGCTTGGCTGGCGCCTCCCCCTCCCTCTCTCCCGGTACGCGCTCGTCACCTCGTGATCGCCCGGAGCGCGGCGGTCACCCGCCGCAGGTCGTCGCCAGTGCAGGCTCACTCCCACCCGTAACGCGAGACACTCACGGCTGTAGTTGTCCACCCGCGTCAGGATGCTCATCGGTCGGCCCGTGTAGAGCTGGGCCGAGATGAAGTCCATGCTCCGGGTATTGGTGTTCAGGGAAGCGGGGGCGGTGCACCATCAAAGGATTCTACCCCTCAGGCCCAGCACTCATACCTGGACGCTGCCTCTGCCCGGGGGTAGCACATACAGATAGGAGACGCGATTTCCCGAGCACTGTCAGGGCTCTGTGGCATCACGAGCCGTCACTGTGATCCCACAGGGCCTGAGGGCTCCCGGGTGCTCATCATCGTGAGATGGCGTTGCCACAGAGGTTGGGGGGGCAGAGGATTTGCTCCTGTACAACAGCCACCTGCTGCCTAGCAGGCCTCCAATGAGCGCGCCTATACTGATCCAGGTGGCAAGAAGGTAACTCTCTGTGATGTCATAGAGCCATCCGCCGAGCAAGGGTCCGGCCAGGCCGGAGACGCCATAGGCCAGGAATACCAGCGGGTAGACCGTGGCCACCCGGTGCGAGCCATAGCGAGCGGCCACTTGGGCGGCATAGACCACGAAGCATGACCCGAAGCCGAAGCCGATAGCGGCTGAGACCGCGACGAGCGCGGTTGCACGACCTTCCTCTGGGAGCAGCCCAAATAACGTGAGCGCCAGGAAGGCCAGAGAGAGGGGGATGGTTCGTATGCCGAGCCGGTCGGAGATCCAACCCCAGATGATCCGACCAACTGAGTTGCCCACTGCGAATGCGCTGATGGCAGCGGCGGCCCAACCGGAACTGATGCCGCGGCTCAGGGCCAGAGGCTTCAGGTTCGCAATGACGAGCAGTCCCGCAAGGGTCCCGAAGAACATGCCGACAACTAGCGCCCAGAAGAACAGGTCGTGAAGCACGGGAGGAAGTAACGGGGAAAGGCCGTGTTGATCTGCGCCTTCGGGCTCCGGGAATCTTAGCGGCAGGGCCGCCAACAGGATGGCCGCACCATAGCAGACGCCCACCCAGCGAAACACAGCAAGAACATCCAGCCCCTGAGCGAAGAGAGTCTCGGTGAGCGCCGCGAGCAACACTGCGCCACCGCCGAACCCTCCGACGGCGAGGCCGGCTACCAGTCCCCGGTGGGCGGGAAACCACCTCATGCAGGTGGTGAGAGCTGAGACATACCCGAGGCCCGTGGCTGCTCCGCCCACGATCCCAATACCTAGCAAGAGGAAGAGGAAGGCGCCTCCCGACGCCGAGGCGATCAGATACCCCGCTGCGAACAACACGCCCGCCGCGCCTGAAAAGACCCGGGGACCACGTCGCCCCAGCCCCCTACCAGCAAGGACCATTGTCACTGTGAAAACCGCGATCAGCGCGCCAAAGATGACCTGGGTCTCCGCGGTGCTGAGGCCGTGGGATCCCGTTAGCGCGGGGACGAAGCTACTCCAGGCATAGAGGCCGCCCAGACACATCTGGATGAGAATGCACGACAGCAGGATCAGAGGTCCCATGTCTAGCCGTTGCCCAGGGTCATCTGAGGCGTACCTCCTGCGGCCCGACAGAGACGGTCGTTGATAGCTCGTCCGAGGCCCGTCTCAGGGGCCAGTTCAGCCTCGATCAAGTCCAGACCACGCGCGTCCAGCCGATGGAGCGCCGCGAAGAGGTTGCCGGCTGCCTCGCGCAGATCGCCCGTGGGGGAGAGCAACTCCACCACTTCATATCCTTGTGCCGCAACCGGCGCCCGGAGGGCTAACAGTCCCACGCGTCTCCCCCTCGGCATCTCGCCGGCAGCCGAACGGAGCACAAGGGGAGTTTTCGGTGCGTAGTGGTGCGGCAGCTGCCCGGGTGCAAGGGGAACCGCGGGCGTCGGCTCCAACCGGAGGAGCGGGCCGGTGACGGCCTCCACTACCTCGATAGGCGTGCCGCCCGGCCGCAGCAGCGCTGGCTGCCTGCCGCAGAAGGAGATGATCGTAGATTCAATGCCCACCCGGCAGGAACCGCCGTCCAACATCATGTCCACTCGATCGCCGAGCTGCTCCTGCACGTGCTGGACTGTGGTGGGGCTGATGCGACCGAACAGGTTGGCGCTCGGGGCTGCTATGGGCACACCAGCCTCCCGAATCAGCGCCAAGGCCATGGGATGGTCAGGCATGCGCACGGCCACCGTTGGCAGGCCAGCGGTGACAATGTCCGGGACAAGGTCGCGCTTGGGCAGGACAACGGTCAGGGGGCCTGGCCAGCAGGACTCAACTAGGTCTCGGGCCGTAGTCGGGAGCTCTGCGACCACTGCGTCTAGTTGCGCGAAGCTGCCAACATGGACGATGAGGGGGTCAAAACGGGGCCGGCGCTTGATCTCAAATATCGCCGCCACGGCTCGCGCATCTAGCGCGTTGGCGCCCAGTCCGTAGACCGTCTCCGTCGGGAAGACGACCACACCACCTTGCTTCAGCAGAGCGGCAGCCCGAGAGATCTGCCCGGCGATCTCTGCGTGCTTTTCACTGAAGGTGTGGCTTTCCGTGGCGCGGATCGCCGCTTCCCAGATGTCGGAGGCAACAATGGTGTCTGGAGGAAGCTCATGGCGATGCTTCTCCCCGTGTCCAGTCAATACGTAGATTCCGGTCGCGCCGGCGTTCATCGCCAGCCCTACGTCATGAGGATGGTCGCCAATCACAAACGAACGCCTTAGGTCGATGCCGTATTGGCGCGCCGCCTCGAAGAGATGATATGGGTTCGGCTTGATGCACCGGCAGCCTTCCGACCGTCTGTGCGGACAGTAGTAGACGCGCTCAATGTGAATGCCGTGCTGTGCCAGACGCGCGAGAATCGACGCGTGCACTCGCGCGACGCCGTCTGTCCCGATGACACCCTCCGCCACTCCGGGTTGATGCGTCACGATGAAGAGCTTGAAGGCCCGCTGCGCCATGCGCAGCGCCGGAATGGTCTGCGGGAAGAAGGCCACCTGCGAGGGGGAGCGCAGGTGGCCCCGGTCTTCGATGATGGTGCCGTCTCGGTCCAGGAACAAGGCAGGGGGCACTGGCTATCCTTACATCATTCTTGACTTGATCTCTTGATAGCCGTAGTGCGCCATCAGGTGGTCGAGCAACACTAGGGCCGTGTAGTTCTCCGCCACCGGCCAGATGCGGGCCACGATAGTAGGGTCGCGACGGGTGATAGCCGCCAGATCTCTGTTCTCCAGTGTGTACAAATCTATCGTCTGCTGAGGCTTGTCAATGGTGGGGGTTGGCTTGACCGCCAGTCGAACCACCACTGGTTGGCCGGTGGAGAGGCCTCCGGTGATGCCGCCGGCGTGATTTGACAGGAAGGTCACCCGGCCGTCCTGCGCGCGCATCTGGTCGTTCGACTGAGAACCAGTCATGTCCTTGACGCGGAAGCCTGCGCCGATCTCTACCCCCTTCACCGCCCCGATGCCCAGCATTCTTCCCAGCTCAGCATCGAGCTTGTCGAAAACTGGCTCACCCAGTCCCGCCGGCAGCCCAGTGGCCACCACCTCCACCACGCCGCCGGAGGAGTCGCCGGTGGCGCTGACGCGGTTGGCCGCCTCTAGCATGGCTTGGGCGGCATCGAGGTCAGGGCAGTTGACCACGTGGTGCACACCATACTGATCGCGCACTTGCTCGGGCGAGAGTTGTGGCGCCCGCTCCCGAATCGCGTCGATCTCCTGCTCGATCTCCGCGAATACTCGTGCCTTCTCCAGGAAGCGCATTTCCATGTGGACCCGACCGCGCACGTATATCTCTTGGTAGAACGGGTCAGTGTCGCGGCGCATGCGCTTGTAGGCCTCTGTGTAGGAGAGGGCCGCCTCGTGGTTGACCTCCGGGCAGGGCACACCGGCCAGCTCCCGGACAAAGGAGAACACGCGAATCCCGCATTTCTGCAGCACCCGCTTGGCCACATAGCCCGCGGCCACGATCGTCGAGGTGTACCGGCCGCTGAAGATCCCCGCGCCGATGGCATCATCGGCCGGACCGTATTTCATGAACGACGCATAGGACGCGTGCCCGGGCCTGGGAGTCCGATCCATGTCCTGGTACTGCTTGATGTGGATGAAGTGTCGGTCCAGGTTCGGGATGAGGATAGTTAGGGGCGTCCCATTGGTGTGGTTCCGGTTCTCCGCCCCCTCAATGGTGTCGGCGGCGTTCAGCCCAGAGTAGATGATCGGCAGATCCGGCTCCTTTCGCGGCGAGGACAGCTCGTCGGCGCCGGGCTTCCGGAGCAGCAGATCTCCGTATAGCTCCTGCTCTGTCAGCGCCATCCCGGGCGGGACGCCCTGCACGACAGCCGTCAGCCCTTCCTGGTACGACCCACCGGCCACAGTGAGCTGGAACAGCCTACCTAGGTGACAACCAACCAACTCACACCCTCCTTGAGCATGTGGTTATCTGTGCAGCCTAACGCAGTCGCGCCGCCCTTGTCAAGCATTGCTTGATCGCCGAAACGTGTCCGCCCTCAGTGCGCCCATCTGACGCTGGCAGTCTCTCCAGGTACTCGCTCCTGGCTGCAGACTATCGGAGAGGGGGTCCCCCCGGGCCGCTGGCTCGCGTAACCCTTCCCGCAGCCGCCGCCGTCGCCGCGCCTCGGCAACACCGTCGCGAACTAC
>Ga0129301_1000130_pt1 | contig 38254 bp, 41 predicted proteins | sample ConPoolayeHmetaG_FD_94489 | JGI IMG/M metagenome (GOLD analysis project Ga0129301, IMG submission 94489) | Hot spring microbial mat communities from California, USA to study Microbial Dark Matter (Phase II) - Cone Pool mat layer H metaG ...
CCCATCAGCTTTGAAGCCAAGAAAGCGATTGGTCCAGGGAAAATATCTTTGACGATGTCGGTGTCTTTGGCCATGAACGTTTTTCCTTCTCTAACGACCCTGCTGAAGATCTGTGATCTACCTAAGTCGATTGTGTAATCTTTAAGTCGAAGACCAACGAGTTTCTCTAGCCTGCCCAAGTTTTTCAGATCTATGGAGGTTTCCGCCACCTTTAGCTTCGTCTTATCCTCTGTCGTCAGCAAGATGGCGACATTATACTTTTCCGATTGGGCGAACTCTTCTCTTACGATTCTGTAGATTTCTGATTCGTCGAGAACACCATGTATCTTTACAGACAGATCGTCTACGAAATGCATGAACTCTATCAGGTGTTGCTGAGACTTCTCGACGGTCTCCAACTATTTCACTTGACTGTACATTTTGTTTCTATTGACATACTTAAATTTTTTATGTGACAAGAGCTTATCGCCTATCCGCACTGAGAGATAGACGCTCAGAGAACCGCGTTGAGGTTACAGGTGAGCATTCAGCCAGGAGAGGATGTGGTCTATTAGTACTGTCCTGTGCCTGTAATATGAATGATCTGCTCCAGGTATTTCCCTGTATTCCTTCGGCGGATTGGCTGCATCATAGAGACGTCTGCAGCTTCTTGGTGTCGTGACATCATCCTTTGAACCCACCACAATAAGAATTGGTATAGAAGCCTTCCCAACCAAGTTTATGGGGTTACTGTTCTTGTAAACCCAACGGAGGTCTTCTAGTAGGCTTTCTCGGTTCAATCCAGCTAACTTGCTCCCTCCAATTTTCAGCAGATGTGATAGATGCTTTCTTCTGGTCTTTGAAGACACAAACTTCTTGAAATCTGCAGCCGGACTCAAGTATACTGCTGTCTTGATTCTTCCATCCACGCTGACGACCTTTGATACGGGGACGGCGCCCATCGAGTGGCCTATTATCGCGAGCCGATTTGGATCCACAAAAGGAAGGGAGAGAATATATTCGACAGCATCTTTGGCATTCTCCTCTAGCTTGGTGAGACTATATCTTCCTTCGCTACCCCATGCACCTTGATAGTAGAAGATCAACGCAACATAACCTCCGAAGGCCAACGCCTCGGCAACATCCATGCTCTTTGTGTCTCCAGGGTAGCCGTGGCATAAGACTACAGCCGGCAGTGGTTTCTCCACATGCTCTGGCCTATAGAGGCGGCCCACGATCTTGTTTCCACCACTTTGAAAGAAGACTTCTTCAACTACAATCTTCACTTTAGATCACATCTGTTGGTGTATGCTACGGTTATAAGGATTGAGCTAGAGGCAAACTGCTAGCCTGTAGTAACTGGTCCCGGGGGGGTGATTTGAGCACCCGACGCTCCGGTGTCTGTACGCCTGACAGGCTGAATGAGGTTTGCCAAGGCAAGCTTCTACAGCCGGAAGCTCTGCCAGGCTGAGCTACCCCGGGGTTTTCAGTATTGGATGGGCTTTAAATGTTCAATATATATTTATCGCTGAGACCTGTTTTTCGGTTGTAACTAAGTTTTTATTTGGGGTGTGAGTAGGCTGTCTGCATCTTACATGAGCATCCTCTCGGGAGAGGAGGTCGCCAAGTATGTCGAAGGGGTGGGTAGAGATCAAATTCAGCTGAATGGGGTTGACCTCACATTTGACAAAGTTTACAAGATCGTCGGATCAGGCAAGATCTTCAAAGGAGATGTCATGTTGCCTGATTATGTCGAAGTAGCTTCTGGAGCTGATGGCATCTATTCCCTCGACAGAGGCGTCTACTTGCTTCAAATACGTGAGAAGATTTCTGTACCCTTGGATGCGGTCGGCTTCTGTCTTCCAAGATCTTCTCTTGTCAGAATGGGGGTTGACATAGGCGCGGCAGTTTGGGATTCTGGGTATGTTGGATATTCGAAGGTTCTACTTAAGGTGGATAATCCCGTCCTGTTGGAAAAGGGTTCAAGAATAGCACAGTTCATCCTGATTACGAGTGAGAGAAAGGCTGAACTGGGTTATAGAGGAAGATACCAGAACGAGTAGGCCTACACGAGATCAAGGTAGACCTTGAACCCTCCAGTCACGCTTTCTGACTTCACATACAGGACTTCTCCAATCTCCGAAATGTTTTTGACGTGGGTGCCGCTGCAAGCGATCTCCTCAAATTCGCCTATTTTTACCAGCCTATAGACGTCCAATTGTGGGAGACGAGCAAGATTCGGGGAGCTTCTTGCTTGCTCCATAAGCCTACTGCCCTCAACAAGCCTGGTGCTGACAGTAGATCCTTCGCAGATAAGTCTATTCTCTAGCGCTATCGCAGACCTAAGCTTCTCTTCAGAAGGTAAAGCGCCTTTGAATGTAACATACCAGCCTTCTCCAAGCCAAGAATCCATTGTCTCAACATTTGAGCCCAGGGTGGCTGCTAACGTGTGGTCAAAAAGATGGGAGGCGGTGTGACGTCTCATCATGAGGTAGCGGGAGGGCCAGTCTATTTCTTCGAAGACAACTCCAAGTTCAGGCATCCCCCTCACGATCTTACCGTAAAGTATGATGTGCCCTCCATACCTCATCGCCTTTCCAACATTCACGATGAAGCTTTCACCGTAAACTATTCCCTTGTCTGAAGGCTGCCCACCATATTTAGGGTGAAAGATTGTCTCCTCGGTTATTAGGTAAACATTCTTCTTATCCTCCTGGGCGATCTTCAACAGTTTGGTCTGGTTCTTCTGCTGATATGAATCGTACCAGTACCTTGGAATGTTTTCCTTACATCCGGCCACTACACTATCGAGATTCAAGTCTACAGAGATAGTTGTTTGAGGTAGATATAAATTTCCAACACAACCCTTCCGCTTCGGTGAGAGGTGATGGGGGGCCTCAAGTAGGCTCGATTATGTCATATTCTGACAGAATTGTTGCAGACGAAAGGCTTTTATATCGTTTATTGACATCATCTCTTCATGGAGAATATAGCTGGGCTCAACGTGGACACCCTTGACGTCAAGATAATCGAAGCCCTTCAAGAAAACACACGTGCAACCTGCAAGTCGATCGCCAAGAAGGTCGGGTCATCTGATAGGACGATAGCTAGGAGAATAAAGAGGATGGAACAGGCTGGCATCATAAGAGGATATAGGGTGGAAGTGGACAAGGAACTGGTCAAGACTGGCCTTCTTAAGATTGCTCCTCAGATGATCTCAGAAGATGTTATAGAGACCAGTCCAGCCGAATGGGACAGCATCGCGAGCTCGATAAAGGACATATTTGGTGTCGCAGGCTCCGTAATCCTATTCAACATGGGTGAAGCCATAGGTAGATGCTATGGAAGACACCTTATTGGATCCAACAAGACAAAGGACGAGCAGATACTCAACCTCGCTCAGATATTTCAAGCAAGAGGGTGGGGGGAGCTGACCTACAACCAGATAGACTATGAGAAGGGGACTGGAAGGGTCACAATTTCAAAGATGCCATTCAAACACCAGATAACCGAAAACCTGGTCAGAGGAATCTTCTGTGGAGGACTAGAAGAGATCTCGTCGAAGAAGGTTCTTGTAAAGAAGGTGGAAGGCCAAGAGGCTGCCACAGACGTGCAGAAATTCTTGTTTGAAATAGGTGGTTGAGCTGCTGATATGACAAATATAGAAAGAGCTCGAATTGGGATAGCGGAACTTGATAACATTCTGGCTGGAGGGCTGCCAAGAGGCTCGGTGACATTGGTCGCGGGTGGGCCGGGAACAGGTAAGACGATATTGGCTGTGCAGTTTATCCTAAACGGGGCGACAAGATACTCTGAAAAGGGGATGTTTGTCACATTCAACGAGAGCTCAAAGATTCTAAAGCAGAACATGCTCTCCCTAGGGTGGAACCTGGGCGAAGTTGAAGAGCAAGGAAAAGTGAAATTACTGGACTTCATCGCCATGAACAAGGTTGGCCTGCAGACGGTGATCGACACCATACTAGAGGAGGCTAGGGCATTTGAGGCAAAGAGGCTTGTCATAGATTCGATAACGGCGATTTCGATGGCATTAAGTGAAAAGCTGGAGGCAAGGACGACGATTTCGATCATTCAGAGGCTGTTGAGAAAGATCGATTGTACAACGATCTTGATCTCTGAGAAGCCTTGGGGTGAGAGAAGTCTTGGCTCTGGGGTTGAAGAGTTTGTCGCTGATGGAGTGATACTGCTAGAGACTTTGCCAGCTAAGGGTGAACTGAGGAGAAGGATGGCGGTCGTCAAGATGAGGGGAACCGGCCACGATATGAAGTTCTACCAGTACACAATAAGCTCTGGCGAAGGGATAATCATTACACCCTATCCTGAGGTAGTCTGATTGGAGAACAACTCATTGTGGGACAGGTACTGCGGCTTCTTCAGCCAGACTTTTGAATCCCAGATAGCCTACAACCAGGAAATGCTAGTGAGACATCTTGAAGCTTGGAAAAGGACGAAGACTTCAAAGATTGTGTGCAAAGAGAAGGAGCCGAGGGGACTAGATGACGTCCCAATCACAGACTACAGGGACTATCCATTTATGAAGGAGTTCGGTCAAAGGATTCAAGAAATCGAATCAAGAGAACCGCGGAGAAAAGAGGAGTCCCTTCACGACTACTACATAGGCCTCCTTAAGAGGATGTCATGGGAGGTTAGAGAATATCTGCCAGATGAACCACAGATCTGCGTCAAGACAACTGGAACTACGGGCGTAAACAAGTGGGCTGTACAAGGCCAAAGATTCAATGAAGGGGTCATCTCAGATACTACGGCGATCGTCCTGATGGCCTGCTCGAGAGAATGGGGAGAAAACATCTTCGACAAGAAGCTGAACGCCTTAAATCTTGCCGCACCAGTCCCATATCTGACAGGCTGGACTCTCAGGTACTGGGATAGGCTTGTCAACTTCATCCCTCCAATCTCTATAACAGATAGCATGACTGACATGGGAAAGAAGTTTCAACTGGCACTGAAATTTCTAGAGAAGGGTCAAAAGATCTACCTTGCCGGAGGCAGCGGCGCACTGCTGTATATGGCATGCAAGTACTTTTCTGATCCACAGTACTTTCTAGAGGAAGCAGCAGAGATGACATCAAGCAGATACAAGAAGTGGCTGATATCCCTGAAACTCATGTTAACCAGGCTCCAGAAACAGAAACCATTCAATCTACAGGATATCATGCCACTTAGAGGGCTTATAATAGGAAGCACAGACGCACGTATATATGCAGAATTTTTCAAGAACGAATTCGGCATCGAACCCCTCAACGCCTACGCCGCCAGCGAGATAGGGTGTGCCATGTTTGGGAGACCAGACCGTAAACTGGACTTCTTCCCCAACCTCAGAAGCGCTTACCTCGAATTCTTGGACGAAAGCGGAGAAGTTAGCAAGATAGACGAAATCAAGAAGGGGAATGTGTATGAGCTGGTTGCCACACCATTCTATTCTGCCTTCATCAGATACAGAATCAACGACCTGTTCAAAGTCACAGACTTCTATGATGGGACGCCGCTTTTCTTGTTTGAAGGACGCTCACAGCATGTGCTGGACATCTACAACTACTATCGGTTTTCAGAGGACCTGATGACAAAAGTGATAGTGAATGCGGGATTTAAGGCGAACGACAGGTGGGTGGTGACAAAGAGCCTTAAGCCAAAGGAACTAATTTTGGTGTTCTTTGAGAAAGAGTGGCCGATCAAGGAAAGAGAAGCTGAAAAGTTGATATTTGATTCAGCCCTCTCACTTATTCCAGGATTTGATAACTATGTCAGGGACTTCAGAATCCATGTCCCCTCCGAAGCCGTCAAAGTCGAATATCTAGAGAGGGGGACTTTCACACGGTATGCGATGACACAAGCCAGAAGAAACGTTCCACTCGGCCAATATAAGCCGCCGAAGGTTGTGCCACCAGACAAACATCATATCATAGAAGAGCTGAAGGAATGCAGCGGTAAATGACCATCCTACCATTTCTCTTCCTCTTTCTCCAATACATCGTGGGCGCTTTGCTCATAATAGGGTTAAGTCTGCTCGCGATCGCCAAATTCAAGGTCAACCCAGTCGCAGTCTCTCTGCTCGTCTTCGGAGCATGTATTGCAGCATGGGATATACTGGTCTTCCTTCATCGAATCGTCGAAAACGCAGAAATATCACTTGCCATACTCAAACTGTCTTCTATCATAAGCCCATTCATATTCGGCTTCTACTTTCTACTTTTTCTCAACATCTGGCAGACAAGAAAACTCAACCTACTCTGTTTGATCCCAAGCTTCGTCGGCGGCGCCTTTTCAACACAGACCATAAATGAGGTTACTCCAGGCGCTTACGGCTGGAGCTATCAGATGCAGCCCATCAGCCAGGGCACAGCACTAACAATTTATGGCGCCACCATCGCCTACATGTTGATAATAATATTGGTACTCGTATACCTCTCGCTTAGGAGCCCAAGCAAGAATTTGAGGAAAAGATTCTTGTACATTCTAACCGTCTTCATCCTATTTCAGGTCATCGGACTGATTTTGACCAACGTCCTATTCATACAGATCAACCCAGACTTTCCACCATTAGGAGGAATACTTCATTTGGCAACCTTCGCAGCCATATCGTATACGGTCTTCTATCCTATAAAGAGAGATGCAACCATTATTCAGGAAGCATACGAGGCCAAGACTGCATTGGAAGGATTTCTGAGGTCCCTCTACACCAGCTTCATACAGGATGACAAGGATGTGCTTGGAAGTAGGCACTTCCAGTTTGTCACATATGTGCGGGCTTGTGGACTGGAAGAAATCTTAGACTTCAGCGAAAGCGGGCTCCTTGTGGCGGCTCAGAAAAAAGAGGGCTTGAACGCGAGCCAACTTGCATGTATAGTCGACAAAGCCTTCTTCTTGCTTGAAAGAAACGAGGTGCCTCCAGAACTCGTGGGGAAACTGATAGAATTCCTGAATGTGGCACATCAGCAGATTGGCGCAGAACTTGTGGCGGTCTTCAAGAAGCACGAAGACTATGTTAAGAACAGTGGAATACTGTATAAGGTGGCAGGGGGAAGGTTCAGGCTGCTTCTGGCTCCGGAAGGGTTCTCAGAAGGAGACCTTGAAAGGTTCTCATCAAGCATAGGCTTCGTCCATGAAAAACTTGAGAGAACACAGGTCCTACTCGAATTCGCAGCTGGAAAGGACTACTTCGGTGCGGTCGAAGACTTTGTAGTGGAGAGCCTGTCCAATGGCGAGAAAGTCTACGTCTTCACGAGAAGAGACAGCCAAGTAAATGTGAAACTGAAGACAACAGATAATGTGAGCTTCTTTCTCCTTTCACCTTCGAGTTCGAAGGTCGCAAAGCTCGGTGAAAAAGAAACCGTTGTACCGATAAGGATGCTGTCAGAGATCCTTGGAATCTTCTTGACGATAGCTAGATCCAACGAGCATTCTGCAATAGTATTCGATAACCTGACAGATTTCATGCTACTGACGAGCTTCGAGGAAACCTATAAGGTGGTTAGGCACGCGCTTGACGTTCAAGCCTCGACAAGAACTCATTCACTGTTCTTGGTGAACAGAGACGTCCACAGCAAGGAGATATTGTCCGCATTCGAGCCCCTATTCGACATTGCCGTCAAGAGATGAGAGGATAGATGGAGGCCTGCTCTATGTGGCTTTTCGACAGCCCGTCGAATGGGATATGAAAAAGTGTGGCGCATGCTTAGCCGATCGAAAATCTTCAAGACGGTAAACTTGTGTGATTAAGATCAACGGGGTTTAAATGGGAGGTCTATAGGCCAGATGCCTGAATGGTCCGAGGTAGAGTCCTATAGACTTTCTGCCCCAGGTACCCTCCGAACAGCAGACCAGACAGGAACGAGGAGAGGAACATGAGCGCGAAGATGATGTGTGGAAGGTCGAGGACCAAGGTGAGTACAGCGACATTACTTGCGGAAGAAAATCCGCCGGCAACATAGACAGAACATGGGCTTCTTTTTCTCGTAAGATAGAAGATTATTTCTGCAGATAAGCCTTCAACAGCGGAAATCGTGAGGACAAGCAGTCCAAGATGGCTTGATAGGAAGGCTTCAACCAGCCCTTTCAACGCACCTGTCAGAAAAGCTGTTCCCCCTCTTCGATTAAGTAGAGCAGCTAAGACTATCCAGAAGACATGCAGCCCAGAGATGGCTTGGGATAGGATTGGAGACAAGAGGGGGATGGGAGAAAACAGTCTGCCAGCGTATCCTAATGGAACGCTGGCCACCGCGCCAGCAGCGCCCAAGAGGACCGTAACAGAAATTTCGCTGGAACTCAAGTGTAAAGTTGGCATGGTTTAAGTTACCGTCGTCGTGTGATGGCATCTGGCTAAAAAAGTTTCTAGGAGGCGATAAGTCAACTAGAGCTTAGGCCGATCTATAAAGTGAAATGGTCTCTTCTCGGATTCTGTTAGACTGCTTCTATTGTTGAAGGAGGCTTCCTGGTGATGTTGTAGGTGACGCTGACAACACCATCCACTTCTGAAGTTATGCGTTCAGCCAGCCTCTCAAGTATGTTGTAGGAAAGCTTTGTCGGCGACCCAGTCCTCGCGTCAAGGCTGTTCCAGCACCTGACCTCAACCTGAAATCCGAACTCCCTCTTTCCTCCCCTCAGCCCAGTAACCCTGTCTTCGTGGAGGATAGCGAAGTACTGGAAGGCCTTCACGTTACACAGCTCCTCTTCCACGATCGCTGTAGCCTTCCTGACAATCGATATCCTCTCAGGAGTTACTTCACCGATAACCCTTGCTGCAAGTGCGGGACCTGGAAAGGGAGGCCTATCGCAGATGGCCTTCGGCAAGCCCAGAAATCTGGCAACCCTTCTAACAGCCGGCTTCCTAAGCTGGATGATCGGCTCTATCACCCTATAGCCGAAAGCCTTCTCTGTGTCGATTCCAAGCTGACTGAGGACATTGTGCTGTCTCTTGATCTTTGAGACGGTCTCTTCGACATCTGTGTAGTTGGTGCCTTGGAGAAGATATCTTATGCCACTTTCCTTGACGATTTTGCCGAAGACCTTCCTGTAGAAGGTTTGAGTGATAGCTTCTCTTTTTTCTTCAGGGTCTCTAACGCCCTTCAGCGCTTCAAAGAACTCTTTTCTTGCGTCTATGAAGTTGACCTTGACGCCGAGGCTTCTGAAGAGGGAAACGACGTATTCTGGCTCCCCCTCCCTCATGAGCCCGTTGTCTATGAAGTATGTCTTAAGTCGGTCTCCTAAAGCCCTATTTCCTAACATCGTCACCGTGGAAGAGTCAACGCCTCCAGATAGGGCGTTGATAGCCAAATCATCGCCAACGGTAGAGCGAATTTCCTCAACCTTTTCTTCCACGAACTTTCTGGGATCAAGCTGATCCAATGTTATTTCCCTAACTTTCATAGGCTAGCGTCAGATAGGTCTGCTTATATCCTTTAGCGTATGTCGATCGCAGACAAGGCGATTTGCTGAGGTGGCTTGATAGAAGATTTGGCCTTCAAATCGTATATATATGGTGGCTTTGAAAGAGCTATGAGGGTAAAGTGGTTCAATGGACCTAGATAAGAGGCTAGAGTTGGTTAAGGCCCCTCCGACAGAAGAAGTCATCACCGAAAGGGAATTGAAGGTGCTACTTGAAACAAACGATCATCCAGAACATTACATAGGCTTCGAAATTTCAGGCTACCTGCACCTGGGAACCCTGCTCATGTGCGGGTTCAAGGTCAACGACCTGTCAGAGGCAGGATTCAAGACTAAAATCTATCTGGCTGACTGGCATAGCTTCATAAACAACAAACTTGGAGGAAACTGGGATAACATAATCAGAGCATCCAGATACTACGCTGAAGCCTTCAAGTTCTTCTGTCCGAAAGCAGAGGTGGTGCTTGGCTCTAACCTATATCGAGACAACGACGAATACTGGAGAGACGTCATGAGGTTCTCGAAGCATATAACCTTGACAAGGGACAAGAGATGTCTGACGATCATGGGAAGAAGTGAAGGCGAAAAGCTTGACCTGGCTCAATACTTCTATCCTCCGATGCAGGCTGTGGATGTAAGATATCTAGGGAAAGATATGCCTCAGGGGGGAATGGACCAAAGAAAGGTTCATGTGCTGGCGAGAGAAGTCTTCCCCAAGCTGGGATGGAACAAGCCGATTCCATTACACAATCATCTCCTCATGGGCTTAGCTGAGCCTCCGAAAGCCTCCAAGGATACGAAGATCGAAAAGGTGATAGCTGCAAAGATGAGCAAGAGCAAGCCTTGGACAGCGATCTTCATACATGATACAGAGGAGGAGATCGCGCAAAAGCTTCTAAAGGCGTGGTGTCCGATGAAGCAGGCGGAGTTCAATCCAGTACTGGAGCTGGCAAGATATGTAGTGTTCCATGAAAGGAAAGAGTTCTTGCTGGAGAGGTCTGCCAAGTACGGTGGACCTGCCATCTTCTCATCTTACCGTGATCTCGAGAAAGAATATGTTTCTGGGAGAATCCATCCATTGGACCTTAAACTGTCAATTGCAAGAGAGATCTCGAAGATAATCGATCCGATAAGAAGACACTTTGAGACGCCTTCGCTTAGGAGGCTGCTGGAGGTGTTCAAGCAGTCAGAGATCACGAGGTAGGCGCCGCCGACTGTCTGGCAGGCTCTTTGCTCAGGAAACCAAGATTGTTGACAGCATCGATTATGTAACGCTTCTGCCTCCCATCGAATCCATGTTCTTCGAGAAGCGAATTGAGCCCTTCTACCCCATCCTTCTCCGCGAGGTCTTCTTCAATAAGTTTGAGAACGCGTCTTGCATCGTGGTATCCGATGGCGCTGTAGAGTTCTCTGTAGAGCGCCCTCTTAGCCAAGGTTCCCAGTTTCATTCAGCTCCCTGAACATAGACCTTTCTGGAAATCTTCTGATTCATCTTTCCCACTGCCACAAGTAGGCCGTGTATTATGGCTTCAGGTTTCGGTGGGCAACCTGGCACATAGACATCGACCGGAAGGACTTTGTCTACACCACCCATGGTGGCGAAGCTGTCATGCCAGATTCCGCCTCCACAGCCACATGATCCGAGCGCGACGACCACCTTCGGATTTGGAGCTGCTCTATAAGCTCTAAGTAGGGGCTTAAGAGACTGCCTGGTGACAGGGCCGGTTACGAGAAGTATGTCAGCTTGCCTTGGAGATGGAACACGTCTAATCCCAAACCTTTCGACATCAAAGTAGGGGGTTAGGGTGTCGATGACTTCTATGTCACATCCATTACATCCACCGCTGTTTACGTGGAATACCCAGATACTTCTCCCTATCTTCTTCACTCTGTCTTCCAGCTTACTCATGTACCACGCCCTCCTTGCGCATTTCAGCGAGCTTCTCACTCCAGGCTCTCCTCTTGCATTCGGTGCAGACGAAGACCGTGTTCTTGAGGACGTCATCGTAGTCGGTTATAGCCTCGTTATAGGCCGACAGCACATCCTCCAGGCACTTGTCAGTAGTATAATAGTTGCCACAGCTTCTACACTTTGCAAGTCTATATTCTGCCACTGTCTCAAGGTCTTTCCTTGTGAAGGATGCAAGCTCGAAGATGTCAGTCAAAGTTATCGCCCCTGTGGGGCAGCTCTCTTCACATCTGCCGCAGAATGTGCACCTGCCGTAGAATAGACTGATTACCCTAACGTCCTCCTTGTCCGTAAGAGTCAGGGCATTTGATGGGCAAGCGTTCACACAGCCACCACAGCCGATGCATGCTTCAAAATCGAATTCAGGTTTGCCTCTTAATCCTTCAGGAAGTGGGCTCTTCTTCTTCGGATATTTGAAGGTGATTCGTCCTCGCCTTATCGCAACCTCAAATAAACCTAAGACACCCTTCACTTCATTTCACCTTGCCAACAGGCTTTCCGCGAAAATGTCCTCTCGTTTCCGCTGTTGACATCGATGACGGTAGCCCTTTCCATGCAGGAAATACATGGGTCAATACTGCCTATGATTACTGGAGCATCGGCTAATGTGTGGCCGATCAACATTATACGAGCTACTTGCAGGTTGGCGTAGGTTGGCGCCCTAACACGCCATCTGTATACCGTATTATCTTTTCCAGTTATGACAAAGTGAACATCAGTCCCTCTTGGAGCCTCAACAAGGCCTACACCAATCTTTTCAGCAGGTATGTAGTTGAGGTATGATTGTACAGGACCGTTCGGAATGGAGGAGAGCGCCTGCTCTATGATACTTAAGGCCTCCAAGACTTCATGCGCCCTCACAATCGTCCTGGCCAAGACATCACCTTCAGAGGCTACAGGTATGTCGAAGTCTAAATGGCTGTAGGCTTCGTAAGGGTAGTCTCTTCTAACATCCGCTGACACACCTGAACCTCGGGCTACAGGGCCGACCACTGAATACCTTCTTGCGTCCTCCTTCGACAGTAAGCCTACACCTTTGAGTCTCCCAACAAATGTCTGTAGGCTTGTGACGGACTCAATCAACTCCTTGTACTCTCTAGTGACCTCAGAGATTAGTCTAAGCGACTCTTTCCTCTTGTCTTCACTTATGTCTCTTCTGACTCCTCCAAGCGTGATCATGCCATATGTCTTCCTATTGCCTGTCAGCATTTCGGCCAAGAGCATGATCTTCTCTCTAACCCTCCAGAACTGCATAAATCCTGAATCAAACCCTACCAGGTGAGATGCAACACCAAGCCAGAGAAGATGGCTGTGTACTCTCTCGATCTCAAGCAGAATCGTCCTGATCCATTTGGCCCTCTCAGGAATGTCCACTTCAGCGACACCCTCTATGGCTTGAACGAAGCATTCAGAATGTGTGAACCCGCATATGCCACAGATCCTCTCGGCAATGAACGGTATCTTTGCGTAGTCCAGCTTTGCTTCAGCGAGCTTCTCCACCCCCCTATAGTTAAAGCCTCCCCTGAAATCCGTGTCCACGATCCTTTCTCCGTCAACAAAGAACCTGAAGTGCATCGGCTCATCCATCGCGAAATGATAAGGTCCATATGGGATGACGCTTACCTTCTTGTCTAAGACACTAAATGGATAGTCCTCTTTCCCTGTAGAAGGCGGACGCAGGTCATATGTGTAATCTCTCCTCAGAGGGTAGCTTCCCTCAGGCCAATCGTCTGGAAGGAACAGTTTTGTGGGGCGATGATGTCCCACAGGGTTTAGGCCAAGGAAATCCTTGACTTCCCTCTCATACCAGTCAGCGCATGCGACATGTGATGTGATCGATGGAAAGCTGCCATCTTCTGTACGCACTCTAGCCCTGAATATGACGACAGCGCCTTTCTCATGCCAACCAAGAATGTAGTCTAGGAGGAAGTCGTTGGCTTCACTCCTATCGTCTGTGCCCACCATCGTCATGAACTGCCCATTAAGATTATTGTATGCATGGTCGAGGGCATGCGGTAGATCTTCCTTCTTCACCTCCAACATCCACATCTTTTCTCGAATTCTGGTGCATTTAAGCGCCTTACCTTTGAGCACTTCAATCAATTGTTCAACTGAATCAGGCAGGGCCATCACATCAAACCTCCACTATTGGTCAGAAGCGACAAGATCAATGTAACCGATGAGACGACCAAAAGATATCCGGATAACTTTGTCGCCTCAAACAGCCTAAACCTGGCGTTCATCGACTCAGCGAGTGAGACGACAAGAGTACAGATCACCATCGTCAAGAAATATGGGAGAAGGGGAGCGAATGACAACCAGTCCCCGATAACGTAGGATGGGATAAAAGCATTTACAAAGAATCTTGCAACAGAATATAAGGCGATAGCTCGTACAAGTTCCCCAAGCTTCATGAATGCCAGAAGCTTTCCGCTGAATTCCACCATTGGTCCCCCTGTCAGCTCCGATTCTGCCTCAGGTATATCGAATGGTATCCTCCCGCCTTCAGCTATGATGCATACAAAGTATACAATCATGGCTACTGCAAGCCAGGGGTAAAGATCACCTGTCTGAATGTTCTCAGTGATCTCTTCGAAGAACATCGATCTTCCGAGAACAGCCAGATTTGTAAGAGAGACTATTATCGACGGCTCGACTATGGTGGCGAGGATCACCTCTCTTGAACCGCCCACGATGCCGTAGGGGTTTCCGCTCACACTTCCAGCAATCGCTAAGAGAAAAGCTGACAGGACAGCAAGGTGTATAAACACGATGATTCCGCCTTCCATAGGCGGCTCAACTGTAATCGTCGGCACAACCGCGAACATGGACAGTGAGACGGTGAACGTGGTAACTGGCACAATCATAGCCAAGAATCCGCCGGTCTCCGGCAACAGTGTCTCCTTTCTGAATAACTTCAATAGGTCGTACCAAGTCTGCAATATTGGAGGCCCAACTCTGTTCTGAAGCCTCGCCGTAAGCTTCCTCCTTAGGCCATCAAGTATAGGAGCCAATAGGACGGCTAAAACCAGATTGAGGACTAAAAGGGCTAGATTCATCAAGTTTCTACCTCAGATAGTATGCTACAAGCAGTAATATGACCATAAGTATCGCAGGATGCACCTTCCCGACATGCTTGGAAACTTCGTCGTCAGGGACTCTGATGGTGTAAAGTGGATAAAGGATCTCCTTCCATAAGGTGAAGATTTCACCTCTCTGCCTTGAGGTATCCTTCATTTCCCCATATCCGGTAGACCAAGGCTCAGCCTTTATCACCCTAATGGACTTGGCTACAACGATGGAGAGGGCTGCGCCAACGGAGATGACCAAAAGCAAGAGGTTTGTAACTGCAAGAGACGTGCCTGGCTCTGTCATGTTCATCCAAGACAGAACGTTCGCGGAAAAGGTCACGATAACTGCCGCCCCAAAGTTCGCTGTTGAAAGGACTGCTACCGTCGCCTTTTCGGCAATGCTTGAAGATATCATAATCCTCGGAGGGCCCTCATAGATTAGGGTGTAGAAGCGGAAGAAGACGGCAAGAGATGCTGCGCTGACAAATAGAGCGACACATCCTATTGGAAGAAACTCTATGTTCTTCGTCATACCATTATACATGAGCGCCTCAGCTCCAACACTGAGCAATCCGAAGATTATCACGTAGGTCGCAAAAGTGCAGACTGCCTCAACCCTCAACTTCTTGGATAAGCCCCCGAAGTCTAGAATGTTCTGCCCTCTCATAGCCTCAGAAAAATAGTTGTGGACATGATAGAGTATGAAAAGACTCAGAGCACATGGAATCAGCAGGTAGCCGAATAGCCCCGAAAGCTCGCTTGCAACCGCCAAGAGAGCAAGCAGCCCGAAGACCATCTGATGTAGTGCAGAATATGCTTCAGGAATACTCTTGCAGACGCCACCCTTAAAGAGCCCGATCAGCATCATCGCAGCACCAAACAGCAAGAGAAGGGGGATGAAAGAAATATAAGCCTCCCGAAGGGTGTTTAAGAACATCAATGCCACAAACGATGAGAGGATCGTTAAAGAAGGTGAAGTCGAATACGCTTCCACAAGCCACTTGTGGAAAGGCGGCAGACCTATAAGGAGCAGAGGTAATATTATTGCTGGAAAAGGATACTGTAGGTACGTAAACAAAGCTGCCATAGTAATGGTCAAGAGAAGATATAAGGCGAACCTGCCCTGCTGTCTTCTCAAAGAGAGGGCGGTCATGATCAGCAGCGAAAGCAGAACGAGTACAATCGTCGACGATAGTGGGATAACCGATATCAAGGTTGCCAGCGAGAGGAAGGTCGGATCTTCTCCAGGATCAACCGCCAAGATCATCGAGAACAGCAACGTCATCACTTGGTAAGGTAGAAGGCTGATAAGATCAACGAAGTATAGAAGAAGCAACAGAAGGTCAAATACCACGAGGAGTCCCTTCCAGACCCTTATATCACTTAGGTGGGCTAACGTTGAAGGTTGAATCGAAGCCAAGGACGTATGCATTCGGCTCACCTTCAACCCTTCGAGTCCGATCCTTCGTTTAGCGACAAAACCTTCATTTCACGAAGGAGTTCTACGACCTTTGCCTTGGCCTTCTTCATCACATCCTCATATTCCCCATAATATATTACACCACTGGGGCATGTCTCAACGCATGCTGGCTCAAGTCCCTGCCTTCTACGGTCAGCGCAGAGGTCACACTTTTTCATGATGCCCTTCGTGAAAATTGGGGCTCCGAAGGGACAGGCTACAGCACATAACTTGCATCCTATGCACCGATATTCTCTGACGAGCACAAAGCCTTCTTTGTCTTGATATATTGCCCCTGTCGGGCAAACACGCATGCATATTGGGTTCGCACAATGGACGCAGGTCACTGGCACGAGTACACCATCAGAGCTTGAATAGATCTTGACCTTAGCCTCAGAATTGGTGAACTCACACACCTTCTCGCATACTTCGCAGCCTATACACGCCCCGATATCTATAAGCTTCAACTTAGCCATAATCTCGCCTCACAGTACTCCTTGAAGGTACCTGTCAACCCAATAGGCAGCCTTTAAGCCCGACTGAAATGCCCTTCCCACCTTTGTGGAGCCTGCTACGACGTCGCCTGCAGCAAAGACTTTCTGCCTAGATGTCATGAACCTCTCGTCTACTTCGATCCCTCCCCTCCTCGACAGCTTTATCCCCAAGACTTCATCTTTACACGGTGGTGTAGGCCTCTGGCCTATTCCGACTATGATGTTATCAACTTCTATCGTGCTTTCCGTACCTGGGATCTGCTCAAGCTTCAAGATCAAGCCATTCTTCACCTCAGCGTCGACCTTGATCAATTCAACGGCTTCGATTCTTCCTCTGTACGTAACCTTCTTTATCACAGTTCTTTCTATATGCTTTGCACCTTGTTCCATCAGCCTCCTTATCTCGTAAGCTCCCGCCGGTGCCTCGGGAAGCTTCTCTATTGAAATAAGGTGTACTTGGCTGCCGTCCCTTATAACGTCTATAGCCGCGTCTGCGGCCACCAACCCCGCGCCGACCACAGCAACCCTGGGGCCAAGGCTGAACCGTTCATTCTCTGATATGAAACCCAGCTCGTAGGCCCTGTTCCTGAATAGGTATTCGAGAGCAGAATATACTCCTTCGACGTTCGCACCTTCTGCAGGAAGTGGGGTTGACATCCAGGTTCCAGTCGCTATTAATGTGGCGTCAAATTCGTCGATCGTCTTCTGTAGCTCCAACTTTTCTTTAACGAAGCTGTCGCCTAAGATTTCGTAGCCGCTTGCATGAACCTTACATGACGTGACGATCTTGACGTCAAATATGTCCTCCAACTCTTTACAGCCCAAAAAGACCCTGTTCTTAGGTATCCTAACGCCAGGAATGCCAAAGACCATCATTCCTCCTGGCAGTGGAAGTCTCTCGTAAACGGTGACTTGGTAGCCCTTGCAGGCGAGGTAACCGGTAGCCGCCAACCCCGTTGGACCTGCACCGATCACTGCAACCCTATCATCAAGTCTCTGAGGAGGCTTCTCCCTCTTACACATGAACGTGAAACGCATATAATCCCCTAAGTTCATCCTCAATCCCCATCTGGTGTCAAGGAGACGTCACACGAAAAAGGCTTCAGCCTAGGCTTATGATAGAATGTTATAGTCATGCCGCAGAAAGCTGCTTGATCAGAAAAATCGCCTACCCGCAAGGGCGCTCTCCATGACCTAGGCACCTCTAAAATAATATAAGAATGTTTTCCTATTGTCAATTATTTTCATGTTCTTATGTCGGCTAAGCAATCGATTCCATTCCATCAAATTTCCATAGCCTGGTTCTGGCCACATCATATGTTTGCGCAAAACATTTGCAGATATGGTTGACAAAATGCAAACTTTAAATAAGAAAAATGTGTTGTACCGTCGTTGCAATGAGTTCGGGTTGAAAACATGAGCAACTATATTTTGCCGGAGAGAATGTTGGAGTCTTTCATAGAATCCCTCTGCAGGTCATATAAGGTTTTTGCGCCTGTGAAAAAGGGTGTTGAATACAGCTTCGAAAGGATTTCTACGGCGAGAGATCTGCATCTTGAGTATACGACGACGATATTGCCTCCGAAGAAGTTCTTCACCCCTCCTAGGGAAACGATCTTCACATTCCAAGGGGACGAGACTTCGAGGATAGAGGACTTGATTCCTGAAGAAAAACAGATTCTTCTTGGTATTCATGCATGCGACATCGCCTCGTTCAACTTCTTGGATAGGGTCTTTCTTGGCTTCAGAAGCGATCCCAGATATCTCAGACGTAGAAACAACTTTTTGATATTTGCGCTTACATGTAAGGAAGTTTCAGAGACATGTTTCTGTCAGTCGATGGGGACAGGCCCAGAAGTGTCCTCTGGCTACGATGTCCTAATGACCGATATTGGAGGAAGATATCTGATGGAGGCTTCATCCAATGAAGGAAACGCGCTCATGCAGTCGCTGGGCTTACAGCAGGCTACACTTGAGGACCTTGAGGCAAAGAGGGGCTGTCTCGAAAACTTGAAGGGCCAATTTAAGAGGTCTGTAGATAGAACCGGATTGGTGGAGCTAGCCTACAATAGCCAGGAGCATCCTGTCTGGAAAAAATATGGCAGTATCTGTCTTGCCTGTGGACAGTGTGCTATGGTCTGCCCCACCTGCTTCTGCTTCGACGTAAAAGACAGGATGGATATTTCCCTAAAAAGCGGTGAGAGATATCGAGAGTGGGATGTATGCCTTCTTCTAGAGTTTGCCGAGGTCGCTTTGGGCGGAAACTTTAGGAAGTCAAGGGATGCTAGGCTCAGACAGTTCATCTGCCACAACCTAAGTTATGGCGTTATGCAATACAATCTGATGAAATGTGTAGGATGTGGGAGGTGCATAAAGGCTTGCCCCGTGCATATAGATATTACAGAAATTGCTAGAGAGTTAAGGGAGGTGATGAGTTGAAGGACCCTTATGCGAGAGATGTGGCTGAAATATTGGAAGTCCACACCGAAACACATAACACGAAGACCTTTGTCATGAGGTTTCTCGACAAAGAGAGACAGAGGAACTTCAGCTTCATACCCGGCCAGTTCATTGTCATATCGATCCCAGGCGTTGGAGAAGCGATGTTTTCGATATCCTCGAGCACGTCAAACCACGAAAACTTTGCGACAACAATTCGAAAGGTTGGGCGGGTCACAAGCATGATCCACAAATGTGGTGTCGGAGACAAGATATTGGTGGGAGGGCCCTACGGAAGTGGATGGCCAATGGGCCAGCTTGAGGGAAAAGATATCCTGATAATAACAGGAGGCATAGGCCTCCCCTCTCCGAGGCCAGTGATAACCTACATAAACGAGCACAGAAACGACTTCGGCTTTCTCGAGATCCTATATGGCACAAGAACCCCAGATGAAAGCATCTTCGCCCGAGAGCAGGAAGCCTGGAGAAAGATGAAGAATACCAGACTTGCGTTGACGGTAGACTATGTTCCAGAAGGTGTCCAATGGGAGCACAAGGTGGGTGTCTGCACAATATTATGTGAGGAAATGGTCACAAAGCCGAGGAACGCGGTCGCCCTGATCTGTGGGCCAGAGGTCATGATGCACAATGTCGTCGTCGAGTTACTGAATAGGGGGTTCCACGAGGACCAACTTTACTTGAGCCTAGAGCGCAGAATGAGATGTGGTATAGCACAGTGCGGGCACTGCCAGCTCGGCCCAAAGTTCGTGTGTAAGGATGGCCCAGTGTTCAAGTATTCGGAGATCAAGAACCTCCCCGACAGCTACATTTGATGGAGGATGAGATAAATGTCGACAGAAAAGAGGCTGAGGGTTGCCGTGTACAAGTTCACTGGCTGCGCAGGATGCCAGATGGAGTTTCTGAGACTTGAAGATGAGCTCTTGGAACTGACCAAGAAGATCGAATTTGTATACTTCATGATGGTCCAGAACAGGGATGAGCTTGAACGATATGACATCTGCTTTGTGGAAGGCTCTGTCTCCACACCAAGAGAGCTTGAAGAGATTAAGATGATAAGAGCCAACACAAGGACGCTGGTCGCATTCGGCGACTGTGCAGTAACTGGATGTGTACCATCAATAAGAAACTGGCTTTCGCAGTCTGAAGCCGAGAAGGTGGTCTACAAGGACACTTCGCCAATAAGGTCTTTCAAAGTAGGTGGTATAGGCGAATATGTTCCAGTCGACCTTACACTGCCAGGCTGTCCCCCTCACAAGAACATGATCTTGGAGGCGATAACCGCATCCCTACTCGAAATAAGGCCGGACCTACGCATGCATTCGGTATGTGTCGAATGCAAGCTGCGTGAAAACGTCTGCATACTCACAAGCCTCGGCAAGGCATGTATGGGCCCAGTCACCCGTGCAGGATGTGGGGCAATATGTCCAACCTATGGCAGAGAATGTGAGGGATGCTATGGCCCAATGAGCGACGCGAACCCAGCCTCCCTCGCCGCAGAATTTCATAAGCTGGGCGTAAGCTCCCAAGATCTGGTGAGAAAATTCAGAAAGTACGCTGGCACATCAAAGGAGTTCGAGGAGGTCTCAGGAAGATGAGCAAGAAGGTGGAAGCCGAGCCCGAGGGTGAGGGAAAGAAGGCTGAAGTATGCTATGTTGCAAGAGTCGAAGGACAAGGGGGAATCAATGTAGAAGTCTCAAAGACGGGAAATGTGAGCGCACAGTTCCAAGTTTTTGAACCTATAAGGTTCTTTGAAGCATTCCTCATGGGCAGAAAGTACCATGAAGTCCACGAGCTCACTTCAAGAATTTGCGGCATCTGTCCAATAGCCCATCAGGTGACTGCACTCAGAGCAGTTGAGAACGCGCTCAAAGTTCAGGTTTCAGCCCAGACAAGAGCGCTCAGGAGGATCCTTGCCCTAAGCGGCTGGATTCAAAGCCACACGTTAAGCCTATACCTCCTCACAGCACCCGACTATCTAGGATTCGAAAGCGCCATCGAGATGGCGAAGGAACATATGGATGTCGTTAAACAAGCCCTCAGACTCAAGAAGCTTGGAAATGACTTAGGTGAGCTGGTAGGAGGAAGGGCGATCCACCCCATCTCAGCCGTCGTCGGAGGCTTCACGAGGACACCGACAAAGGAAGACCTGGCCAAGATGATGGTTCGACTGAAGAAAGAGAAGGAGGAGATCTGGCGGGCTGTCGACCTATTCAGCAGCTTCAACTATCCAGAGATCAACCGCAGGACAAAGCTGGTGGCGATCTCAAACGACAAAGAGTACGCAGTCAACGAGGGAAGGCTAGTATCCAACAACGGCCTTGAATCGCCCGAAGAAGGATATCGCAAATTCGTAGAGGAAAAAGAAGTAAGCTACTCTAACACAAAGAAATCGTTCATCGACGGAGAGGACTTCCTCACAGGCCCGATCGCCAGAGTAAACCTTAACTACCAAAAGCTTACACGAGATGCAAAGAAGGCTGCTGAACAACTGAACCTGAGCCTACCATGCTATAACCCATTCATGAACATCAAGGCAAGAGTCGTCGAAGTAGTCTACGCCCTAGACGAAATCATGAGGACAATTGATGCTTTGAGACTTGACTTCAGCGAGCAGCCTGTCAAGGCTGAAACAGGAACCCCATGCGAGGGCGCTGCACTCACAGAAGCACCAAGAGGGCTCCTCTATCACTGGTACAAACTCGACTCTTCAGGAATTGTTGAAAAAGCCGATATAGTAACGCCGACCGCACACAACTCAGCCAACATTGAAGCTTCACTTCAGGCGCTGGCACCCGAACTTCTAAAGAAGGGACAAGACCTAAAGTTCGGATGCGAGAAGCTGATCAGAGCCTACGATCCATGTATATCATGCTCCGTTCACGTCACAAATCTTCAAGAGTAGAGTTCAAAGGTTGGACTGAAACAACCATTTGAGCAGTTTTGCCCAAGCAAGGCAAACTTATTCGACAAGTACAATTTGGGGATGGCGGGCCCGGAGGGATTTGAACCCACGACCTACAGCTTAGGAGGCTGCCGCGCTGTCCATACTGCGCTACGAGCCCAACGGAAACTGTTAAAAGCTATTCTTTAAGTTTTCTCTTAGATCATCGATCGAAAGAATCTTTGGCTTTAGAGTCTGAGAACTTGAAATGGCGATGACATATTACACATAGTCGAAGGAAGGTCAATGGAGGATGCATGTCACATCTTTCAGATTCTGGAATCGAAGACTCAGCCCTCTTCTTCTCCAATAGAGAGCTACCGCTGAATTCTAGCTCAGGTCTACCAATACTGCAGGCTTTCTTCTAGAATTTCTTCGAGAAGTCTCTTGGTGACTGTGACAGGACTTAGGGGAAGGATCCTTCTTTGGATCAGCGTGTTTTCTGCCAGCTCTGGAATATCAGACTTCTTGAAGCCGAGTTCGCTGATTCCATTTGGGAAATTGAGTGCCCTCATCATCTTTATCAAGGCCTCAGACGCCCTTAGGGCTGCCTCGGACAAGGAGTAGGCTTCGACATCTTCACCCAATAGGTAGGCTATTGTCGCACATTTTTCTCTTATGTAAGGTGCCAGAATCTTGAGAGTCGCCGGCCCAGTTATCGACACCGCCAGTCCGTGGGGGATGGTTGACTGTCTACCCATTATTTCTCCAGCTATGGGATAAGAGAGTGCATGTGGGATGTGTACGCCTGCGTTTCCGAACGCTAGACCGGCTATTGAAGCCGCAAGTTGCATGTTTGATCTGGCATCAAGATCATGTCCATTCGAGTAAGCTCTTAAGAGATATTTTCCGATCATACTGATCGCCTTTTCTGCCAGAGCATCGGTTATCGGATTTGATCCCTGGTAGACGGATCTGTCTTCTATGCGGTCTGGCCTCGGCTTTGTCTCATACGGTCTGCTGATCAATGCCTCAACCGCATGCATCAGCGCATCCATGCCTGTATTAGCGGTAACAGCCGGAGGCATCGTGACCGTAACCAGTGGGTCAAGTATTGCCAAGGTTGGGATCAGGTTAGGGCTTGAAAGCCCATATTTTGTCTTCTTCTCTGGAAAGGTCATCACAGAGACTCCGGTGGTTTCGCTTCCAGTTCCCGAGGTCGTGGGTACAGCTATGAGAGGTTTTAGTGGGCCTGGGATTCTGACTCCTCTGCCCATAGGTGGTATGAAGTAGTCGTAGAGGTCTGCTGGAAACGACGTGTACAAGTTTATCGCCTTGGCTGTGTCTATGGAGCTTCCTCCACCTATACCCATTATGCTGTCGTATTCCACAGTCTTGGCGAATTCTATTCCTTTTAGGACTGATGTAGCAGACGGCTCAGGCTGCACTTCATCCCAGACCGTGACCTTGATGTCTCTTTCTTCAAGGTTCGACTTCACACTCTCTATGATGTCCGTGTTCTGGATGACGTTCTTGTCTGTGACCAACAGCACCTTTCTCGCGTTCACGTTCTCGATGTCGTAGCCTATCTCCTCAAGTACACCTACACCGAACTTCAATGGAACCGCTCGAAACCTTATTATCGGATCAACTGGAAAGTTTCGAATATTCATCTATATACACTCAAGTAGACTGTCCTACACCGATATTTAAGATAGAGGCTTGACTCCAAAGTCAGCTTCTGTTAACAAGATGGCGGTAAACGGCAAAAGATATATATGGTGCTCTCCTTTCCATCTTCGATCTTTATGGCAGAAGATTGGGAGTCCAGGTGGTATAGGAGAAGGGGTTGGCCGTTCTTTGGAAGCTGGTTCACGAGAGACATAGACGATCTGTTCAAGGAGACCGAGAAGATGATCGAGGAAGAGTTCAGGGAGCTTTCGAAGAGGGCTCCTAAGAACCTTGTCAGAGAGAGAATTATGCCGGATGGAAGCAGGGTTACAGAGTGGGGACCATTTGTGTACGGCTACAGCATCACTATCGACTCCGATGGAAAGCCTAGGATCAAAGAGTTCGGCAACATTAAGATGGGAAGCAGGGCTGGGAGGCCTATGTTGGATGTTGCAGAGAGAAGGGAGCCGCTTGTCGATGTCATGACCACGGACAAAGATGTGAAGGTGATAGCGGAGCTTCCTGGTGTTCAAAAGGAAGATATAAGACTCAAGGGGACAGCTGAAACCTTGACGATTTCTGTTGACACGCCTGAGCGCAAGTTCTTCAAGGAGGTTGAGTTGCCTGCGAAGGTCGATGTCAGGAACGCGAAATCAACATACAAGAACGGTGTACTTGAGGTGACCCTTCCCAAGATAGGGGAGAAGGAGCCTGAAGGAGAGCATATAAAAATAGAGTAGGGGAACCAGCTGATCCTAGATTTCTTTAGTCAAGAGGATAGCCTAGGCTATATCATAGAATTCTGTGGTATCCTTCTACCAAGCCTCCACCAGAGTCTCCGTGCTCCTGACGCCGTCTATGAGGTGAACCTTAGCTATTATATCCAAGATGTCATCGAAGCTTCTTGCCTCCACCAAGATGACCATATCTGCTCTACCATATGTCTGGAAAGCCTTCTTGACCTCTCTTATCTTGTTCACCTCCTCTTCTATTGAAGCCCCTTTGACTGGCACGGTCTTGACAAGCAGGCAGGCCTTCATCATCTCTCAACCTCCACCAGCGTTTCGGTGAAGACTGCACCCGACATGTTTCCGATCTTTAGCACGGTCTTTCCAAGCTCTTTGCCGTCAGGCGCTGAGACGTGAACTATCACATCGTATCGTCCGAGGACAGGGTATACGTCGACAACCCTCTCCAAGCCCTTAATCCTTTCTATTACATCGACAAACTTTCCCTTCTCCGTCCTTATTAGAACACATGCTTCAACCATCTTGGGTTCGGATCCTTTACTCTGGCGACATATATAAGAGTTGGGTGGAAGCATCCAAATGTGGCCTAGCTCGGTTCAGGTGTCCGATTTCCACTTTGAAAGTAGCCGATACACTTTCTGGGCTTCGGAAATGAAGTGTGCTATTAGACGTCCAGTTCCAGCCTCTCCAGCGTCTCCTGAGAAGGCATGCCTGTGGTGGGGTCAAGCTCTCTTGCCTTATAGAATTCTGGAAGAAGAGCTTCTATTGGGCATACAGCACCCTTGGCTGGGCCCTCTTGAACAGGTTCCCTGACAAACCTGTCAGGCAGCTTGTCGTCTTCAGGCTTCAGCCCAAGCTTGATGTTGAGAAGTCTCTCAAGATACCATATCCTATCTCCTATCTTCAAGATCGAGTCCTTGTCTTCGCTTCTTCCAGTTATCGCGTTGAACATGCTGGCTACACGTTCGAAGTCGATGACTCCAAATACGCCGAACTTGCATTGGCCGGTTGAGTCCATGAACGCACATAGGCTCTGGTGTACAACGGCAGCCTTTATCTTCGACTCCACATTTTCTGGTACAGAGCCTATGCCATATTCAGGCAGTAGAAGCCCCCTCTCCACGAGCATCCCCATCCCTTGAAGATGTGAACCGCCAATGTTTGAGACAGAAAACAGCACACCCATTGTATGGTAGAGTCTTGGATTATGCATCGCGACCTCAAGGCCTTTCGTGTGCACTGCGAACTTTTCGCTTCCGCCACCGATCTTCCTCGAAGCCTCCTTCACCCCCTCTGAGAGCAGAGCTCCAACCCCCTCTTTGAAGGCGATCATCTGAATCAACTTGATAACAGCGTCTCCGTCACCCCATTTTAGGGGGAAGCCTATGTCAGTTTCCCTCAGCACACCTTTCTCGTAGGCCTCCATCGCCCATGCGATGATCGATCCAACGGAGATTGTGTCTACGCCCAGATCGTCGCATAGGTCATTCGCCCTTATTATGGCCTCAATGTTGTCGACAAGGGTCATTGAACCAAGTGCCGCAAGGGTCTCGTATTCAGGTCCCTTACCGAACGATTTCCCATATTTTGGGTCATCCATCTTTATTCTCCGTTCGCATTGGATAGAACAGGCTACGCTCTCTCCACAAGGCTTCATGCCGGCTTCTAGCCTATACCTTTCCATGAACGTCTGGGTGGTTATCTTTTCAGCATTGGGCCAGTTGCCCAGCGTCCAGTTCTTTATTGGGAGGTTGCCTGACTGAAGTCCTCCGATGACACCGCCGCCTGTACCATATGCCTTCAGGCCGCCACCACGTGAGGTTGTTGGAGCGAGGGCAAGATACTCTCTGTTCAGTTCTCTGAGCCTCTTTTCGTCTGCGGCATGTATTTTGGCCTCGCCTGAGACCGCGATCGCCTTTAGCAGCTTCGATCCCATGAGGGCGCCGAAGCCTGTGCGGCCAAAGGCACGTCTCTCATCTGTTATGACTGAAGCGATCTTGACAAGCTTTTCTCCAGCAGGTCCGATCGCCGCTATTCGAGCTCTTTCATCCTTTAATGTGTCTTTGATTGCCCTGCAGGATTCAAAGACACCTTTACCCCAGATAGATGAGGCGTCATAGCTCCTGGGGATGCCGTCGACGATCGAGAGAAATGTCGGCTTTCCAGCTCTGCCCTTGACGACGACGCCATCGTATCCTGCCATCTTGAGGGCTGCACCAAATGAGCCGCCTGCTGCAGACTTGCCTAGGAAGCCTGTCAAGGGAGACCTGGCTACGAAGAGTGTCTTTGGAGATATTGCCGCCAACCCGGTAAAGGGGCCTGTCATGGCTATCAATGGGTTATCTGGTGACAGCGGGTCTGTTTCTCTGCTGATTAGGTCATAGAGGAGCCTTGTAGCGTATCCTCCGCCGCCAACATACAGTTCTATCCATCTGCTGTCAAGTTCAAGGTCTCTGAATGATCCGTGGGCTAGGTCTGCCTCAAGTATTCTGCCCGCATATCCGTCCAGTTGCAACTGTCTCACCTAATCTATCCACCGTCAACCATAGGAAGAATCCAGAGCTCGTCGCCGTCGGATACTTCAGCGTCAGATTTCACCACCTTCATCTTGTTGACTGATAGGACATAGTCGTCCAGCTTGACACCAGATAGCTCAACGATGTCCCTGATCTTTGTCTGATGGTCTAGCTTTATCTCCTTCTCTTTGAAGCCCAACTTTTCAGAGAGGGGGTTAAAGACTCTAAGCTTCATGTTCTACCACCACATTCCAGAGTTCAACGAATAGGACTTTTAACCTTTAGCCTATGCCTGATTCCGGCGGCCTCCTAGACTCTCGACGACCAAATGTTGGGCTATATGCTTCTGCTAAAGTATTCTCTTGCCCTCTCAAAAGCGTCTTCGGCCTGCTTGGAAGGCTTAATTGGAGGTATGAAGACACAATAGATCGTCATCTTGGAGCCTGCTGAATTCATCACCTGATGCTCTAGGCCTGCAGGCGCATATATGATCGAACCCTGTGATATGGGGGTGACGCTTCTGACGCCTTCTCTTATCTCGACAGCATCACCGTCTCCTTCAAGAACATATATTATCTCATCGCCGTCGTGGACGTGCAGGCTTGTCGAGCCACCAGGCTCGAAGTCGACAAGTAGGACGGTTGCTTTGCTGCAGCCATTGATGTCAGGATGCAGAGCAACCCTATACCCTCTCGGATTGGGAGGAGGTAATACGACACGGGGAATCTTGTCTGTTTCGATAACCACCATGCTAACCGACGAAATTGCCACCTCTCACTATTTAAATCATTTTATATCATTCATATACGAAAGACATATTAAGTCCTTACTGTACCGCGTTCTCAGACTTATTTGAATCAAGACAGAGAAGAAGCTGACAGACGACTTAATGAGAAGGCGGTTAGACAGCATGAATTCCATCATGGGAAGATGGAGGTCATGCCAAAATGCTGGATCACAGGCCTTGACGACTTCTCAATATGGTATACTCCAGGCGTCGCCGCAGCCTGCAAGGAGATAGTGAGGGATAAAGATAGAGTCTTTGACCTAACGCTGAAATGGAACACGATAGCCATAGTTTCTGATGGCACAAGAGTCTTGGGGTTGGGGAACATAGGCCCAGAAGCAGCTCTGCCTGTCATGGAGGGAAAGGCGCTGATCTTCAAATATCTGGGGGGCGTCGACGCCGTCCCCATCTGCCTCAACACACGAGATGAGGAAAAGATAGTTGAGACAGCGAAGCTTCTTGAACCCTCCTTCGGAGGCGTCAACCTCGAAGACATCGAGAAGCCAAAATGCTTTTCGGTTCTTGAGAGGCTGAGGCGGTCACTGGATATACCGGTCTGGCATGACGACCAACAGGGGACCGCGACGATTGTCTGCGCCGGCTTGATCAACGCCCTAAAACTGGCTGGCAAAGAAATTTCAGATGTGAAGGTTTCCATGATCGGGGTGGGGGCTGCCAACTATTGTGTAGAAAGATTGATCGTGAAGGCGGGAGTTGACGAGAGAAAGGTCTTGATGGTTGACAGCAAGGGAATATTGAACAAGTCTAGAAAAGATATCGAAGAGCATGAACCGTACAAGTGGAGGCTCTGTCAAGAGACGAATGCAGAAGGAAGGGAAGGGGGGATCGCAGAAGCGTTAACAGAATCCGACGTATGCATAGCAATGTCGAGGCCTGGCCCCGGAGTTATAAAGGGAGAGTGGGTGAAGAAGATGAACGACAAGGCGATCGTCTTCACATGCGCGAATCCTGTTCCAGAAATCTGGCCCAGCGACTCTAAGGCAGCAGGAGCATATGTGGTCGCGACAGCCAGAAGCGATTTCCCAAACCAGCTGAACAACTCCCTCGTTTTCCCAGGCATCTTCAGAGGCGCCCTCGATGTCCGAGCTAAGGGTATTTCCGATGGCATGTGTTTGGCTGCAGCCAGGGAGATAGCTAGGATGGCCGAGGACCGAGGCCTATCGCCTGACTATATTGTGCCGACGATGGAGGAGTGGGAGGTTTACCCCAGGCAGGCGGCTGCCACCGCAGATGAGGCTGAAAAGGAAGGTTTGGCGAGGGTTAAGGTGGGTAGGGATGAAGAGCTTCAGAGGGCTACGCAGATGATTGTTTCCTCGAGAAAAAAGCTTGAGGAGCTAAAGCGGGCTGGATTGATCGCTAGGCCGCCGAATTGTCCAAGCTAAGGCGCCTGGAAAAAGTAAGCAGAAGAGAAGATAGGTTGGGATTAGCGCCTTACAATACATAATAGATTTTATGTGAGGAAAAAATTGAGGTTGGGTTACGGGAAAGCCTAAAGTAGCCTTTCAAGCCTCTTCCCAACTTCATCCCAGTTTACGATGTTCCAGAAGGCTTCGATAAACTTTGCTCGATCGTTCTTGTAGTCAAGGTAGTAGGCGTGCTCCCACACATCTAGGGCCATCAACACGACATGATTTGGGAAGACGTTCACGTTATGCTTCTCTATCTGCATTATGGCAAGCCTGTTGGCTTCCGGGCTGAAGGTGAGCGCGGCCCAAGCGGAGCCTTCTCCTGTGTTCGCAGTCAGACCGAATTCCCTCTTGAATCTCTCGAAGCTTCCGAAGCACAGGTTTATGTGGTCAGCCAGTTTACCTCCAGGAGCCCCTCCCCCACCTCTGCTCGGCGGGGCCATATTAGGCCAGAACAGTGAATGGAGGACGTGTCCGCCCAGGTTAAAGGATACATCCTTCCAGAATGCCTTCCTATCTATTTCACTGCCTTCTTTGACAGCCTTGTCGAGCCTTTCGAATGCCGCGTTCACGTTGTTCACGTAAGCCTGATGATGTTTTGTGTGATGTATCTTCAACTGATCCTCTGAAATGTTTGGCGCAAGATCCCCGTAACCGTAGGGTAGAGCTGGTAGAGTATAGGTTCTTAACATGGAAACTGTTGGCCTACTGTAACCATATATAGGTTTCCTCTTAGACGGCCAAGTTAGGGCGTTCTAAAGCCTCCTATCAAAAAATTGGCGTTAAGCCTAATCTGGGAAAACATGCTTTAGGGCAGCTGGGCATGTCGAGCTCTTTTCCATAATATGGGAGGCTCCATCAAAGATCGAATAAGAGGATAGCATATGGAGACGGTGGGTCAAGAGTGTGGTTAAAAGATCTACCTTGGAAGAACCATCCTTTTCACTTCCTGCACCGCCGTCGCGAACCCCATCTCCGAATTATCCAGTTCCATATTTATCTTCTCAAACATCTTCGCTACCGCAGACCTAATGAGAATGCTTGCTCCATATCCGAAGAGGGCTGTGAGGAAGGCTTCGAACTCTTTAGGGTGGTCGGCGACATCCTCAAAGGACTGCAAAGAATACTTCTTCACAAAATGTATTATGATCGCTTGCCTTGAGCTTTCGCCGAGAACCGATAGAGAGGATTCAACAGAGTCCTTTACTAGACTTCGAAATTGTTGTGAGTCCAAGACACAGCACCTAGCAGGTCACCTGCGGCAGTCGATTAAGCAGCCAAAGATTCTTTCAGCCAGAAGATGCATAGCAAGGCCAGTCTCGAAAAGTCTGTTGGTGGTGTTGAACTGCAGTCCAAATCTTGCAAAAGACACGTACATGTTGATCCTCGTTTGTTTATAGTTCCTTTACTCCATATATAAAGATTATTGTATTCTGGAGGTCAAACTACATTATTTCTTCATAAAGGGCAGATCTATCTGGGCAGAAACGTATGCCGTCTATGGTTGGCAGAGCGAATATGTGGATATACCTTTGGATGCTCTCTTTATTGTTTAGAGAGTACAACGTGGGAACTTCTGCGAAGAGCAGAAATGAGCAGAGTCAACGATGTGATCGTTGAGGCTCTATTTGATAGATACTAGCCTATGCGTTCAGAGACCTTGGGCTCAAAGGTTTGAGGCTAAAGGTGGGTTGGCTTTCCTCCGGAAACCACTTCGGCGGGGGCCTTCTTCTCAAACATCTTAAGGAAGTCTTTGTCGTCTTTGGCTTTTCTAAGCTCATCTGGCAACATTACTGGTATCTCGTCGGATATTGGAAACCAGCGCCCACATTTCCTGCACACGATCATGCCCCATTTGATCTTGACATTCAAGCACGATCTACAGGATTCCAAGAGCGATTTCCTTTCCACATCAGAAGGCTTAATATTTTTATATGAACAGTAGACTTCACAGGTTTCCTTCGGCTCTTCTGCAGGCTTTGATTCATGCTCCTCGAAGACATGTAGCTCCAGCGGATAGTTTCTGCATACAGGGCACAGTAGGATGTCCATCAGCCGGTATCTCATGATATAGTCACATCCTTGTATGATAATGGTTCATTCCTCGACCCGCCTCTGACTCGGTTTACAGCTTCAGTTAACGTGTTTACAACATAGTTTTCAATCTTATCCAGTGACCTTTGATCTTTAGCCTCGAAAGTGGTCTTTATCTGCGGCAAGGTGTTGGATGCTCTGACTATAAACCATCCGTCGTCTAAGTCGACTCGGACGCCGTCGACTGTGGTCGCCCTCAAGCCTTTTTTGGCGTACTCGGCCTTAAGTTCTTCTACTGCCAGAAACTTGATTTCTTCAGGAACGTCAAAGACCTTCCTTCTTGTAAGATACTTCGGCAGCAGGCCGACTAGCTCAGACAGTTTAGCATTTGATTCGGAGAGGAGCTGCGCAACCTTCAAGGTCGCAAATATCGCGTCGTCGGCACCATAGACTTCTCTAAAGTATAGGTGGCTCGCTATCTCCCCACCCATTATCGCATCCTCCTGGATCATCTTTTCTAGAATAAAGGAGTGGCCTACCCTAGATATTATCGGTGTAGCCCTCTTCTCTCTGACTACTTCATCGAGCAGCTTCGAGCAGCTAACCTCGTAGACAACCTTTTCACCTGGAGCCTTTATGAAGTGGCGAATGAGGATCGCAAGCATTTTGTCGCCTTCGACGATCCTACCCTTGTCGTCGACGAAGACAGCGCGGTCGCCGTCGCCATCGTAGCCTACTGCAAAATCATATCCTCCACCTACAATCTTGGCTTTTATATACTTCAAGGATTCGTCTGTGGGCTCTGGAGAGCGTGAGGGAAAGGTTCCATCTGGAAGATTGTTTACAGCTTCAACGTCCAAACCAGCAGCCGTAAGTATCTTATCCGCAAACTTTGAGCATGAGCCATTACCCATATCGGCGAGCACACGCGGGTGACTGGCGAGTTTAACTTTGCCGACTATGAATCTCTGATAATCCTCCAGCACCTTCTCTCTCCAATCTTCAAGCCTACCAACTTCACCCTCCTCAAATCTGCCTTGGGCTGCGATTGCCTTGATCTTCTCCAACCCCATCCCCCATCCACAGAGCATAGCCCTCTCCCTGCAGAGCTTAACCCCGTTCCATTCCGGTGGATTGTGGCTAGCGCTTATAATTGCACCACCGTCAAGAGCATAATGTGAAATCGCAAAGTAGACGGTTGGCGTGGGTACAAGTCCGACATCGCGGACATTGACGCCGACAGATAGAAGGCCTTTGATCAGAGCATCCTTCAAAGGGACACTGTGGACACGAACATCATATCCTACAGCAACATCCTTCCCGCAGCCACCCAGGTAGGCGCCCAAAGCCTTGCCGACAACCTCAAGAACTTGCTCGTCGAGATCGACACCGTATACACCTCTTATGTCGTAAGCCCTGAAGATCTGATCTTTAATATGCATACAGGAAAATCCGGCTGACTATTGTATAAAAGCTTTTGTGGCATGTGCGATACATTTTTATGATTTCGAATTAGAACTCTTTTCTATGCCCACTGTCAAGAACATGGTTGTAGACTGGCTGGGTGAACTAAAGTTTTCAGGCAGAAATGAGAAGGGGCTTAAGGTCGACTTTGAAATTGCCGTTGAAGATGTAGAATCGGAGGCACTTTCGCCGATGGAGACTTTACTCGCAAGTTTGGGTGCATGCAGCAGCTATTATGTTGCCACGATCCTCAAGAAGCAGAGGCAGAACCTTAAGGGCCTTTCTGTAAAATTGACTGGCATAAGACGTGACGAGCCTCCGAAGATATACACTGAAATCGACATGAAATATATGCTTAGAGGGTTGGGTCTCAACAGGAATCTTGTAGAAAACGCCGTTAGGCTCTCGAATGAGAAATATTGTTCTGTTGGTGGAATGTTGGGGAAAGCGGCTAAAATAACATACTCTTACGAGATCATAGAGGAAAAATAACACCATGTTACCTAAAGGCCTACTCGGAGGCAACCTTTCAACTAATCTTAGACGCTTAACTAATAACTGGACGTAGAAAGAAGTCTTAAATAAGTCATTTAGTCGGTGGCAAACCTAAACAGAACCGCCTGGAGATGAAATGATGAAAGTCGGAATAGTTGGATATGGCGCATATATTCCAAAATGGAGGATTAAGACAGAAAACATCGCAAGGTTGTGGGGTCAAGACCCAGAAAACATAAAGAGCGGCTTAGGAGTGGAGGAAAAGTCTGTGCCATCGATCGACGAAGACACCGCCACAATAGCCGTTGAAGCAGCCAGAAACGCGATGAAGAGGGCCAATGGAGTAAAGGGGAATGAGATAGGCGCGATATATGTTGGATCAGAATCTCATCCTTACGCTGTGAAACCGACAGCGGTGACGGTCGCAGAAGCAGTTGGTCTCACGCCGCATGTTACAGCAGCAGACACAGAGTTCGCATGCAAGGCGGCAACGGCAGGAATGCAGGCCTGCCTAGGGCTTGTCAAAGGAGGATATCTAAAGTATGGGATGACGATAGGCGCTGACACAGCACAGAGTGCGCCCGGAGACGCCCTCGAATATACCGCCGCAGCTGGAGGGGCAGCATTCATTCTAGGAGGAGACAACATCCTCGCCGAAATAGAGGGGACCTGCTCTTACACACAAGATGTTCCAGACTTCTGGAGGAGGGAGGGGTCGCTGTATCCAAGGCATGCGGGAAGGTTCACAGGTGAGCCTGCATACTTTGAGCAGGTCATAAAATGCAGTAAAGCGCTGATGGAGACGCTTGGCACATGCCCAGACGATTACACCTATGCGGTCTTTCATATGCCGAACACCAAGTTTCCTCTTAAGGCAGCAGGCATCTTGGGCTTTGAGCCGAAGAAGGTTGTAACAGGCTTGGTCGTCCAAAAGATAGGCAACACATATTCTGGGTCTTCACTGCTCGGATTGGCTGCAGTGCTCGACGAAGCAAGGCCAGGAGACCGGATACTCATGACATCGTATGGTTCAGGAGCTGGCTCAGACTCCTTCAGCATCAACGTAACAGACCAGCTGGAGGAGAGAAAAAAGCTTGCACCACCAGTCAAATATTATGTGGAAAGAAGAAGTTACCTAAGCTATTCGATGTACGCAAAGAATAGAAGACTATACAGAGGTTAGGAGCTTGTTCAAGAAGAGAGATGTAGCAATAATATCTGCTTCAGCTACAAAATGTGGAGAACATTGGGACAAAGGCCTAAAGGACCTGGCGTGGGAGGCAGGAGTCAAAGCAGTCGAGGAAGCAGGAATCAGCGGAAAGGACATAGAATACCTTGTCGTAGGAAACATGTCAGGTGGAATGTTTGTTGGACAGGAGCATATAGGCGCCCTTGTCGCAGACTTTCTGGGGTTGAACCCAATCCCATCACTGAGGGTGGAGGCCGCATGTGCATCAGGTGGCATGGCATTCTCTCAAGGATACCTGGCAGTGGCCTCTGGACTATATGACATCGTCGCAGTCGGCGGCGTAGAGAAGATGACGGACGTGGAGCCAGAGCAGGCTACAAGCGTACTCTCTGGAGCGATGGACTTCGAATGGGAGGCATACTTTGGGGCAACCTTTCCAGGACTCTACGCCCTGATAGCGACAAGATACCTTCACGAGTATAAGGTCAAACGTGAAGCGCTGGCGGAGGTGGCTGTGAAGAACCATTACCATGGAAGCCTCAACCCCCTAGCACACTTCAGAAACAAGATAACAGTCGAAGACGCGCTCACAGCGCCTCCTGTAGCTGAACCGCTGAGAAAGTATGACTGCAGCCCGATATCCGACGGCGCGGCAGTAGCAATACTTGCGCCACTTGAGACCGCAAGAAAGTACACCGACACCCCAATCATTGTGAGAGCGAGTGTTCCAGCATCCGACACCCTAAGCCTACTCAAGAGAAGAGACATGTGCACGATGGACGCGACCGTCAACGCGGCGAACAAAGCCTTCAGCCTAGCACACATAGAGAGAAAGGACGTCGACGTAGTTGAAGTACATGACTGCTTCACAATAGCAGAGCTTCTTGCGATAGAAGATCTAGGATTCTGCGAGAAAGGTGAAGCCTCGAAACTGTACTATGAGGGACAGACCTATGTTGGGGGAACGCTGCCAGTCAACACAGACGGGGGGCTGAAGGCAGCAGGCCACCCAGTAGGGGCGACAGGAGTAAAACAGATAGTAGAGCTTGTAAAGCAGCTTAGAGGAGAAGCTGAAAAAGGCAGACAGGTAAGTGGAGCGGAAATTGGTCTAGCACATAACGTCGGAGGATCAGGTGCCACAGCGGTCGTCACAATACTGTCGAGGAGCTGATTTGATGAGCCTATCAGCAGCACCAGCACACTGGAGGAGAATGAGGGAAAGATACAGACTTCTGGGATCAAAGTGTGAGACATGCGGCAACACATTCTTTCCGCCGACAAAGGTCTGCCCGAAATGCCGCAGAAGAGGAAAGATTACACCGATAGAGTTCTCAGGCAGAGGAAAGGTCTTCAGCTATACAATAATACATGCAGCACCCAAGATGTTCGAAGACTACACGCCATCCACAGTAGCGATCGTACAACTGAACGAGGGGCCGAAGGTTCTCTCTCAACTCGTAGACTGTGAGCCAGACGAGATCAAAATAGACATGGACGTGGAAGTCTGCTTCAGAAAACTGTTCGAACAAGATAGGGGAGGCATAATAAGCTACGGCTTCAAATTCAGGCCACTTGACACATCTTGGACAAAATACTACGACGAACCCCGTCAGGCAGTGGACAGTCAGATTTAATGGTTGTCTCAAGCCTATGTCTTCTATGACGGCATGGCCCTGTACTCTACTCGAGACAAGATGATCATTCTTTAAAGATTAAAATAATGCAAGAATTTCCCTCTAAACCAAATGACACAATTAGACGCCATAATGTTAACAAAAAACAGTTTCAAACCATGCCTAGAAGAATGTTTGGACTCATTGTACAGGAACGTTCCTGTATCAAGGCTAATAGTTGTTGACGGTGGAAGCACAGATGGGACATTAGAGCTCGTAAAGTCTTACCCAAAAGTGGAAATAGTTTCAGATGCAGAAGGAAATAGAGCCACATCAAGACAAAAAGGAATCGAAGAGGTAAGAACAGATTGGTTTATGTTCATAGATAGCGACGTGGTATTATGTGAGAGATGGTTTGAATGGGCAAGGAAATACCTCGATGCACCTTCCGTTGGAGCTGTGTGGGGGGCAGCGCTTCAAAGGGCCACTCCATACCAAGTACGATACTCGACAATGGCAAAGGTGTATGGAAAGAATGAGGAGTGGGTGGCCGTGAAAGCAGGACGACGACGAGGACTAACTCATGATACCATTATAAGAAGAGAGGCGATAGAGGGAATAAAAATACCTTCAAACCTGCATGTGTTGGAAGACCATTATATCAGAAGTTACATCGAAAGCAGAGGATACAGGTGGATCTCGACAGGTAGGCCATTCTGTTACCACATAGCCCATGAGAGAGAAAGGCCAAAAGACTGGTACATGTTTGGTCAAGCCTCAAAGACGTTAGGTTTAGTAAGGCTTAGAAATATAATTGCTTATATGGTCTTGGGGCCATACAAATCCCTCCTAATATACTTGAACAGTAGAGACCTTGACGCCGCAAGGACGCAATATCTGACTTACATATATATCATGAAAGGCTGGTTCAACGCTGGTAAGCCTTGAAAAAAGGCTTGAACTCAATCATTTGGCACGATCGACACTTTGAACCACAAAATAGAAATCGGGGCAGCCACATTCCTGACTTCCGAAGCCAGTATCACCTACTTGAGAAAGACCTTACTTTCCATCTCCTAAGTCCCAACTTGTAAAAGACGTAACCGTAAGAGATCGCCACACCGGGTAGGAGGTAGAAGGCGAAACTGACAAGACCATATAAACGATTTCGTTTTGCCTTGTATATGTGATAAGCCAGCAAAGGTAGAAAGTACAATGGTGCAGCAAACCAGTAGAAGAAGGATGCAAGAACTACAGGGGGGAGAAAAAGATACACGATCAGCCTAAAGTAGTGTGTCCGAGAACCAGTAGCCAAAAAGCCATCATAGATTCGCGGCATAATTGTGAAGCAATATTTCACATATTTCAGGTAGTTGAGGCTCCTTGAAGCAGCCACATATCCTCTCGAATGCCTGAAGACTTCTGGTTTAAGATGCCTACAATGACTTCGACTGTCCGCCACGGCCCTAAGCTGCGCCTTCTTAACCCTCAAAAAGAATTCGGTGTCCTCTGAATATTCCATCCTTTCATTGAAGCCGCCTACCTTGTCGAAGACCTGTCTTCTTATCAATGTGAATCCCAGACCGAGTCCAGAAACTTTTGTGAAGTCCTCACCTAACCTCATCATGTATATCTTCTCGTCAACCTTTTTTTCCCCTTCTAGATAATATGGGAAGCCGATAGCCGCAACACCATTTTCATTCTGCATATATCTAACCATTCTATCAACGGCTTCAGAATCCGGAGCCAGAACATCGCTATCCCAAAATAGGATGAAGTCGCCAAGCATACTCTTCAAACAGATATTTCTCGCTTGGGGTATGTTAGATTTTGTCTTATGAAGCTCCACGGCCAAATATTTCTCCTTCTCACGTTCCACAAAGTCTTGGAGGGCCTCAAATGTGCCGTCAGTTGAAAAGTTGTCCACGAAAACCAGTTTGATACTCTTCTTTGGATAAGACTGTGATAAGACAGATTGTAAGACTTTGTCGATACAGTACCCTCTGTTATATGTTGGCATGGCTATTGTGAGAATAGGATATGATCCGTCCTGACCCATACGAAGTTTCCATGGAAATATACTAATAAATTTTATCCAGGCTTCTTATTACATCCAGCAGAGCTCCTCTACTCGCCCTCCAAGGAAACTCTAAATTCGGTTGTCATCGCAGCCGTCATCCACTGTTATTCATTGTCCCCATGCTTCCTTGTGAAGTTTAAGAAAGAAACTGTGAACCCGTCTAGCGATTTTTAAGGCCTCTCGTGCCTCGGTCTCATCAAACAGAACTGATGCAGGGATTCTTCCTTAGTTCATCCCCATACATTGTAGGCTCACTTTTTTTCAGCCAGCATCCTGCTCATTTTGGCGAATTCCATTACGGGAAACCATTTTGGGAACCTTTCCTTGTTTATGAGGAGAATTCGGCTGACATCATGCTTTGGGTATTCTATTCCGATCCACTTAGGTGACCACATAGGTTACTAAAGCGCTAACCTTAATATTTAGACTTGCTAGACAAGTCTATGATCTCATATAGCTATTTTCTAGAGAAGATTTATCTTAGGCAAAGCTGCAC
>Ga0129301_1000136_pt1 | contig 37671 bp, 30 predicted proteins | sample ConPoolayeHmetaG_FD_94489 | JGI IMG/M metagenome (GOLD analysis project Ga0129301, IMG submission 94489) | Hot spring microbial mat communities from California, USA to study Microbial Dark Matter (Phase II) - Cone Pool mat layer H metaG ...
AAGACGCTGCGTCCCCACAGGAATAACTCCCTGCGCACCCGACCTTGGCTGCCAAAGTGATAGTGAATGTAGTGTTGAATCCTGTGACCAAAATGCGGATGGAACAGAATCTTGCACTTTCATCGTTGAAAGATCAAATAAAATTGCCATAGATCTATCAGAAGCGGATCTACCAATTATGGGCTATACAGAACCCTCAATTGGAAACGAGTCAGACCCCTACAAACCTTATAAAGTTACTAACAGTGTTAATCAAGAAGAAACTTTAAGCGATCCCGATAAAGTCAATGAGTATGTAAGTTGGTATTTAAATGGAACAATTGGCAGAGCTGAATATGATCCTCCTGATAAAAACCTTTTAGGTAAACTAACTGATAAGGGAAAAAGCAGAATTATAAATTATTCCGGACCACTAAAAAAACTTTTATCGTTTGAAAGCCAAATTATTGAAAGAAAAAAACAAGTAAATAATGCAGAAACATCTATTTCATCAAAATGTAATCCCAACGACAAAAATCCTTCCGATCCAGACTGTATAAGACACAACCAAATAATCGGCTGTAGGGATGCTTCGGGTAACCCAATAAAGTGCTATCCTGAAAACCCTCTTTTCCCCAATATCAGACTAACATATTGGGCAGATAAATTTCCTCCCCTTCAACACTCCTACAAGACTTCTGAAGAATATGCAAAAGCACTCGAGAATTGGAAAAAAAATACCTTCTCAAAGCTTTTTTCCTACATCCCCTTTTCTTCCACAGAAGATCGTTTGGGAAAAGCTGAATTATCTAATTACACTGTACAACCTGCAACTAGCAATAACGTAGTTATTCTCCGATCCGAAATTAAGGATCAAAAACCTGCTGACCTCTTTTTTTCCCATATGCAGGAAAATGTCGAGCTTGCTGAAATTACCCAAAAAATATTTTCACCCCAAGAAGCTGATCTTGATGCCAATCCTTGGGGTGTTGCCCCTTTATATGCGCCTCAATGCAACATTGTCAGCTACAAAAGAAATCCTAGTGATGATCTTTTCGCAAGCGAAATTACCGCAACTGTTGAGTACACATCCCAAATAACCTGTACTTTTACAACTCCAGGAGTTGATCCCGCAGACAGTAGCCAGGGAAGACTATGTAGTAAAATTGGAGGGCGTTGTTATAAAGGAAAACCCGAAGATTACGAGTGCGATAAATATTATAATCAAGTTGATTGCCCCTTTAATTCAAGTGGTGTTTTTTGCGGAGTGAATTGCAAGCCATACAAACCCGAGCTAGTAAGCTGCAGTTTAAATGGTATTGTGAATTCCGATTTAGTTTGTTTTCCTAAAGATTGGGAATATGAAGACTCTCCCGCATGTTTAATTCCCTCAAGAGGCTCCTGTAATATTGGTTATTTATGTGGCTTAATAGGATGTATTTCTATCCCCCCAAATCAAGTCACTATATCTGACTTTAATTACACTGAAGTGTGTGAGAATAATGTCTTGGTTTCTTTTCGTACAATCACCAAAAGCCCTTTAGTTGATGAGGTGTGGGCTAGATTGGTTTCAGGTCCGGCCGGTGTTTTTAGAAGAATATTTCCAAAAATATCCACCGAAGAAGGAAGACCAATAAAAAGGCTCTGGGATCTTCCTGCCGCATCACCTGTAACCTACAAAAGTTTAACTCCCAATGTAAGTGTTGTGGGAGGAAGTAGCGCCAAACTTTTCTTTCCTCACATAGGTGGAGTTCATGAATATTTTCTAAACTGCATCCAAAAAACTCTCCGTCCTCAGGGATATGGCCAAGGATGTATAAGTGGACCGGAAAGCTCCAATCCCGTATCAGATCAATGTCCTTCCGTTCCAGATGATCAAATACTAGCAAAATACCAGGGAGAAATTAAACTTAACTTTATAAGGCTTGCTAACATATGGACAAGTGATTGTCCTGGCCCGGAAAATAATCTTGCTGAAGAATGCTATAACTACGTTGTAAGTGAAGCAACAAAAGAAGGAGTAAACCCAGCCTTTGCTCTGACAATCTGGCTTAATGAATCTGGAGCTAGTAATTATTGTCATGGGGGACCAACTACACAAGATATGGGTATAAACTTATCCAGCATTTACCAAAACTTAGTTGAACAACTCAATCATTTTCTAGGTATGGCAAAGGTAAAGTACTGTGAGGGTATGTCCGGCTTCACAGAAAATATGCACAGATGGCTTAGCCGTTTCCAATCTTCAAAGGGAATCTGCGACCCAAATGATGCAACAGCAACCAAATACTACAAAGATGTCAGAGATTTCACTTGGCAAGTAGTAACTCAACCAATAAGAATATGTGTAACAACAATAAACGGACAGAAAAGATTTGGTATCGATTGGCCTACAGATGACAGTTGTCCATAAAAAACCAGCACTTGCAACAAATACGCAAAATCATGTTATTATTAATTTAATAAAATGTTCAAGAAAATAACTGCCTCAATCATTTTAGCCTGTTTTATTTTCATCAATTTCGGAATTTATTTCACACAAACATCTCTAGCACGTGGCCCGATTCCAGAAGAGACAGAATCATCAAATACAAGCTCCTGGTACTTTCAAGAATTTCCAGATTGGTATTCCAAAGTTTATAGCGCCGATAATCCCGAAGAAATATTTGGAGAACGCTATACAGCCGCACAAGTAGAATGGGTAATATATGGAATAATTTCATACATCATAAATCACATTTTCGGCAATGTACCTTTACTTGGTTGTTTATTTCGTAATGTTATAGAAAATAAGATTGGAGATGATCTAGTCACCTCCTGCTCCACTGGAATTGTAGGATTTATCTGTAAACTTAATAAGGACGGTATCATTCCAATAAAACCACCAGATATAATTTGTCCAGTTAGTGACGCAGAATTAAATATACAGTACAATACACAAGCTCCAATGGCAACTAATCCTATTTTAGATATATTTTCTGGTGCAAGACCTATTTCTGGAATTGGATACACAAAAACAATACTATCAAGGTTAAACCTAATCAAGGATGTTAAAGCCCAAGGTTTTGGCTTTCAAGCAGCAAGTGCTGTACGAAACATTTGGGTTCTAGTAAGAAATATAACCTACTTCTTTCTGATTATTCTTATTATTGCAATGTCTTTCATGATTATGTTCCGTTTTAAAATATCTCCCCAAACGGTAATTACTGTACAATCAGCCATCCCCAAAATATTTATATCCATTATCTTAATAACTTTTTCGTATGCTATTGCTGGTTTCCTAATAGATTTACTTTATGTGGTTATCGGAATTATAGCAGCCGTTCTATCTCAATCTGGTCTTTTTACTTCCCCAAACGATGAGTGGAGTGAAATGTACAAAGATCTTGCTGGTATAGGTATTGGGCAAGGACTTATGGGTGTTTTCACCTTTTATAATATTTTATTTATTATAACATCAATCGTAGTTTTCTTTTCAACACTGACTTTCTTAATTCCCCTCGGAAATATTGCTTTCATTATATTTATTATTGTTGTTTTAATATCTTTAATATTTATTTTTTTCAAAACAATGTGGATGCTTATTAAAACTTACATAACAATACTCCTTTTAATTATCGCTGGGCCTGTATTTATAATTACCGGAGGTTTTGTAAAATGGATAAAAAACATGTCCAGCAATCTAGCTGTCTTTGCAACTATAGGTCCCATGCTTGCAATTTCTTTTGTCTTTTTAGCTTCAGCACTACCTAGTGGACCTCTATCAGATCTATTTTCTAATACTATACCTTTCGATCCAAAAGCAAATCTACTAGATAATTCGCCTTGGCTTCCACCATTCGTTCCATTCGGAAAAAACTTAGATCTTGTTTGGCTTATTGCCAGCGTCATAGTAATGACTCTTATTCCAAAAATAGCTGACATGATTAAAAGCGCAGTAGCAGGCAAACCCTTTGGCTACGGAACCGCAATCGGAGCAGCATTTGGCGCTGCGGCTGGAACTCTCTGGTCGCCGTTTGGTCAAACAATAAGTTACGCTAAAGAAGCGTATTATAAAGAAAGGGCAGGAAGGCTAACTGAAGCTGTAAGAGGTGCAATGACCGGAATAAAACTACCGCGCTTTGGAGGAAAATAAAACAACACTTTTAAAACCTTATTCCCTCATCTGAACTCATCTGCAAAAATATAACCAAATAATCTTTTTATAAATTCTCCGATTCCCTGCAAAGACATCGTTCCCCAATTATTTTTAAGATCATTCCAAATTATATCTGATGTGCTTATTATTCTTAGAAGGGTTTTGTTACTAGTTCCTAAATATTTCTCAAATAATACTTTACTTACTTTACTATCTATCATTCCGTGCCTTACCCATGAATTAATCCATTCACAAATTGTCGCTTTTTCCGAATAGCCTATTATTGGATCACCCAACTGATCTTTGGCTTCATCGGATCTCAAATAATTAAGCATTCTATCCATTATTTCGATTTGAAATTTTTCCTGTTTTGAAACCTCAATTGGCTCATTTGAACCAGGTAAACAGAAAGGTTCGGCTGGCCCTGTACCAAGCCAGCCTCCCATATGTTCAAATATTGCTGTTTTTTCTACAGTCGGCCCGTGTAATAAACTATCAGGACCCCACATGGGTTTTCTTCCTGATCCGTCAGCCTCTGCAACATACTGCCCCTTTACTGAAGGCGTAGCGGGGTTAACAGCAAGCTCTCCCTGTATTAAATCATCCCAAAGCTCTTTACTCCCCCAATCTAAATTTTCAAAACTTAAAAACGCTCCATTATGATCTTCCCTTTTTTTATTGATACCAACTCTCTTAAGTTGGTTTTCTTTCGCTTTTGAAAGCATGTCTGACATTATGTCAATATAACCAAGGCTTATCTGATCTCCCTTATATACACCCTCTGTAGGATCCCATATCTCTCTCGTGTGCCTTAGTAAAAAGTTTTCTGCAACTTTATCTCCAAAATTGTATATTCTATTTAAATAAAAGTCCGCAGTCCCGTTTCTTTGCACTTCACGACTAATTCTAAACATCAAACTTAAAGTCCCTCCTGCATACCTTCTTGCCCAAAATTTATCTCTAAGTTCAATTTCTTTATCTCGTGACACAGGATCCTTCCCTTCTCTTATATGACTCTTAACCAAATCTTCTACCCCATAAGATTCAATTTTTCTACCTTGCCTTTCTGGAGGTCTATCAGTTCCAAGCCTGTAAAAAAACCCATCTCTATTATCATTACTTTGACTACCTAACTCTTCGTTCCATCTATCCTGCAGGTTGCCTTCTTCATCAACATAGGCTCCATCAATTCCTTCATCCTCTATGTGGCCACCATAAGTGTAATAATCTACAATATATTTTTCCTTAACTTTTATTTCTTCACTCAACCTCTTTAATTCAGGGTTATTTTGCAGTTTAACTCTTTGCCCATAATCCAATACCCTAACACCTAAGCGTTTTTTCATCCTTTCTTCTTCTTCTAAGTACTTTTTTCTGTATTCATCTCTTCTTTCCCTTAATATTCTCATCATCCTCTCGTAGTTTCTAAGCTCCCTTTCGACATGGTTAATTACAACAACTTCGCCATCAGTACCCCTAGCCCTTGTTCCGGTTGCCTTATCTATGGAATAGGATCCAACAACCTCTCCCCTAAAAAAATTCGACATTTCCTGTACTTTAAAATTTTGCATTACATTAACAATAGCATCTGGCGGAGACATGCTCAAAACTCTCACTGCGCGATGTCGTATTCTTCTTGCTTCAAGTTTTGCCTGAATCCTCTCTCCAAAATCTTTCATCCCTTCAGTTTTTGCAAAGTTGCTCGCATAAAGCGAAAGGTATCTGTACATATCTGGTTGTTCTTCAAATGCAAGCTCGCTTGATTCCATAGCTCTGATGTGTTCCTCAAACCAATCCTCTACCATATTCTGATATATTTCATTCTCTACGGTCCAATCTTTATCTCCTACTTTTCTAGATTTTTCATACTCTTCTTTAAAGTCTCCTTTTAGCCTCGCTGCCATTCTATCAAGGGAAGGGATCCTAAGACTTTCCGTAATACCTTGAGCTTCTTGCATTCTTTCAAGTTCCCTCATAAATAGCGCTATCATTTCCCTGTTCTCTTCAAAAATTTGCTGTTCCTGATTAATTGAGGCGTTTACTTTATCTAATACATTGCTGAATCCCTCAACGCTTTCTACAAGCTTTTTCTCCATTGCATCAATCGTCTTCATCAACACTTGTTCATCAGCAGGACTTGCGGCTTTAGCAAGCCTCTCAAGTAATTGGTTTATTGCGGTTGTTTGCGAAGAGATTGTAGATCTAATTTCTTCAAGTTGAGTTTTCATTTGCTTTCTAAACGATATTGTTTCCCCTAAAATTCTTCTTAACAGTCTTGCCTCTGTAGAATCATCAGGTTGATCTTTTAAATCTTCTTTTCTTGTCACTGGAACACCTAATTCACCACGGTCTGGAGATTCGGGTTTATTTTGCGACCCAACTTCCCCACCACCAACTTTTTTATTCTTTTCTCCCTCTTTCGTTCCTTTTCCCCCCTTTTTTCTGCTTCCCTCTTTTCCTCTTGAACTCCCCGAACCACTATCGCCTACTCTTTCTGAATTTGTCATATCATATATTTTACCACCAACCTTAAGTTTTTAATACATAATTTTGTGAAAAAGTTTACCGGTTGAAATAACATGTCCACGGGTAAAAGTAGAAGAGGAAGAGCGTGAGAATACATGAATTTTGAAACTGCCTACCTAAAACAAGGTTGCGAAAAGCTAATAGTTTACCAAAATTTTTTGGGCTGGTTTTTCTTACTCACAAAATGACGAAAAAATTTTCTAATAAAGAACAGTTTCTTTATTTTAAAACCTTAAATCTATTACCTATCCTACAAACTGCAATATTTTGATAATATTAAATTAGTCAAAATTATCAAAGTCATATCAGAAGATAAAAAAACTATTATATGCTTATCAGAAGAGCATGAGGAAATGAGAGTGTTACTTACACTCTTATACTCTCCCGCTCTTATACTCTAATTATGGAAATTGAAGAACAACATCCAATTCCACAACAGGTATCATCTTACCAGTTTAAACTGGTTGGTGATATGACCTTACAACAATTTTTTCAGGTTGCTGGTGGGGCTTTAATTGCTCTTCTAATTTATTCTTCAGGTTTACCTTCTTATATCAAATGGCCTTTAATCATCTTTTCCTTTGTAATGGGAATTGCGCTCGCTTTTTTCCCTTTAGAAGATAGACCTTTGGCAAAATGGATTGTTCTTTTTTTTAAAGCAATTTACTCCCCTACCCTTTATGTTTGGAAAAAACTTCCTGATAATTTCAGCTACTTCCAACCCGAAACAAGTACACAAGCAGAGGATAATAAAAAAACCTCTCCTCAATTGCTTGCCATCATGAAAACCTCAGATGAACAAGCAAAATTAGAGACGCAGGAAAGCCAAATATTGCAAAATATAAATAATAGCTTTTCAGAATTAGCATACATCCCAACCAATAAAGTTGATCTAGCCGATAAGGGAATTACGTATGACAGACGTGGTATTCAATTTCCCAAAACCGAAGCTATAAAAATAAAGCCCCAACCAAAAAAGGAAACTCAACAAACTCTTCCAGATAAAGCGGAAAAGGTTCCTTCGACCGGATTCAAACTAACGCCTTCAGAAGGCCGTATCTACAAAGATATTAAACAAGCCCAATTTTCCTCTGAAGCCGCTCCTCCACTTCCACCATCCAAACCAAACATTATTGTCGGTCAGGTACAAGATACTAACGGAAAAATTATCGAAAACGCCATACTTGAGATTCGTGATTCCAACGGAAGGCCCGCAAGGGCATTAAGAAGCAACAAATTAGGTCATTTTATGATAGTTACCCCCTTAGTAAACGGCAATTATCAAATAATTACAGAAAAAGAGGGCTTTTTATTTGAACCAATAAATATCAGTGCTTTAGGCAAAATAATACCACCAATTGTGATTACCGGAAAGGAAAAGGTTAATAATTAGATTTTATACAAAAAATATGGAAGTTTTAATTTTTAATTTAATTTTTAAAACCGACAGTTAATTCCCATGCCCATACCGTTTATCTCTAAACCCGACAAACCACTAACAGCATCAACCCAAGAATTAATTCCTATTGCAGATATTACAGACAACATTGTTATTTATAAAAATGGAGGTGCAGCTTTAATCATGGAATCAACTTCTCTTAATTTCGGACTTCTTAATGAAAGGGAACAAAAAGCAGTTATCGCTTCATACGCTGGTCTTTTAAACTCTTTTAATTTTCCCGTCCAAATAGTTGTCAGAAGCGAAAAAAAAGATATATCAACTTACATGGAATTCTTAACCAATGCTAGTCAAAAAATAAAAAACCAAAAGCTTAAAAACATAATGGATGACTACATGAATTTTGTACAGGATGCAATCAAAAAGAGAAATGTACTATCTAAAAAATTTTACATTGTAATACCGTTTAGTCCATATGAATTGGGGATTTCAAAATCTTTATCTTCGTCCTTTCTTCCTTCAGGCGGAAAAAACCCTAAGCTTCCCTACCCTAAATCATACGTGGTTAGAAAAGCAAAAATTTCACTCTTTCCCAAAAGAGACCATCTAATAAGACAGGCTGGACGATTAGGAATATCTCTACACCAACTTAATAACGATGAACTTATTAATCTTTTTTATCAAACATACAATCCCGAACCACCTATAAAGGAGAAGGAACTTTTTAATGTTTAACTATGTTAAAACTTAATTTTTTTAAACCAAAAACAAAAACAATTAACAATCTTCCAAAAGATTCTACCCAAAGTAAAGAAAAAACTCTCAAAGAGAAAGATGCTTTAAATTCAGATAAGGCTAAACAAGTAATAGTCGACAAACCGAAAATAATTAATCCCGTTGAGGCGGTTAATTCTCAAAATCTCAACATACTCGATGTTGTAGCACCACAAATGGTAGAAATTGAAATGGACTATCTAAAAATCAATAATGTATACCTTAGAACTCTTTTTGTTTCTGGATATCCGCGCTTTGTATCTCCAGGCTGGTTAGAGCAAATAATCAACTTCAATAGTTCTTTGGATATCTCATTTTTTATATACCCCGTTGAAGGTAAAAGCGTTTTAGATGATCTTATGAGAAAGGTTGCCGAAATGGAAGCTGAAATCGCCACCGACATTGAAAGAGGAAAAATAGTTGATCCTGCAACCGAGGCTAAACTTGAAGATGCAAGACTTTTCCAAGAAGAACTTGTTAAGGGAGCCGAACACTTTTTTGAATTTGGTTTTTATATCACCATCAGAGCTTCTGATCTAGAGCAATTAAACCATATTACCAAGCAGGTTGAGGCAACGCTTGGTTCTCTTTTAGTTGTAGCTAAACACGCCACCTTAGATATGGACAATGGTCTTTTATCAACCTCCCCTTTTGGGTTAGATCGTCTTTCCATAACCAGAAATATGGATACATCATCTTTGGCCACGACTTTTCCCCTAACCAGTGCGGAGTTATCTGCTGATAAAGGAGTTCTATATGGGATAAACACCCAAAACGGATCCTTTATCATCTTCGACCGATTCTCACTGGAAAATTCCAACATGACTGTTTTTGCAACTTCAGGCGCTGGTAAAAGCTACTTTGTCAAATTGGAAAGTTTAAGATCATTAATGCTTGGGACAGAAATAATCATAATCGATCCTGAAGGTGAGTATAAAAACCTAGCCAACGCGGTAGGAGGGGTAAATATTTCATTTTCTTTCAACTCTCCATCAAAAATTAACCCTTTTGATCTTTCCCAAGTCTATGAAGAGGGTGAAAACAACCTTGGCCTTAAAATTCTTTCTTTACATTCCCTTTTTAAAGTCATCATGGGACAAATAACTCCAATACAAGAGGCTCTTCTTGACAGGGCTTTAGTTGCAACCTATAAATCCAAGGGGATTACTCAAGATCCTGAAACCCAAACCAAAGAACCTCCCTTAATGGAAGATCTTTATAAAATACTTATCGGAATGGAAACTCCTGACGCATTAGATTTGGCAGCAAGAATTGAAAAATTTGTCAGAGGAAGCTTTGTGGGAATTTTTGACAAACAAACAAATATTGAAATAAACAACTCCTTTACTGTTTTTTCCGTACGGGAGCTCCAAGATGCCTTAAGACCAATTGCTATGTTTGTTATTCTGGATTTTATCTGGACCAGAATCAAGAAAAATCTTAGACCCAGACTTTTGGTTGTTGATGAGGCGTGGCATATGATGAGGTTTTCAGATTCAGCTCAGTTTTTGTGGAGTATTGTTAAACGCGCAAGAAAATATTATCTAGGACTCACTACAATCACCCAGGACGTTGAAGATTTTCTAAACCAAGATATTGGCAAGGCAATTGTTACAAATAGTGCTTTAAGGGTTCTTCTAAAGCAATCTCCTGCCGCTATAGACAAGGTTGGCGATGTATTTTACCTCTCACAAGGTGAAAGACAGCTTTTACTTGGAGCAAACATTGGAGAGGGTATTTTTTTTGCCGGCAATAATCATGCACCCATAACTGTAGTTGCTTCTCCCGAAGAACATAAATTGATAACAACCAAACCACAAGAGTTGGTCGAACAATCAAATATTCCATTAAGAACAACGCTGAAAATCATCCAAGAAAACAAATGATGGTGTAATATTAAATTAGGAAAAATGAGTGATGAAGCAAGAAAATTACTAGTACAGGCTAAAAATCTTGATTATGAGGAGTTGTGTACCAGAGCTTTTGTAATAACCTCTGAGGGAGCACTTATTGATCCCAAAATCCCGCTTGGTATGCGCGTTGAATTGGCATACGAGGTTCTTCAAGCCCGGCTTCGTAAGGCCAACTCTGTAAGTGTCGGACAACTTCCCGAAGAGCCTGATTACTACGATCTGCTTGGATTAGATGAAAACGCAACGCAAAAAGAGATCGAAGAAGCTTATAAAAAAAGAAAGGCATCACTTCAACCGGATGTTTTAGAAAAAAAACTAAGAGAACAAGGACTTTCCGAATCGGAAATTAAAAAACGTCTCGCAAGTGCTAAAACTACTCTTTATTATTTAGAAAAAGCCCACAAGGTTCTCGGGGACGAAACCAGAAGAGATCATTATCACGAACACTTAAGATATAAGCGTCAGGACGAATGGAAAGACACGCTCGACCGTAAACAAAAAAAGTGGATAGGCAAAAAAGCCGGGCCGATCAATCACGGTGAGAATTGGAAACTTCTGGGGGTAACCCCCGGTGCAACACAACTAGATTTAAGAACCGCGTATTTGGTGCAAGTGCGTAAATATGACCCTGAAAGATATCTTCAACAACTAGGCAAAGATAAAGATGAATTAACACCGGAAGAAATAAAAGAATATAACATCAGGCAGGAAAGGTGGTCGAATATAAATAGGGCTTATGCCGAGGAGCTTGACGAAAAACAGCTTAAGGCAGAAAGAAAACAAAGAAAAAGATCAAAATCTATGGAAACACAGCAAAATATTATAATTACTACAACTCCAACTATTCCTGCTATCGAACCTTCCCAGATAACTATCAATTTCAGGGAAAAAGTAATCGACGGAACTGGTAAAATTTCCTTTACACCCGAAGAAACAGCGTTATTGATAAGCGAAGGGGTAATTCCCCCGGGAACCACATCGGAACAACTATCAGCTAGTGCCGAAGTTGCAACAAAACACCTTTTACCTTTGGGAGTTGACGCTCAACAATTCTCCAATGAAGTCGATCGAGTTGCTAAAAACAATTTAATAACACAACAGCAAGAAAAAGACTTACAGCTTTCGGCGTGGATCCTGAAAACTTTACAAAAATCAAATCCCGAATTGGCATACGCATTCAGGAAAGAAGCAGGAATACCAAATGTATCAATAACAATACAGCCTGCCGCCACCGATTCTCCGCAAACTGCAGAAAAACCCAACCAGATCTCTCTTCAAACCGGAGATAATGGATTTCTTAAGCCCCTTTTTGATAAAGGAGTTGATTTCGTTAAAGAAAAGGCTGGAAAACTTTTAGAAAAAACAGGTATATCTGTGGCTAAAGACGCGGCTAAAAAAATCATTACAGAATCATTAAAAAAGGCCGGCAAAGAACTAATCAAACAAGGAAGTAAAATCGCCGCTAAAGCAGGAATTACAACAGTAGCACAAGCCTTAGGAACTTTAGTGCCCATTATTGGAAATATCATCGCCCTTATAATTACTATAATTACTGACATTCTTCCAAAAATTTTAAAGTTTTTAACCAAAATCTTTCGCGGAATACTTAAGTTTATAACAGGCAAGGAAGATTTAAAATCGCAACTTAAAGAAATTTCTGGAATCACAATGGTTGCATTTTTGGCAATAGGTTCAGTAGTTCCTGCACTTATTTCAGGCGGAATATTTTTAACAACATTGGGTTTAAGATCAATTGCAAGTGTAATAGCTGGTATACCAGCATTTTTATCTGCTGTAATTGCAAGTATTGTAATAACAATAAGTATTCCAGTTATTATTAGTATTATTACATTTCTTTTTTTGGTAATTTTTATTCTAATAATCATTAACAATAGTGCATTTGTGGTTCCTTTCGGTGGTTTCGAAAGAGCAGATTTTCCTGCAGGGTTTGGACAATTTCCAGTCGAATGTACTTACGAAAAGGGTTCTATTTCCTTTGATAATAATGGCGCAACCGGGATTGCCAAGAGAGCTTGGGAAATTACAGCAGACCTTTATCAGGGATTTTGGTGTTTCTGGAACAGATCTCCTGATGATTCAGAAAAATTAAATCAGTTACTGGGTGGTTTTCCGAGAGACGAAATTTATTATCCACCAAGTTATCCTCAACTTTTCAATGAAGAATTATTCGCAGTCAATCCTAACCCAACCAGAGATCAAGTATCCAACGAGGCTAGAAACCTTTTCTGGTGTACACAACTGGCAGTGATTTCTTGGAAAGAGACCGGACATGAAATTCCAGAATACTATATGTCTAATATCCTAGAAAATTGGTTTAGAAATAACGGGCGTTTTATAGACGCGTCACAAGCCACTTCAAAAAACATACCTACCGGAAGTATTATATTTTTTTATGTATATGGTGGGCCACTAAGAACAAATCATGTTGCTATTGTCCATCATGTTATAGAGAAACAGGCCATAGTTTTTGTACAAGCAAACTCTGGATATAAAGATGGTTACTTAATATTTGAAAACGATGGAGTCGGGGTAGAAAACCTTTCCTGGGCAAGGGTAGTGGGTTTTGGTATACCATAAAATACATGAATATATTTGAATCAATTTTAAAAAGAAAGAGATTTTTTATAATTTTATGGATTTTTATGTTTATTATTGGTATTTATTTATTTATCTCCCTAAAACAAAGACCCTATAAAGAAGAATCAAAAAAAGGAATTAATATTACACCTACTATAATCGATCAAACCATTAAGGTAATTAAAACCTTGCCCTCAAATAATCAAAAATACGTACTTGATGATCAAATTATAGAAATTACTTTTAACAGAAATTTAAATGATAACGAAAAAAATTCCATTGAAATAATATTCAATCCCACAATAGATTTTGAAAAAGTATGGGAAAAAAATACCCTACTTAAAATAAAAAATTTAACTTCTTATAAAACTTCAACAAAATACACAATAAGTGTTTTTTATAACAAAGAAACTATATATAATTTTTCTTTCTATACAAATCCTCTCTCTATTAACCAACTCAATCAACAAACTAAACAATTAGTTGAAGACGCCATTACTGTAGGAGAAGCCCAGAAAAAGACAGATAAAGAGTATCCCTGGAATAAAAAATTACCAATCGTCAAAGAAGAATATTCTATAGTTTATAGTTTCGAACAAAATGCGTTTAGAATCAAATTGAATAATCAAAATATTTCATCAGAAGAAAAACAAAATATTTTAAATAAAGCTTTGAACGATCTAGAGGCTATTGGAGTAGATACAAAAAATATTAAATATTTTGTTATTTAAGTTTATACCTGAAGTCTTACCGGCATAATTATGTGTAAAAAATCACTGTCTTTCTCGTCTAAAAATAAAGATGGAGCATTGGGATCTGAAAATTCCATTCTCACAACCTCACCTTTTATCACACTTAAAAAGTCCTCTAAAAATCTGTAATTAAACGCAATAGTAAAAGTATCTGAATTGTCTTTCTCTATTTTAGCTTCCAATTCTCTCTTCTGACTTCCTGATTGACTACTTTCAGCCAACACTTGAACAATATCTTTTAAAATTCTCAATTTAACAACATTTGCTGAGTCTCTAGCAAAAACTCCAGCTAATTTAACGGACCTTAAAAAATCCTCCCTATCCAAATTTACTTTAAATTTTGTATTTTTAGGAATTATCCTTTCAAAATCTGGAAATTCCCCTTCTATTATTCTTGAACTTAAAATTATATCATCTAGACCAAAAATAATTTGGTTCTCATTTTTTTTGTAGGAGACGACAATTTTCTCAGAAGTACTTACCCTAACAAGCTCAGATAAAATACTTTTAGGCAAAATAAATTTAATTTCTTCTTTAATACCCTTATTTTTTATCTTTTTTTGAGATAAACGAAAACCATCTGTTGCAACTAAAGTTATATGTTCTTTTCCTATTATTAATAAGACCCCAGTTAAAACAGGTCTTGTCTCATCAGAAGAGACAGAAAATAAAACAGAATTTAATGCATCCAAAAAACCGTCACTTTCTACTTCAAAATTATTTATTCCAATTTCAGATGGAATACTGGGAAAATCCGAAGAATTAAGACCTGAAATATTAGATTCAAAGTTATTTGTCTTAATTTTTAATATCTCTTTTTCTACTTCGAGATCAATTGTACCTACATCTAAATTGGAAATTGTTTCGGTAATTATCCTTGAAGGAATAGTTATTTCACCCTCTTTAATAACCTTAGCCCCAATGCTTATAACCACAGAGTTTTCCAAGTTTGTTGCAGAGAGAGAAAGTTTGTTTTTATTTGTTTTTAAAAGTATATTGGCAAGTACGGGAAGTTGTACTCTTGAACTAACAAATCTTGAACAGATATTAAGTGCTTTTAGAAAATTTTCCTGTAATACTTGGACTTTCATATGTGATTAAGTATTTGTTATGTGCATTTTTATCATATTTTAATTAGTAGTTCTAGTAGTAGAAAATGTAGATATGTGTAAATCTGAAATTAATTGAAGATAAAACTTAATGTGATTATTAGCCTTGTTAAAATGTAGAAAAATGTGTGGATGAAAAAAGTATTTTTGTGGATAAGTGTAAAAATTTATAAATTTTATCCTCATATCATATTTTTTATCCCCCTTAAATCCTCCCTTACTTGCATAGAGGTTGAAACTAAATTTGTTATTTTTTCCACAGCGTGCATTACAGTTGTATGGTCACGCCCTCCAATTAATCTTCCAATTTCTTTGTAAGGTAAAGACAACTCCTTTCTTAATAGATACATTAAAATTTGTCTTGGTCGCGCAATAGATCTTGCTCTTATATTACCTAAAAGAGACCTTTTCCCCAGCGAATAGTATTTGGAAACCGCTGAAAGAATATCATTAGGAGTTGCTTTTAAAAGTTTAATATCGTTTTCTCCTTTTTTACCCAAAAGATTTTCGACAATTTCTTTAGTGGGGCTGATTTTTTTGGTTGTAGTTTCAGACAAGAGTTTTGTTAAAAATCCTTCTATTTTTCTTGCAGATTCTAAATTACCAGCAATTAGATGTATAAGATCCATTTCTAAAGGTATATTTTTTTCCTGCGCTTTTATCTGGGTTATGGCGCATCTAAGCTCAAAATCAGGTGGTGCAATATCTACAATTAAACCAGCTTCAAAACGACTTCTTAACCTCTCTTCAAGTTTTGGAATATCAGATGGAGGTTTATCTGAAGTTAGTATTATTTGGGCGCCAGCGAAAACAAGTGCATTAAAGGTGTGGAAAAATTCTTCTTGTACAGCGTCTTTTCCCGCAATAAATTGAATATCGTCAATAAGAAGAATTTTAAGTTTCCTGTATTTATTTCTTACTGCAGGGGTGTTTTTATTTCTAATACCCTCAACAATATCATTTGTAAATTGTTCGCCTGTGCAAAATAAAACTGGTGTATTGGGATCTTGTTCCAGTGCCCTGTGTCCCACGGCGCTCATAAGATGAGTTTTTCCGACTCCGACCCCTCCCCAAATAAACAAGGGATTATATGCTTTTCCAATATTTTTTGTAACAGCTTCTGCCGCTGCCCAAGCCATTTGGTTGGATGAAGAAACGGCAAAATTTTCAAAAGTAAAACCGATTCTTATACCCGCTCTTATTAAACTATCAAAAAGATTTTCCTTATCTGGATAGTTTTCAAAAAGAGGGGTAGGTTTTTTTTCTTTATCACCTTCATATTCAGAGCTAGATTTTACTGTGAAGATAAGATCACAACTGGAGTTTAGTGATTTTGTTAGGTTATCTTGAATCAAGCCAAAATATCTGGTTTCGATTGTATTTTTAGTAAAAGGAGAAGAACAACCAATTTCTGCTATATACCTTCCATCCTGATTTTTTAAACTTATTAGGTGGGTTTGTTTAAACCATGTTGTAAAATTTGCGGGTGAAACATTAATTTTAATTGTTTCTAATACATCATGCCAAATTTTTTTTGTATTTAGTTCGTTCATACTATCAACAATAATATTGAAGGGCAGTAAACTGTTTGAAGGGCAAATGCATAATAAAAAAGTTATCCACATTAAGTCAATCCCCAAAATTGGTAATTTAAAAGGATGTATGTTATTTTGATATTTTCAAGGTATGGAAAATTTTAAAATTCTTCTGTATTATAAGTAAGTTGATTTAAAAGCTTATGCCAAAAAGGACTTACAAACCAAGTCGAATCAAGAGAGCAAGAGTTCATGGTTTTAGGTCAAGATCTAAAGATAAAAGGAGAAAGAAGGTTATTAAAAGAAGGATATTAAGAAAAAGAAAGAGACTGGTTTAAACCATGCTTGCACAAATATATTCTTTGAAAGGACAAAAGAAGATTGAGGATATTTTGAAGAATGGTAGAAAGGTTCAGTCGGAAAACTTTGGAGTTTTTTTTAGAAAAAGGGAGGATTTAGATATTCCAAAATTTGCTTTTGTAGTTTCTAAAAAGATATCAAGACTTGCTATAAACAGAAACAGGGTTAAAAGAGCCATGAGTGAATCTGTTAGAAGGAATATTGGTATAATTCCGGTTGGTTTGGATTTCGTTCTTTTAGCTAAGAAGAGTATTGTAAGCAAATCCACTGATGAAATTATGAAGGAAGTTCAGGAATTTTTTATAAACTTTAAAAACAATTATAAATGAACAAAATATGAAAAGAATAATTTTATTCTTAATATGGTTTTATAGGAAAGTATTAAAGCCTTATCTAAATCTTTATTTGCCAAGTAATTGTCGTTTTAGACCAACATGTAGTGAATATTCGGAAGAAGTAATTAACAAATATGGAGTTTTAAGGGGAGTTTTGCTAAGTGTTAAAAGAATTTTAGGTTGTAATTCCTATTTAAATTATAAAATTTAAAAATAATAATTTATGGACATTTTTTCATTATTACTAATCAAACCTTTGGCAAATGGACTAGTCTTCTTTTATAAAGTCTTGTGGGGAAATATGGGATTAGCAATAATAGCATTTAGTCTCTTTCTGCGATTAATTTTAAGTCCGTTAACAAAACCTTATTTGGAATCAATGAAGAAATTGAAAGAAGTAGCTCCTCAATTAGAGAAACTTAAAAAAAAATATAAAGATGACAAAGTTAAACTTGCACAAGCACAGGCAGATTTTTATAAAGAAAAGGGAGTTAATCCCGGTGCTGGTTGTTTACCATATATTTTACAAATAATTGTTTTAATAGCATTTTTTAATGTGTTTATGAAAGTACTTTCTCCAAACGGAGATGCAATATTGCAGTTTAATCAATTACTTTATGAACCATTAAAATTTTCGACTGATAGTGTTTTGAATACAAAATTTTTGTATTTGGATGTAACTAAACCAGATGTATTTAACTTTCCATTTATTCCATTTTCTATTCCTGGACCTGTTTTGATTTTCACAGCTTTGGTACAATTTTTATCGGCTAAAATAAGTTCTCCATACACAAAATTAGAAGAAAAAATTGCAAATAAGACTTTAGAAAAGACTGATGATTTTCAGATAGCAATGCAAAAATCAATGATTTACACTTTTCCCTTATTTACTCTTTTGATTGGGATGAAATTCGCATCAGGATTAGCAATTTATTGGTTGGTTTTTTCTTTGACTCAAGTTTATCAACAGGTAAAAAACCAAGGATGGGGTGAACTAACACCATATCTTGAAAAGATAAATTTTCATAGTAAAAAATTATGAGTTCTGATAAAGAAAACGCAGATAAGGAAAAAGAACTAGCTACACAAATAGTTGGAGATTTATTGAATTTTCTTGATGTAAAGCCGGAAATAGTTACTGAAATTGACGAGGCTAGCGATGATTTAATAATTAATATTAATGTGGAAAGAGATGCAGGTTTATTGATTGGAAACAGAGGTAAAGTACTTAATTCTCTTCAATTGATTATTGGTGTTATTTTAAATAATAAATTTAAAAAATGGAGAAGAGTTATTATAGACGTTTCTGGTTGGAGGAATCAGGAAAAAAGGAGACTTGAAAGTTTGGCTGAAGTTACTGCAAAACGCGCAGAAGAAACAGGTAAACCACAGTACTTGTATAATCTTTCATCATCTCAAAGAAGAATCATACATCTTTATCTTTCTGAAAACCCTCGTATAAAGACAGAGTCCCGAGGGGAGGGTAAAGAACGCTGTCTTATAATTTCTTCAAAATCTTGATGGATAAAAATGTTTTTAAAATATATTCGGACGGAGGATCGAGAGGAAACCCCGGTTTTTCTAGTTGTGCTTTTGTAGTAATAAAAGACGGCAAGGTTATTTTTAAAAATTCCCAGTATCTAGGAATTAAGACCAACAATGAGTCAGAGTATTATGGTGTAATAAATGCGTTGAATTGGATAAAATCAAATATGAATTATTTTACTAATAACTTTTCTATTAATTTTTTTATTGATTCTGAACTAGTTTTTAGCCAAATAACGGGCAAGTACCGAATTAAAAGTAAAAAACTTTTTCCTTTATATAATGAGGTCAAAAGTGTTATTAAGAATTTAAAGATACCTATTAACTTTTATTTAATATCTAGAGAAAAAAATAGAATAGCTGATTATTTAGTAAATAAAATTTTAGATGAAAATTCAAAATAGTTTCACGTTAGAAAATATTTTTTATTAAAAATTTTTAAAAATATCACTTCATTTAAATAAACCTTTTAGTTAATAATCAATAATGTTACAAAGTAAAATTACTGAGAAAAATAGTATTTTAATATTTTCAGATATTAGTAGTATTAACAAATTATTAATTAAGAACCTTTTGAATTATAACTTAAAGGTTTATTTAATTACCAAAAATGATAAAAAAGATTTAATGAATAGTTATTCTAACAATGATGTTAATATTATAAAAAATATAAAGGAATTAATCAGAAATAAAACAAATATAAATTATTTAATTTATTTTAATAAATTTAAAGATAAAGAGTATGAGAACAAAAATAAATTTATAAAAAGTTTAAACAAAAACATCAATTTATATAAATATATAAATAAAATTTTTAAGACAAAATCCACATTTTTGATAAATGGACTAAATAATTTTAATTTAAAAAGTATTGATGAGGATTATATTTATAAGAAATTTCAAGAATTAAAATCATTTGGTGCAGTAATATTTTACAGTGATTTAATAACACCAAAATACGAGGATTTTTATATAAGTGATTTATATGAAGTTTTAAAAAATATAGTTCTAAACAAAAACATTAATTTAAGGTGTAATGAGTTTTTTTATCCTTTATTGGATGAAGATTTGGTTACATTAATTATAAAAATATTATTTTCGATAAGTTATTTTGGAAAAGCAGTATTTATTATAGGTAAAAAAATAAAGTTGAATAGATTAGTGGAAATTATCGGTGTTGATATAAAATCGTTAAATATTAAGAATAGAAATACTAACATTTTTAAATATGATGAGGAAATCATAATTAAAAAGAGACCAAAAATAATATTAAATAGAGTATATAAAGAATTACTTAAAGATAAAGAAAAAAGAAAAAAATACAAAGATGGGTTTGTAACAAAGGTTAAAGATTATTTTAATAAAATAAAAGAAACTTTATTAGATAAAACCAGTAAATTAATTTTAGGTATTATTATATTTTTATTTTTATTTCCCGTAGGATCATGTTTATTATCGCTATCGTTTTTACACTTATCTAATTTTTTTTATGAAAATGATTTTTTTTATTTATCTAAATACTCAACAAATATGTCACTATTTTTTTCTAAATGTTCTAATAAAATTTCAAATGGTTTAAAACAGATATATTTATTAGATAATTATTATAATATTTTTACAAAACCCACATTAGTTTTAGAACTTCAATCAGAAGCGTATAGAGAATATTTAAGTATTTTAGAAAAATTAATTTTAATTGTTAAATCTTTTAATAATAAAGAAAGATTGAATTTTTCTGATATAAATTCAATAAGTATAGATATGAATGATTTATATGAAGACATTAGTTTCTTAGAAGCGGAATACCTAAGTGATAAAGATAATGAAATTTTAAGAAAATTTGTTATTTTTGACAATTCGGAAACAAATAAATTAAAAAATTTAAGTTATAAATTTGGAGATATATTAAAAAATTTAACTTTATTGCTTGGTTATGAAGGAGAAAGAAAGTATTTAATAGTTTTGCAAGATAACTCGTATTTGAGACCCACTGGGGGAGTAATAGAAAAGTTTGTTTTTCTTATTCTCCATAATTTTTCTATTGCCAGTCTCTTAATTGAAGACAAATATGAATTAAATAATAAAATTTTAGGTAGTTTTGAAAAACCAGTGGTTGTAAAAAAATATTTTAAAGATAGTTATACCAACCTTGATAAGTTTAACTGGAATCCTGATATATCATATTCTGCCTTAGATGTTTCTAATTTTATAAATAAGGAGTTTAAGACAAAGATTGATGGAACATTATTTATAAATCAAAATTTTATAAATGAGTTAGTTAATGAAATGGATAAAGTAAATAAGGGTATTTTGATAAATGATAAGGGTTTAAAAATAATCAAAAAAATATATGAAGGATTTAATCAAAAGGATATCCAAATTTACTTTAGTGATCAAGGATTAGGAAACAATCATTTAAAAACTGATTTAGAAAAAAAAATATTAAAGGAGGATTGTATTGCAAATTGCTTCTTGGATTATTTTTCTTTGATAGAAACATCTGAAGGGGAAGTTTCGTCTTCTGTTTCAAGAATGGCTAAAGTGAGCATATATTTTCAGGAGAAAGTGTTAAAAGGTAGATTTGATTTTTATGTTAAGAATACAGGAAAAAAAGATTATAAAGTTTACTTGAGATTTTTTGCCGGTAATGAAACAAGTTTTTCTTCAGTAAAAGTAGAATCTGTTGATGAAGAAAAGTATTTAATTCCTGATATTATTGCAGATAAAAAAACAAAAGAAGCGGGTGTATATTTAGAGTTAAAGCCTAACGAATTAAGGAAAATATCTTTTATTTGGGAGAATAGATTATTAATCGATTTTGAAAAGAAAGGTGAATATAGATTATTTTTAAGTAAACAATCTGGAGTAAAAAATTATCCCGTTGATCTTTTTTTGAATTTGCCTGATGGGGTTGATTTTAAAACTGATAATAAAGATTGCTTGACTGAGAATAAAGATTTTAGATATAATGCCTTACCAAGCGGGGATTTGAAAGCCCGTATTTTTTGGTAGTAATTTATGGATAAATATATATTAAAAGCTGAAAAAAGAAAGATATTTGGAAGAAAGGTAAAAAATTTAAGAAAAGAGGGGATTATTCCGGCTATTATTTATGGTAAAAAGATTAAATCTGAGCCTATAGAGATTAAATTGGGCGAATTTCAAAAAGTTTTCAAACAAGTTGGGGAGACAGGCCTTTTGGAATTGCAGGTAGATGGAAGTAAAAGACCTGTTTTAATTCATTTTGTACAAAAAGATCCTATAAATGATTTTCCTTTGCATATAGATTTTTTACAAGTTGACCTTAAAGAAAAAGTTACTGCTAAAGTACCCATCACAATTATTGGCGAGTCACCAGTTGAGAAACAAGGTTTGGGAACAGTTGTACAATATCTTGATGAGGTAGAAGTTGAAGCTTTGCCTGGTGATTTGCCTGAAAAGTTTGAAATAAATGCTAATGATCTTAATTCAGTTGATCAAACAATTATTATAAAGGATTTAAAGTACGATAAAACTAAGGTGGAAATAAGAGATGATTTACAGAAAATTGTAGTCAAAGTGGAAGCCGCTAAAGAGGAAAAAGAAGAAATCACTCCCAAAGAAGAGGGAGAAGAAAAGAAAGAGGAAGTAGAAGCCCCAGAAACTTCTGAATCAACTAAGGAAGGTCAAGAAGATAAGCTTTCGTAATATATTTAGGTTAATATCTAAGAAAAGTTTTAGCTTTTTTACAATATACGATAAGAAAAAGAGTGCTTTTTATGATTAAAAAAAGAAAAAAAATAAGCGTTTTAAAAATTGGTTTATTACTTTTAATTGGAAGTATCTTTTCTTTAATTCTTTCGCAAAGTAATAAAGTATTAGTAGATAAGAGTTTTAGTGATTCGTACAAAAATGATAATAAAAACCTCGTTATTAAAAAGGATGAAGAAAATAAAATGGATGATAATTGGTCAAATTACGAGAACAAAGATTATTCCATTGGCTTTTCTTACCCACCTTTTTTGAGAAAAGTTGAATATGAAGAACCTGGAGAATATGAATATTTTGTAGTTTTTGAAGAAAATAAATTTTCTCTAGCTAAAGGAGTAGCTTTTGGTATAAGCAGTGGGGGAGTTGATGAGGAAATAAATCGTATAAAGGAAGGGATTAAAAGGGAGGGAAAAATAAAAGTAATAAAAGAAAAAGAGATAGATTTATTGGAAGAGAAGGCAAGGTTAATAGAGGTTGAGCCGGAGGATGATCAATTGGAAAGAAAAAGTTTTCTGGTTTTTCAAAGGAAAAATTTTACGTATTCTTTTAGTACAATTACGGATCAAATGCAAAAACTTATTAGTTCTATAAGGTTTTTAGATTAATTACTGTTAAAAAAGTTCGATGGCCATGGGCTGTTTATAAGCATGCTTTCGTATTTTTCTTTTATCAAATGTTTGATTTCTTGCCAAATTGCTTCGGTAACAAAAGGCATAAAAGGATGTAAAAGTTTAAGGTAGGTGATATATAAATTAAGATAAACTGATAAGACAAATTTATCACCGTTTTCCAATCTTTTTTTGATTGATTCAGTGTATTTATCGGCAAATTTCCTCCAAATAAATTCATATAGGCTTTGTGCAGCTTCGTTTAATCGGTATTTTTCAATCAAGTTACCAGTTTTTTTAACAAGATTTTTAGTTTCTTTAATTATTTCTTTATCCTCATTTTTTATGTGCCTATTAATTTCTTTTAAATTTAGGAACTCACATTGAGTTTGTTCAAATTTATTTTTTATAAACCTTCCCAAATTCCAAATTTTATTTGAAAAATTTCTTTGTCCACGAATATTATCTTCTGATAAAGAGATGTCATTTTCGATTAAGGCGCCCCAAACAAGACTCATTCTTAGCGAATCTGCTCCGTATTTTTCAGCCATTTCTATAGGATCAATTACGTTACCTTTTGATTTGCTTATTTTTTCTCCTTTTGCATCTCTAACCAAACCGTGTAGAAGAACTGTTTTAAATGGGACGTTGTTTGTTAGGTAAAGACCCAGCATAATCATCCTTATTACCCAAAAAGGAAGAATGTCATAGCCGGTTTCCATCAAAGACGTAGGATAAAAATATTTGAAGTCTTCTGAAACTGGATAATCGATATTAATTTTAGACAGGGTTTTAGAGTTTGTTTTTGATCGATCGGAAATTGGGGAATTTTTTGAATTTGATAACAATGTGGCATAAGGCCATTGGCCTGAAGAAAACCAAGTATCAAATGTATCCTCATCTTGTTTGAGTTTAGTATGGCCGCAAAGACTACAAATTTTAGGTGTTTTTCCATCTGTTACGGTCCACTCGAGACACTTTTCACATCTCCAGGCTGGTATTCTTATTCCCCAAACTATCTGGCGGGATATGTTCCAATCCTTTAAATTTTTAAGCCAGTGTATTGCAATTTTTTCGTACTTTTTTGAAGCAAAGACAACACTTTTTTCTTTGATAGCATTTAAGGTCATTTTTACCAATGGATTGACATTTAAGAACCATTGCTTGGATACTGTAGGTTCTAAATTTCCTTTATCCCGGTAGCATGTTCCGACAGTGTGGTGAATTTTTTCTATTTTTATTAATACCCCTTTTTCTTTTAGGTCTTTAACCACCTCCTCTCTAGCTGAACTTACAGACAAACCGATATATTTTGGTGGAGTATTTATCATTTTTCCGGTTTCATCTATGATAGATAACACTGGAAGTTTATGCTTTTGGCCTATCTCGAAATCTACTGGATCATGTCCTGGGGTTACTTTTAAAGCCCCACTGCCAAAATTTGGATCAACCAGAGAATCTTTAATTATTGGTATCTCACGGTTTATAATCGGAATTGTTGCAGTTTTGCCAATTAAGTGTGTATATCTTTTGTCTTTAGGATTAACAGCGATTGCAACATCAGCAAATATTGTTTCAGGTCTTGTTGTGGCTATGGATAGTAAGCCATAATTTATGAAATATAAGAAATCGTCTTTTTCAATATAATTTACCTCTAGTTGGGAAAAAGAAGTTCCGCAACGAGGGCAGTAGTTGACAACCCTCTCTCCTCGATAAATCAATCCATCATCATGAAGTTTTTTAAAGGTTTTATAGACAATTTTTACTATCTCGGGATCTAGGGTAAATTTAAACCTTGTCCAGTCGCAAGATGCACCCAGTATTTTTAGTTGTTTTTCCATAATTCCGGTATTTTTTTGAACATAATCCCAGATCATTTGATAAAGTTTATCTCGGTTAAAATCAAAACGGCTTTTGCCCTCTTCTTTTAGGTGTTTTTCAAAAACAAATTGTGTCTCGATTCCAGCATGATCAGAACCTGGAAGCCAAAGAGTGGGTCTACCTAGCATTCTATGGTACCTAATTAGAATATCTTCTATAGCAATAAATCGTGCATGTCCGACATGCAAGGGATCATTTGCATTAGGAGGAGGCATAATTATTGTGAAGGGTTTTTTGTTTTTATCGATTGTAGGAGTAAATGCACTAGAACTTTCCCAAAGTTGATAAATATTGGATTCATATTTTCTGTGATTGTAAACCTTGTCCATATGAATTTTTATTCTTCAGATGACCTGAAGGACGGTTCTGAAGAATCCGTGGTACCACCTTCTTTTTTTTTACTTATTTCAAGCTATTACAGGCTTACCTGTCTTGCTTAAAGTTCTGTTCAGCAAGCAGCTTGTGGGGGGACGAATCCCACTCAGAACGCTTTTTTTTATTAGAATTATACACTATTTCAATATATTCTCAATTTTTGGAAATTTAAAAATGAAAATATTTTTTATCTATACGTGCATTGGGAATTCTTTCCAATATATCTAGGTTGTTTATTTTAAAATAATTTTTATTCTTAAACCTAAAATAAGCAGCAATCCCAATCATGGCCGCGTTGTCACCATAAAGTTTTTTAGAAAAAGGAAATAATGTTTTAATACCATACCTTGACGAAGTTGCTCTAACCATTTTTCTTAAGGTTTTGTTAGCCATAACCCCACCTCCGCAAAGAATTTTTTTTGCTTTATATGTGTTTTGATTAAAAACATATTCTAAAATTCTTATTAAATGTTGAAAACAATTTTGTTGATAGGAAGAGGCTAGATTTTCTATGTCTTCCTTTGAAAGATCATTTTTAGTTATTTTTATTTCCTCAATTTTTCTAATTAAAGCAGTTTTAATACCTGAATAGCTTAAGAACATTTCTTTTTCTCTGCCGATAAGAGGAATTGGAAGTTTATAAACTTTCGGATTCCCTTTTTTTGCAACCTTTTCCAAAATTTCACCTCCAGGGTAACCAAATCCTAATATTCTTGCAGCTTTATCCAAAGATTCACCTAGTGCGTCGTCTTGTGTTTGAGCAAGAACTTCATAATTGTTTGGGTTTTTTGCAAATATGATTTCAGTATGTCCTCCTGATGTAATAAGACCGTAAGCTGGAAAAGTGTCTTGAAGAAGTTGTATTTTATTTTTGGAAAGTGCCAGAGGGCTAAGCAAATGCCCCTCGATATGATTAACTGGAATCAGGGGTAAATTGTAATTTTTGCAAATTTCTTTAGCTTTTCTTATTCCAACTTCCAAAGCGATAGCCAGGCCTGGTCCAAAAGTTACTGCGACAGCATCAAGATCCTCTAGTTTTTTACGGGATTTTGTCAAAGACTTTTTTATTACCCAATCTATTCTTTCTTCGTGCTCTCTCTTTGCTAGAGATGGAACTACGCCACCCCATTTTGCGTGAAGTGAAGCTTGAGACCATATTACGTTTGATAAAACAACAAGATTTTCTGTTATCGAGGCAGATGTTTCATCGCATGATGTGTCGATAGAAAGTATTTTATATTTTGATTTAGAGACCATTGAGTAAAAAAAGTTAAATTACCCCCCAGCTTATTAATCTTTCATTGAATTTTTTTGTGTATTTTATTTTTACCCATAGTATTATAGCCTGTTCATCAAATTCTCTTATAACATCTGAAACTCTTTCTGCCCATTCTATTGAAATTACGCCTTTTTCATTAATTCTTTTTTCAAAACCAATTTTTAAAAGTTCATCTGGATTTTGCATTCTCCACGTGTCTATATGAATGAGAGAAATTTTATTGGTTTTAGAAGAATATTCACTTTCTAAAATAAATGTAGGGGACAAAATATCCTCCTCAATTCCGATAGCTTTGGCCAGCCCTTTGGTAAATTGAGTTTTACCTGAACCCATTTCGCCTTCAAGAGCAAAGATAATAGCTCTTTTGCCTTTAAACTTTTCGTATTTTTGCCACAAATTTTTGGCTATGTTTTGAGTGTCTTCTTCAGATCGACTTAGGACTTCAAAACTTTTTTTTAGTTTAATGTCGCCTTGTCTTAAAATTACCGGGTCATCGCAAGTTGTATCTATAACTGTGGAAGGTTCTCTAAAAGGGAGTTTTCCTCCATCAATGATTAGATCTATCAATTTTTTTTGCTTTATGGAGAGGTTGTCTAAAATATCAGAAATTTTGTATGGCCTTTTTTTGTAACTTGCATTTGCTGAAGTAGCTGTAACTGGTTTACCGAGTTTATTTACTACATCAATTACCAGTTTATAGTCAGGAATTCTTATCCCTAATGTTTTATTTTCAGCTTCTATTCCTTTGGCAACTTTTCCTTTACTTTTTGAGATAATTGTTAAAGGGCCAGGAAGATATTTTTTGTAAAGATTTTTGGCGGTTTTATTTAGATAGACGTATTCTTGTGCCATTTTTTGATTTTTAACCGCTATGGAAAACGGTTTCCCAAATGGACGGTTTTTGTATACGATCAATTTATTTACAGCTTTTTGATTTGTTGCATCAACCATAGCTCCATACAAGGTTTCTGTTGGCATGATTACTAAACCATCTTTTTTTAAGATATCAACTATTTTAGAAATTTTTGCGTGTTTTATTTTGACGATCTCCATATAAGTTTAAAAATATAGCATATTTTTTCTATAACATGAAATACCTGTAGTTTTTTCGGTAAAAATTTGATACAAGAAAAAATTATCCGAAAATACGATTAAAAATGATATATTTTTAAAATTTTTTAAAAAAACACCCCTTCATTTTTATGTATATAATTGTTTAGAAATAGGATAGTTTTATTTAAATAAATTAGAAATATCAGTTAGTATTTCCTACCCCTTTTAGAAAAACTGCTTGCCAAGGACGATATGTAGAGATAAATTCCTGATTAATAATTATTTCACCGTCTCGCTCTACTTTATAAATGAACCTTACTTTTGCGCCATAGGCTTTATGTTCGATTTGTTTAATAACTCCAGCTGGCAACGAAGGATCATCAATATAAAGATCATCGGGTGGTGGGGATGAGGATAAAATTTCTGGCTTTGTAATAGTGGTCTTTCTTCCGTCGGGTGTTCCATAAATTTCTATTGTAAGACTATAATTTTTGGCATCGACAAAGGTTTGAATTAGGATATAACCTGGCGTGTCGTTTTTAAATTTGAAATCTGTTGTGGGATCAAAAACGGTGGCATCCATTCCCGGTGACGAGTCTTGTTCATAATAATAAACTCTGTAGGAGTGAGGACTTCTTTCGATTATTGGTAGACCGGCACTGAGAACTGCCCTAAAAAGTGTTGTTGAAACCTGACAAACGCCTCCTCCATCTCCCAAAATTGTTTTTCCATCCTTTATGATGTAAGCCTTTTTGTATCCTGTAAAGCTTGAAACATCTCCCAGGGTTTTATTGAAAGAAAGTGTTTCACCGGGAGGAACTAACACGCCATTGAATTTTGAAGATGCGAGGGATATGTTGTGTACACGACTTTCAATTGAACCCTTGAATTTAGATGAACCTCTTCCTAATAATTCTCTTATACCCAAATTATTAACTTCGTTTAAGGTTATTTCCGGAGGGGCTTTGATGATAGGTATTTCAATAATTATTGAGTTGTTTTCTGTATTCTCTAATTCAGAGAGGCTGTCAATGATTTTATCCAAAAAATTGTTAATTTCTATTTTTATTCCATCTCTAGCAGGAGTGAATTCAGTGACTTTGCCATTTTCAAATCTGAATACTGCGTTTTGGGGAGGCCTTTCTAGTTGAGGGGAAATTTCCACAATAACAAAATCCTTTATTTTGTCGAGGCTATATTGTTCGTAGTAATCTAAAAAACCAAGGATTGATTTATCATCAAGTGTAAGATTAAAAAAATCGTTTTTCAGTATGAGTGTCTTGTTTAGAAATTTCTTTGCTCTTTTTTCAAAAATCTCTGAATCTTTTTGGGATAGAGTAGGATCTATTTTTTTAAGCGGTAAGTACATTTTAGAATAATTAATGTTTTTGATTTTTTTTTCAAATTCATCTAAAAATATTTCTTTATCCAATGTTTCGCCGGGAGTGCCTTTATTGACAATAATTTTTCCGTCAATGAGATTGACAGAAGGATAAATTGGCTCTGATAAAATATCGTTTGAAACAACCTCAATAAACTCATCGAGTTTTTGTTTGTCGTAGCTATACTCAATTTCAAGATTGTGTTTTTTAAACAAAAAAATGAATGGTTTAAGAAAATTAAAACGGAAATTGTTTTTTCTGTAGTAATTAAAGGCAGTTTCTACAGTTTTATCATATTCGTATTTAAAAGAGATGTCAGGTAAGGAAAGATCGAAATTTTTTTTATTTGAAGAAATTTGGATCTTTCCGGGTGGGGAGATATTTTCACTTAAAAAGATAATTGCTTCTTTTTTTGTTTTTCCCCCCAGGTTTAATGATAGAACACTAATTTGGGGATAAATTCTGTTTCTAAAATAGTAATTTAAGATAAGTAGAAAAGTAGAGAACAAAAGGAATAGTAATATTAGAAACAGGATTAATCCGTTTTTTAAAAGGGTTTTAAGTTTGATTGTTATAAAGTTAAAAGTTGAATAAAGTTTTTGCATATTTTTAAATACTATCTTTATTCTAGTAGATGACCTAATCTATACTATGAAGTATATATTAATGCATTTTGTTTTTGCAGAATAAACGTAAGTATTATTAAAAAGGAAGAAAATTATTATGGAAGATCTTGAGGTAGAGAAGAAAAATGTCGAATTGGAACAGACAATAATAGGAGAATCTACTGATAAGGATTTTTCTGAACAGGTTGATATTGAGAAAAGTGTAAAAATCAAAAAGTACTTTAGGTTTGTGAAATATCTTGGATTTATTTTACTGATAATGGTTTTACTGTCTTTGTTTTATTTATTTATAAAGATAAGCCTTCGCTCTAACGGTCAAGGTAAGGATAAAGGAGAGATTGTTTGGTGGGGTATTCAGCATGATTTAAGTGTTTATAAATCTTTGATAGATGAGTACGAGAGGAGTCATCCGAATATAAAGATAAGGTATGAGAAACAATCGGAAAAGGATTATCAGGTCAGATTAATTAATTCACTAGCTTCCGGGAAGGGACCTGATATTTTTGAGATACACAACACTTGGCCTGTTGTTTTCAGGAATGAACTGGCGGTTATGCCGGAGTCAATAATGTCAAGGGCGGAATATGAAAAGAGTTTCTACCCTATAATTGTTAGTAATTTAAGTTTGCAAAAGGGGATTGTGGGAATTCCATTGGAATATGATGCGCTGGCACTTTTTATCAATGAAGATATTTTTACATCTTCTTTAAAAAGTCCACCTGAATTTTGGGATGAAGTAAAACCTTTGGCAATTGAGCTAACTCAAGCTAAAGATAGAAAGATAATTATGCAAAGTGGTGTGGCTTTGGGGATTACCGATAATATTGATCATTGGCCTGAAATTATTGGATTGATGTTACTACAAAACAGAGTAAATCCTGCCAAACCAGAAGGTTATCTCGCTAAGTCTGCTATTACCTTTTACAAGGATTTTTCCAAGGCCAATGTTTGGAATAACACATTGCCAAAATCTACAATTGCTTTTGCGAGGGGGGAGCTTGCGATGTATTTTGGACCGACAAGACGGGCTAGAGAAATAATTGAGGCAAATCGGAATTTAAAATTTAGAACTGTAAAATTGCCTCAAATTAGAAAAAATAATCCCAATGATCCAGATTATTCCTACGCTACATACTGGGTGCAGGGTGTTTCAGAAAAAAGTAATGTTAAAGAAGATGCTTGGAAGTTTTTGAAATTTTTAGCCGAGGAAAAATCTTTGGTGGAAATAAATGACAATATTGCGAAAATAGAAACATTTAGAAGGATTTACCCAAGACCATATATGAATGAAAGTTTGATTCAAGATCCTATATTAGGGTCAGTTATAAACTTTGCTTATGACTCGGGTAGTTTTTATTTAGCAGATAATCCAACCGATGGTCCGAATGGAATAAATAGCTTAGTGAATGAGTTGTATAAAAAAATTGTTAATAGTGATGTATCCGAAAAAACATTAAGATCAAGATCCCAAGAACTTAGACAGATATTGAGTAAATATGGTTTAAAAATTAATTGAGTAAACCCATAAGAGCAAAAAAATTCAAATAACCTCTTGACAAATAAAAATAAATTTTATTAAAATAGCACTCGTTATAATTGTTTGCTAAACGTAAGTATTATGAGTAAGCTATCATCGGTTAAAATTAATTTAAAGCCGGTTGCCGGCTATCTTCTAATCGAGCCAACCGAAAAAGAGGAAAAAACTTCCTCTGGTATATATTTGCCTGATTCTGCAGGTGAAAAGCCTCAGCAGGGTAAAGTTCTCGCTGTGGGGGATGATGAAATAACTGATTATGGAACAAAAAGAAAATCTCCGGTTAAGGTTGGAGATTTGGTAATTTACAAAAAATGGGGTGGCAACGAAGTTAAGGTTGAAGGTAAAGAATATTTATTTGCAAAATTTGATGATATACTTGCGGTTGTAGGTTCTTAATTTTATTTACCAACTTTTATTGGAAAAGGAGGATAAAAAAATATGGCAAAACAACTAAAATTTTCAGATGATGCCAGGCAATCCTTAATGAGAGGAATTGATGTTGTGGCAAAAGCAGTTGTAACTACACTTGGACCTAAAGGGCGAAATATAGCTCTTGATAAAAAGTGGGGAGCGCCAAATATAGTTCATGACGGAGTTACAGTTGCAAAAGAAATAGAACTCAAAGATCCCTTTGAGAATATGGGAGCACAGCTTGTAAAGGAAGCGGCAGATAAAACAAACGATGTAGCAGGAGATGGGACGACAACGGCAACTCTTTTGGCTCAACAGTTAACCGCGGCAGGGATGAAAAATATAGCGGCAGGTGCCAATCCGATGGTTGTCAAAAGGGGAATTGAGAAAGCGGTTGAGGCTGTAGTAAATGAGTTAAAGAAAATCTCGAAGCCTATAAAAAACAGAGAAGAGATAGAACAGGTAGCAACAATTTCTGCGGGGGATTCGGCGATTGGGGCAAAGATAGCAGAGGCTTTAGATAAAGTTGGAAGAGATGGTGTGGTCACTGTAGAAGAAGGAAAGGGCCTTACAATAGATATCGAATATAAAGAAGGGATGGAATTTGACAGAGGTTATGTTTCTCCTTATTTTGTAACCAATCCTGAAAAAATGGAGGCAGAGGTTGAGGATGCTTATATCCTTCTTACAGACAAAAAGATCTCTTCGATACAGGAATTTCTTCCATTTTTGGAAAAGTTTGTAAAAGTTTCAAAGAATTTGGTGATAATTGCTGATGAAGTTGAGGGTGAGGCTTTGGCGACTTTGGTAGTTAATAAACTAAAAGGTACATTTAATGTTTTGGCTGTTAAGGCTCCGGGCTTTGGTGATAGAAGGAAAGAGATGTTGGAAGACATTGCAATTCTAACCGGAGGAACTGTAATTAGCGAAGATACGGGTAGAACATTTGAGTCTTTGGAAATTTCAGATTTAGGTCAAGCCGATAAGGTTTGGGCTGATAAAGACAATGCGAGAATAATTGGTGGTAAAGGTGATTCTTCCAAGATAAAAGCTAGAATTTCTCTTTTACAAAGGCAGATTAAAGAGACGGACTCTGATTTTGACAGAGAAAAATTAGAAGAGAGGTTGGCGAAGTTGTCGGGTGGTGTTGCTCAGATCAATGTTGGTGCGGCAACGGAAATTGAGTTAAATGAGAAGAAAGAAAGAGTTAAGGATGCTGTGGGGGCAACAAAGGCTGCAATTGAAGAAGGTATAGTTCCTGGAGGAGGAGTAGCACTATTAAGGTCCAGGTCTGTTTTGGATAACTTAAAAGGAGAAACAGAAGATGAACAGGTGGGAATAGATATTGTTAAAGGAGTTCTTGAACAGCCACTTCGCTGGTTGGCAAAGAATTCTGGAGAGGATGATGGTTATGTTTTGAGAAAGGTGGAAGAAAGTAAAGATGGTGATTATGGATATAACGCATTAACCGGTACTTTTGGTTCAATGACGAAATTTGGTATACTAGATCCTTTAAAGGTTACTCGTGCTGCCTTGCAAAATGCGGCCTCCGTTGCCATGATGGTTTTAACTACAGAAGGATTGGTAGCTGATATGCCGGAGGAGAAAAAAGAGCCCTCTGTACCCGGTGGAATGGGTGGGGGAATGGATTACTAAAATATTAGTTGGTGGTTATTAAGATTTCTTTAATTAGTAATTAATTAAATCGCCTCAATTTTTTATAATTTCTTCTTATGTGGAAAAATGCTGAAGAATTCTTATTAAAGGATGAGTATATTGGACCGTTGGTTTTAAAATACGGTTCATGCAGTATTAAGCCGAGAGGTAAAGAATATTATTTCGAGGATTTGCTGGATTCAATTGTTCAGCAACAATTGTCAATGAGGGCAGCTGCCAAAATTTTTGAGAGAATTAAAGAAAAAATTTATGACAAAGTTGGTTTTAAAAAGACAAAAAAGCATAAGTGGAGGGAAGCAAAAACTTTAAATGTTAAAATTACACCAGAGAAAATTCTAAGTCTTCCGGATAAAGAACTTCGCAGTTGCGGTTTATCTAAAGCTAAGATTTATTACATAAAATGTTTATCGGAAATGGTTTTGAGTAATAAACTGGAAATAAGAAAACTTGATAGACTATCGGATGAAGAAGTTATGCAAGAGCTCCTCAAAATTAAGGGGATAGGGATTTGGACTTCCAAAATGTTTCTTATGTTTACGTTGGCAAGACCTGATATTTTTCCTATTGAGGATTTGGGACTAAGGAATGCCTTTAAAAAAATTATTGGTAAAGATTTAAATAGGAGTGAAATGGAAATTTTTTCGCTACGTTGGAAGCCTTACAGGACTATTGCCAGTTGGTACTTGTGGAGAAGTTTAGAGAGTACTTAAATATCTTAATTTAGGAAGTAGATGAGTTGAGTAAGGAGTGTTTTTTAGATAGCTTTTTCCTCAAATTACCCGTTGTTTAACTTGCTCAACACCCGGTATTGCGGCTATGTTCTAATCAACTTCGCAAGCCAAGGAATCGGCTTTTTCTTGTGTTTCCACCATAAATCTTCCCAGATGTAGTGAACTGCAAGCTGTTTATACTTCCCGTATCTTTCGATAAATTTTAGGAGTTTTTCAGTAGAAACAGGCTTTTCAGGGCTTTGGTTGAAGAATAACTTTGAATAAATCTTTTGTTCCCAAGGTGAAATATGGTTGAAAAAATCCCAGTGGTGGAAGACATCAAACAGAAGATACCAGACAGTAGCAGGTCCAACTCCATAAAGCTTTAAGAGCTCTTTAATTTGTGTTTCTCTATCTTTTTTCCTAAGTTTTATTTCATCAATAAGTCCTTGGCTAAAGTAATCATCGATCCTTTTTATTGATTTTGCCCGATAGCCAACTTTTAGGGCTCGCAGTTCCTCCTCGGTTACATTTTTTAGAGCACCTGGTGCCCAGGAACACCAAAGTTTTTTGTCGTCAAATTCTAAAAGCTTGCCATATTTCTCAAGCAAAGCCTTAAACATTTGGATAGACCGTCCGATTCTTGCATTTTGAAGTACTATTCCGATGATTAAGTACTCATATAGAGAGCTTGGATGTCCCGGTCTTGTTCCTCTAAGTCTTTTGAAAACGGGGCCTAAAAATTTATCTTTGGGAAATTTTTTGTAAAAATCGCCAAGTTCGAGACCTAAATTGTAGCGATATTTAATTTCTTCAATTAGTGAATCCGTTAATTTTTGATTGGGTTTTGCTACAGAGTAAATGCTTACAGATATTTTTGGTTTCTCGATCGTTCCCTTATTTTCAAACTTTAGTCCGAATTCTTTACCTTGCCACCACCAAGTCTGCCAACGAATACCGGGTTGCCAGTAGTTATCACTGGAGGTAAAGTGGTCCGGTTTAAAAAAGGTGGTATTGAAATTAAAAGGTGATGTTGGCTTAATTTCTTTTATAACTTTGTATTTAAGCTTCATAATTCAGACATCTCCCATATATTTCCGTCCGGATCTTTAAAGTAGGCGACCTTCTGTCCCCACTCTGTTTTCTTCGGTCCCTCAAAAATATTAACACCCTTGGCTTTTAATTCATCGCAGGCGGTGTTCAGATCTTTTACTTGAAAAGCCAGAACAACACCACCTCCATGCCTCATATACTCTTTAGAAAACATAGCTGTTGCGGCTTCTTTTTCAAAGATTGCTAAAGTTGTGCCTTCAAGTTTGAAATCTGCAAATTTTTCTTCTTGGTTATTTACTTCTAGCCCCAGAATGTCACGATAAAATGTCAGGGATTTTTCAAAATTATTAACCAGAAGACAATTTGCAAAAAGTTTGTTAAACATTGCTACTTTTCACCTTTTTTATTGGTTTAAAGTTGACCTGTTTTTAGTTGGTTTATGGTTTTTTCCTAATCTGCTAACTTTTTAAGGAACCATAACCTCTTCTGATATTATACTAATCCACAAAGCCAGAAAGCTTGTAACTTCTATTTTCAGCTGGATGACCTTAGGTTTTGAGCCTAAACCTTTTAGGGCAGAAAGAGAAAGAAATTATATCCGGTACATCCAAGAAATTAATTTTGAGGCCTGGAAGGGAATCGAACCCTTGCATCGCGGTTTTGCAGACCGCAGCGTTTCCACTTCGCCACCAGGCCTTGTTTTGAAGTTATTTTATATTATTTTGTTTGAAAAACAAACACTCCACACTTTATTAGAGTATGGAGTGTCTGTTTTTAGAGATTTAAAAAGATTTTATTTGTTTTTTGCTTTAACGGTTATCTTTCTTGGTCTTGCCGCTTCGGTTTTGGGAATAGTTAATTCTAAAACTCCATTTGATACCTCCGCGCTGGCTTTATCCCACTGACCACCTGACAAGGCGCAAGTGTAGTAGTAATTATATAATGAGGCTCTGTATTCTCCTTTTTTCTTTTCTTCGGATTTCTTTTCTGCCTTGATGGTTACTACTCCATCTTCTATGTCAACTTCTACATCTTCAGCGGGAACACCGGCAACAACGGCATCTACATAAATGTTTTTTTCATCTTCGTGTATTCTTAATCCTCGCGAAGTTGTTAGAGTTGGAAATTCTTCTTCCCATTCATCCAACCATCGTGGCCAGCTGAAAATGCTTCTGAAAGGATCCCGTCTGACTAAATCTACCATTTTGATTCTCACCCCCTTTCAATTTTAAATTTGATGCAATTAGCACTCTCTATTGTAAAGTGCTAAAATTATAATATTAAATGATTTTCTATTTGTCAAGAAGGTAAGTTTTGATGTAAACTTCGAAATCAATGAAAAAAGTCAAGATAACACTTTTGATTATATTAGGATTGATTTCTCTTGTTGGTTTTGCATATTTAGTTTTCAGTATTCTTAAACCCAAGGTGGCTGGAATATATATAGAAACTACTCCTTTGGCAACAGTTTTCATTGATGGAGTGGAAGTAGGGAGGACTCCTTATCCAAAAAATCTAAAGCCGGGCGAAATTGTTGTAAAACTTGTTCCGGATTCAATTGATAAACCTTTGGTTCCTTATGAAACCAAGATTGACCTTGTACAGGGAGTCAAGACAGTAATTAGAAGAGAATTTGGAGAAAGTGAGGAAACTTCAAGTGGCGAGATAATATCTTTTGAAAAGGTTGACAAAGATCAGGTAAGTTTGGCTGTTGTATCAATTCCTGATTCGGTAGAGCTTATAATCGATGGATTTGAAAGAGCCTTTACCCCCCATAGAACGACATCAATAATGCCAGGTCCTCACCAGCTTATTTTAAGAATGGATGGTTATCAAGAAAGAAAAATAGATATTAAAACTTACCAAGGTTACAAACTTATAGCAATCGTTAAACTAGCAAAAAAAAGTGGAGGGGATGAAGAGATGGTTGGTAATATTGAGGAAATAGTTAAAGAAGAGGATATTAAAAACAAGGTTAAAATTCTTTCAACTCCTACAGGATTTTTGAGGGTGAGGAATGAACCGTCTATTTCAGGGAAGGAAATAGGGACAGTTGAGCCGGGAAACGAGTATGAACTTTTAGAGGTGGATGAAAAGACTGGTTGGTATAAAATAAAGTTTGTAAATGAAAAAACTGGTGATGAGAGCGAAGGGTGGATAACCAATCAATATGCTGAGAAAATTGAATTAGTGTCAGTTACTCCCTCACAGGTATTAACACCTACGCCTTAAGATGTTCTGAAGTTTTGAAAAAAATTTAGGGAGGTGCTTCCGTAAAGTATAGTTACAATCATAAATACCCAAAGAAGTACTGAAAAGACCAACGCCCTGTCTTTAAGAAGTAAGCTTTCTGGAGATTCACTTCT
>Ga0129301_1000137_pt1 | contig 37367 bp, 1 predicted proteins | sample ConPoolayeHmetaG_FD_94489 | JGI IMG/M metagenome (GOLD analysis project Ga0129301, IMG submission 94489) | Hot spring microbial mat communities from California, USA to study Microbial Dark Matter (Phase II) - Cone Pool mat layer H metaG ...
AATAGCGACGATGACGACATTATCGGCGGCTATGGCAACGACTGGATCTCCGGAGGCACTGGCCGGGATGGCGTGCTGGGCGATGATGGCTTGATTCTAACGAGCCGGAACAGCACTGTAGGCGAGCCGCTATACGGCATTGCCGGCTTACTGGCGACCGACCCGCGACCAAAGTATGCAGATGGAAATGTTCTGAATGAAGTAATTGCTACACCTGGGAATATTCAATACGCGCTCATAAACATTGCCGGTGAGCTTAAGAAAACTGTGGACCTCGTACCATTCAGCTTTGACCGGAACTGGCTGGGTACTGACGATGAGTTCCCGGACAGGACAGGCAATATACCCTTCGCAGACGACATCATTTTCGGCGGCCTGGGAAGCGATTGGTTGCACGGTGGTTCCGGCGATGATGCGATTTCCGGCGCTGAGGCGTTCCCGAATGCCTACGTGCCGATTTACGATAACAATGGCAATCCGATGGGCATCCTTGACCTCGGATATAGTGCTGTGGGCTTCCCAGCAACTGTGAACCCCGGTGATGTCCTTGCTTTTAACCCTGCCGACCTTGACGGACGGCACCTGAACAATCGATTCCGCGCCGGGGAATTTGCACTTTACGATGAGTATGACCCGAGGCGGCAAGTCCTACTCGACTCTAATGGAAATCTATGGAAATCGAACGCCCAGGGCATAGCCTATGAGTTCCTCCTAAACTTTAACAAGGACGAAGGAATATTTCGGCCTGGCGGTACAGTGCCTAAAGCAACTGGACAACAGACCGAAACCTATGGCCCTGTCCGTGATGATGGAAACGACGCCATATTCGGCGATTTAGGCAATGACTGGCTCGTGGGAGGCACGGGACGCGATAACATTTACGGCGGCTGGGGCAATGATCTGCTGAACGCTGATGATGACCAGACAACGAACAATGGACTGAATGATATGCCTGACATCCATCCCACTTACGAAGATCGTGCCTATGGCGGAGCTGGACGAGATGTACTTATTGGTAACACGGGTGGCGATCGGCTCATCGACTGGGTGGGCGAATACAACAGCTACCTGGTTCCTTATGCACCTTTTGGTATGGCTTCGGTCAGTCGAACGCTGCAACCCTTCTTGCCCGAATTCCTGTATGCCCTTTCCGAGGGTGACGGCGTTGATCCTACGCGGGTGGGCATTTTGACGAATGATCCTGTGCGCAATGGTGAACCAGCAGCCGAATTAGGGTTGGTCTTGCAGAAAGACTTTGCCTGGCAAGCGCAAACAGGCGCGCCCGCTGATCGACAGGCTGGCAATATCCCAGGTGGACCCCGTGATGTTCTGCGGAGCGCCAACTTCAATGATGGAACTTCGCAGGGCTTCTATGTTGACAGCGGCAGCTGGACGGTAACAAGTGGCCGCTACGAAGTGGCCCCCACTGTTCAAGGTGGCGATGCCGTAAGTGTATTCTATGTTGACCAGTATGTTCCCTACTACTTTGAAATGATGGCGACCATCCGAGCGGTAAAACCAACCGGAGGATATAAAGCCAACGCATATCTGATCTTTGACTACCAGAGCCCAACGGACTTCAAGTTCGCCGGCATCAATGTTTCTACCAACAAACTGGAAATCGGTTACCGCGATGCCCAGGGCTGGAAAGTGGTCGTCCAGGCACCCTATACCACGACGCTTAGGTCTGATACAGACTACAACCTTTTCCTGGCCCTTAACGGCAGTACAGTGACCCTGGCCGTTGACAACCGGGTCACCCTTACATATTCCTTTGCTCCTCGGATGGATGCCGATGGTTTCAAACATTTCCTAAATGAGGGCATGGTAGGCCTCGGGGCAAACAATGCCAAAGGTCAGATCGACAACTTGGTTGTGCAACGGGTGTCTCCAGCGGTGACGCTCAATCGGACAGTTGATTTCTCGAACTGGCCGACTGATTTATTCCAGGCTCCGGCGAGCGGAACCTGGCAGACCTTTAACGGCTACTACATCGGCACAGCCGCAAACAATGGCAGCGCCGTGGAGCTTATGACTCTGAAGGTGTCTTCAGCCTACATGGCGGAACTGAACACCACGCTGAAAACTTCTGAACAAGGCGGGTTCGTCTTTGATTACTATGGTCCTGAAGATTTCAAGTTCGTTACCGTGTCGGTAGAAACTAAACAGATCCTCCTTGGGCACTGCACTCCCAAAGGGGGCTGGGTCATCGATATGGCCGTGTCGAACAGCGGACTTAACTCTACTACTGATTATAGGCTCGGCGTGACCCTCAAAGGCTCAACTGTCAGCGTGACTCTGAATGGGCAGGCAATGTTAAGCTATGCCTTTAACGCCCTGGTCACCGACGGCGGCTTCGGGTTGCTGGCCCGAAACGGCTCCGTTTCCTTTGACATGGTCAATGTAAAGAGTGACGATCCGGCCTTAGCCGGTCCGAGCAACCTTATGGCCTCCACGCAGCCTAATACGTTGTTGAGCGGAGGAGGAAGTCTTCTGACGGCAGATAGTCTGAATAGCATAATTGAAGTAGCAATAGCCCGCCTTGCTGAGGCCTATACCCTCAATCCTGAACAATTAGCTCTTTTAAATGCAGTCAATTTCCAAATTGCTGATCTTTCTGGTCTGACTTTGGGAATGACTATGGGCAATACAGTAATTATTGATGTAGATGCCGCAGGCTATGGCTGGTTTATTGATCCCACTCCCTATGACGATAAGGAATTTAAGCCCCTGGGAGCTTATGGAGAATTGCAGGCTGTTGGTTCAAGCCCAGCCTTTGGAGATATAGACCTGCTCACTGTGGTAATGCATGAACTTGGCCATGTGTTGGGATTGGCCGACTTGCATCCAGAAACAGCCGGGAATGAAGTTATGGTGGGGAATTTGGAAGCAGGAGTGCGTCATCTGCCCACTGCCTCCGCAGGAACAGCACAGTCTTTAGCTCCTATTGGTGTGGAAGCAAAGTCAGTTTTGTCTGGAAGCAATGGCAATGGTGTTTGCGCCAATGTGCTTTCGGGAGGAAATGGAAATTTGCGGAATAGTAAGAGTTTGGTTGATATGGAGGCCAGGTCATTTTTGGCGGAGGTTAAGGGAGCGGAGAAGTATGTTCCCTTGACTCAAAATCAGAAACCATGGCTGGAGGATTTCTTGTGCAAGGTAGGTCAGCGCAATCCGAACAAGGACATCAATATTAGAATTTAGGGAAACTTATATAGAAGATGGAAGGTCATGGCGAGGGTGACATCCGCGGTAATTGTACCCAAAACGAGGTTGCTTCGGGGCGCCCTCGCCACGAATTATTTGGGTTGCATCGTTAAGATATGAAATTTATTTTTGGCAAAGACTTTAGTCGAAGCTTTCGCGACGTTCTCCGTTATTTAAATAATTATTCCCTGTATTCATTGCTCGTCCAAATCTTCCTTTCTTTGACGTAAATTCTTAAAAAGGTGTTATTTTATTTTTGTAGAATGTTACTTTATTTTATGCTATCCTAAGCGCGGCTGGTTACGTGTAAATTTTATTAAGGAGGGTAAAATGAGTATGCCAGAGAAAGAACTAACCTTTGAGGCAATTCGGGAGAAAGTGCAGAGTTGGTTAATGGGCGAGGGTTGGAAGATTGCGGAACAGCCTCATCCTGATTTTGGCTGGCTTATTCGGGTCGAAGATGCTGGTGGGCGGAGGATTTTGGTGGGGCAACACAAACTTAGACAGGACCAGGTTCATTTAGAAGCAGTGGTCAATATTGTTTCCGAGCACCGCCAAAAATTTGAGAGTCTTCCTGAGGAGAGGAGAAGAGAGAATCTTTGGAGATTGCGTTTTCGCTTATTGTTGATGAATGTGGATTTTGCGGGAGTAGCCGAACCTTTGCAGAATGTGTTGCTTACCCAAAGAGTTTATTTGGATGGTTTAACTAAAGATGCCTTTATTCAGAGATTTCTTATGTTCCGTAATGCTGTTATTGCAGTAATTTGGTCAATTATGCAAGATTTGGAAGGAGTAGAACCGCCAGCGGAATCATTTAAGAAGAAAGACAATTAATTATTTAATAGGAATTTAAAGACAGGACAGCTGCATCTTGTGCTTAATGACGCCGAAAAGGTGGCAAAAGGGGCGTCTAAACTGAGTTTTGGGAATTTTTTTTAAAAAAAATTTGCAGAGCATCAACATTAAAAAAGTGAAAATGATAAAAATCATTAAAATCGTCGGAAATTCTTACAACTTTTAACTTTTTAACAATTATTTGAAATAATTTATATTTTCGCAGAATTTATTAAATTGTGTCAGGTGGTGTCGGTTTTATTTACATAATTTCCAATTGACAATTTTTGTCTTTCAGAATATAAGAAAAAAAATTCATAAATATTTTAAAAGGTTATTGATATTTTCAATTTATTTTAAAAAAGGAATATTTTTTGCATATATATTGTCGGAATAAATTAAATTTTTAATAAGATTTAGCTAAAGAAGGGGGTCTCCACCATACTTTAATACTTTCTTTCCCGGAAAGGAAAAAATAATTCACATTATTTTAAGCTTCCTATGCTTCCTTCCCGAGAGAGATCATACCATTTGAACCCCCTTAATAATTTTGAAGGTTTTTAAATTTTTTTCCCCTGAGCTGAGTTGGGTAGTTAATTTTTAAAATTACGTTCCTGCCTGGGTTCAATTTAATCTTACAAATTAAATTCGGCGAGGCCCCTTTAACTGAAATAAGGGGCTGGTTTTTTAACCCACCTTCCTAAAAAGGAGGCTTATCATGAGTCTCTCCAGAACTTTTCTTAGACAAAGGGAAAGAAATTTCGGTTGGAAGAAGAGAAATAAAAATAAGGTTCATCTCGAACCTCTTGAGCCAAGAATTCTTCTTTCTTCAGACTTTTGCTATTCAATGGCGGGAGGTGTAAAAGACCTTACCTTACTTTTAAAACAAATTGACGGGGTCGATACTCTACAATTAATTAACAATCAAGACCCTTGTCCGCAGACCCAGATTGTCGCCAGTCAAGAGCTTTCTAATACAAGAGCTGTGATGATCACTGGATCTGAGGAAGGTGATAAGCTGACAATCGATTTCCGCAATCCTTTTTCATTGCCCATTAGTTTTCTCGACTCCTCTTCGGAAGATAGCGATTATCTGCAGGTAATAGGGGAAGATTATGAATGGAATATTACGGGCAGAAACCGCGGTCACGTCGCTGAGGTTATTTTTAACGACATTGAAAACTTATTGGGCGCTGCCGACAATAAAGATACCTTTATTTTTTACGAAGGTGGCAGCCTAAGTGGCGGGTTGGAAGGTGGCGAAAGAGGGTATGATACTTTAATTATTGGCGAAGGGTCATATCAAACAATTATCTTTGCCCCAACAGGTCCCAATTCTGGAATCATCAGCTTAGATGGGAAGGTCATTACCTATGCGGGCTTAGAGCCTATCGTCAGTCCTGTGCCCACTGATAATATCATATTTGACCTTACTGAAAAAAATGACCATGCCATAATCGAACTTTCTAATTCGACCCTACAAATAAGAAGCACTGATGACCCAACAACTTTTGAAACCACCACTTTCAGTATTCCCTCAAATTCTCTCAAGATTGATGGCAAAGACGGTGAAGACAGCGTCACTATCGATGCGGACTTGAATATGGCTAATGCCAGTCTCACCATAATTGCCGAAAAAATCATTGTTAATTCAGGCAAAAATATTACTGCAGGTGATATCACTTTCACGGCCTCGAGCACGGATGATGGTACATTGGATTTGGCCGATAAAGTTGCGGACAAGATTAATGAAATACCTTTTGCCAAAGATAAAGGCTTATTTGATAAAGACCTTATTGATAAAGCTATCTGGGCTAATGCAGAAGCTAAGATAGACCTTACTGGGGCGACAATCAGCGGTAACAATATTACTATTAGTGCCACCTCCTCTGTGAATATGGATTCCAGCAGTTTCAATCCTTTTAAAAAAATAGAATTCTCCCTGGGTTATGCCAAATCGAGTGCCGAAGTCATTATTGCTGATACCCAATTGACATCTACTGGGAATCTCACTATATCTGCTGCCTCTGATGTACAGATGAGTTCCTTAGCTACTATTGATACCTCGAAAACAGATACCAAGGCCGATGCGGCCATCGCCGTTTCCTTAGTGAATAGCTCGGCCTTAGCCTATATTTCAGGAGAAAGTGCCTTGGCAGTAGGCGGTGAGCTTATACTCTCCGCCACCAACAAAGTAACCACAGCAACAATTGCTGATGGGACTGCTGGGGGTGCTGGCGCAATCCTGGCAGTTACAGGCGTAATTGGTGATTCCAAGGCTTATATCAGCGATAGTTCATCGATAAGCGGAGCAGATGTTATTAATATCTCCGCAACCGCCACCACTACAGCAACTACAATTGCTAAGGCCACTCCTGGAGGAGCAGAGAAAAAAGATGATGGAAAGACTAAGACAGAGGAAAAATTGGAAGAGTCTGGCGCCAAGACTGCCGAAGGCAATGTTCCGTTTGCCGCCGCCGTGGCGGTTAGCTATGTAAGCCGGCCCACCGAAGCCTATATCAAATCCAGCGAGGATATTGTTTCTGAGGGTGATATCAAAATCAGCGCAACATCTTTAAATCGGGCCTCGGTTATAGCCGACGGTTCGAAAACAGGCAAAAGCGCGACAGGTGTGGGCATAGGCGTTGCCTTGAACATCGGCGATATAGATAGCAAAGCTTATGTGGGAGGCACGGCCGGTTTTACTGCCGGGACAGACGGGAAAATCTCAATAAATTCTACGATTGCCGGTCGCGGGTGGGAGTTTGATCCGGCCAATGCCGTCAACGATGCCTCGGATGTGGAAAGTATTGATCTGGGTTTCATTCATGGTTTTAAGACCGGTGATCCGGTGGTTTATAGCAGTGCTGGGGGCGCGGCCATTGGAGGACTAACAGATGGCAACACGTATTACATCATAGCTAAGGATCACCGGGTTTTCGATGGATCATCATCGGATATAGTGGATATAAGTGCAGATAAAATAAAGGTCGAGAATCACGGCTTTAAAGATGGGGAGCTGGTTATTTACTGGGTAGGGAAAACGGGCGAGACTGCTAATACACCTATTGGCGGTCTGGCCGATGGCGCCACCTATGTCGTTAAGGTTTTTACGGATGAAGAAAATAAAAACAAGATCCAATTGCTCGACCCTGCTACAGGGACAGCAAAAGATTTGACTTCCACTGGTAGCGGCACTAATCACCAGATCGAGCGCGTTTACCCCACCCGCGTGCAGCTGGCGAAGACCCCCGAAGACGCTAAAAACGGCTTTTTTATAAATTTGACGAAATCTTCTGCAACAGGTGAAAAGCACACTATTACGGAAAAGGCCAGCAGTTTCATAACTGAGGCAAAATCGGGTGAAGGAGATGCTACAAAGGTGGGGGTAGCCGGCTCCTTGGCTATCAATATTGTTTTAACCGATGCCCATGCTTATATCGAGCCTGGGGCTACCATAAACGTGAACGGGGCCAATGTTGAGATAAATGCCACTTCCACGGTTAAGAGCTCTATAAAAGCCTCACCTAAAGAGGATACCTCAACAGGTACCAGCCTGGGTGTAGGCGCATCAGTAGCGCTTAACATCGCGGACAATACCACCTTGGCCGAAATTGCTGGTGACGTTATTGACGAAGGTGGTCTCGTCACAACTCCCGGGGCTATCCTTACCGGAGCCAAGGACCTGGTTTTGTCTGCTAAGGGAAATCATACAGTTGGCACGGAGGCCAAAGGTGGAACAACGGGTGGGACAGCCATTACACCTGTGGTGGCTATCTCGATTGTTAATAACGATACGCTTGCCCAAATCGGAGCAGCCGAAGATTCGTTAACATTGACTGGAGCCCTAACCGCGACCGCAGAACACAAGGGATCTACTAAGACTATCGCCCAGGGGGAAACTCAGGGCACGGAGGCGGCCATTGGCGCTTCTTTAGCCATGTCCTTAGTGGGAGATCAGGCCTTTGCCATTATAGAGCGCTCATTAACCGCTCTTGGCGATATAAACTTATCGGCCAAAACTTCTTCTACAAATAAATCTGAGGCTAAGGCCAGCGTCAAGGGTGATAAAAAGAAAAGTGAAAAAGGTGAGACAGACGTTGATGAGAAAGCCAAAAAGCATCGCGACTTTGCTGATGAAGTGGCCAAGGCCAAGGGGGCTAAAGGATCTGGGAGTAAAGAGACCCCATCCGCCAGTTCCCCTGAGGGTCCGATAGAAGTAGCAGCTGCCATTAGCATAAATATAACTGATTCAATGGCCAGAGCCTCTGTGGGCGATGATTTAACCATCGAGACCCAAGGTAAACTTACCTTGAATTCTAAAAATGATACGGATGCTTTTGCGACTGCCGATGGAACTACTGTTTCCAAAACCGCCGATGCGGGAGTCGGGGTGGCGGTGGCAATCAACTATGCCGATGTAAATAATGAAGCCTTTATCGGGGCCTCCACGGTAAAAGCCGAAGGCATCGCCATGGAAGTGCAAGAAACCGAAAAGACATTTAGTTTTAACCCCACATCGAGAGTAGATATAGATGAGGACACGATTACCATAAAGGGACACGGCTTTACGGACGGTCAGGATGTGGTTTATGACGCTGGTCAAACGGACAGCAAAGACAACAAGCCCATTGGCGGTTTAACTGATGGAGAAACTTACAAGGTGCAGGTGGTTGACGAAAATACCATTAAACTGCTGAATAAAACCAGTGGTGACGTAATAGATCTAACATCCAAAGGCACAGGAAGTAATCACAAATTAGGTGACAAAGAATTTGATCCTTCTGAAAAAGACGTTGATTATGGGGCTGGCCTTTTATCTTCGTGGTTCCCCCTCAAAGATGCCACAAAAGGCAAAGAAGAAAGCATTAAAATTGGGCCTGACCACGGTCTGAAGACTGGAGATGCGGTTATTTACCAAAGCCAAGAAGGTTTTGATGAGATCGGCGGCTTAAGTAACGGACATATCTATTATGTCATCGCCAAAGACTCGCGCATCTTCGACCCCACCACCAAGGTCGATACAAGTGAAAACAAAATTGACCTGGGTGATGATCATGAGCTGAGCACAGGAGATTTGGTTATTTATAGAAAAGGTGACAAAACTAACACCCCCGTAGGCGGTCTGGTAGACGGTAAGACTTACAAAGTCGAGGTGGACACAACCGATCCAAGCAAAATCAAGCTCAAGAACCCCGATACTGATGAAGTAATTACTTTATCTTCAGGAGCTACGGGGACTAAACACGAATTGGAACTGGTCAATCCCACCCGCATTAGACTGGCCAAGTCATTTGCAGATGCCTTGGCAGGAGTGGCCATAAATCTTAAGAAATCAATGTTTGGAATTGGTTATGACCCGGGGAACGAGCACAAGCTTATTCGCTTAGGCACTTTTTCAGCCGAGGCGACGGCCGGAGCCGGTGCTGAGGACGTGGGAGTAGGCGGGGCCTGCGGGTTGAACATAATAAATAATAAGAGTGAAGCTTACATCAGATCTGGGGCAAATGTAGACGCTGACGGTTCAGATGATGACCAAAAGGGCGGCAATATCACTATTTCCGCAGCCAACAGTTCCATTTACGTGACTGGGGCGTTGTCCAAAGTCACAGGAACTACAGACGTGGGCGTGGGGGCGTCGTTCGCCATCAGCCTGATAAACAACACTACCCGAGCGGAGGTAGAAGATAATGCCGGTCTAATAGGCGGTACGGCGGGAGCAGGCGATATAACCGTCTCGACAGTCTCCCATTATGTAACAGTGACGAAAGCTGAGGCGGGAACAACTGCCAAGAATGCTGCGGGAGACGAAATAGCCATAAGTCCGGCGGTGGCATTTTCTCTAATCGAGAATGAAACAAGAGCAAATGTGGGTACTGCCCCGGACTTGGATGAAAATGGCGAGCCGGATGAGATGAAACTTACAGGAGCGTTAAGCATTTCGGCCACCCATGCCGGAACGAGCTTTACGATTGCCGATGGCGAAGCGGGAGGAGCTGAGGTAAGCGTGGGGGCAGCCGTGGGTGTGGCCATTACTCCCAATAATGTTCTTTCTAATGTATCCAGGGAGATAGATGTTCAAAAGGACATAAATATCAGCAGCAACACTACTGTCAGCAACATTGTGGAAACAAAGGCAGGTCAGAAGGGGAGCAAGAGCAAAGACGCTGGCGGAAAGGAAGCAGATGAAGATGTAAAAGACAAGATTGATAAGATTAAAGGCGTTTCCACGAAAATTAAAGATCTTTTGAAAAAAGCTAAAATCAAAGATCATTCTGAAACAGCCGCTGCCCACGCCAAAGGTGCTTCTGAAACGGAGTCCACGAAAGTGGGCTTTGCTGCTGCGGTAAGCGTCAATGTTACGACTTCGGAGAGCATTGCCTCGGTTGCTGAGGGAGTCGGAATAAGGACGGACGGTAAGGTAACCGTAAACGCAAGTAATGATACGGATGCGTCTGCAAAGGCCATTGGTAATGTTTTATCCAAGCCGGAAACAGCCGTAAGTGCCGGGGTGGGTGTGAACGTGGTCGAAATTACTAATAAAGCAATCATTGGTTCGGCAGCCAAAGTAGAAGCTACGGGCTTAACTGTAGAAGCCGTGACGCCGGAAGAAAAGAAAGATGAATTTATCGTTTGGGGCCTAGCCGGGGCCATCGGAAGTGAAGAAGGAGGCGCTGGATCAGTAGGAATCAACGTAATTGTGAATAATACGGAGGCCTCTATAGGAGAAGAAGCTTCAATTAGCATTTCTGAAGGAGAATTGAAAATAGGTGCGCGCAGCAGCCTGGGGATTCAGAACATGGCCAGCAGTCTGGGAGTTGGCCTAAAGGAGGAAGGTGTCGGCGCCGCCATCGCCTTCAATTATATAGAAAGTGATACAAAGGCCTACATTGGCAAAAATACCACAGTGGATAACTCCAAAGCCATAGCCGTTACTGCCGAAACTTCCCTCACTCCCCTCAAATTTATGGGTTTTGTCCCCTTTACCAGCTTAGCCATTGGGGGAGCAGCGGTAAAGGGAACGAGCAGCGACGGAGATCAACCTGCAGTAGCAGGTTCAGCGGCAGTGAACGTATTCTTAATTGATACCCATGCTTTTATTGACGAAGGGAATATCATCAATAAAGAGGTTTTGGCAAGTGATGAGCAGAGCATCACTGTCAAAGCCTTAAGTGACCTCACGGTGAAAGACGGGGCAGGTGGATTAGGGGTATCCTTAAAGGCGACTGGTGTGGGATTTGGTCTGGATGTTTCCGTCATCACCACCGATACGCAAGCCTACATCGCACCTTCCGCAGAAATCCATGCCCAAAAGAATATTAACGTGGAGGCCACTACTAAGACTGATATTCTCTCCATGGCCATGTGCGGAGCTGCTTCCATGAAAGAAAAAGCAGGGGCAGGAGGCGCTTCGATTCTCGTGCTCACCTCCACAACCAAGGCTCATATCAGCACTGGCGCCGATACGGATACCACTGATCCCTGGACGCCGGGCATTTATGCCGGAGGTGATGTAACCGTCGCCGCCGAAAGCAACGCCAAAGTAGTTCTATCGGCCGGAGGTTTGGCTTACGGAACTGACGCAGGAGTTGGTTTTGCCAACACTACTTTTATCCATAACAATAACGTAGAGGCATTTATTGGGGACGATTCTAAAATTTTGACCGGCGGAGACCAAGGCCTGGCTGTAAAAGCCATCTCCTCCGAGGACATACTCAATATTAGCATCGGCGCGGCAGGAACTTCTGGAGATAACCCGTTGGCGTTAGCTATGTCGGTCAGCGTGGCCGTAATGGATGGAAAAACCCATGCCCTCATCGGCCAAAATGCCAAGATCACGGGTTTGGAGGAAAATAGCGTAGCCAAAGGTGTCCTCCTTCAAGCGTCTGATGAGACCAAAGTTATTATGGTCGCTGGTGGTGCTGCCGTGGGCACAGGAAGCGATGTGGGCGGAGCAGTGACCGTGGCTGTTGTATCCGACGAGGTTTGGGCAGAGGCGGTTGGGGGCAACATAATTAAAGCCGGCATGGGCGGCGTAACCCTTGATGCGGACACAAAGACAGACATCGATGCGGTAGCTATTGGCGTGAGCGGCACAATTAAAAAAGCCGAGGCCAAGACCATCTCCTTCACCGGGGCTGGGTCCGGCGTGGGCAACACGGTTAAAAATGATGTCCGAGCGGTGATTGGAAAAGGAAGCAATGTGGAGACAACTGGGGCTCTTATTATAACGGCTGATGATCAGAGCGAGATCACTGCTGATGCAGGTGGTGCTGCCGTGGCCGTAAGTACAGGGGGCACTGAGCCTTCACTTGCTGTCGGCGCCTCAGTAGCCGTTAATTTTGTGGACCTTAATTTGCGCGCAGCGGTGGAAGAAAGCACGGTTTATGCAACTGGGCCAGTAACCATCTCGGCAAATAGTGCCCCGACCATCAAAGCTTTGACCTTGGCCGGGGCGGCTGATGTGAGTTCGAGTGGCAGCACGGCTTTTGGTGGTGCTGGATCAGGTTCAGGCAACAAAATTACCCAGACTATAGAGGCTATGATTACAGGGAGTAAGGTCAGGACTGCGGATTATCTAAAACTCAGCGCCATTGATGCTAGTAAAATCAAATCGGACGCCGGTTCAGCAGCCTTGGCCATTGCTCAAGGCGGAAGTGGGCCGCTAACTTCGATCTCTGCTGGGGCAGCGGCGGCGACAAATGACCTAGAAACCACGGCCCAGGCAACCATCATTAATAGTTTAGTTCTCACGGGTACGGGTCGCGATGCGGATTTAGCTGCCCTTTCCACAGCGGAGATTGATACCTTTGCTTTTGCTGTAGCCGGTTCACTAACAGCGGGACCTGACAACTCTGTGGCGATCGCGGGGGCCGGATCAGGTTCGGGAAACCGGATTGCCAACACTATCAAGGCCAGCGTTGAAGCAAGCATTCTGGACATTTCTGGCGAGCTTACTATAACCGCCTCCGATGAATCTAAAATTCATGCTTTGGCTGGAGATGCGGCTGTGGAAATCGCGGTCAGCTCAGGCTCTAACGTGGGCGTCGGTCTGGGCTTCTCGATCACCATAAATGAAGTTGAGAATTCTGTGCTGGCCATCATAGACGACAGTGACGTTTCTTCAGATAGCACGCTGACCATCTCGGCCTCCAGCAGCTCGGACATTGAAGCGGTCGCCTTCGGCATCGGATTGGCTGTTTCCGTGGGCAGCGGAACCAATGTTTCGATCAATGCGGTCGGTGCCGCAAGCAGCAATAATATTAAAAATACTATCGAAGCTTTGATCTGCGACAGCGATCTGAGCGATAAAAATACTATCTGGTTATATAATTCTGCCACCCTCGAGGCTGCCGATAATGCCCAGATTATGGCGATGGGCATGGGGGCCACAGTCAATATCGGGGCAGGGAGCAGCACGAGTGGCGGTGGTTCGGCCGTCGCCGCCGTTGTCGTCAATTCCATAGAAAACAAAACTCTCGCGGCCATTGAAGGCGTTGAAGCGCAGATAATAAGCGGCAATCTTGAAATAATGGCCTCCTCGGCAGCTGTCATTGAAGCTATCGGGGTGGCGGCCTCAGTGGGTTTCTCTGGCACTAGTAGCACAGCTATTGAGATTAATGCCGGTACTTCAATTGCCAAAAATGACGTAAGCAACAGCGTGGAAGCAAAAATCATTGGGGCAAAAATAGAGGTAGGAGGGGCAATAACCCTATCCGCCACCGATAATACAAGCATTTCTGCTGGTCTCACTGCTGCTACCGTGAGTGGCGCGGTGGGTGGTACCGGTGGCTCAAGTGGACTGGCCATCGCCGGTACCATAGTGCTCAACAACGTCGCCAATACTACGCGTGCGGTGGTTGAAGAATCTGAAGTTAATACTACAGATGATTTTTCAATGGTTGCCCAGTCATCTTCCCAGGTCACTGCGGTCGGCATTGCCGCTTCAGTCCAGCTTACCGGTAGCGGTGCGCTGGCGCTTTCCGGGGCAGGCACAGGGGCGATTGTCCGTAATGAAGTCAGTAACACCATCGAAGCAGGCATACTCAAAAACAGCAATATTACCAGCGGTGGCGATGTGGTAATAACCGCCATGGACAAATCGGGTATCTCTGCCCGGGTTACTGCAGCAAGCGCGACTGTGGCGGCCGGGAGTAGCGGTTCTATTGCAGCTGAAATAAATCTATCTGAGGCCACCAACATGATGGCCAGTTATACTCAGGCCTTGATTGAAGATTCTTCTCTTAGAGCAGGCGCGAAGCTCGATTTGCACGCTCTATCACAAGGGGAAATTGAAGCTATAGGTATCTCCGCGTCCTTAAGCGTTGCGGCGGACGGCAGTTCCCTAGCCGTATCCGGAAGCGGAATCGCAGCCGTGGCCATAAATAATATTGGGGGAGAAGTGCAGGCGCTCATTCGCAACGCCGTAGTCCAGGCCGCTGCTGATACAGTGATGGAAGCAAAGAACACTTCTACGATAGATGCCCGCGTTGGAGCTGGCTCGGCTTCCATTTCGGCCAGCGGCGGGGCCATGTCTTTCAGCGGAGTTCTGTCCGTGGCGACAGCCAACAATGAAATTAGCACTATATTGAGCGCCGGCCTGGAAAATTCTTCTCTGCTTGTAAGCAGTGGCGGGGTGAACATCGCGGCCATAAACGAAACAACACTGAATGCCACAGCCGTAGGAGTATCTATATCTGTCGGAGTAAGCGGAGGGGGCGCTTCCTTCGCGGGCGCTGGAGGAGGCGCGATCGCCGAAAATACCGTCACAGGCATAACCCAGGCCATAGTGAAGGGTAGCTCGATTGAGGCGAGTGGTTCCGTAAACATTGCTGGTAGCGACAAATCTTCAGTGATGGCCCAGGTGGGTTCCTTATCGCTGACAGTTGCTGCCTCGGCGACCTTCTCTGGGGGGGTGAGTATAGCTGCAACCACAGCGCATAACGTCATCGGTGGCAGCACGGGCGCCTTGATTGATGATGCGCAAATAAAGAGTGGAGGCGATATTCACTTCAGCGCCCTTGGTGATGCCGAAATTAGAGTTAATGCCACGTCGGTGATCCTCACCGTGAGCGCAAGCGGCAACATTAGCGTGGGAGGCAGTGGCAGCGGCGCCTCCGCCCATAATGAGACAACCAATGTCGTAGAAGCCGCGGTAAAGGCAAACAGTCAACTCGATGCCGGCGGAAAAGTGGTGATCGAGGCAACGGACACGGCGTACATCAACGCCAATGTTACTTCAGCCAATGTAAATGTGGCAGCGGGCGCCACAGGCGCAATTAGCCTGTCCATGGCCATAACCGAGGCTGTCAATGAGATCGGTGGGCGAACGACAGCTCAGGTTGATAGCTCGTCTATCGCCACCAGTAAAGAAGTCGAGATAACTGCCACTGGAGAGGCATTCATCGAAGCGGCTAACTTGGCTTCTTCCATTACTGCCGGGGGCAGTGGCACCTTCACTCTGTATGGTGCCGGTTCTGGTGTTGTTGTCTCCAACACCATTACCCGCAATACGGAAGCCTTGATCAGTGGCCCAAGTATCATTGGAAGTAAATCCAATCCTACAGGCGCAGTAAGCATCCAAGCCAAAAACTTATCCAATGTGCAAGCCATCCTCTCGGCCGTATCTCTTTCCGCATCTGGGTCTGGCGGCGCGACTTTTGACTTAGCCGGCGCAATAACCAAGGCTGAAAATATAATTGGCGGTTGGACTGAAGCTGGGATTGATGGGGCATATGTGAACACGGATGCCAGCGTCAAAGTAACGGCTATCGGAGACATGACGCTTGAAGCGCGCGCAACTGCCGTGGCAGTCACCGGTAGCGGTAGCGGAGCTTTCTCGCTTGGCGGATCCGGAGCGGGCGTTATAGCCACCAATAGGACCACCAATATTGTGGCGGCTAAGATTGCCAATGGTACGGTCAATGCAAAAGATGATGTGGAGGTTTCCGCGAGCGATGAATCAATCATCACCTCTACTCTTAGGGCAGCATCCGTAACCATATCAGGTTCTGGCGGGGGTACATTAAATATTGGCGGAGCAGAAACTTCGGCTAAAAACGAAATGGGTAGCCAAGTATTGGCCACGATTGATCGGGCGAATGTAAAGGCCGATGAACTCATGGTGCACGCCCTCGCGGACGCAACCATCACGGCCAGTGGGGTAGCCTTCACTCTCGCTGGCGGGGGCAGCGGCACCTTTTCGGCAAGCACCGCCATTTCAGGAGCTCTGGTTACAAACAGGATGACCAACGGGACAGGTGCGCACATCCTCAACGGAAGCTTTATTGACGCATCTGGAACGGTTGACATATGGGCTGAAGACACCCAGAAGATCGAAGCCACCGCCACAGCCGTCTCGCTCGGTTTGACTGGGTCGGGTGGACTTTCCGGATCTTTAAGCCTGGCCGTGACGAAAGCAGATAATATAGTCAGCGGAGAAACTTCCGCAATTATTGATGAATCAATAATTGCAGGTGATGGTGCGGTCAATATTAAAGCACACGCCGAAAGCGAAATTAGCGCTCATGGGGTTGCCGCTGCAATTACAGCTTCTGGGAGCGGTTTTGCCATTGGGGGTGCTGGCACAGTTGCGCAGGCGGAAAACAATTTAACAAATGAAATCACTGCGGCCGTACGCAACGACAGCGAAATAAATGCCGCGGGCGATGTTTTAATCCAAGCCCAAGATCAGTCTTCCATTGAGGCCAAAACCACTACAGCAGCGGTAAGTGCCGTAGGTGGGGGAGGGGCCAACTCATTATCCATTGCTGTGGCCACGGCCGAAAACAATTACGGCACCACCACAACGGCAGAAATCATAAGCTCTCAGGTCAATTCAGATTCTGGCAATATTGAGGTTAAGGCCATATCTGCAGGCACAATTAACACCCAGGCGACCAGTGTGGGTGTCGCCATTACTGCTTCGGCAATGGGTATATCAGTCTCCGGCGGAGGGGCATCTGCTAACACAAGGGCGAACAACACGACTCAGGCTTTGGTCGAAGAAGACGCGAAAGTTGATGTCAAGGCAGGGGCTTTCTTGCTTTCTGCCTTAGATGATACAGAAATTACCACTACGGCCGATACCGTCCAAACGAGTGTGGCCTTTGGTATGACCAATTGTAGCCTCTCTATGGGAGCGATTACGGCAAGTAACGAAATTAACAGCGCCGTGCGCGCGCGGCTTAATGATGCGGGCGTGCAATCGGCCCAGGCCCTCACCGTTACGGCTGAAAGTGAGGCTGATGTGTCTGTTTCTGGTGTGGGCGTATCAGTATCAGTGGCCAGCGGCCTTATCTCCATGTCCGGATCGATTGCTGCTGCCGTAGTCGAAAATTTAATTGGTGGAACTGTGGAAGCCCTCATCATTGGGGCTGATTCGTCTGAAGGGCAGGAGGTTTTAGCAAAAAGCGGCGGGATTACGATAACGGCCAAAGATGAGCGGACCGTTACTGCTGATGCTGCTGCCGCCTCCATAAGCAATACAGTCTCTTTCTCTGGAGGAGACTTAACTTTTTCGGGTGCGCGGGCCACGAATAGGAGCAATAGCATAACGCGGGCCGGAATTGATGATTCAGTGGTAAACGCCGAAGGTAGCGGTAATCTACTGGTTTCCGCCGATTCTTCTTCAATATATATGGCCACGCCAGATGCGGTGGCGGTGGGCATAAGTATTGCTTTAACCGGCGTAGCTGGAGCTGGTAGCGGAGCAGTGGCCGAAAATAAACTCAGCGGAACAATTGAGGCATACGTGCGTGGCGACTCCGTCGTCGAGGCGGGAGGCCAGGTTACGATTGAAGCTTCTGATAATTCTGACGCGCAGGCCACAGTGGAAACGATTTCGGTCGGGATTGGTTTAACGGGCTATGCCGCGGGAGTGGGGAAGGCAACAGATGAATATAAGAATACTACGAAAGCTTATGTCGCAGATTCAGCCGTGACTGCTTTGGACGGCAATGTGCGTATTGATGCCGATTCCGCATTAACCATTGATACAAAAGCTTCGGCCGAAGCGATTTCATTTGCCCTTGGTCTTGCCGGAGCAGGCGCTTGGGCCTTGACGACCATTGATTCGACCGTGGAAGCTTATGCGCATAACGCAGAATTAACAGCGAATAGTGGAGGCATTTATATTGATGCCGACTCTAACCATCGGGCGAAAACGTTGGCCAATGGAGGTGCGGTGAGTGCCGCGGCCATAGCACTAATCAAGGCGGAGGCCAATATTGGTGGGGCAACGCGGGCATTCGCCGACGGAAATGTCACTATAATGGGGAGTGCCTTCGAGGTTACTGCCAGTTCCCTCGCCAATGCGCAACCTGATGCAACCTCTGTCTCTATCGGATTAGGGGGAGCAGGTTCAGGTGCTTTCGTCACGGCAGAGATCGACCGCCTGACGGAGGCTTATGTAGGAACCAGAGCAGATCGAACTCCCATCGGTCAAACCACTCTCCGTTTCACCAATGGCGATGTGTATATCAAGGCTGATTCGGTTTCAACAGCCACCACCAGCCCCTTGAGTCTCAGCATCGGCGCCATGGATGTCGCGGCAGCGGTCACGACCTCGCAGATTACCGCTAAAACACGCGCCTACATTGGGCAAGGGGCTGTAATTAGCGCGGGTGAGTTAGATGTAATTGCCGAGACGACTGAGAATGTCACCGCCAATCTGGTCGTTGTCGGCGTCGGTGCCTTGACCGGAACAGGCGGTAAGGCCGAGGCGGAGATCGATAGCACTGTGGAGGCGTTCGTGGGCGCGCCCGTAGGAAAAGCACCTGTCATGGATTATCTCACGGAAGCGAACATAAAACCCGGTGGCACCGGAGACGGCACGGTTAAGGTGGATGCTAAGTCCAGAGCAACAAGTATAGCGGAGGCGAGCGGAGGAGGTGCGGGGGTCCTTCAAATCAATGTCTTATTGCCGATAGCGACCGTAGGAGGAGCCACGCGGGCTTTTGTGGGCGAAGGAGCCACAATTAATGCCAGGCAACTCGATGTGACGGCTGATGCGCCTTGGGCAAAGGCCACCGCAGATTCCTCTTCCTTAGTTTTTGGGGCGATTACCGGTGAAGGGATTAAGGCGGAAGCAATAGTTGACCGGACAGTGGAGGCCTTTATTGGTGCCCAGGCTGATTATGAAACTAATTCGCTTAGGTCCGCAGCGGTCTACGTGGGAAGCGGGAATGTAACATTGGATGCTGACGCGGAAATGGAGGCCACGGCCGAAGCGTATGGCCATGGGGCAAGCGGAATAGACATTAAGGCCATGCGGCCGTTGGCGAAAGTGGATGGTAAAGTCCGCTCTTACGTCCGAGATGGAGTGGATATGGATGCCGGACAGTTGCACGTAAAAACCGGCACAAATACAAATCCAGTAAAGATGAAGGCAGAAGCTACATCATGGACGACTGGCTTCTCCGCGGCAGGCGGGGCAGGGGTTAAAGTAGATGCGGAAGTGTCCGGAACAGTGGAGGCCTTCATTGGCGCGCCTGTCGGTGTAAACCCGATGGCAATTAGTGGCCAAAAGGTAGACATTAATGGATTCATTTGGGTGACTAGCGTTTCAGAGATGACGGCTAAAGCCCTAACAGATGGTACGGACGCAAGTTTCCTTTCGGTTACCGTGATGCTCCCAACGGCCATTGTAAGTGGGACAACGCGGGCTTTTATTGGCGAAGGGGCTGTAGTTGAGGGAAATGTGCTGGAGGTTATTGCCGATGGGCAAGTCATGAAGGCGGAAGCAGAAACTATCGCTGTTACGGTGACCGGTATAGGGGGCCAAGGGGCTGATGCCACGGCGACTGTGTCCGGTCTGGTAGAGGCCTTTATTGGTGCCCAGACAAACGAAGAAACGCACCTGAGTCCGGCCAAAGTAATGGTCGGAGGTATGATTAACCTCGACGCCGATGCGGATATGCAGGCAATTGCCGCGGCAGGTGGAGGAGGTATTAGCGGTGTGAGCGTAACCGTCATGCTGCCCACTGCGGAAGTGAGCGGTAAGGTGAGGTCATACATCGGTGAAAGTTCGGATGTGTCCGGGGGTTCGCTGATCGTTACTGCCGGGAGAACCCTCGACCATGTGGCGATGAATGCCTCGGCATCTACCCTGGCGGTGACGGCGTCCGGCGTAGGGGGCAAGGGTGTGGACGCTACCGCGAAAGTGAGTGGGCAAGTCGAGGCATTTGTCGGCGCTCTCGCAGACCGGGCTCCGCACGCCACCATATCCAAGGTCAACCTTGGTAGTGGTTCAGTCACCATTGGTGCCGTTGGTGACATGACGGCTACGGCCAGGGCGAACGGAGGCGGTTTCTCCGGGATTGACGTGGCCGCCATGCTGCCCACTGCCGAGGTTACCGGTAAGGTTCGGGCCTATGTGGGCGAGAATTCTGAGATTACGGGAGGATCTCTGACGATCACGACCGATTCGCCCACCATGAAGGCAGAGGCCACCTCCACATATGTTAACATCGGGGCCTTGACAGGGGCTGGAAGCGAGGCCAATGCCACAGTCAAGGGTATTGTTGATGCTTTCATCGGGACAAGTGCCGATCGCGACGCCACCGCCTCAAAGCCAGTCACGATCAATGTGGGCTCGGGTGCGGTTATAATTGATGCGGACGCGAATATGCAGGCTATCGCCGAGACGAACGGAGGTGGTGCAGGAGCCATCGATATTAGAGCCATGTTCCCTACGGCCAAGATAGAAGGAAAGACCAGAGCCTACGTGCGCGAAAATGTTGGCATTGATGCTGACTCGCTTTCGATTACTGCCGGCAAAGATGCAGATAAAGTCCAAATGGCGGCCGAAGCGACTGCCAATGTAATCAATATCTCCGGTCTTGGCGGCCGGGGAGTACAGGCTGATGCTGAGGTTAAAGGGACAGTGGAGGCTTTTGTGGGCACCGCCGTCGGGAGGAGAGCGGCGCCGGCAGCCGGCAAGGAAATTGTCATAATCAACACAGTGACGATCAACGCTGATTCCGAAATGACGGCGACGGCCAAGAGCGATGGTGGAGGGGGCGGCATTGTCGATGTGGCTCTTCTCTCTGTTTCGGCAACCACTGGTGGGGCGACGCGGGCCTTTGTCGGTGACGCGGCCACGCTGGCAGGTGGTGATATAAACATCACAGCGGATGCCATGACAACTCCGACGGCGACTGTAGCGAACACGGGCATTAGCCTGGCAATAGGAGTCGAGCGGGCTTGGGCGGAAGCCACCGATACCCACTTAGTAGAGTCCTTTGTAGGCCCCGAGACGGGGACGACCGCTGACGTGCCCCTTACCCCTGCCTGGGTAAGTACTACTGGAACGGGTGATGTGGACGTTCTCGCCGGAATCGCTAGTGAAGTGCGAGCGAAGGGTGACATGCTTGGGATAGGTCTGGGAGGAACTGACTCCTATTCCACAACGACCGCGACTGGAACGCCTACGGTCAGAGCCTATCTCGGAGACCAAGCCAAGATCAGTTCGGCCGATGACGTCAACATCAGAGCCAATGCCGTGGCGGACGCCATAGCCGACGGCACGGGCACGGATATCGCATTGGGCTCTGGCTTTGCGGGCGCGAGGGTGATAGCCACTCTTAATCCCACGGTAAAGGCCTTTACTGAAAGCGCAGGCTTCATTAACGCTAATGACATCACCATCACTTCGAGATTGAATCTAACTCAGGCTGGTGATCCAATCCAGCCAAGATATGATGGTGAGACTGTGGCTCCAGCCTTCGGAAAGGTCACCTTGGGCAGCGCCTCCCTTCTTGCTTGGGCAACGGGGGGAACAGTGGATGTTAATAACTCACCCATCATGGAAAGTGCCGTCGGTTCAGGTACAATAATAAACGCAACTGGAGCTTTCCGGCTGGAGACGCTTACTTATCAATTTGCCGAGGCAGATGCGCTTTCTTGGAGCGCTGGTTTGGCTGTAGGGCACGGGGTGACCGAGCCGACAGTTAAAGTGCAAGGGAGCATTTCGACGCACTTTGACGGTGATCTGCATTCGGCTGACACAGTATCCATTATTTCCGATGTGGATGCCATGTCTAAGGCTAAAGGAAGATCAATAGGTTTCGGCGTTGGTGTTGGCGATGCAGATTCCACAATTAGCGCCGAGACTAATCCGCATGTCTCCACTTATGTTGGTGCAGGCGGAGAAATTACCGCAACTAAAGATGTACGTATAGAGTCACTGGTGAAGACCCAGGTAGAGGCGGTAAGCGGCGCAATGAGCAGCTCGCTGGCGGTGACCATGGGAACCATTTCCACAAAGGCGGTCGCTCATCCCATGATCGAAACCTATCTTTCTGCAACTGGGGGGAGCAAGCCGGCGGCGAAAGTGGAGAGTCAGTCCGGAAACGTCATCCTTCTTTCAGTCCACAACTTTGACCCCCTTTTAAGAGACTTCCTCGACAATCGAGTTTTAGCCACTGGTAAGACCCTTTCCCTTGCCTTAGGGTTGGCCATGGGTATGGGCGATATTAAAGCTGAGGCCAAAGCCGAGGTGGATACCCGGGTTGAAGAGGGAGCCAATGTGGAGGCTCTGAACGGTGCAGTGACCATCGAATCCAGGTCAGGAAATTTTGCGGAGGCAAATATCCAGACTATTTCTGGAGCAGCCATTGATCTCAATATAGATAAGAACCCCCAAGCGTATGCCAACGGTATTACTAAAGCTGGGCTGTTAGGCAATGTCGGCCACCTGACCACGGGAACAGATGCCGACGGGCATACTATTAAGATTGGGATACCAGGAGCCCATAGCGTATCCATTACGGCGCAGGCAGCCGACCGTGCTTCTGCCAACCTTGATAGCTCTTCTGGCGGCCTTATTGCAATTAGCGCCTCATCAAAAGCTTATGCGGAAACGCATCCCCGAGTAGAGGCTTCTCTTGGTGGAACCGTGGTGGTTGACGGAAGTGTTATGATCTTAGCCGGGTCCAATACGGATGCTGATTCCACAGCGAAGACGATATCTGGCGGAGCAATAAACGTCCAGAATTTTGATTCTCATGTTTCTACCGAGCCAATCGTCAATGCCGTTGTAGTCCAAGGTGCCTTTGTCCAAGCTGGAGCTGACGAAGGGGACGTGATCAGGATTGAGGCGACCCACGGCCGCGAACCCCAGAAGCTTTCGGATGGCACCTTCAACGGAAGCACCAATGTCAATATCAGCGACAACAGCATTACCTTTGCTGATCCGCATGGTCTCCAATCTAAGGATGTGGTCACTTATGATTCTGGCGTAGATAGCTCAGGGAGCGAGAACCCGCCCATTGGAGGTCTGGAAGATGGCCGCTCTTATGGCGTGATTTATAAAACGGACAGAAGTCTACAGTTGGGAACAATCATTGATTTTGATGTTGACTCAGCAGGCGATATACCTGATTACATCGATGAGGAAAAAGATGCTATCTTTTTCGTTAGGCCTCACAACCTGGAAACCGGCGATGTTGTGGTTTATGATCCGGCAGGTGGTTCGGCAATCCCCTTGGAAGGTGGGGGAACGCTTGCTTCTGGGTCATATACAGTAGAGGTAATTGATGTTAATAGGCTGCGGTTAATCCCTTATGGACAGACTCCCCATTACCAGACTTTTATTCCCGATTCGGACCTTACGGATAGCACATTTCATATTTCTAATCACGGCTTTTCGAATGGTCAGGCAGTAACATATATGGCACCCAAGCCTTGCGAATTTTTAGCTAACTATGTGGATGTGCAGATTGAAAGTAAAACCGTTGATGGGGAAACCATCAAATACCCAAAGCGTGACGACGACGAAAATATCGATCACAGCGTAAATAATAATAACATTTTTATCGGGACCCATAACTTTACGGGTGGAGAGTTAGTTATTTACCGAGTGGAACCTGGGAGTGTTCCCATTTCAGGTCTTGTTGATGGCACAACTTACAAAGTCGTTTATGACACTGATGTCAGTATCAAACTGGCCGATACGTCGACCGATAATATCATTGAAATTTCGCCGGACAACGCCACAGGAACACATTTCATTTTTAGGGCCGGTCACGTTCCGATTGTTGGGCTTGAGGATGAGGTTACTTATTATGTGAAATGGGAGGATAATGATTATTTCCGATTAGCTTCTGATCCTGGACTGACGAACATTTTAACTCTTAGCGGCTCTGATATCATTGGGGATCACACATTACGTCAGCAACTTATAGATTTCGCCGGCAATGGTACAGGAAAGCAGTCCTTAATCATTGATATAAACGCTACATCTACCGGAACCCATCAACTTGTAGGCGTAGGCGGCGCAAATGCGCTCCTCGGCAGTCCGCCAGGAAACGATATCGCTACAGCGTCAGCCAGTGGAACAGGCGGTGGGGTCATTGATGTGCGTTCGGCCAGCTCAAGGGCTATTTCGAGCCCAACGGTAAAGACGACCGTTAATAGCGCTGAGCTGCGTGGTTACGATATAGAAATCCGGGCTACCTCGGCCAGTAACGCCGCCACGGTTTCCTCGAGCGGTGGTGGGGGCTTTGTGTCTATAGGTGATGCCACGGCCAGGACCACGGTCAATAATACGGTGACCACAGAGATCAAAGCAGGAGCAATCATAACGGCTGGCCATGATATGCAGATTTTATCCACTTCCCACGATTGGGGTACAGCCGAGGCTAAGACAAGTGCCGTTGGGTTGGGTGGAGGCGTTGACTCGAATGCCATCCTACGTTTCAATTATGACAACAAGGTGGTAGTTAATGGTCAAATGACCGTAGGAAACTTTCTGAAGATTGCCTCCCAAAGCAGTGTTAATGGGAATCTCTTATCCGAAGCCAAGGCTATCGGCTTGGGGGCGGATTCTGATGCCAACGACACTGGTAGAGACAACGATCCGACTAGTGAGGGCGTTAGAATCGGAGAAGTAAGTAATTTGGCCGAGACCAAAACAGAAATTGGCGGACAAGCTTTGCTCAAGGCCAGGGAGGTGGAAATTAACGCCGAGGTCACGGGAATGAACGTTTTCGCCAAGTCCGTCGCCAAGGCAACTGCCCTTGGCGCAGACTGCGATGCCACGGCGAGCATAGATGTAAACGACTTTTCCCAAGTCCTTTTGCAGCCAGACTCCGCGATCTTCGGGGACGTGGCCGTCCGGATCAACTCTCTCCATAATAATATAAATTTGAACGTTACATCAAATTCACGCTGCCGAGGAGCTGGTGGTGATACTGATTCTACAGCTATCATCGATTATGACAGCAATTCCTTGGTCACGGGACGTGATGGCTCTAACATTACCACGGCCAATTTGCATGTTTATGCCGCTCAACTCGGCGAATTAACCCGTACAGCCAAGAGGAAAGGGGCAGCTTTCGACGGCGGAGACGCGGAGAAACGGGGCGATACGAACATGAATCGCACCATCTTCTGGGAATCCACGGTTATTCTACTGGGCGAACCAAACCCTGTGCTGGTGGTTGATGAATCAGGTAAGATTGTACAAAAAACTTGGAATGTTGATGTCAAAGCCTATAACCCCACGTCCAAAACTTTCTCCAACTTGCTGCAGGTTGGTGACACTATAAGTGCTGGACATTGGATCGTGGTGGGGGATCTTGTTTATGACGAAGGCGGATTAGTGCGCTTGGCGGCAAACGATTTATCCTGGTTGGATAGCTTAATTTTTGGCAATGCCGGTGAGTTTTGGGTAAAGCACACTTGGGACTCCGTTACTATCACGAATTACTCAGACCGGAAACTCGTTACCAACCTGATCGAGGTGGTAAACTTAACAAACGATCCGGAAATTCAGGTCTCGGTCGATAGAATTCCGGGACCGACGGATACTCCGGGCAATGGCATTTCTCTTCCTGAAAATAACCCCGTGACGTTTGAATTTGACATCAAACATATATTTGGGCCAACTCAGGGCGAAATCAAAAACCTCGGCGACTCCGGGAATTCAGACATTGTTCTCGACGGGGGCATCGAAAACCCAATTGGGCGCACATATGTTAAAAATGAGCGAGGCCATATTTACGCCGACGGCCGTTCAGAGGCAACGACGGGTCTGGGCATCGAAGGGTTTGTCTTACAAAGCATAGATACTGATGAGGAGCTCATCCGCACCAATGTCCTGGAGCTCGACGCGGACGTCGGCTCCATTGGTAGGCAACAGGATGGGCCTCTGGCCCGGGTGCCCCTGATGGCAGAACTGATTCGATACCGGGACATGGACAATCATTTGCATGATGTTCTTGTGCAGGGTGAGGCGGCAGGAGATTTGGTTCTTGATCTCAGGATGAATGAACGATCTATTGCAGACACCTCCATGATCGCTGCCATTTACATTCAAATTGACTATTTGATTGCTGGTGATGATGTGGACATTATCATTCATGACAGTTTGATGGGCGATGACCTCGGCGATCTCGGCAAGGTGCTGGTAAATCTCTATGATCCGCCAAGTACTACGCCCAAAACTAACCCCCTTGGGGTCTATCATCCCCCAGGCACGGAGAGTGGCTATTATAAGGGCCACTTCCGCCCAGATGTAGACCCGGCAGGCTTAGACTTGATCCTCCGGGCTTTCGGTACCGGGGAACGAATTTTTGTAGACAGCAATTATACTTTCGGCGATGCCGGCAATATTTATGGTGACCTGCGGGCAGAAGATGACATCAATGTCAGACACCCCGCAAGTAACACAACCGTCAATTTCACGGCTTACACTGATGTGGACGCAGACCTTATTGATATGGACACCGGCCAACCCTACGAAGCTCCGACCGAGCTTGACGATGAAATAGTTAGCGACGTTCCCCAGATTTTCTTAATGACCAATGGCTTCATTATTAATACTGAGCTTAGGGGTGATATGCTCGTGGGCCACATCCACTCTTCTAATGATGATGTGACCCTCTACTCACCAGCTCGGATTCTGGATGCTAACGGCCAGCCGACTATAGATGTTACCGGTGAAAACATCACCATGACCGCCGGAATGGCGGGAACCATGGGGGGTATTGGGCTGCCCCATGATTTCTTAGAGATCAATGTTGATGGCACCACAAAATCGGGGATAGGTCTCCTTGAAGCCCATGATATTTACGTCTCAAGTAGCGAGACGCAGGGCATCTTCCTTGATGAGCTTTGGGGCCATATGAATATATCCTTAATCGAGACAACACACGATGTTTCGTTGCGCACCGTGAATGGCTCGATTATCGATGCAAAATTTGGTGGCCGCGGAGATGATGATCCTGATGTCTTAGGTAGGACTATTGACCTCGATGCCAATGGTGGCAGTATCGGATCTTTAAATAATGACCTCGAGATAGACTCCAGGCGCGGATCTCCCAAGGTAAACCTTGACCAGGATGGAGATGATGTGGGACTTGAGGCTTCCACCGGCATCTACGTAACCGAAACAGACGGAACACTCCGTTTAATCTTTGCCCATGCTTATAATGGCGATATTCGGCTGACCGTACGGGAAACTAACCCGGATCCGCATCCCAGCGCCGCCACTTTAGATGAAAATCTGGAACTAATCAAATCCGGAAGTGCTCTATTTGCCGAAAGCGACATGAGAGACCCAGGCGACGATCCTGATCATTGGCGCATTATAGACCACGGCCAGATCTTCGCTGAGGCTGGCTCAGTCTTGCTGAGGGTTGGCGACAATATAACGACCCACCAAAATAGCGAGATTGTGGCTGCCCAGGGTATTAAAATTTACGGTGATTTCGACAATGCCGATATGGGTTATGGGTCGAATATACTGCTATGTGGGCGGATCGTGGCCGGTGCGGTAGTGACTTCTGGTGATCCGGTGGGCACTTATGAGCCTTATATGGCAGCTCCTATCTACCTTACCCAAATCTTTGGCCACACCGACGTAGATACTTTCCAGTTTGGCGATGAGAGCGGCATAGGTGGAGGAACAAAATGGGGCGATCCTGGATATATCTTTATCGGTTCGAAAACGCGAGTTTACGGCAGTCCAGATCTCGACTCCAGCGGTGATGATGGGGAGGACCGGTTCAAAGTATATTACCTCCAGGATGCAGCCACCTGCACCTCGCCCAAAACTGCCGATGTGCTTGCGGAACATACCCTTACGCTGGATGGCCAGGCAGATACGGATTATTACGAAATTTACACCCTCGGCAGTAACAGCGGCATTGATGAACGAAATTATGTGATCAACATACTCGACACTGGTGCTCCTAATGACGGGGTCGATGAGTTAACCATTTTTGGGTATGACGATGATAGCGGCCAGACGAGCACTGACGATATTTTCCTTCTTCGGGCAGCTTCTTACCTGCCCAATGAAGAGGTGGACAGGCCCGGTTACGTAGCCTTACTCCATGGCAGCCTGGCGCCTTACCTCGACACCATCGAGTATAACGAAGAATCCGGTAAAGTTCAGCGCATTAACTACGATACGGGCTTGAACGGTAGACTAACTGTATTCGGACTGGGCGGCCACGACTACTTTGCTGTCGACGATACCACGGTGATCAGCACTCTCGATGGCGGAGCCGGGGCAGACACCTTCCGTATCGGCCAAGTCTTTGGACTCAAGCGCGATCAAGCTGAGGGTTGGTTGCTGCCCCAAGATGTCTTCCCGCAGTTGGTTGCGACGACGCGCGGCTGGCTCAGCCCAGGCATCAGCGCTCCCATGGTCGTTCATGGCGGCACCGGAAATGATGAGTTCACGGTCTATTCGAACCAGGCCGAACTGCGGCTCGAAGGGGATGACGATAACGATATTTTTGTGATTCGGGCCTTTGCTTTGGCCATGGTCGACGATAAGGGAACCCCGACTTGGACGGATGATGAAATTATTCTTGATCCTGATACAGGACTGCCCAAACCAATTATCGAGGCGGGTTACTCCACAGCCAAGCCTTTGGACGTTCGTACCGGAGGGGGAGCAGATGAGGTGCAGTACAATATCAACGCGCCCGTCTCTATTGACGGTGGTACGGGCTTTGACAAGCTGGTCATCCTCGGTACGGAATTCGCTGATGATTTTGTCATTACTGAAAAAGGAATATATGGAGCGGGCATAAACGCCCGGTATGAAAATATTGAAGTAGTGGAAATTGATGGGCTGGAGGGAGACGATGAGTTCTTCGTGCAGTCCACAGCCTTTGGGGTGGCTTACCGCGTGATTGGCGGATTAGGCAGCGACACGATTAACGTGACGGGCGATGTCGTTGAAGATATCGTGATGCGTGAACTTGAAGGAGTAAGTGGCGCAGTTAACCATCTCCTAAGCTCGACCGACCCGCTTTACGCTGGCCTCGTAGTGGAAGGTCTTGACTACCACGTGGCCACGGCAACGACGGGCAACGTGGTCATCACCGAGACGGATGGTTTCACGGCAGTTCGCGAAGGCGGGCCGGTGATGATGGACTTTTACACCATTAGGCTTGCGGCAGCACCAACAGCACCCGTATATATTACAGTTTCGGCAGCTCGTTCGCCCCAGGAAGAAGAAGATAACGAACTCCTTAATCCTTGGCCTTTGACAGACGGAGAAGGCGATACCATCTGGTTGAGTAGAGATGGAAAAAACTTCACTCGCCAAATCATAATAAATGGCGAAACCACATCCGTACCTCAGCGGGCGTTAGTATTGGTTTTCGATGCAGAAAACTGGGATAAAGACCAGAGAGTATACGTAAAGGCTGTGGACGATTTCCGTTCCGAAGGTGATCGCAAAGTGGTCGTTCAGCACAGCGTGATTTCTGCAGACTCACGCTTTGACGCCACGGACGTGCGTAACGTGGAAGTTATGGTGCGCGACAATGATACGCCGGGTATTTATGTCACTGAAGTTCAGCCTGGCACCAGCATTGAGGACGGCCGGACCATAGTAATCGAGGGAGACAATGTCACCCGCTTAACAGATGAAATCCTGGTGCAGCTCGCCATGAGGCCTGCAGCTGACGTAGTAGTGAAACTTGTGCTTGATGCAGAAAGCGACCAGGCCATTACCGTGAGGTCTTCAGATCCGCGTTACCAGGCGACCGATAAGACCATCAAATTCAGTACATCAGATTGGGATAACCCAGTGCGCCTTGTCTTGGCTGCTCGCGATGACTTCAGACGCGAGGATGTGCAGACGGCAATCATCTCCTTTGGGAGAGATGATTCTACATTGGATGAAAATTATATCTTCCCGAACCTGCGCTCCGGTCTCGGTCTACTCAATATCGAAGTTATTGACAACGATACGGCAGGGGCTGTGGTCATTGAAAGTGGCAGTTCGACTCAACTTATCCTTGATGATGTTACTACCCCCGCTGATGAAGGGCGGACAGATACGTACACCATCCGTCTGACCATGCAGCCTATGGCAGACGTGAAAGTGGCTGTCCTTACCGATGGCCTGGCTGATGTGCAGAGCATTAACGGCGTGCCTGTAACTCTGGAAGAGATTGGTGGTTATGCGGCTAAGCAGCTCTTCAGGGGCACCATTGAAATTTCTGGCTCTTTAATTTCTCGCGGTGCCGGCAGCGACCTGGGCAGCTTCCTTGAGGAAGGCTTTGCCCCGGGTCAGTTTATTCGCGTCTTTGCCGGCAGCAGTTCTTATGATGTCTACATTGCTTCGGTGACGGATAGCACGATCACCATTTCTGACCCGTTCCCTGGTGGCAATGGAACCTTCTCCGACTCCATTATCAGCAGCCTGACCCGGGAAGGGTTGCGCGAGGCCACCGTGGTGTTCGACAAGACGAACCGGCAAATCACGCTCGCTAATCATTCCTATACCGATCCCGGCTGGCTTGCTGACGGGTTCCTTGAAGGGCAGCGCGTGCGAGTTGCCCTTGTGGACGGTTCTACGCAATATGTCGATCTCAAGATTGCCCTGATCCGCGGCGAGAATAAGACAAAAGACACCACGCTCGAATTCACGGCCGAGGGGTCGTTGCCAACATGGTGGGGGGGTGAGAAGGTGGTAAAGGTCACCCGCCTTGCCGCAGTGGTGAACTTTACTACGACTGATTGGTATTTGGAGCAAACCATTGAATTGAAGGCGGACCCGAATTACGTTGTGCCTCCTACTCGTGAAGGCGTAAAGGTCTTCCCGGTCTCCACCCACCTCCTCTCGAAACTTCGTGGACCGTTGGCGGTGGAAGGCGGCGTTACCGGTGCTGACCGCTCCCTCAAGAACGGCCTGAAGCTACCCAGCGAGGCGGACGACTTCCTCTTCGCCATCGGGATCCAGCCGCCCGAGTCTCAGCAGATCGATGTCCTTAATATCTTTAATGATTCCAGCCAAGCGGACGGAACTGGCGTTATGACATCTACGACCCTCACTGGCTTCGGCATGGCCAAAGACCTTGTGTTCAACACCACAGGCTTCGGGGAGCCCACAACCTTCCCCGGCGGCATCAGCTTCGGGAAGATTAACCTGGGGAGCGGTGGCTTCGGCACGAGCGCTAAAAAGAGCACCGTCGAGGTGGTGAACGTCATGCTCGGCCAAGGCAATGAGTCTCTGGAAATTGAAGGAACACTCAATCCCGCCCCAGCGGTTTCGGCGACGAACGAGTTTATATCTACTTCAAACGGAAATGGCGGTGGAACCATCGAGCGAAGAGGTTTCGACTGGAAAGCTCAGGGATTCTTAGTAGGACAGACGGTCCAAATCGAAGGCCTGAAGGGCTCCTGGACCGTAATGGCGATAAATGATTTCGACCCGAACACAGCTGATTCCGAACCAGCCGACCCAAACGACAACAGCATCCTTGTACTCACGGGTACCACGAGTCTCCCAAATCTCAGCGGCGAGCAGACGATTATCGCCATTGATAAGGCGGTAAATGTCAGCCTCAGTGTGAATGTTTCCGGCACGGCCACTGGCGGCACAGTGAGCCGCAGTACCGGTTCCTTCAAGGAGGAGGGGTTTATCGTAGGCCAGAAAGTGATGCTCTCGGCCGCTGGCTTAGCCGGCGAGTGGCGGCTAACTGATATGTCCACTGATGGAAAGACACTTATCTTAACGGGGCCCAAGCTTCCCAGCGAGCCTAATCTAACTATGAACCTTTCCGTGGCCGGGTCCCACGGGGGCCTCACGGTCATCCACGGCGGCGGCAACATGCCTATCGAGACTAAAGGGGAGATGACCGCTGCACAAAATGAAGAAAATCAATATTTAACTCGGCTTGATGGTCTTTCTTGGATTGATGATGGTTATGCCATAGGCCAGTACGTACAGCTCGAAGGGGAGCAAATCACTCGTAAGATTCTTGGCTTTACCGATGCCAGTGGGTCATTAAAACCTGCAGACGCATTCGATAATTGGGGCAGCGATAGTGTCATGATTCTGGATGGCAAAACAATTTCACTTCCTTCTGGTGGAATTATTAGGGTCCATGTGGCCGAGGCGAAGAAAGAGATTACTACGGCATCCATGGAAATCAAGGCGAACAGCCTTACCCGGAAAGACGAGGGTTCGTTTATCGCGGATGGCTTCTCAGTCGGCCAGCAGGTCTGGATTTCCGGTATCGCCGGACCGTGGACCATCAGCTGTTTGACGGATGCGACGATGACCTTCGCGGGCGCGGCCCTTACTCCCTCCTTGTCCATCGTCAACAACGGCGTTGTCTGGGCAGCTCCCACCCTGACTGTCTTCGGCTACGATCCGTTACTCGACGGTGGCGTACTTATCGGCGGCGATTACATCACTGTTACCGGCGGTGCGGGGCCTGATTCGCCACTGGTTATCTACGGGGATACCTCCCAAGACGGCGTCTGGTATGGCGGCCATAACTACGACACATTGGGGTACGAGTTCGGCGACAAGCCCTTCAATCCCTTCGTCAAAGTGGCTGATGAGGACAACGAAGACGACGAGTGGATCTTCCCTCTCGCCGACCCTTACCGGTGGGCAGGCAACGATGTCATAAACGCAAGTGCCCTGTTCACTCGCAATATGCCGACTGTTGGGCTAACGGTTTATGGTGGCGCAGGGAACGATTTGATCATCGGAAGTCAGACTGGCGATCACTTGGCCGGAGGATCTGGTGATGACGTGATCTACGGCTTACGCGGTGTGGACCATATTTATGGCGACTCGGGTGTCAATGTAAACATTCTCACCCGGGCGCTTTTCATCACTACTACCAACGCCACACCCTCCCCGACGCTCAACCCCAAACTCGAGCGGACCGAAGGGACGATGAAGCCAGCCGCCTCGCCAGTGGCGGACCTTCTGACTGGAGGCCGCGACGTGATATACGGCGACAGCCCGGGAACGTTGAACGGGGACAATGATGATGACGACTACCACGACATTATCTTCGGCGACCACGGTGCCATCATCCAAAACACGGCGGACCCGAACTTGCCTAACCCGCTTCTCCAGAAGATCCAGACCACGACCCTCGACTCGATTATCAGTATTGAATCGCGGAACTATCAAGAAGGCGACGATGACGTGATCTTTGGCGGCTTCGGCCAGGATATCATCATCGGGGGCGCCGGCCACGATATGGCTGACGGCGACGAGGCCGACGACATGATCTTCGGCGACAATGTGGGGAGCCTCACCCGGCGAATCGGAAATATCACTTCCCTGCGTTTCCAGACCTTGGCTGGAACGCTTCTTTACAGCCGCTCCGATCTACCGGTTCCTTCCGGGTTCCCAACACCTACCCAGGACAACAGCGGGCTATTACTCACTGATGGAATAGCCCGAAATTACCGCGATCCAGACGAGGCATCGTGGTGGGCAGAATATACGATTGATTATTCGAATCTTCATAATTTCTCGATAGATCAGGGCATCACTGGTCAAGGCAGCTTCGGCAATGACTACATCGCCGGTGGTGCCGGGAACGACCAGATCTTTGGTCAGCTGGGCAACGACGTAATTCAGGGGGATGGGGGCATTGAGGATGCCTTGGCCGCGAAATCTCATGTAGGTGCCTCCCGTACGCCTGCTGGGAAGAGCGGCACCATCTACGATCTGATAGGTGCTCTCGATATTGTCCCGTCCTTTGAGGCGGCCACCGACGGCGAGGACTACATTGAAGGCGGCGGCGGCAATGACGTCATCTTTGGTGGCCTTGGTCAGGACGACATCGCGGGCGGCAGCTCGAGCTTTTTCAGCCTCACCTCGCCAAGTATGCGGCCGGACGGCTCTGATCTTATTTTCGGTGGAGCGGGGACCGATATAACCCGTAACCATATTGGCGACGCAACTATTGACAATAATGGCGTGATTACTACGATGGCCACAGGCCATGCCGCGGATGCAGATAATATTGCTGGCGACAACGCCAATATCATTCGCATTGTGGGCACGAATGGCCAGGATTTAATGGGCAATACCCCCTCAAGGAAGTACGTCTCTTTTAATTACGATAACTACGACTCGAGTGAAAATCCCTTAAAGATCATCGTCCGCGGAGTCACTCTCCTCGACTACACTCCGGGAGGCCCCGATTTTAACCCATCCTTGCCCAAGACCAGCGGTCTCGGAGGTGACATCTTCGGCGCCGACGAGGTCCACGGCGAATCAGGCGACGATACCATCTATACTGGCGCCGGAAACGACATAGTCTACGGTGATGGCCAGGACGACGATATCATCCTCGGCTGGGGCGACGATTGGGCCTCCGGCGGTACGGGCCAGGATGGCATTCTCGGCGACGACGGGCGCATTTTCACCAGCCGGAACACAGCGGGCGATATCAACCAATTCGCTGAGCCCCTCTACGGTGTAAGGTTCCTTCGGGCAACTGATCCGGATCCGAAGTACAATAATGGCGACGTGATCAACGAATTCATTTACACTCCAGGCCAAGTGCAAACAGCAATAATAAATAAGGCAGGAGAACTCAAAAAGGCCTTCGATATTACCCCTTACGATTGGAATCCGGGATCATTTGATGATCCTCTTTTCGATGCAAACCAAGCAGATGACGTGATTTATGGCGGTCTGGGCGACGACTTCCTGCATGGCGCAGTGGGCGATGACGCCATCTCCGGCGCCGAAGCCCTTACCGAAACTTACACGCAGCTTTATAACTTCCATACCGGCGCCCTCCTCGGCATTGCCCGGAGCGACTGGACGAGACCATACAATACGGGTGACATGCTCGTCTTTGGCAACGACGATGACTCGTGGCACGTAAAGAAACCGAGTCTCCCCGGCGAGTTCGCCCTCTACGACGAATTCGACCCACGGCGGGTGATCAGTCTTAACGCCGACGGCAGCAAAGTGACCACGGGAACGTCCATCGGGCCTTACAACTGGTTCTTGAACTTCGTGGCCACTGAAGGACCTGTGGTACCGGGCGGCGTGAACGACAAGGGCGTGGCCTATGGACCGACAAACAACGACGGCCGCGACGTCATCTTTGGTGACCAGGGGAACGATTGGCTCGTCGGGGGCACAGGTCGCGATGACCTTTGGGGCGGCTGGGGTACTGATCTGCTACAGGCTGACGATAAATTAGGCACGACAGGAGGTTATACAGATGAGGCCCCTGACACTTCGCCTAATTATGAAGACCGCGCTTTTGGCGGTGCAGGCTACGATATCCTGATCGGCAACACTGGTGGCGATCGCCTCATCGATTGGGTGGGCGAATTCAACACCTATCTTGTCCCATTTGCGCCATTCGGGATCGATACGGTGAGTCGCCAACGGCCGCCGCAGCTCGATGAATTCCTCTATGCTCTTTCCAGTGCTGACGGTGCTGATCCCACTCGTTGGACAGATACCACCAGCGATCCAGCTTATAAAGTTCGTAATGGGGAGCCTTATGGTGAAATTGGCCTCATCACTCAGAAAGACCATGGCCTTTGGCAAGATGAGACCGGTGGCCCGACTGATCCGCAACCAGGCAATATCCCTGGCGGCAAGCGGGATGTAATAAATTCCGCTGATTTCAATGACGGCAGCTTCAAGAGCTTCCGCGTAGACAGCGGCGTATGGGAGGTCAAGCAGGGTGCTCTGTATGTGGCTGCCGCCTCGCTGGGCAAAGATGCGGCGGGAATCTTTTATCTTGATGATTATTTACCTATCTACTATGAAGTGGCGGCCTCCATCATGGTGCAAAAACCCACAGGAGGGTGGAAGGCCAATGCTTATATTATCTTTGATTACTTCTCGCCCACTGATTTCAAATTCGCTGGAATCAATGTTTCCACAAACAAATTGGAAATGGGCTACCGCGATGCCAAGGGCTGGCAAGTGGTGGTTCAAAAATCTTATACCACAAGCCTAAAGTCTGATACCTATTATGACATGCTCGTGGCCGTGAACGGCACCAATGTGACCGTTCAGGTAAATGGCAAGCAATTCCTAAGCTATACTTTCGCCCCTCGCCTAATCGATGGAGAGGCTTATGGCCTCAATAAAGGTATGGTAGGGGCCGGTTCCAATAACGCTAAAGGCATTTGGGATAACTATAAGGTGCAGATCCTGCCACCCAATGTTACCTTCGAATATGTTGAGGACTTCAATGACGGCAAAGCCGACTTATTCACAGGCAACGCCGCTGGAGCTCTCTGGTTAGTAGGGGAAGGCCGATATACGGCAACTGCCCCCACAGGAGCTACTTCCTTCCAGACCATTAATCTCGGCGTTGATCATCTCCAACCGAACTCTTATCTTGAGATGCAGGCTACTTTGAGGACTAATGGTATCGGTGGCATCATATTCGACGTGAACTCGGTGAGCCACTATAAATACGTGGCTCTTGATATTACATCCCAGAGAGTAATTATCGGCCACTACGAGCTGAAAAAGGGCTGGGTAGTTGATGCTGCAGTGAGCAAGTCCCTTTCGGCGAATACCGACTATACCCTAAACGTTACCATGAAAGGCGCCTCCGTGACCGTCAGCCTCAACGGCACATTTGTCCTAAGTTGGGGCTTCAATGCACCGGTGGTGGATGGAGCAATGGGCGTCTTCACTCGCGGCGGAAAAACTTCTTTTGACAGTTTCCGCATCCGTACAAATGATCCAGCCTTTATTGGCCAACAATCTTCCTTCCTCCTTGCTTCTGCGGAGCTAAAAGCCCAAATTGCCGGAGGAGCTGAGGTTAGTTACGAAGCGCTTGCTCCAATTGTGCAGGAGGCGATAGAGCGGTTAGCCGTAGCCTACCAACTTGATGAAGCTACTTTAACTATGCTCACTCAGGTCAATTTCCAAATTGCTGACCTTTCTGGTCTGACTCTGGGAATGACTATGGGCAACACAGTAATTATTGATATTGATGCCGCGGGATATGGCTGGTTTATTGATCCTACTCCTTATGATGATACAGAATTCAGGCCATTGGGGGCCTATGGGGAATTAACAGCTCTAGGGGCAAGTCCAGCTTCGG